>Ga0210396_10000184_pt1 | contig 104039 bp, 93 predicted proteins | sample IncBWH17OmetaG_FD_155466 | JGI IMG/M metagenome (GOLD analysis project Ga0210396, IMG submission 155466) | Forest soil microbial communities from Barre Woods Harvard Forest LTER site, Petersham, Massachusetts, United States - Inc-BW-H-17-O ...
AACCACGAACTCCACACGCTGATCCTGAACACCCACAAGCCTCCACGACATCCGCACCTCACCGGACCGGAAACGGTCAGGTGTAAAGGATGTCCTGATAACAACCTGTAAAGCATGTCATGAGACTGAACAGCTTCATCGCGCCTAAGGTGGGAATGTAGAACCTCACCCAGCCAGCTCTTGCCGTTGCACTTGCCGTTGTTCTTGTCCTTGCTTTCTTGCGTGTCATCCCCGAAGGGAATCTGCTTCTCGCAGTTGCATTTGCCCTTCTAGCCGTCCTCTAGCAGCCACAAACAAAAGGGTGCCCCATTCATGTCGCAGCCTCACCGCGACATGAGTGGGAATGTACAACCTCACCCAGCCAGTTCTTGCCGTTGTCCTTGCCGTTGTTCTTGTCCTTGCCTTTCTTGTTTGTCATCCTCGGAGGGGATCTGCTTTGCCGTTGTCTATTCGCCGTTGCTGTTGTTCTTGTCGTTGCCGTCGTCCTTGCCGTTGCTGTTGTTCCTGCCGCTGCCATTGTTCTTGCCGCTGCTGTTGTTCTTGCCGCTGCTGTTGTTCTTGCCGCTGCTGTTGTTCTTGCCGTTGCTTCTGAGGTAGAGCGGGGCTTTAGCCCCGCGTCTAAAAGACCACCGCAAAGCGGTCACCGCTCTGCCGAAGGCCGGAGTGAAGGCGAAGCCGCAACGAATGATCTATTGCCGTTGTTGTTGCCGTTGCAGTTGCAACTGTCGTTGCCGTTGTTTTTAGTACCCCAAGGCGTCAGCCTTGGGTCTCCCAGCACATGAAGGAAAAAGGGGCTTTAGCCCCTGGGGTATGCCCAAAAAACTCCCCTTGACCTCTATCGCAAATTGCGATATAAATATTGCGATTTGCAATAGCCATGAAACTCAGCGACAAAATCCGCTACCTCCGTGAAGTCGAAGGCAACCTCCGCGGCCTCAACCGCGCCATGACCCAGCAGGAGCTCGTCCGCGCCATCCAGGCCGAAAGCAACGGCAAAGCCATCAGCCAGTCCTACCTCTCCCAGATCGAGAGCGGAGCCCGCCCACACCTCACCAACACCACCCGCCTCCTCCTCGCGAAGTTCTTCAAAGTCCACCCCGGCTACCTCGTCGACGACCCCGAGGGCTACCACGCCGAGCTCCTCTCCGACCTCCGCACCGCCGAAGACAAGCTCGACCTCTGGCTCATCGCCGGCGCCGAACGTTTCCGTCGCGACGCCGACCTCTGTCAGGCGCTCCTCACCCTCGCCAACCACGACGACTCGCGCCGCTGCCTTCTTCTCCTCGAAGCAGTCCTCAAAACGCCGTCACTAGTCGACCGCCTCTTTCAAGTCCTCAAGCCGGAAACCATAACCGCTCAACCAACTCAACCGGCCCGCAAAAAACTCGCGAAGCCACGAACTAAATAAAACCATGGAAACCTTCTTCCTCATCTGCTTCCTCGTCGGTCTCATCCTCAGCGTGCTCTCCCTCGCAGGCGGCCTCACGCATTTGCACATCGGCCGCCTCCACATCGGACACACCGCGCACGCCCACCCTCATAGCTCCTCACACGGCCTCTCATCGGTCAACGGATTCACCATCACCGCCTTCCTCTGCTGGTTCGGAGCTGCGGGATACCTCCTCTATCGCAACACCGTCTTCCTCGCGCCCACGGTCCTGCTATTGGCAGTGCTTAGCGGCCTCGCCGGAGCAGCGCTCCTCTGGGCCGTTCTCTTCAAGCTCCTCCTCCCACGCGAGCGCGTCCTCACCACCGAAGACACCGAGATGCCTGGCGTCATCGCGCACGTCAGCGACAGCATCCGCGACAACGGCGGCATCGGCGAAATCATCTTCTCGCAAACCGGAGCTCGCCGCGCCACTGCCGCCCGCAGCGAAGACGGCACACCCATCCAGCGCGGCACTGAAGTCCTTGTTATCCGTTACGAACGCGGCATCGCCTACGTTCGCCGCTTCGACGAGCTCTCGCATCATCATCTCGACGAGCTCAACGACAGCCACGCCTGACCAAAGTTTTCGCCCCACCTGGCGGCCTCACTTGCCGAGGCACTCCCCCGCCACCCACCCACTGCGGCAAGCACCCTACACGCCTCCAGTCCCGCCGCGGGACAAAGGAACGATATGCCGAACTCGGTAATTCTCATTGTTGGTCTGCTCGTCCTCGCCACGCTCGCCCTCTCCATCCTCATGGCCAAGATGTTCCGCAAAGCCGGCCCTAACGAAGCCATCATCGTCTACGGCTTCCGCGGCCCGCGCGTCATCAAGGGCGGTGGCGCCGTCATCTTCCCCGTCGTCGAAAACTCGCGCCAGCTCTCACTCGAGCTCATGAGCTTCGACGTCGCCCCCCAGCAGGATCTCTACACCAAGCAAGGCGTAGCCGTCACCGTCGAAGCCGTCGCGCAGATCAAAGTCCGCTCCGACAAAGAGTCCATCCTCACAGCAGCCGAGCAGTTCCTCACCAAGTCGCCCGACCAACGCGAAGGCCTCATCCGCCTGGTCATGGAAGGCCATCTCCGCGGCATCATCGGCCAACTCACGGTAGAACAAATCGTGAAAGAGCCCGAGATGGTCGCTGAGCGCATGCGCTCCACCTGCATGGACGACATGAGCAAGATGGGCCTCGAAGTCATCAGCTTTACCATCCGCGAAGTCCGCGACAAAAACGAGTACATCACCAACATGGGCCGCCCCGACGTAGCCCGCATTCGTCGCGACGCCGAAATCGCTGCCGCCGAAGCCGAACGCGACACCGCCATTCGCCGCGCCATCGCTCTCCGCGAAGCAGCCGTCGCCAAGGCATCCGCCGATCAGGACCGCGTCCTAGCCGAGACCCAATCGCTAGCCAAACAAGCCGAAGCTCAGCGCGACCTCGACATCCAGAAAGCACAGTTCACCGAAGCCGCACGCCGCCAGGAGGCCCAGGCCGACAAAGCCTACGAGCTCCAGACCAACGTCATGCAGCAGAAGGTCATCGCCGAACAGGTCAAGGTCCAGCAGATCGAAAAACAGGAGCAGGTCAAGGTGCAGGAAGCCGAAATCCTGCGTCACGAAAAGGAGCTCATTGCGACGGTCCTCAAGGGCGCCGAGATCGAGCGTCAACGCATCGAAAACATCGCCAACGCCGAACGCGCCCGCATCACTATGGAAGCCGAAGGCCGCGCCGCTGCCATCAAACTCCAGGGCGAAGCAGAAGCCAACATCATCTTCCAGAAGGGCGACGCCGAAGCCAAAGCGATGAACGTCAAAGCCGCGGCCTATCAGGAGTGGTCGCAGGCCGCCGTCGTCGACAAGCTCATCACCAACATGGCCGACGTAGTACGCGCCATGTCCGAGCCGCTCTCGAAGGTCGACAAGATCACCATCGTCTCCACCGGCAGCGACGGCGTCACCGGAGCCAACAAGATCACCGGCGAGATGACCAAAATAGCCGCTCAGGTCCCCGCGCTCTTCGAGGCCCTCTCCGGCATGAACCTCCACGACCTCATGGCCAACGTCAAAGCGATGAAACCCCGCGAAGACATCAACGGCCAGGCCTAACCCTCACCTCCGGCGCGGACCCAACTCCGCGCCGGAGCAGTTGCAGTTGCTTGTTCTTTTGTTTGTCATCCCGTAGGGATCTGCTGTTGTTCTTGTCGTTGCAGTTGTTTGTTTTTGCCTTTGCCTCTAGGTAGTCCAGGGCTGTAGCCCTGGGTCTCCTTGGACCGAAAAAAGGGGGCTTTAGCCCCTGGGGTATGCCTTCCCCTCCCAAGGCAAAGGAGCCCGCCATGGCCTTACTAGAACGAGTAGGAACTCTCCTCCGAGCTAACATCAACGACCTCATCGAGAAAGCCGAGGACCCCGAAAAGCTCGCCAAACAACTAGTCCTCGACATGGAAAACCAGCTCCTTCAGGTCAAAACCCAGGTAGCCATCGCCATCGCCGACCAACACCTCCTCCAGAAGAAGCTCACCGAGCACGAGGGAGCCATGAACCAGTTCCACCGCAAAGCCGAGCTAGCCGTCCAGAAGCAGCAGGACGACCTCGCCCGCGCCGCCCTCGAGCGCACGCTAAGCCACCAGCAACTAGCGCAAGGCTTCGCCCAGCAGCTCGAAGATCAAACCACCGAAGTCGAAACCCTGCGCAACGCCTTCCTCAAGCTCCAACAAAAGCTCGAAGAAACCCGCTCCACCTGCGAGATGCTCATAGCCCGCAACCGCCGAGCCCGCACCATAGGCAAAGCCAACGCCGCCCGCACCCTAACGGCCACGAACCAAACCGCAGCCACCCTCAACCGACTCCGCACGACAATCCTCCAGCGCGAAGCCACCAACACCGCCCACAACCTCCTCGAGGCCGAACCCCTCGAAGACCGCCTCACCACCCTGGAAAGAGAGGACCAAATCGACCGCCTGTTAGAAGACCTCAAAAGCCGCCAACCCCGTCTCCCTTAGTCACCGATTATGTCTTGCTCGTCATCCTGACCCTGAGCGAAGTCGAATGGGGATCCCTGTATTTGCTTTTGTCGTTGCTTGTTTCCTTGTTTGTCATCCCGTAGGGATCTGCTTCTGCTGTTGTCGTTGCCCCTGCAGTTGTTCTCCCCAACCAGCCAAGAAAAAGGGTGCCCCATTCATCGCAGTCTCATCGCGATGAGTGGGAATGAATACCCTCAACCCACCAGCTCTTGCTTTTGCTGTTGCCGTTGCAGTCGTCCTCCCAAACCAACCACAAAAGATCGGATGCCCCATCTTCGGCGCGGCTTCATCGCGCCTAAGGTGGGAATGAATACCCTCAACCCACCAGCTTTTTGCAGTTGCGTCTACTTCCGCCCCACCGGAGTAATCCTAACCACCTGCGCCCGACACCCACGCAAACCCTGACAAGCAATCGGCCGCAAATCATCCTTAGCAAGACAAGCCTCAATCGCAGTCAGCCGATTATTCCCGCAGCTCAAAACAATACTGCCCTCAGGAAACGAAGGATTCGACTTAGCAAACATGCCAAGAATCTCCGACGGCTTCAGCAGCACCTCATGATCAAGCGTCTCAAAAAACTCCGGAATCTTCAGCGACTGAAACGCCCTATGCTCCGTCACAAAAAACTCATCCGGCGACATCGTCGTGCAAGTCCCATGCTTCGTCCACTCATGCCCTAGCAACGATGGGTCAGGCGTAATGTCGAGATTCTGTTCCGGATGCTTCGGCCCACGCCGATGACTGCAGAACACCGGATAAGACCCATCATTGTTCTGCGGCCAAAGCCCATGCACCACAAAGCCCGGCCGCGAGGCACATTGCGGACTAGTCCCCTGAATCGAGCAAAACTCCGGCGACCACGAAAGATTCAGCAGATAAAAATCAAACTTACCCGGTTCACCCTTCTTCTGCGCCCCAGCAGACGCAGACAACAACATCGAAACCGCAAGCGGCAGAAACATCAACGCAAAACGTCGCACACACATAGTCATCCGGACCATATTAGAACCTGTTTTAGAAGCTGCCGTTTGAGAGATCTTTGCTTGTTCTTTGAATTACGTCGTCACCATGAGTTTTATGTCGTCATCCTGAACGAAGTGAAGGATCCCTGTATTTGCCGTTGCTCTTGCTTTTGTCTTTTTTGTTTGTCATCCCGTAGGGATCTGCTTCTGTCGTTGCAGTTGCTCGTTTTACGCCGTCATCCTGACCCTGAGCGGAGCCGAATGGGGAAGGATCCCTGTATTTGCCGTTGCTTCTAAATATCTAATCTGGCCTACTTTCGACCCGAATACCCGAGTCGAAATTGCCGCAAACCCCGTTTTTCTCTAGTTGCTAGAATGAAACAAAAAGTCCAAAAGTCTCACGGAATGTTCCGCGAACGGAAATGACCTTCTGAACCTATGCCTAACCGATCAAGTAAAGTCCCCGCAGAGATCTATCCGAGAACCTATCGTGCCTCCGGCTTCTGGAAGGTTGCGCTGTACCTCTGTTCGGCCCTAATCGCAGCCGGTGGCGCGGCCGGTGTCATATATGCGGCAGTTGGCCAATTCTACGAACTCACCGGACGAATTGTGTTGGCCTGCGTCTGCTTCGCCTTCACAGCCCTTGGCGGCTACCTGATCATGTGGTTGCTCCAATCGAAAACGATCCTCTGCGCAGACCGGATCGGCTTCCAAGGTGTGTTTTCCACGAAGACCTTCCCTCGCGACGAACTCCGTGGGTGGCGCGTGCTGCCAACCTCACCGCCTACCCTCGTTCTCCAGCGGAAGGGAGGGAGTTCATTCAAGACTGGGCTCGTGTTCCGAGTGGACGAAGAGTTCTCGGACTGGTTCGACTCAATTCCGTCTCTAGATGAGAAGGAGACCTCGGTATCCGAGGCAAGTGTTCAAGCTGAGATTCAAAATGACGAGCGTTTCGGCGCGACCCCCTCCGAGAAAAGCGAGACTTTGCAAAAGGCTAGGAAGACCGGAAAGACCTTGTCCACTATCTCGATCGTCGCCGTCGTGTGGGGATTCTTCTATCCGCGTCCGTATGAAGTTTCGATGCTGCTGCTCGCTCTTCTTCCATGGATCGGAATTGAGATCATGCGCAGGTCGCACGGGTTGTTCCGGGCCGACAAGCTAAAGAATGATGCGCACCCAAGCGTCGTTTACGCTCTGATATTCCCAGGGATCGTATTGTGTCTGCGCGCCGTGCTCGACTATGATGTGCTCCAATCCGTGTATGCCGTCGCTATATATGTCCTCGTCGGCTGCGCTCTCTTTACAGCAATCCTGATCTTTGATCCCACACAGCGAAGCAGGCGAGGGATTCTTCCGGTGTTTTTCCTCGTGGGAGTTGCGTACGGATACGGAGTCATTGTGGAAGCAAATGCGCGGTTGGATCGCTCGCCAGGCATCCCCTATACCGCGACCGTCCAGAACAAACAGATCATCTCCGGTAGGAGTACCACGTACAGATTGGATTTGAGTTCATGGGGGCCAAAGGCTGGTACCAACGAACTCGATGTCTCGAGCTCGACCTACAAGCAGATTAAAACCGGCCAGACGGTACAGCTCAACCTGAAAATGGGCGCTCTCGGCGTGCAGTGGTATTACCTGTACGACTGGTAATACGTGCGCCGCACTGCGCCGTAGGCTCGCAAGAGCACCCTGAACAGTGGTTTCGGGCGGATCACCGGCAACTCGGAAGTAATCCTCGAACTGCCCGCAAAGGCGAGTTTTCGGCAACTGACTGCCGTTGTGTGTGCTCTTCCCTATCCTCCCAGCAAAATCGCCAATCGCATCAAACATTAGATGTGTTATGCCTGAAATAACGATGCGTACAACACTCACTATCGATGATGATGTTCTCGCCGCAGCGAAAGCTCTAGCCGCCGTTCAGCAGAAGAGCGCGGGCGAAGTGCTGTCTGAGCTGGCGCGACAAGCCCTTCAGCCTACCAGGGCGGGCCTTCGTTATCGGAATGGCGTTCCTTTACTAGAAGTCAAATCAAACGCCATGCCGATTAGCCAGGAGCTAGTCAATCAGCTGCACGATGAGTTGCCCTAAATGATTCCTTTTGAGAGAGACGTGCTGAAACGGTATCAGCTTCCGTCTCAACGGTGTCACGCTACAATCACCCAAGCATGATTGCCCACCTACGCGGACGCCTCCTCTCCAAAACCCCCAACCAGGCCATCGTCGATTGCTCCGGCGTAGGCTACGACGTCACCATCAGCGTCACCACCTTCTCCGCCCTTCCGTCCGAGGGAGCCGAGGCGACCCTCCACATCCACACCCACGTCCGCGAAGACCAGATCGCCCTCTTCGGCTTCTCCGAGACCCAGGAAAAACGCCTCTTCGAGAAACTCCTCACCATCAGCGGCATAGGCCCCAAACTAGCCATCACAGTCCTCAGCGGAATCTCAGCCGACCGCCTCATCACCGCCATCCGCTCCGGCGACCACGCCACCCTCACCCGTATCCCCGGCATCGGCAAAAAGACAGCCGAGCGCGTAGTCCTCGAACTCAAGGACAAACTCGACGACCTAGCCGTAGCCATCCCCACCACCAGCGGAGCCCCACACCACGGCCCCGCCGGGGACGACGCCCTATCCGCCCTCGTCAACTTGGGCTACCCGCGCCCGATAGCCCAAAAGGCCATAGAAACCGCCATCGCCAAGAACTCCGAAGCCGCCCACGACTTCGAAACCCTCTTCCGCGCCGCCATGGCCGCCATCCGCTAAATCGGACCCGAATCGGGTGCCCCATCTTCGCGACAGTTTCATCGTCGCTAAAGTGGGCATTCGCGCTACGCGCGAACCGCCTTCCTTCCCCCGAAAATAAACTTCAAAAATCTGCAAAAAATCCGTCGCCCAAAAACTGTCATCCCGCAACCACATTTTCACCACAAACAAGTCGCATTTACCACACAAAAAACCACGTTCTGCACCCCGTTTTTCGCAAAAACCCCTGTAAAAACCCCACTCCACCACACCGAAAAAATACGCAAAAAAAAAACGATGGCCCCGGAACCGTTTTTGCGGTGCCGGGGCCTCAAGTTTGCAGACGGCCCGTAAGCCGAATTCTGTTTTAGACGATCATTCCTCTAGGCGACACATTACTGAGCCGCTCCAGCAACCTACCCGCAGGTTTTGGCCCTCTTTCGAGTCTCTCCGCCTTCGCGCATCGGGCCGATACGCTTCCTGCCGCCTGGAGAGTAGCGGCAGAATCCCTGCCTATTTGGTCTTGCTCCGTGTGGGGTTTACCGTGCCGCGTCCATTACTGGCCGCGCGGTGCGCTCTTACCGCACCTTTTCACCCTTACCTAAGGCCGCGTACATGAACCACTTACGCGGTTCATCAGCCCAAGGCGGTATCTTCTCTGTTGCACTTGCCGTCCAGATGGCTTGACCCATCCGTCCCGGACGTTATCCGGCACACTGCCCTGCGGAGTTCGGACTTTCCTCCCCCGCTCAACGCCTTGCGGCCCGAGCGGCAGCGATCATCCAGCCGCCTGCAATACAAGTGTATCGCGCTTGCGGATTCGCAGCTGGATTTGCGAAGTAGCTTCCGAGTTGCGACTATCGATCCGGAACTCTGACGGGCTATATCAAGGAAGATTCAATCGTCAAAATGCTGCATTTGCTGAACCCGACCTTTCATCTGTTCCATTGGCTAGACCGCGCCGACAACGGGAGCCGCAGTGACGGCGCGCTGACGTGCACAAGCGGCCATCGACAACCCGGAGTCTTTACCCCACGGAGATGGCACCGCATTCAGCTGGATTTGACACGGAAAGACCTGGAGCCTGGCGATACAAAAGCCGAGGTAGGTTGACACCTCAAACGATCGAACCTCCACAGCGTTGAAGCGCGCTTCGACTCGGCGAAGGGCCAGTTTGAACGCGTGCGCAAACGCCTCTTCCGGTGTCGCTCCTACGCCACTACGCAATAGTCCTTGTGAAGGGCGGACGAAGTGCCATCCGCATGCGCGGATCTGTTTATCCAACCAGTACGCATTCCCGGATTGCACAACCTTCCACCCTTCAGGGAAAACTTCCGTCTCAAGGTTGAGGTCATCTGGTAGCGTGATCTGGTCCCGCACAATTATCGTCAGCTCATTTATTTTGTGCATTTGGATTTGCCTTTCTTGCTGTACTTGGCTAGTTGAGATGGGAGACGTCAAGGGGCATCTGTGGCTGGTTTCCGATGGGAAGTCTGTGTGGAGATGCAGGATCCGCAGGTTGGACGATAGCGTAGTCGATCAAAGTGTGGCAGTGAAGGCAACTGGCCTGCTGAACGAGTAAAGTGGTTTCGCTGAGAACCTGCGGAAATGTTCTCAGGCACTCGGGGCAAGTGATCGTAACGTACTCCGTTCCGGCGGGATCGTGTCCGTTTCTTGTGATCCAGATAGGCGCAGTGCTTTGTTGGTCGAATAAGTACGGCTCCGGTAGAGTGAAAGCGGTTACGATCTGCAGCAGATCAACCAGGCTCGTTGCTTTCTCATAGAACGCGTGGGCGGCAACTCCTGCCGGCACGGCGCCAGTTGAAAAAGCCCCGCTCATGGCGATCACATAGATTGATGGAAAGCGGCGACGGACGATCGAGAGCAGTTCAAAGCCTGACATGCTGGGCATGTTGAGGTCTGACAGAATGACATCCGGGATCTCCTGCCGGATCTCAAGCAGAGCGGAGAAGCCATCCTCAGCAGTTCGCACCCTGTGGCCTAACTGGCTAAAGATGTGCGACATGAGCATTCGAATGGACGGCTCGTCATCGACTACAAGTAGGTTGATTTTTGCGTTGGGCATCGTGCGCCTTCCACAAGGCAGCAAATGTAAGCTTTGGGAAAGTCTCCCATCTCGTGGAGATGGAATCTGTTCAATTCTGCTCACCATCTACGATTTTGCGACTGGAAGGTGTTGATTCCAGTTGCTAAACGCGGCGAGAGATGCATTTAGAAGTGGTCGCAGGATGCAGAATAATTTAATCGTGAAGAACGACATTGAGCAGCGATTTATGCACCAGGATGCGGCCGTTGTACTCAATAAAGCCCAGTTTGCGGAAGCGATTCATGAAGAAGCTGACGCGAGAACGGGTCGTCCCGATCATCTCAGCCAGTGATTCCTGCGTGATATGCGGAATCATCGTCTCCGATTCACCGGGCTTTCCATACTCCGCCATCAGCAGAAGAATTCGCGCCAGGCGTTTTTCGCTGGAGTTGAAGAGCTGATCGACAAGATCGGCCTGAGTTCGCATGCTGCGGCTTAACAGAAATGACAGAACAGATCGGAAAAGGCATGTTCCTCGTGCATGACGCGAATCATCTCTTCTCTGCCGATCTTGAGTGCTGTGCAACTGGTAATAGCCGTAGCGGTTGCCATGTGCAGTCCAGGAGCTCCCGCCAACGACTCCTCGCCAACAAAATCGCCCGCGGAGAGGAGGGTGATGGTGGCTTCCTTTCCGGTGGCCGAGACGACTGAGAGCTTTGCTCGACCCTTCTGAAGGTAGAAGATCGACTCAGCCGGATTTCCTTGCCTAAAGAAGTCGTGCTTGGACTTTATCTGAACGATTTTTCGTCCCAACCCGGCATTGGCCAAGAAGACGGCGGGATCAAACTTACCGTTCGTCTGGTCTGTCATCTGCCCTTTCCCCTTTCCGTATATTGGTTGGATTCGTAACGAGATGCGCGTGGAACGGTTCCATATCTCGTTTTGGCGCACATCTGTGCACACGCTATATCAGCATCGCACGGACGGATAGGATAACGTGTTCTGTTTTGCTCACTCCAGACAAAAAGGTCGTGGGTGGCACGGGAGGACAGCTTCAATGCTGTGGAGCAGTGCGGCAAAAGCCTTGAATGCGTGGCTACGGTCGATCTCTATTGAAGGTATTGAGAATCTGAAGGTATTGAGAATCGGAGGTGCAGCTACTTCTTTGATGCATTGGGTAATGCGCGGAAGCAACCTGCAATATGATCGTCCACGATGCCGCAGGCCTGCATCCAGGCGTAGACGATGACGGGGCCGACGAACTTGAAGCCGCGTTTCTTCAGCGCCTTCGAGATCTCTTCGGAGAGCTCGGTCTTCGCAGGCACATCGCTCATGCTCTTTCTCTTGTTTCGGATGGGTTTGCCGCCAGCCATCTTCCAGATGTAGGTAGAGAAGTCTTCGCCGGAAGCTTCCATCTCGAGATAGATGCGGGCGCCTGCGATGGTCGCTTCGATCTTGGCGCGGGAGCGGATGATGCCGGGGTCTTCAAGGAGCCGCTTCACGTCTGCTTCGGTGAAGCGCGCTACCTTTTGGGGATCGAAGTTGCGGAAGGCCTTGCGGAAGGCGTCGCGCTTCCGGAGGATGGTGATCCAGGAGAGACCCGCTTGAAAGCCTTCCAGCATTAGCTGTTCCCACAAGGTTCGGCTGTCGTAGACGGGGATGCCCCACTCTTCGTCGTGGTAGGTCTGGTATAGGGGATCGTTCTCGGCCCATTTGCAGCGTGTTTGTGTTGTCATTTGGCCCTTCTTGATTGAGAGAGGTAGAAGGAAGATATCTGGTCGGACTGACAACTCTACGTCAGGAGGTTAGGGAAGGCGGTTCGCGCGTAACGCGAATACCCCACCCTTCGCAAGAGACGCGAAGGATGGGGCACCCGGATTTGTTTGGTCAGGAGTGATGGTTCGCTACCTCGCATGCTGTCTCGGTGAGTAGTTTGCGCAGACTTTCGGGGGTCAGAACCGAGGCCGAGCGGCCGAAGGAGAGAAGCCAGAAAGCGAGGCCAGTCCAGTCTGGAGTTGCGAGGGTGAGAATCGAGCCGTCTTCGACCTCCTGCTCCTCAACCACGCCGAGCCACCACTCGCGTTTGGCACGGTCGGCGGCGCGTGGATTGAACTGCACGCGTGCAGTAAAGTTCGCGGGTGGGGTGGTCTTACGAACGAAGTCGGAGAGACGGAAATCCTCGCGTGGCTGGAAGGTTTCGTCGAGCGCGATGACGGAGGTCATACGATCGGCACGGAAGTCGCGATAATCCTTGCGGGTGCGACACCATGCGATGAGATGCCACCGCTGGGTGTAGTAGACGAGGCCGAAGGGTTCGACGGTTCGCTCTGTGCTCTCGGGCTTGCCGGAGCCGCGATATTGAAAGTGCAACAGTCGTCGATGTGCGAGCGACTGTTGGAGAAGACTGAGGTCGGCCTGCACCGGAAGGCGAGCGGTGGCCGTGGTGGCAAGGCCCGATTCGAGACGGGCTATCTGCTCCTGGCGGTCGCGAGGAAGGATGGCACGGACTTTCAGGAGGGCCGAGTTCATCTGGGCGCGAAGGGACTCATCGGTAAACTGCTGCACGAGCATCGCTGCGGTGACGAGGGCGCTTGCTTCTTCGGCAGAGAAGTTGACGGGTGGAAGGTTGTAGCCCTTCATGAGGGTGTAGCCGACGCCTGCCTCGGCGGCGATGGGAACGCCAGCTTCTCCGAGTGCGGCAAGGTCACGGTAGATGGTGCGGATGCTGAGTTCGAAGTGCCGCGCCATCTCCTCGGCGGTGACGACGCGCCGGGACTGGAGATAAAGGATCAACGCGAGGAGACGATCGACTCGGTTCATGGCTTAATGAATTGTAGTAGTGCGGCGTTGAGGTAAGGGCCTGCAGCTATTGTCTTTTGAGGGTTACAAGAACGGTGTCGTTTTCGTGCATCTCGAACCTGTGATCGAACGCGCCGTTCGTGATGGTGATGGCTCGGGTCTCTACCGGTGCCCCGCTGGCTGCTGACTGAAGAGACGCGACCTGCTGGCGGGTTAGTTGATTCGGAGAGCCCATACGCAGCCAGGCGGTGTAGGCGTCGTTCTGTTTGTATCCTGTGCGATAGATGCTCATCGTGTAGGAGCCGTCGCGCATGCCTGTGATACTGAGTGTCGCGGGCGCAGCGGTTCTGGCTGGCTGCTCCCGCTTGTAAAAGATCTGATTGCTTTCGCTGTCGGGAGGTACGACGGGCGTGTAGTTCCAGAAGAGCGCCTGGACGGAGCCGTCAGCGCTCTTTGTGATCCAGCTCTGCTCGTCGTTGGTTGCTACGTCCTCCGCGCCGAGCTGGCTGAGAAATTTATAGGCGAAGAAGGATGGCTTGCGGATGCCCTGATAGTTGATCAGCCCGAAGCCGCCGTGAAATGGGGTGAAGCGGGGGCCGGCCTCTTCGAAGATGTCGGTGAATGTCCAGTACGACATCGATTGCGCGAGCGGCCATGTTCCGCGGAGTTTTTCGAGGATGAATGCGGCGGAGATGTATTGGTCGTGGATGGGGTCGGTTGGGGTGTAACTGGTGCTCCACTCGGTGTAGTGCAGCTCGAGCTTCGGTATGGCGGAGTTGTCGATGAGGCTGCGGGAGTTGCGGACGCGCCCGATGATCGCGTCCGGGCTGGATTCCAGAACCGTGCCAGCGTGGCCATCGGCGTCGAAGGCGCCGCTTTTCACGCCGTAGGTGTGGGTGGAGAGGAAATCTGCGGGGATGTGATTGGCGGCGATGTAGGCGAGCCACTCGGGCTCGAGTGCGCTGCCGGCAGAGGCTGGGCCGCCGACGCGGCAGCGGGCGCAGATGGCCTTTATGCTTTCGGCGGTGTTGCGGTAGAGATCGAAGTATTGCTGGTGGGTGCCGCTCCAGAAGCCGGAGAGGTCGGGCTCGTTCCAGACCTCGTAGTACCACTGGGCGATCTCTTCTTCGCCGTAGCGCTCGCGCCAGTGGTCCATGAGGGCGCGGATCAGGCCATTCCACTTGGCCATGTCCTTGGGAGGCGTATTGTTGGCCTTCCACCAGAAGACGGTGCTGGTGCCGCTGGCGAGCTTCGAGGGCATGAAGGACAGCTCGACGAAGGGCCGAATGTGGTGAGCGAGCAGGGCATCGTAGAGTGAATCGATGTATTGAAAATTGTAGGAGGGGTTGCGTTTTGCATCCTCGGTGTAGACGCCCATGTCGTCGTGGAGAAGGCCGTGGAAGCGAAGATATTGGAAGCCGATCTCCTGCTGGACGAGGGAGAGCTGCTGCTGCCAGTCTGCGCGCAGGCCTTCGTTCGCGCGACCTGCGCCGACGGTCATGAGCGGCGTTTTGGAGTGCGGGCCGAGGATGTGTGAGGTGTCCGCCTGAATCCGGCGTGTCTGTGGAGCCGTTTGTGCAGCGAGTGGTGCTACAAGATGTGCCAGGAACAGAGTTGCGACAGAGATGACAGCGCGCGGGCGCAAAGGCATTGGGCTTTCGACTCCGGAATCGGCGTGGGGATCGTGAATCCAAATGATAACAGTGGCGTTGGGAGCGCGGTTTCTGCGGCGCGAACCAAAAAGTGACGGTTTGCGTACAGGAAGATACGGATAGCCTCGCTTTCGAGGGCATGGGGCTGGTAATCTCAAGCCACCCCAGGAACGGTAGAGATGGAATTCAAAGAGGCCGTAAAGATCGCGCTGCAGTCGCTATGGGCGAATAAGCTGCGCTCCATATTGACGCTGCTCGGCGTCGTGATCGGCGTCGCGAGCGTAATTGCCGTAGTGACGCTGGTGAACGGCGCGAATACGTATGTCGCAACCAAGTTCAGCAGCTATGGCGCGGATGTGTTCACGGTGTCGAAGATGCCGCAGATCATCACCAGCCCAGAGGAGTATCAGCGGTTTCAGAAGCGGAAGGACATTCTGTTCCCCGACTTTAGGTATGTCGAGGCGAACTGTAAGCACTGCATCGGTATTGGCGCGCAGCAGGCGGTGACGGGAAAGGTCGTGCGGGGGACACAATCCACAACCGATACCGGCATCCGGGGGTATACGTGGCAGATGCCTTCGCTGCAGAACCTGAACATAGTGCAGGGACGCGGGTTCACGGAAGCGGACGAAGAACATTCCTCGCGCGTGGCGATCATCGGGACCGATATTCAGGACCACCTGTTTGAGGGAGTCGATCCGCTGGGGCAGGAGTTGCGGGTAGACGGCGTTCCGTACACGGTGATCGGTATCAGCGAGAAGCAGGGGAGCACATTTGGAGCGAGCCAGGACAACTGGGTCGGGGTGCCGCTGACGACGTTTCAGAAGAGCTATGGGACGGCGAAGACGCTGACGATTTATGTGAAGGCGGGTGAGGCGGGACCAGTGCTGGAGACAGCGGCGGACGAGGTGCGGGTGCTGATGCGGTCGCGGCGGCATGACGCTCCGGGAGCGCTGGACTCGTTTGAGCTGGATACGAACAATACGCTGGTGGGATTCTTCAGCATGGTGACGCAGTCGTTTGGAGCGGTGGCCGGTGGGGTGGCGCTGATCGCGCTGGTGGTCGGGGGCATCGTGATCATGAACATCATGCTGGTGAGCGTGACCGAGCGGACCCGAGAGATTGGGATACGGAAGGCTTTAGGCGCGCGGCCGAAGGACATCATGATTCAGTTTCTGATTGAGTCGGGGACGATGGCGCTGGTGGGCGGAGTATTCGGCGTCATCGGCGGGATCCTCGTGGCGCAGGTGATTACGATCCTGGCGGGATTCCCTTCGACAGTTGCGGTGTGGAGTGTGCTTGCCGGGCTGTTGATGGCCACCAGCACGGGAGTTTTCTTTGGTGTCTATCCGGCGCGGAAGGCGGCGCAACTGGATCCGATAGTGGCGCTGCGAGCGGAGTAAGGCATGACAGGAACAGGGATCAGGAACAGAAGGCGGGGAGGCCGTTGATGCAGATCGCCGATACGAAAGAAACGGTAAGGATGGCGCTGGATACGCTGCGGTCGAACAAGCTGCGCAGCGGGTTAACGATTCTGGGGATTGTGATCGGCGTGATGACGGTGATTATTATCTCGTCGGTGATCAATGGGTTGAACTCGCGTGTGTCGGGTCTGGTGGAGTCGCTGGGGACCAATGTGATCTGGGTGTTCCGCTTTCCGGTGATCGGGGTGCGGCCGACGTCGGAGATGCTGACGCGGAAGCAGATGACCTATGAGGATGCGATGGCGATGAAGGATCTGCCACATGTGCTGGCGGTGTCGCCGTCATTGCAGTATCGAGATAATACCGGGGTGCAGGGTACCGTGGCAGTGAAGTATGGCACTAAGAAGATGGAGGGGACGACATTGGAGGGGGACGCGGCGAGCGTGAAGGATGTGTATGACCTCGACCTGAAGGAGGGCCGGTTCTTCACCGATGGCGACGTGGAGCGGGCGGCAAACGTTGTCGTGCTGGGAACGGATACGGCGGACGCGCTGTTCGGTACGGTGAGTCCAGTGGGCCAGGATGTGACCATCGCGGGCATGGTGTTTACCGTGGTGGGGGTGATGGAAAAACGCCCAATGGCGTTTGGGGGAGGGAAGAACCCGGAAGACAATAAGGCGTGGTTTCCCGTGACGACGTTCCACAAGATCCATCCGGAGATACTGGATTACTGGATCAGCCTGAAGTTCGACGACCAGAAGAATAAGGGGTTGGTGCAGGATGAGTTGCAGGAGTTGCTGCGGCTCAGGCGGAAGGTGAAGAACGAGGCTCCCGACAACTTTGCGATCTTTGGGACGGACTCGCTGACGCGGCTGTGGGACCAGATCACGTTCGGGCTGTTCGCGTTGATGTTGTCGCTGTCGGCGGTGGGATTGCTGGTGGGCGGTGTGGGGGTGATGAACATCATGCTCGTGAGCGTGACGGAGCGGACGCGGGAGATTGGTGTGCGTAAGGCGATCGGCGCGAACAAGCGGATGATCCTGACGCAGTTCACGCTGGAGGCGATGACGCTGTGCGCGGTCGGCGGGCTTATCGGGGTGCTGGCCGGGAGTGCGATTGGGTATGGTGTGCACTTCGTGTTTCCGGCGGCGCTCTCGGCGATATGGATCGGTGCGGCGTTCGTAAGCTCGTGCGGGATTGGGTTGATCTTTGGAATCTATCCGGCGTGGAAGGCGGCGAACCTGAACCCGATCGAGGCTCTGCGGTACGAATAGGTTGGATAAACTACCTTGATGGCTATTGCGATTGAGGTGTTTCTCGTCCTGCTGACGCTGGCGGGTTTGGCGTATTTGCTGCTGGCGCTTTTGGGGGCGCGGGACTTTAGCCATTATTGGCATCGTCGGTTGGATTCGGGGTTTGCTCCGGATGTGTCGATCCTTAAGCCGGTGAAGGGTGTCGATCCGCGGATGTATGCGGGGCTTGTGAGCCACTGCAGGCAGGTTTATGCGGGGCGGTTTGAGCTGGTGTTTGGGGTGGGGAGTCTGGATGATCCTGCGGTGGCAGAGATCGAGCGGTTGAAGGTGGAATTTCCGGAGTGTGCGATTCGGTTGGTTGAGTGCCGCGAGCGGTTGGGGACCAGCGGCAAGGTGAGCAATCTGGTGCAGATGCTGCCTGAGGCTCGCTATGAGTATGTGCTGGTGAATGATAGCGATATTGCTGTGTCTTCGCAGTATCTGGCGCGTGTGATGAGTTGCTTTGCGGATGCTCGGGTTGGGATGGTTACAGCTCCTTATGTTGGTCGAACTTCGGCGGATCGAACGGTTTGGTCGAGGTTGGAGGCGCTGGGGATCTCGACAGATTTTTTTCCGGGAGTGCTGACGGCTCGGAAGCTTGAGGGTGGGATTCGGTTTGGGTTGGGATCGACGCTGGCGATGAGTCGGGTGGCGCTGGCGAAGTCTGGTGGGTTGGAGCCGTTGGTGGAGAGTCTGGCGGATGACTATGAGATGGGAGCGCGGATCGCTGCTGCGGGCTACAGGGTGGAGTTGAGCGCGGAGGTGGTGGAGACTACGGTTCCGGCTTATTCGTTCCGTGGGTTTTGGGACCATCAGATTCGTTGGGCGCGAACAGTGCGGGACTCGCGGAAGCTGGGTTATATCGGGCTAGGGACGACGTATGCTTTGCCGTGGGCGGTGATGGCTTGTGTTGCGAGTGGATTTGAGTTGTGGAGCTTTACGCTGTTGAGTGTTGTGCTGTTGGCTCGGGTGGCGGTTGCGTTGTCGGTTGGAGTTGGCGTGCTGCGTGATGAGCAGGTGCTGCGCGATCTTTGGTTGTTGCCGCTAAGGGATTTCTTTGGATTGCTGTTCTGGGTTTGGAGTTTTGCGGACGATACGATTGTGTGGCGTGGGGAGCGGTTTCGGCTGAAGGATGGGCGGTTGACTCGGGTGGCGTGAGGGTTCATGTTCGCTGCTCCTTTGTTTCTGCGCGGTTCGTGGTTGGGCACTAGACTTGTTTAGAGTTCAAGTGCATGGTGAATGATCTGGTTGCAGTTCAAAATGTTGCCGGGCCGCCGGCGGAACTGATCTTTGGCGATTGGTATCCGGCGCTGCGGGCGGATGTGTTGCGCGTGGGCAAGATGACCAAGGCTTTGCTGCTTGGCGTTCCGCTGGTGCTGGGGCGGAAGACCGGAGGCAAGTTGTTTGCGATGCGGGACCTTTGTCCGCATCGCGGGATTCCGCTGTCGGCCGGGTGGTTCGACGGCGAGACGGTGCAGTGCAAGTATCACGGCTGGCGATTCGAGCCTTGCAGTGGTCAGTGTGCCGAGATTCCTTCGCTGACGAGCCATGAGACGCTCGATCCGACCAAGATCTTTGCCAGCGCGTTTCCCTGTGAGGAGTGCGATGGGTACGCGTGGGTTTATATGCCTGCCGCGGGTACGGGCCGGGTTGGCAGCGAGCTTCCGCCGGTGCCGGAGTTGCCGAAGTTCTCGGCGCGGTTTCGCAGTGCGCATCTTGTGGCCGAACTGCCGTGCAATGTCGATCACGGCATTATCGGGCTGATGGATCCGGCGCATGGGCCGTTTGTGCATCAGGCGTGGTGGTGGAGGAGCCGGGCGAGCATTCACGAGAAGGAGAAGCACTTCGAGCCATTGGAAGACCGTGAAAACAACGGGAGAAACGCCGGGTTTCGGATGTCGGCGCATGCTCCTTCGGGGAATAGTGCTCCTTATAAGCTGCTGGGCGTGTATGGCGAGCCGATTACGACGACGATTGATTTTGTGTTGCCGAATCGACGGTACGAGACGATTCGGTGTGGAGATAAGTGGTTCTCGAGTTTGACTACGGTGACGCCGGTTACTCCCTCGACTTGCAGGATCGATGTGATTGCTGCCTGGAATATCTTCTATTGGGTTCCATTTGTAACTTCGATTGCTACGTTCTTTGGTGCTCGGTTTGTAAGGCAGGATCAGCAGACGATGATCGAGCAGGCTGAGGGATTGAGGTTCAATCCGGGGTTGATGTTGATCGACGATGCGGATAAGCCGGCGAAGTGGTACTTCGCTTTGAAGCAGGCCCGGTTGAAGGGGACTGGGGAGCATCCGCTGGCGGGGCCGGTTACGCTGCATTGGCGGAGTTAGGCCCCCCCGGGGTATGGTTTGTAAGTTGTTTGTTTTCTTTTATATATATCGTTTTGTCTTTGCAAATTCGTCATTCTAAATGGGTTGCGGGTAAATTCGTCTTTCTAAAGGGTTTATGGGCTAATGAGGAAGCCCCGGTTTTTGGCCGGGGCTTTTTTGATCTCTATTTCAATTGTATGGGATGGGCGATAACTCTTTTGCAATGGGGATGTTGTTTGTTTTGTTGGTGTTGTGTGGTTTTTGGGGTTGACATGTAGTTTTGCTGGGTTTTTCCGAGATATTTCTTATATGTAATTGATTTTGCTTGCTTTACAGAAGTGGCTTTGTGAAAGTGGGGCGCCTACGATAGGAAGACATACCCAGAGACTGAAGCCTCTCTCTTTGTTGCTTGAGAGACCAAGGCTGACGTCTTGTGTGCCCATCGAAGAACAAAGTCAGACTTTCCCCCGGGCTATTAGCGGCGAGCGAATAAGGGAAGACAACGACGGAGCCCGTCGATGAGAAACCAGCATTGAACCAGCAGAAAAGCAGGGAGTGAGGCGAAGAAGGCGATGAGGAGTGGAGTGCTTGTCGTCTGGCTAGCCTCGAGGCGATCCAATGCGATCAACGATGCAAAGAAGATGCCGAGGCAAAGAATACTCAGCCCGAAATGCCATATCGCAGCCTGAGCGCTCCATGGGATATTCCATATGGAATATACGAGGGCGAAGAAACAGAAGAGTGAAGCTATGGCGTAACAGACTGTTTGGTTCGTGACTAGATAGCCGGTTTTATTGCTGACGATCGAGAGATTGTGGTTCAGATAGAACCTTGATGCGAGCAGGCCCAAAGCAAGCATAACTATTGCGGCGGCGGCGAAGAGATTGGGTATCGGCAGGCGTTGCACTGTTAGCTCCTTTCAGGATTTTTCCCTCATTTCGGCAAATACAAAAGTAGATTCTCTGCGGGATGATAAGCAAGAAAGGCAACGGCAAAAGCAACTGCTGCAGGGTTGAGTATAGTCTTTCCCGCCCTTCGCAAAAGCGCGAAGGATGGGGCACCCGGATGGATTGTCGTTTTTGCGAGGACATGGACGATCGATAACGAGCGGTCTTAGAATGCCAGCCTATTTCTATAGGGATTGTGGATTGTCGGGTTAGGCAGTGATTCGAGGACGACGAGTGGCTTCTCTCTATAAAGCCTTCATGTCGTACAGCCATGCTGCGGATGGCAAGCTTGCGCCTGCGTTGCAGCGTGGCATTCAGCGTTTGGGCAAGGCGTGGTATCGACGGCCGGTTGTGCGGGTCTTTCGCGATGAGACGAGCCTTTCGGCGAATCCTGGTTTGTGGGCGGGGATTCAGAGCGCACTGGAACAATGCGAATATTTCCTGCTGATGGCTTCGGTTCAGTCTGCGGCTTCACCGTGGGTTCGGAAGGAGGTGGAGTGGTGGCTCGAACATCGTTCGGTTGAGCGGCTGTTGATTGTTGTTACCGCTGGCGAGATTGCATGGAGCGGCAGCGCACGAGATTTTGATTGGAAGAAGACTACTTGCGTGCCCGATGTGTTGCGGGGACGATTTCCCGAGGAGCCGCACTATGTGGATCTTCGCTGGGCGAGGGACAGAAGCGATCTCACGTTGCGGAACGCGAGATTCCGAAACGCTGTCCTGACGCTAGCTGCCCCGTTGCACGGGCGGCCGATGGATGAGTTGGATGGCGAGGATATCCGGCAGCAGCGGATGCTTCGAATTACGGTGAGCGTGGCGGTGGTGGTGATGGGTGTGCTGACGCTGGTGTCGATGGTGGAACGGCGAAGTGCACAGGAAGAGACCAGAATGGCAGAGTCACGGAGCATGGCGGCAAAGTCCGTGGAGCTTCTGGGGCAGAAGGGAGGCGTGGACAAGGCGATCCTGCTGGCGGTGCTCGCATGGCGATTGTCGCCCACCGATGAGGCGAGAAGCGCGCTGGAGAAGTTGGGGAGCGCTTCGCTAGATGTTGCCGGCATTATGGGACAACACGGGGTGGAACAGATTGACAGCATGGTATTCAGCCCAGCGGCAGGCGAGAGTTCTTTGTTGGCCACAGGCAGCGTCGATGGTGTGACGATGCTGTGGCATGTGCCGGGTGGAACGATAGCCGGACCACCCCTTGGGAGCGATCAAAAGAGGATTTATGAACTGCAGTTTTCGGCTGATGGGTCTCACCTGCTTTCGAGGGGTTCTGGCGCTCCGACGGAGGATGACCCCAATCATGAAACGATTGTGCTTTACGATCTTAAATCGGGAGCAGGGAAGACAGTGCCGACCGATGCGCTGTTTCTGAAGCATAAGGGCAAGAGCGAGCTGGAAGGCGCAACGTCCCTTAGTCCGGATGGTCGGCTGGTTGCGTTTTTTTCGGGTGACGAGATTGCTATATGGGACTCTGGGACGGGTGGATTTCGGTATAAGACGGTTCCGCAGCGGTTGATTGGCTTGCACTTCGTGACGAACTCACGGCTGGCTTTTGTGACGGATGACATTCGTTCGTACAACATAGGCTTCATACGGGGGATGTGGGATCTCGCGCCGGATATGATTCGCGTTGGGCCGGTGGCGCGGAAAGAAGGTGTCGAGCTGGGGAGTGCGGTTTCTTTTAGCGATGACGGATCGATGATGGTGGTGTGGGGGTTTAACGGCGGCCCGATGTTTCTCTTTGGAAGTCGAGATGGTGTGAGCTTACAGCCGCTGCCATTTCCAGGGAAGGTTCGGATGCGGGATGATATTCGTTTCTCTGTATCGTTTGACGCGGGCGGGAGGCGGGTCGCGGCGGGCGGTGAGGGGATGATTGCGGCGTGGGACCTGGCGGAGCAGAGGGTGCTGAAGGAGTTAGAAATGGGCGGCGGCGCACAGACAGATAGGTTGGTAGCTCTAAGTGCGAACGGGCGGTGGCTGGCGTCGACGGAAGATGGCAAGGTGGTGGTATGGGATTTGAATGCGAAGGAGTCAAAGGAGCCAGCAGGGAGGCTTGAGGTGGCTTGCAGCTTGTCGGGGAATAACCAGCGTGAGTGCATACGGCGTTTGTGCGAGAAGGTCTCCCCGCTTATCAACGACAAGGATTTGAGCGATGCCCTGGGGGATTTTGATTACGAGCGGCTGAAACGAACAGCTCTGAGTGAGCCTTGCTCCCCGCGGTGACCAGAAAACGCCGCAACTTATCAGGCCAACAAAACGGCGGACGCTCCCGTGACGGAGCGTCCGCTGTCGATTTACAGCTTTTGCGAACGGATTACTTAAGTTGGACCGCGGGAAGAACGCTTGTTCCTTCAGCGCGAACGGCATCGAGTTCCCAGGGATTGAGGCCCAGGGCTTTGAGGATGGTAGGCGCTACCTGGACGGTGCCGACTGCGGCGTGGACCGTGCTGGGTTCGAAAGACGAATGGGACAACAGCAGGATCACATTCGTGTCGTCATGGTTGAACCCGCCGTGCTCCTCCTGCTTCGCGGTGCTGCCGGAGTAAGTAACTCCAACGTTCGGGGTTACGATGATGTCGGGCGTGCGCGGGTCTTTGGTTGGGTTGTTGTAGTTGATTGCGAGCGATCGGCCGTAGTAGATCTGCCCGAGCGCGATTCCGGTGGCGGAGGCATTATCTTCGAGGATTTTGACGCTGGCGTCGGTATCGGAGGAGTTCTTCAACCAGAGCAGCGAGACGTCATCTTCCGTGGGTCCGATGCCGCTACCGTTAGTTGACTCAGAGTCCGGGATGAAGCCTGCATTGGAGAGCAGGGTGGCGGGCGAGGTGCCGACCTTGGTTTGAGGGACGTAGCGGGTGGGATCGATGGGCGACTGGCCGTGCTTGGCAGTGATCACGATGAGGGTTGAATCGTAAAGACCCTTGTCCTTCAGCTCATCGACGAATGCCCCGATCGAGGCGTCGACAAACTGGAACTCGTCCAGCAGCGCTTCGCTGGGTGTGCCAGCGGCATCGAGATACCCACCCTTCACGCCGTTGCTCTTCTCAATGAGCTTCTGGCCCACACTGACGGCCTGGAAGTTCATGCCAAAGATGGTGGGAACTTTGGTCTTCTTGGTGCCGAGGTGGTTCTTCCCATCGATCTCATTGAGGATCGCGTCGACCTTGAGTGTGTCGTAGCACTGAATGTTCTGGAAGCTGTTCGTCCAGGCGGTCACGTCCGAGCCTGGATCGAGCACTGTCGAGCAGGACACGCCGGTGGGAGTCTTGACACCAGGAAGGCCGATCACGTTCGAGTTGATCTCAGGCGCGTAGAAGTCGTCGAGCGCACTGGGGCCAAGGCCAGAGGCGACCGAGGAGTATGCGGGGTGCTTGTCGGACCAGGCTGCGTATCCGCCCGCTTTGTGAATGACGCTGAAGATGCTGTTGGTGCGGACGAACTCCCATGGGTAGACGGGAGCGCAGCCTTTGCTCGGGTCGCGGGGTAGTCTCTGGGGATCGATGGAGGCGAGGCCGCCGTCGGTCAGCTCTGCACCGGGAGCGCCACCGTTCACCTTGCTCTGGTCAATGTCGATGCCTTCTTCATATTCGGTTGTGGTACCGGTGGGCTTGGTATTGGGGGTGCAGGGGCCTGCCGCGACACCGTTCCCGGTGGTCTTCGCGGGGGCGTTAAAGTTCCGGGAATACGCGACGTCGTAGTAGACGCCGGTCAGGGCCGGGCTTCCGCCGGTGATGATCGCGGTCAGGCCGGGGAAGGAATCCGAGGGCTTTGAGGTGCTGGCGGCGACATAGTTGATGCCGGTTTTGCGAAGGGCAGCAAGCGCCGGGCAGTAGGGTTGGCCGTTGTTGACGGTGCTGATGCCGTTTGCGCAGTTCGCGAAATCAACAGCATGCATGCCGTCGACGCTGATGAGGAGAACGTGCTTAATGCGGCCGTGACCGAAGTGGTCATGATCGTCGTCATGGTCTTGCGCGATCGCAGAAACCGCCGAACACGCGGCCGCCAGGGAGAGCAGAGCGATTACTCTTTTCATTTGAATACCTCCGGGATCAATAGGTACTAGAGTCCCGGCGGTGGATACATTGCTGGAATATGAAAATTGGTTGAACAAAAGTTAATAGGAGATGAAGAGGAAAAACGCATCGAATCCTCAACAAGAGTGTTGATAGCTAATTCAACTCAACATGCAGCCGTCGAGGACTAGAGCAGTGTTGGAATAGATATAGAGGGGCAAAGAACAAGCAACAGCAAAGGCAACATCTGCAAAACGGCGCTAGAAGGCGCTGACGCCTTCTTCGACTACCAGCTGGTCTACCTTGATGTGCATGGCTTCGCCCAAGCGCTTGAAGTCTTCTTTCCAGTTTTCCGTCCAGTAGTTTTTGTCGCTGCGGCGGAGGAGGTCGTTCCAGATGTTCTGGGCTTGCCAGATGTTGATCTCGAAGGGAAATTTGCGCAGGGTTTCGGCGATGAGGACCGCGTTGCTGAGTGCTCCGTTGGCCGTGGGATCGCCGGCTGCGGAGGCTTCGAGGCGAACCATTGCACGCTTCATGCATTGGCCACCGGTGTAGCTTAGTTCCTGCGTGTTGAGGTTGATGTGCTCGGATTCGGCGCGGGTGAGGAGGGTTTCGATGGCCTCGGCGTCAAAGGGGTCGACGGTGAGGGCGCGGCGGAGGCTGGAGTTGATGGCGTAGTTGGCTGCGACCTCGAGGGCGGGCGGTGGGGCCATGCCGGTTTCGGTGAGGAAGTCGAGGAGGGAGGCGTGGTCCTCGTAGATCTTGCGGAGGGAGTCCTCCATCTCATTGAGGGTCTGGTTGAGGATGGTCTGGATGATGCGGTGCTGCTCGTCGGTGAAGAGAGAGATGAGGGAGTAGCCCATCTGGCCGAAGATGCGGTCGATGAGGCGGATGACCTCTGCGAGGTTGGCGCGGCGCATGGCAGCGGCGACATCGGAGGCGAAGGTCTTGAAGGCCTCGACTTCTTCGGTGTTGGAGGAGTCGTAACGCTTGACGGCGGCGGAGAGGTTCTGGTCGCCGAGATGAAGGACGGCGAAGCAGATGTCTTCGGCCTCCTGGGTGATGCGGGAGTCTACCCAGGCGCGGCCGATGGCGACGCGGCCGCGGCCAGAGGTGAAGACCTCGTGGCTTTCGCGGTGGACGTCGAAGCAGAAGATCTCGCCGTGCTCGGGGTAGGAGCGGAAGATGGAGCTGATGGCGTAGTGGGCGCCGACCTGTTCGAGGCCGATCTTCATGTTGGTGACCCAGCGGCGGTAGACCTCGGCCCCGTCGCCGATTTCGGGGACGTTGCTTATGGCTTGTTGGAGGATTTCGAGGAAGCCGGCTTCCAGGGCGGCGCCGGGAGCGCCGAAGAGTTTGGCGGAGAGTTGGAGGACGCGGCCGGCGTAGGCGATGATCTGGACGGTTTCGATGCCGGAGACCTCGTCGAAGAACCAGCCGCAGGAGGTATACATGAGCTGGGTGTGGCGTTCGAGCTCGAGGAGTTCGAACGCGGTGACGCGTTCGGCGTCGGAGAGGGGATGGTTCTGGTGGGCTTCGAAGAATGCTTTGACGCGGTCGGGCGAGCGGTCGAGGATGAGCTGGATGTAGGCGTCGCGGGCGACCCAGAGGTCTTTGAAGAGAGAGGCGGAGAGTTTTTCGGCGAGCGGTGCGGTGCAGTCGCGGAGGTAGTCGAGGGACTCGCGGAGGGGGGTGCGCCACTCCTGGTTCCAGCCGGGCTTGCCGCCGTTGCAACCGCAGTTGGAACGCCAGCGCTCGACACCGTGGGCACAACTCCATGAGGTGTCTTCGACGACCTCGGCCTCCCACAGGGGAGGGTATTTTTCGAGGAATTCGCCGTAGTTGGTGAGTTTGGCGTGGTGCTCGTCTTCGATCCAGTGCATGGCGTAGGAGAGAGCCATCTCGCCGTGGCGGTGGTGGTGACCGTAGCTTTCGCCGTCGGTGGCGACGTGGGAGAGCTGGGCCTTGTCGGTGCTGGCGGGGGTGTGGAAGTTGCTGATGAGACGGCGGCCGAAGTCTTCGCCGCTGTTGAGGAGGCCTTCGAAGGCGATGGCTCGGGAGTTGGGGCCGTCGTAGAAGAAGACGGTAATGGAGCGGCCTTCGTCGAGCTGGATGAGGTAGGGACGGGTGGGATCGGCGGTGGCGTCGGGGGTGTCGGACCAGGGGAACTCGGGGTCGCCGGGGTTGGCGGGGAGCGGGCGAACGCGAGCGCATTGATGGGGCGCGAGGATAGTGAACTTGATGCCCTCCTGCGCGAGGAGGTCGAGGACGTGTCGGTTGCAGGCGGTTTCGGCGAGCCACATGCCCTCGGGTTTGCGCTTGAAGCGATATTCGAAGTCGGCGATGCCCCAGCGGATCTGGGTGAGGGCGTCGCGGGTGCTGGCGAGCGGCATGATGATGTGGTTGTAGACCTGGGCGATGGCGGAGCCGTGGCCGCTATAAAGCTGGGCGCTGTAACGGTCGGCGTCGAGGATCATGCGGTAGGACCGGGGGGCCTTGTCGTTGAGCCAGCTGAGGAGGGTGGGACCGAAGTTGTAGCTCATCCGGGCGTAGTTGTTCATGATGCGGACGATCTTGTTTTCGGTGTCGGTGATGCGGGAGGCGCCGTTGGGGGCGTAACACTCGGCGGTGATGCGCTCGTTCCAGTCGTGGTAGGGGGCGGCGGAGTCCTGGACCTCGACTGTCTCGAGCCAGGGGTTCTCGCGGGGTGGCTGGTAGAAGTGGCCGTGGACGCAGACGTAGCGTTCCGGCTCTTGGACGGCGGGCGGAGTGGTGGGTGGAGTGGGGGCGGCGGCGGTCTTGGGGGAGGTTCGGGACTTGGCCATATGTCTAGTTAGAAGGGTATCTTGAAAACAGGGTGTAGGGGGTAGGGAGTAGAAACAACAGCCTTGGGAATTATGGAATTACGGAGTTCTTCACTTTTGATGCGAGAGCTTTGTCGAAGGTGATGAGTGTGGCGCCGGTTTCTAGTGCAAAGGCGGCGAGGTAAGAGTCGGCCCAGTCCTTGGGGGATGCGGAGGATTGTCTGGACTGGCTGCGGAAGCTCTGTTCCAGTGTGCGCGGCTCGTGAAGGAAAGTAGCGCCTCCGTCTTTTAGAAAGGCGTCATATACCAGCCACGCCTGACGCTGAGTGAGAACGTCGGGGCCCATGACGGCTGCTGTTGTCAGCAGGCGGAGCAGGCCGAGCTGTGTAAAACGGCAAAAGGCCAGATCTTCCTGATCCAGAGTTTCAAACCAGCGTTTTGCCTTTTTGTTGTGGACGTGGCCCGGAGTCGCAAGCGCCAGCCACACGTTCACGTCAGGGAAAACCAATGAGGTCATAGATCCGCTCGTTGTCGATGTCGATACTTCCGGGCTGGCTGGACCGGACAAGCGGTAACTTCCTCCGCTTTCGCCGGGGAGTCTCCCCTTCGGAGAGGATGACATCGACTCCTCGCATCACCATGGCTTTCACGGTGGTCCCCTCGGAGGCTGCTTTGCTCTTTAGCAAGCGGTATTTCGTGTCCGGGATGTCGACGGTCGTTCTCACGAGGTCAGGCTACCATATTTATGGCTGAGGGGTTAGTTTGCCGTTGGCCAGGTCGCAGGCTCGCCAGAGGTACCAGCTTGCTATGGAGCGGTAGGGGGCCCAGCGTTTGGCTCGGCGGTGCATGACGTCGGGTTTGGGGAGGTACATTGGGGTTACTTTGTCGGTGGGTTTGAGTTTGCCGAAGGTGAGGGCGAAGCCTTTGCGGACGCCGTAGTCGGAGACGGGGAGGATGTCGGGGCGGCCGAGGCGGAAGATGAGGAGCATCTCGACGGTCCACTGGCCGATGCCGCGGACCTGGGTGAGGTGCTCGATGATTGCTTGGTCGGACATGCGGCGGATTTGAGCGAGGGTGGGGACGGTGCCGTCGATGGTTTTGGCGGCGAGGTCGCGGAGGGCTAAGGACTTGTTGTGAGAGAGGCCGGCGGCGCGGAGTTGCTCGTTGGGGCAGTCGAGGAGATGCTGGGCGGCGAAGTGCTCGTCGCCTGTGACGGGATAGAAGCTTTCGAGGAGACGTCGGTGGATGGTGGCGGCGGCTTTGCCGTGGAGCTGCTGATAGATGATGGATTCGACGAGGGCTTCGAACGGGGATTGGGTGCTAGCGACGCGGAGCGTGAAGGGGCCGGCGCGCTGGATGAGGCGGGCGAGCTTGGGGTCGGCGGCGGAGAGCTGGGTGATCGCGAGGGCGTGGTCGTAACGGGGAGGGCGTGGGCTTGCGAGCGGACGTGGCATGAGGATGACGGTATCAGACTTGGATGTGACGAAGAATGTGCGCAGTGAAGATGAGTGGAGGTTCGGCCGATTGGATAGGAGTGGAGGGTGGTGCGATTATTGGCCACATTAGTTCGTAGTATGAAATTCGGACTGGAATGGTTCGCATTTACAAGAGCGATACCTTTCGGGCAGGGTAGATATTGTGGTCATCGAGAACAAGCTGTCCGCGGTGCACGAGATGTAGTGCATGGTCGCGTTGGGGGCGTTTCGATAATCGGATGTTGCAGGTAAAAAAACAGATGCGGGCAGCAGACGATGAGTTTTGCCGGGCTTTTCCGCTGCTATACTCAATCTTTCCGAAGGAAGAATTTTCTGAGCGTAGCCAACGCGGGCGCTCGTAACCGCCGACTTGGAAAACGGTCGGCAAAGAGTAACGAAGAAGCACAACCACCGAAAGCACCTCCCCGACCTTAAAAGTCAGGTAACGCAGAGGAAGCAGGAACGCACTCATGGCGCAAGTTTTTGACCGCAGTTCGAACGCGCTGGCTCGGATGAGCCTGGTATTGACGGGTCTGATCGTCATCGCGCTCGGCGTAGCCCTGGACCAGCTGCAGCGATCACCGTGGGTGACGAAGCAGGGTCAGCGGCCGGATCAACCGATCCCGTTCAGCCACAAGCATCACGTCGAGGGGCTTGGGCTGCAGTGCCAGTATTGCCACACGCAGGTGGAGAAGGCGGCGTATGCCGGAATTCCTCCGACCAAGACGTGTATTAACTGCCATGCGCAGATCTGGACGAACAGCGAGCTGCTGGAGCCGGTTCGGCAGAGCTGGGCGACGGGTGAGTCGGTGCGATGGATCCGTGTACATGATCTTCCGGACTTTGTTTACTTCAGCCATGACGTTCACGTGAATAAGGGCATTGGTTGCGCGAGCTGTCACGGCCGCGTGGACGAGATGCCGCTGATGTATCAGCAGAATACGCTGCAGATGGAGTGGTGCTTGAACTGCCATCGCAATCCTGCGGTGAATCTGCGGCCTACGAGCGAGATATACAACATGGCGTGGGCAGGACCTTCGAGCGACAAGCCGGTATGGTGCGCGAGCACGGGCAAGGGCGGAGCGACGGCGCAGAGTGTAAGTTGCACAACGCTCGATCCGACGGGCAAGGGTGGACCGGAGCTGGCACAGCTTGAGTCGCCGACGCCTGCGGGCCAGGCCAAGCCGCAGGCTGGGCAGGCGGTGAGCGATGCTCCGCCGATGACTCTGCCGGCGAGCTACGTGAAGTTCACCAGCCAGATTGAGCTGGGCAAGTACCTGACGGCGCAGTACCACATTCGCACGCCGGATCAACTTTCGAGTTGCGAGACGTGCCACCGATGAAAACGACTGGGATTGGAACAGAGCAGACGATGGCTGAGATGAAGTCACTGGAAGCAACACCTCAAGTGGTCACCCAGATTGCGCCGGCAAAGCTGACGCTGGCTGAGGTCCGCGCGAAGCTGGACGGTAAGACGGGAAAACGCTTCTGGAAGAATCTGGATGAGCTGGCAGAGACGCCGGCGTTCCATGAGCTGATGGCCGAAGAATTTCCACGTCAGTCTATGGGAGGAGCCGGAGAGTGGGTCGATGCCGTTAGTCGCCGCGGCTTCCTGAAGGTGATGGGCGCGTCGCTGGCGCTGGCTGGGCTTGCCGGTTGCACCAAGCAGCCGGACGAGCCGGTCTATCCCTATATCAAGCAGCCTGAAGATCTGATCCTGGGCAAGCCGATGTTCTTTGCCACGGCTTATCCGTTCCCGACGGGAGCGATTCCTGTGCTGGTGAAGTCGGACTCGTTCCGCCCGATCAAGATTGAAGGTAATCCCGAGCACCCGGTTTCGAAGGGCAAGTCGGACGCGTTTACACAGGCGACGCTGCTGGACCTGTACGATCCGGACCGCTCCCAGCATGTTCTGTACCGCGGGCAGGCGTCGAGCTTTGGCAACTTCCAGCAGGCATTTGCGACTGCGGCGAAGAAGACTTCGGGCGGACAGGGACTTTACTTCCTGAGCGAGACGATTACGTCGCCGACGCTGGCGTCGCAGTGGAAGCAGGTGCAGGCGGCGTATCCGCAGGCGAAGCTGGTGCAGTGGGATCCGGTGAACTCGGACTCGGCGCGCGCGGCTTCGAAGGCGGTGTTTGGAAGCTACGTCGATGCACAGTACAGGGTGGAAGCGGCTGATTTGATCGTGACGCTCGACGCGGACTTCCTTGGCGGCATCGCTCATCCGGGCTTCCTGCCGATGGCAGCGGGCTACGCGGAGCGGCACCGGTACGAAGAAGGCAAGACGATGAACCGGATGTACTCCGTCGAGACGATGCCGACGGTGACCGGATTCAAGGCTGAGCATCGGCTAGCTCTGAAGCCGAGCGAGATTGCCGGGTTTGCAAATGCGCTCATCACCGGCGTGGCTCCACAGGGTGCAAGCGCTGAGCAGCAGAGGTTCCTTGAGGCGCTCCGTGCCGATCTTGAGAGGAATGTCGGACGCTGCGTCATCATTCCGGGCGAACAGACTTCGCCTGCGGTTCACGCTGCGGCGTACCTGTTGAATGCATCGCTTGAAAATGTAGGCAAGACGGTTATCTACACCGAGACGGTGAACCCGATGCCGGGCGAACAGGTGGCCGATCTGAAGGCACTTGTTGCAGATATGAACGCGGGTAAGGTTCAGTGGCTGGTGATGCTGGGCGTCAATCCGCTGTATTCCGCTCCGGCTGATTTGAACTTCCAGGATGCGTTCAACAAGGTTCCGATGACGGTGCACCTGGGTTCGCATGTGGATGAGACGGGCTCGGTTTCGACCTGGCACCTCAATAAGACGCATTATCTGGAGAGCTGGTCGGATGCGCGGGCGTATGACGGCACTATCACGATCATTCAGCCGATGATCGATCCGCTGTATGGTGGCAAATCTGCTCACGATGTTTTGCAGTCGCTGCTGGCGAATCCGCAGGCCTCGGCTTACGACGCGGTGCAGGAGACGGCGAAGACCTACATCAAGGGCGACTTTGCGGCGAACTGGCGCAGGGCGCTGCATGATGGATGGGTTGAGGGAACGGCGTTTGCGGCGAAGCCGTTGGTAGCTCCGAAGAGTGGAGCGGTCGCTAACGTGCCAGTTGGCACGGGTGGTTATGAGATCTCATTCCGGCCCGATCCCTCGCTGTACGACGGACGTTTTGCCAATGTCGGCTGGTTGCAGGAGCTTCCCAAGCAGGTGACTAACCTGAGCTGGGACAATGCAGCGCTGATGAGCATGGCAACGATGGCGGAGCTGAAGGTCGAAGAGACGAGCCTGATCGAGCTTGAGCTGAATGGCCGCAAGGTCGTCGCGCCGGTTCTGATGACTCCGGGTCATCCTGATGGAGCGATTACGGTTCACCTGGGCTTTGGCCGCCCGGCTGAGGCTGGGCGCGTGGGTGTGGGCGTCGGTTTCGATGCTTATCAGCTTCGCACGACTGGAGCACAGTTCTATTCTGCCGGTGCAACGGCGAAGAAGGTTCCGGGAACGTACGATCTTTGCGTGACGAAGGTGCATAACATTGAGCACCGCGGGAGTTTTGCGCAGCATGATCTTGAGAGGCCGCTGTCGGATGCAGACGGAACCTACTCGCTTGCCGGTCATGAGGCGATGGAGCGTTCGATTATCCGCTATGCGACGGTCGATGAGGTCAAGAAGAATCCTGACTTCGCGCACCAGGGTGCGAGCGGAACGGTAGTCAACAAGGTTGGATACGGACCGCAGGGCGAGGCTCCAAAGAAGGACGAGAGCTTCTTCCCGGATGCGTGGAACTATCAGAAGACCGATCCGTCGAGCTTGAAGATTCAGAATGCCTGGGGCATGGCGATCGACCTGAACTCCTGCGTGGGCTGCAACGCCTGCGTCGTGAGCTGCTACGCGGAGAACAATATTCCGGTGGTTGGCCGCGAGCAGGTAAAGGTTGGCCGCAACATGCAGTGGCTGCGCATCGATACGTACTTCGAAGGCGACCTGCATGCACCGAAGGCGCACTTCCAGCCGATGGCCTGCCAGCACTGCGAGAACGCGGGTTGCGAACAGGTCTGCCCGGTTGGAGCGACGGTGCACTCGCCTGAGGGCTTGAATGTGATGGTGTACAACCGCTGCGTCGGTACCCGTTACTGCTCGAACAACTGCCCGTATAAGGTTCGCCGGTTCAACTTCCTGCTGTACTCGGACTTCGATACGGAGAGCTTGAAGTTCATGCGCAATCCGGATGTCACAGTCCGTTCGCGTGGCGTGATGGAGAAGTGCAGCTACTGCGTCCAGCGCATCCAGGAAGCGAAGATTACAGCGGACAAGGAAAATCGCGAGGTTCGCGATGGCGATATCGTGACGGCCTGCCAGCAGGCCTGCCCGACCAGCGCCATTACGTTTGGCAATATCAACGACCCGAAGAGCGCGGTTGCGAAGCTAAAGGCCGAGGAGCGCTCCTACCAGGTCCTCGGAGACCTGAACTACCGTCCACGCACAACCTATATGGCTGGCGTCATCAACCCGAATCCGGAGCTGGCATAAATGGCGACCAAAACTCCCATTAGCGACCCAATGATTGACCCACGTACCGGCGAGTACGCGGTCATCGCGCCGGGCCATAACTTCAAGTCGGTTACGCAGAAGATCGCCGGCATCGTTCTGACCTCGAACACGCCGCTGGGCTGGTTCTTCGGGCTGATTGTTGCGTCCGGCGTTGCGACCCTGCTTGTCATCGCATTGACATGGCTGTTCCTGAAGGGCGTCGGTATCTGGGGTGTGACGATGCCTGGAGCCTGGGGCTTCGCCATCATCAACTTCGTCTGGTGGATCGGTATCGGCCACGCCGGTACGCTGATCTCGGCGATTCTGCTGCTGTTCAAACAGACGTGGCGTAACTCGATCAACCGGTTTGCCGAGGCGATGACGATCTTCGCGGTCGTCTGCGCCGGTATGTTCCCGCTGATTCACGTGGGCCGTCCGTGGCTGGGTTACTGGTTGTTCCCGTACCCGAACACGATGAACCTGTGGCCGCAGTTCCGCAGTCCGCTGGCGTGGGACGTGTTCGCGGTGTCGACGTATGCGACGATCTCGATCGTGTTCTGGTACATCGGCATGATTCCCGACTTCGGGACGCTGCGCGATCGGGCACAACTGCCTTTTGCCAAGTATATGTACGGTCTGTTGTCGCTGGGATGGCGTGGATCGACGCGGCACTGGATCCGGTATGAGACGGCTTCGCTGCTGCTGGCGGGCCTTTCGACGCCGCTGGTGCTCTCGGTGCACACGGTCATCAGCTTCGACTTCGCCGTGGCGGCGATGGCGGGCTGGCATACGACGATCTTCCCGCCTTACTTCGTTGCAGGCGCTGTGTACTCCGGCTTCGCGATGGTGTTGACGTTGGCGATTCCGATTCGCAAGTGGTACCACATGGAAGACCTGGTGACGCTACGCCACCTCGACAACATGGCGAAGGTTATGTTGGCGACGGGTTCGATTGTGGCCTATGGCTACGGCATGGAGGTTTTCATGGCGTGGTACTCAGCGAGCCACTGGGAGTTCTTCATGATGTGGAACCGTATGTTCGGGCCGATGGGCTGGGCGTACTGGATCCTCATCCTAACGAACATTGCGATTCCGCTGACGACGCTGTGGTCGCGCAAGCTGCGTGTGAATGTGACATACCTGTTCATCCTGTCGTTCATTGTGAACATCGGTATGTGGTTCGAGCGCTTCGTCATCGTCGTGACCAGTCTGTATCGCGACTACCTGCCGTCGAGCTGGGGAACGTACCGGGCTACGCGCTGGGACTACATGATCTTTATCGGAACGTGGGGTCTGTTTACCTGCCTGTTCCTGCTCTTCGTTCGCTTCCTGCCCATGATTCCAATGTCTGAGATTCGGATGATGCTGCCGCAGACCAAGATCACGCGCAGAGGACCCGACGCAGAGACCGTAGTTGAGGAGACTGCCTGATGCCGCGCAGAGAGGGAATTTACGGTTTGCTGGCGGAGTTTAATACTCCCAGCGAGTTGGTGTATGCAACGGAGGAGGCGCGCCGCGCCGGCTATCGCCGGATGGAGTGCTATACGCCTTATCCGGTGGAAGAGGCGGCTACGGCTCTCGACTTCCACAAGAATCGCGTGCCGCTGGTCTGCTTGTTGGGCGGTTTGCTGGGTGTAACGACTGCATCGCTGATGGAGACGTGGATCTCGGTGTGGGCGTATCCGTTGAATATCGCGGGCCGACCGCTGTTCTCGTGGCCGGCGTTCATCATTCCGGCGTACGAGTGGACGATTTTGTTCTCGGGTCTGTCGGCGGCGTTTGGAATGATTGCGCTCAATGGGTTGCCGCAGCTCTATCACCCGGTCTTCAATGCGCCGAACTTCCGGAATGGCGCGTCGACGGACAAGTTTTTCCTTTGCCTGGAGGCGGTCGATCCAATGTTTTCTCCAACTGAGACTCGAGCGTTCCTCGAGCAGTTCCATGCGGTCTCCGTGGTGGAGGTGGACCATTAATACCCTAAGCACACGCGCTTCGAGGCTTGTTATCACTGCCGCTGCAACGGTCGCGCTGTTTTCTGCGCTCGGCTGCCGGCAGGATATGCACGACCAGCCGAAGTTCCATCGGCAGCGCGGCACCTCGTTCTTTGCCGATGGCCGTTCCGTTCGTCCGCAAGTGGAGAATACGGTTGCGCGCAATCAGCTTCGCGAAGACAGCTATTTCTACACCGGTTTTACCGGCGGGAAAGAGGGCGATGGCATGCCCTTCCCGGTCACGATGGATGTTCTGGCTCGCGGCCAGGAGCGCTACAACGTGTATTGCACGCCTTGCCACTCGCGAGTGGGTAACGGCGCGGGCATGATCGTGCAGCGTGGATATGCGAAGGCCGGAAACTTCCATGTAGAACGGCTCCAAAAGGCTCCGCTCGGCCATTTTTTCAACGTGATTACGAACGGCTACGGTGCGATGCCGGACTACGCGGCGCAGGTGGCTCCGGTTGACCGCTGGGCGATCGTGGCTTACATCCGCGCATTGCAGTTGAGCCAGAATGCGACGCAGGCGGATGTGCCGAGTGGGTCCCACGTTGAGCCGCTTTCGAGCATTGCGGAGCGTCAGGGACTACCAGCCTCGTTTGCAAATGAGTGGACTTTGCCTCCGACCGCGGTTACGGGCACGCCTGATAACCAGACGTTCAAACTTCCCGTGGAGGGCACCAGTGGTGCGCCAGTAAAGGCGACACCGGGCCAGACATCGACTACACCCGCAGCGCCGCCGGCTACTGCCGCGCCCGCCGGACCAACAGCAGCTAAGCAGTAACCTCGGAAGCTTCCGAATGAAGGCTTGAAACGCATGTCACATGGACACGAACATCACGGAGAAGCAGGCGGGCACGACGCCCACCATGGGCCGCGTACGCTTCCAGCGTCGCTCGCCGCACCAGAGGTCGTCTCCGCCTGGCGCACACGCTTTTTGGTACTTGCGGTGGTCGCGGCTGCCGTCTCGCTGATCTTTGCTTTTACGTCCCAAGGGCGGAACCACCTTCTGCGTGCTTACCTGATGGGGTATATGACGTGCTTCGGCTTTGCCGGCGGCGGTCTTGCCCTATTGATGCTGCAGCATGTCTCGGGCGGTAAGTGGGGTCTGCTGATCCGGCGTCCGCTGGAGGCGATGAGCCGCACGCTGCCATTGGTGGCGCTGATGTTTGTGCCGATTGCGGTGTTCATGAAGCACCTGTATCAGTGGGCCAAGTATCCGACCGCTGCCACAACCACGCAGGCGTTGGCCGACCACTTGATTACGCAGGAGCAGGCGCTGACGGCGAACGCGAAGCGCGCGATGCTGGCTCCTACTCCGGTACTCATCCAGACGGGTTTCATCTTCGCTGTGCTGTTGACGTTCATGTACTTTCTCAACAAGTGGTCGCTGCAGCGAGATGCAGATCCCGCAGCCGGTACACAGGCGAGCTTCGATTACTGGCGCGTCAAGTTTGAGAATCTGTCGGGTATCGGCATTCTGATCTATGTGATTCTGCTGACGGATGGAGCGATCATCTGGATCAAGTCGCTTGATGTTACCTGGTACTCGTCGATCTGGGGTCTTCAGTTCCTGGTGGGACAGGGTTATGGTGTTCTTGCGCTGGGCATTCTGTCGGTGATTCTGCTGTCGCGCTACGAGCCGATGAAGACGCTTCTGCGCACGACAGAACAGCACGATCTGGGCAAGCTTGCATTCGCCTTCACGATGCTGAACATCTACCTGACGTTCGCCGAGTTCCTGATCATCTGGTCGGGTAATATTCCGGACGAGATTCCCTGGTACCTGAACCGGATTCACGGCGGATGGTGGATGATCTGCACGCTGAACTTTATCTGCCATTGGCTGATTCCGTTCTGCCTGTTGCTGTCGCGCGACTTGAAGCGGAACAAGCAGAAGATGGTCTGGCTGACATGCTTCATGATCTTCGCGCGCTGCGTGGATATGTTCTGGCTGATTGAGCCGAACTTTGCAGACGCTGCCGGAAATCTGCGTCTCAGCGGTAATTATTCGATTCTTGCTTACATCACCGTACCTGTGAGCGTTCTGTCGCTCTGGGCTGCTTATTACCTGACGCAGTTGAAGAGCCGTCCATTGGTCAACGTGAACGATCCGCACCTGGAAGAGATGTTGGAGCCCGAACATGCCCACTAACGATAACGAACTGAATCAACACGGCCACCGCGCTCCCGACACAGAGTCACCGGGATATGAGCTCACCGACGTTAATGTGAATGGCGTCGTTGTGTTCCTGGCAGGACTCCTCGGCTCGGTCTTCGTCTTCTTTATCTTCTGCTTTGTTATGGGCAGAGTGATCAACAACGCGCTGATCAAGGCTGATGGGCCAGTGACCAAGTGGAACGCTGCTGCCGGACAGGCAACTGGCGGGAAGCGTGAAGATCTTGCCAGCAATCCGGAGCTGCAGCAGAAAGAGCTGAACAAGCTGACGACTTCGTTCCCGGAGCCGCGGCTGGATATTGACGACGGCAATCAGTCGACTGCAGACCTGCACGCGCGTGAGGATTTGTTGCTGGACCACTACAGCAAGACTCCCGAAGAAGGCAATGCGATCCGGATTCCGATCGATCGCGCCATGGAGTTGATCGCTCAGCGCGGCTTGCCCGTATACGCGCGACCTGGATCGTCGCTGCCCCAGATGGTTGGAGTGGAAAGGCCTGAGGTTCGCGTTCCTTTGACGAACGGTTTCGCGCGGACAGGTTTTGAACTCGGTGTGATTGAAGCGCGTGAACAGAAGATGACTTATGGCAAGGCGACGGAAGCGGCGCACGCAGAGCTGACTCCGGCAAAGTAATAGCGGTTAAACAGTAGAGAAAGAGAAGACAGCATGATGATCAGGCGGACAATTCGAGGCGGTTGGCGAGTGGCGATTTGCTGCGCGTTGCTGAGCGCACCTCTGTTGGCGCAGGTCGCAGGCTATGGCGATAAGCAAAGCGGAGACAACTCGGGCGACCAACTGCCACAGGTGTTGCAGAAGGTTGGCGTGACTCAGAGGCTGAACCAGCCGCTTCCGCTCAATGCTCCTTTTGTCGATGAGACGGGCAAGGCAGTTGTGCTTGGGGATTACTTTGGCAAGCGTCCCGCGATCATCTCGATGGTGTATTACAACTGCCCGATGCTCTGCTCGGAAGAGCTGGATGGGCTGACGGGCGCGCTTGAGATGGTGAAGCTGACGCCAGGCAAGGATTTCGATGTTGTCATTATTAGCATCGATCCGAGTGAGACGCCCGAGCAGGCAGCGAAGAAGAAGGCTTTCTACCTGAAGCGGTATGGACGTCCGGAGACGGCTGCAGGTTGGCATTTTCTTACTGGGCAGCGTCCCGCGATCGATGCCGTGACGGAAGCGGTTGGATTTGGCTACGTTCGTGTACCCGGGCCCGATGGAAGGCTTTCCCAGTTTGCCCATGCGAGCTCGATTGAGATTGCGACGACGGACGGCAAGCTGGCTCAGTATTATCTTGGCGTCGAGTATTCACCCAAGGACATGCTGTTTGGGTTGATCGAGGCGTCGGGCAACAAGATTGGTTCACCTGTCGCGAATATTCTTACCTACTGCTACCACTATGATCCCCAGACCAATAAGCACTCGCTCATTATTGCGCGCATTGTTCAGCTTGGCGGAATGGTCACCATGGCGGGGCTTGGGGGATTCATCTTTCTGATGTTCCGAAGAGATTTGAAGCTCGGACGCGACCACGATCTGACGAAGAAAGAGAATGGATAAAGGGTAACGATGCATATCAGTCCAGTACTGTGGCAATTTCTGGTGAAGTGGCTCAACGCCTCGGCGCTCTTTCCGCGCGAAGCATCGACCATTGCGCCCTATACTGACGCGCTCTACTTTTTCCTGCTGCTGATCACGGTAGTGGGCCTGGTGCTCGTAGGGACGCTCGTGTTTGGTTTTTCGATCCGCTATCGCAAGTCGGAGCACCCTGTCGCGACTCCGATTGAGGGCTCGACGCTGCTTGAGGCGACGTGGACGATTATTCCGCTTGCCTTGTTCCTTATCGTCTTCGTGTGGGGTGCGTTGCTTTATTTCCGCATCTATACTCCTCCACCCAACTCGATGAACATCTATGTTGTGGGTAAGCAGTGGATGTGGAAGGCGGAGCATCCGGGCGGACAGCATGAGATCAATGCTCTACACGTGCCGACTGGCAGGCCCATCCAGCTGACGATGATCTCGCAGGATGTGTTCCACAGCTTCTCGATTCCCGACTTCCGCGTGAAGCGTGAGGTTATCCCCGGACGCTATTCGACGGTGTGGTTCGAGGCGACGACGCCGGGAACGTACCATATCTTCTGCACGCAGTATTGCGGTACAAACCACTCGGAGATGATTGGCGAAGTTACGGTACTAAGCCCGGACGACTACGAGAAGTGGACGGCTAGCTCGACCAGCGGAATGTCGCTCGCACAGAACGGTGAGAGACTGTTTGCCAGCATGGGCTGCAATGCATGCCACTCCGGTAATGCGGCGGCGCGCGGGCCAAGCCTTGCTGGGGTCTATGGATCCAAGCTGAAGTTGGCGAATGGTTCGGAAGTTCTGGTCAACGATGCTTATCTGCGTGATGCGATCCTGAATCCTTCGCAGCATATAACGGCGGGCTATGCTCCGATCATGCCGACGTACCAGGGACAGATCAGCGAAGACGGCCTGATTGATCTGGTTGAATATTTGAAAACACTGAAAACCAACTATCGTGTCCAGCAGACGCTGACCACGTCAGAGACGAACCAAGTGGCGCCGACAACGCCAGGGGTGGTGAAGCCATGAGTGCAACACATACAATTCTCAACCTGCCTGATCAGAGCACGGCGGCCCTTCCGAAGAAGAACTATATCAATGCGGAGGATGGGATTCTTAGCTGGCTCCTTACGGGCGACCACAAACGCATTGCGATTCTTTATCTGATCTCTATTACGTTCTTCTTCTTTATCGGCGGAGCGTTTGCCGGATTAATTCGTCTGGAGTTGTTGACGCCTCAGCCTGATCTGGTGGCTTCGGATACGTACAACAAGCTGTTTTCGATGCACGGCATCGTGATGATCTTCCTGTTCCTGGTGCCTTCGGTGCCTGCGACGCTGGGTAACTTCCTGGTGCCGATCATGCTTGGTGCAAAGGACCTTGCGTTCCCGAAGATCAACTTGCTGAGCTGGTATCTGTATTGGATTGGCGGCTTGTTTACGCTGGCGGCGCTGGTTCTTGGTGGTGTAGATACGGGCTGGACGTTTACGACTCCTCTCTCGACGCACTATCTGAATACGCACGTTGTGACGGCGGCGACCGGAGTGTTCATCATCGGCTTCTCGTCGATCTTCACTGGGTTGAACTTCATCGTGACGGTGCACCGTATGCGCGCGCCGGGCATGACATGGTTCAGGATGCCGCTGTTCATCTGGTCGAACTATGCTGCTTCGATTCTGATGGTGCTCGGAACGCCGGTTCTCGCTATCACGCTTGTGCTGGTAGCGCTTGAGCGGACGATTGGCATTGGCGTCTTCGACCCGAACAAGGGCGGAGATCCTCTGTTGTTTCAGCACTTGTTCTGGTTCTACTCGCACCCTGCCGTGTACATCATGATTCTGCCGGGTATGGGCGTTATCTCCGAGGTGATCAGCACGTTCAGCCGTAAGCGCGTCTTTGGTTATACGGCGGTTGCGTTCTCGTCGGTGGCGATTGCGCTATTCGGATTCTTTGTCTGGGCGCACCACATGTTCATCATGGGTGTGTCGAACTACTCGGCTCTGGTGTTCTCGCTGTTGACGATGCTTGTAGCTGTGCCTTCTGCAATCAAGATCTTCAACTGGGCGTTCACGCTGCAGAAGGGCTCCATCACTTTTGAGACGCCGATGCTGTATGCGTTCGGCTTCATGGGGCTGTTCACGATCGGCGGTATGACGGGCGTCTTCCTCGGCGCGCTGGGCATGGACATCCACCTTACGGAGACGTACTTCATCGTCGCGCACTTCCACTTCGTGATGGTGGGCGGTATGTTGATGGCATTCCTGGCCGGAATTCACTTCTGGTGGCCGAAGATGACCGGGCGCATGTACTCGGAGTCGCTCTCGAAGCTTGCTGCGATTACGACGTTCATCGGGTTCAACCTGACCTTCCTGCCCCAGTTCATTCTTGGCTACCTGGGCATGCCTCGGCGGTATCACTCCTATCCGGCTGAGTTCCAGGTGCTGAATGTGCTCTCGACCGCGGGCGCTACGGTTCTCGGCGTCGGCTATATGCTTCCGCTTCTTTACCTCGCATGGTCGCTGAAGTATGGCGCGATCGCGGGCAACAATCCATGGCAGGCAACCGGCCTTGAGTGGCAGATCCAGTCGCCGCCGTTGACTGAAAACTTTATCGAAACTCCCATCGTGGATCATGAAGCGTATGACTACGAGTGGCTTGCCCACAAGACGGAACATGAGGTGACGACCGTTGGATAACACGATCGTAGCAACACAGTCGCACGAGGCAGAGGAGCACGCACACGTTGCTCTGCCGCAGCATCGTCATCATTTTGAGACGGAACAGCAGCAACGCGAGGCCGGAACCTTCGGCATGTGGCTCTTCCTGCTGACCGAAATCATGTTTTTTGGCGGGCTGTTCTTCGCTTATCTGCTATACCGCAACTGGTATCCCGCGGCCTTCGTTGGGGCTTCGAATCAGCTCAGTATTCCGCTTGGGGCGTTCAATACTGCGGTGCTCATTGGCTCGGGCTTCTTTATGGCCATGGGTGTCTGGGCGGCCGAGGTGAAGAAGAAGGGGCTGCTTGTTCTGTTCCTTGCCGTCACGACGCTGCTTGGGCTGGTCTTTCTTGGCGTGAAGTATGTGGAGTACCACGAGAAGTGGGAGAAGCATCACATTCCGGGCGAACACTTCGACGTGTCGGAGTTCATTAATCCGCAGGCGTACGGATTGAAAGAAGAGCCGATGTCTCCTGATATGGCTCAGAAGACCCAGGTATTCTTCTCGCTGTATTTCGCGATGACCGGAATGCACGCGCTGCACATGATCATCGGCATCTGCCTGTTGTTCTGGCTGACGTGGCGTGCCCATCGGGGGGACTTTTCGTCAGGGTATGTTGCGCCTATAGAAAACTTCGGATTGTATTGGCACTTTGTCGATATTGTCTGGATCTTCCTGTTTCCCTTGCTCTACCTCATCAACCGCCACCCCGTGTAGGCGTGAACCTGTAAGGAGAAGATCATGACCGAGCATTATCACGATCCGGCGAATGTAACCAACCCGGAGCACGCCGAACATCATATCGTCGGCCCAAAGACGTACATCATCATCTTTGCGACGCTTCTGGTCTTCACCGGGATTACTGTCGCTGCGGCGTTCAAGAATCTTGGCATTCTGAATCCGATTGTGGCTCTTGCGATTGCGTCGACTAAGGCTGTGATCGTCATCCTGTTCTTCATGCACGTGAAGTATCAGTCGAAGCTCATCAAGATGACGGTCGGCGCGGGGTTCTTTACGTTCCTTGTGCTGATTACGATGACTCTGACCGACTATATGAGTCGGGCCTGGGGTCTTTGGTAGGGCAAACTATTTCATCAAGAAAATGCGGCCTGCGGGCCGCATTTTGTCGTTAGGCAGCGGTATCGCCGATCCGAACGCTTCGTCCAGCCCAAAGAGCCGTGCTCTAGCCAGAAGAAGTTGCTGTAAAGGGGAAGGCAGGACTCAATGCTGCAAAGCAGAACGAACAGACGCTGGCTTCAATAGCGCCGAGCTGACCGACTGTCCGGTTTGCACGATAACGATGCAGCAAAACAACTGTACTGCTATAAATCCTCAATGATCGTCAATATTGGAAAGACTGAATTCAACAAAAACTTCCCGTTCATCGAGTGGCTAACGGAACTTCCGGATTTACTGATTGGTCTAGCCCGGCGGAAAAGGTTGCTGTTCTTGGCAGCCTGTTGTGAACGCCAGTTTGGAAATTACGCGCAGTTCCATAAGGAGACTGGTTGGGGTGATCCTCAAGTTTTATGTGATGGGCTGCAAAGTTTATGGAACTATACCGATAACATCGACATCACGAATCTAAAAAACATTCGACGGGCTATCGAGGCGGTGACACCAGACACGGAAGAGTTCAAATCTGTATACACCTCTTCAGCTCTCGACGCAGCAATAGCACCACTTGAATCTCTGGACTACTGTGTAGACGATGATATTTCGCACTGTCTTCAGGTCGCTTGTTTATGCCGAGATTCCATTTACATGTTTATTCAACTTCGCGAGGATTATGGCTACTCAGATGACTACGAGGCTAAGATTTATTTTGATCCACTGATGACGAGAGAACTGCAAGCGCAGCGATCAGACATCGAGTTGCTAAAGTCCTTGTCAGACCGCGCCGGTTCCACCATCCCTTTTCAAAACTGTAAATGTGATCCCGACAGTGGAAGTCTGAGCGGATAAGTGACGTGGTTCTGGACTATCGAGCCGCGCCAGATCCTATCATTCAACTTAATCATCGGAACTCGGTTCCGATGCACAATTTCCGTACGCATCTGATCGATGCGATGATGCAGCTAAGCGAAAACCTCATCATGGAGTTCTGAGTAAGAATTCGCACTATATCCGGGCATGGACGAGCGTAACTCCATGGCTGAAATGAGATTGCCAGCAAATTAATATCTGAACCCTGTAGCCCTTGTTCACCGGCAAAAGAGTGGTACGCGGGCACGTACACTGCCTGTATGGCTAAGCAGGATTCTCGTGTCCCTGAAGCATTACGCGTTCTTGCGGAAGATGCGCGGGTTACGGTGAGGCAGGGTGGGATGCCGGATCCTGATGGGCGATGCGTTGTGTACTGGATGCAGCGGGCGCAGCGTGGTGTGGATAATCATGCGGTTGATATTGCGGTTGAGGTGGCTAACCTGCTTGGGCTGCCGCTGGTGGTTTACTTCGCGGGGATATCGAATTTTCCTCATGCGAATCTTCGGCATTATGTCTTTCTCAATCAAGGATTGAGGGATATCGAAGAGGATTTGGCTCGGCGGAATATTGCGTTTGTTATGCGGCGGTTTCCGCATGAGTCGCATGAGAAGCTGCTGGCTGATGTTCGTGCGGCTTTTTTGATTGGGGATGAGAATCCGATGCGCGAGCCGGAGCGTTGGCGAAAGGAGCTTGCCTCGCGGATTCGTATTCCGTTCTGGACGGTGGATGCGGATGTTGTTGTGCCGTCGAAGCTGATTGAGAAGGCTCAGTATGGGGCGTATACGACTCGGCCGAGGCTGTATCGTTTGTTGCCGGAGTTTCTTCATCCTTATCGGAACGTGCGTGCGGAGTATGAGTGGAAGAAGCCTCGTGGTTTTTATGCTGACTCAGTGCATGAGGATATGACGCGTGGCTGGGAGGAGCTTGATCGCAGCGTTGGGCCGGTTGAGGCTTGGCTTGGTGGGACTCATACGGCGCTGAAGCGCTTGAAACACTTTACCGGCAAGCTACTGGGTGGCTATGAGGCGAATAGGAATCGTCCTGAGATGGATGGCACTTCCTGTCTGTCGCCTTATCTCCACTTCGGGCATATTGGTCCAATCACAATTGCGCTTGCGGTTGAGGCTGCGGTGAAGGCTAATCCGAAGTTGAAATCTGCTCGTGACGGGTACTTCAATGAATTGATTGTGTGGCGCGAGCTTGCGGTGAACTTTGTTCGCTACACGCCGAACTACGATTCGTCGGAGTGCGCGGAGAACTGGGCGAAGCAGACCATCGCCGAACATGCGCGGGATGAGCGGGAGTATCTCTACACTTTGGAGCAGTTGGAGAGTGCCGGGACGCATGACGATCTTTGGAACGCGGGACAGATGCAGATGGTGCGGTATGGATGGATGCACAACTACGTGCGGATGTACTGGGCGAAGAAGATTCTTGAGTGGACGCCGGATGTTGCTACGGCGATGCGGTACTGCATTCATCTGAACGACAAGTATTTTCTGGATGGGCGAGACCCGAATGGATACGCCGGGATTGCGTGGGCAGTGCTGGGCAAGTTCGACCGGGCGTGGGGCGAGCGTGCGATATTCGGCAAGATTCGTTACATGTCGGGTACCTCTACGGGCAAGAAGTTTGATTCGAAGAGGTACATCGAGCAGATGGGATTGCTTCCGGAGCAGGGCTCGCTGGTATTCTAGGAACTTGGCAAGATATCTCATCACCGGCGCGGCTGGATTCATCGGGTCGCATCTGGTGCATGCCCTTGTGGCGCGGGGAGAAGAGGTTCGGGGGCTGGACAACTTCGAGACCGGTCTGCGGAACAATCTGGAGGGCATACTCGGCCGGATCGATCTGCGCGAGGTGGATTTACGGGATGCCGACGGAGTCCGCGAGGCGTGTGAGGGTGTGGACTATGTGCTGCACCAGGGTGCTTTGCCGAGTGTTCCACGGTCGGTAAAAGAGCCTCGGCCGAGCCATGAGACCAATATCGACGGCACATTCAATCTGCTGGAAGGGGCGCGGCTGGCGGGTGTGAAGCGGGTGGTTTATGCTGCATCTTCATCGGCTTATGGCAACCAGCCGGGCTTTCCGCGCGTCGAAACAATGGTGCCACAGCCTATCTCCCCGTACGCGGTTCAGAAGTTGAACGGCGAACTGTACATGCAGTCGTATTGGCGCGTGTATGGATTGGAGACGGTGTGTCTCCGGTACTTCAATATCTTTGGGCCGCGACAGGTGCCTGATTCACCTTATTCCGGGGTGATGGCACGGTTCATTCTGCAGATGCTGCGGGGTGAGCAGCCGGTGATCTTCGGCGATGGCGAACAGGGCCGCGATTTTACGTATATCGACAATGTAGTAACTGCAAATCTTCTTTCTCTCCAGGCTGAAGCAACTTTAGTGGCGGGCCGCGTGTTCAATATTGCGTGCGGTGAACGCCACACTCTCAATGAAACCTACGACACCCTCGCAACTTTGCTCGACTTTGAGCATCCATCTAAACATGGGCCAGAGCGCGATGGAGATGTCAGAGACTCACTTGCAGACATATCCGCAGCCCGCGAGGCTTTAGGTTATGCGCCGCAGGTTGGCTTTGAAGAGGGCTTGCGCCGCACCGTCGCATGGTATCGCGACGAATTTGCTAGTTAGGAAGAGAAGCTTTGACACCACCTACTAACCTTGCGGTTCCGTCTGCGATCGGTCTCGGTGAATGGCTCCAAAGTGTTCATCAGCGTACCGCAAACATCGGTATTATCGGGCTGGGCTATGTCGGTTTACCGTTGGCCCTGCTGTTCAGCGAAGAACGCTTTGAGGTAACAGGCTTCGATATCGATCCGGTCAAGGTGACCAGACTGAATAGCGGTCAATCCTACATCCATCGCATCGAGCCGGAGCATATTCGGACCGCCCAGAAGGCTGGATTCGAGGCTACGTCAGACTATAGCGATATCGCGAAGATGGATGCTGTACTGATCTGCGTTCCAACGCCGCTGCACGAAGACCATACGCCGGATATGAGCTACGTTGTGTCGACGATCGAGGCGATTGCGCCGTATCTGCGCGCCGGTCAGTTAGTAGTGCTGGAAAGTACAACCTACCCAGGTACGACCGAGGAGTTGATCGTTGAGACGATCAATCGTCACGGAGCGAAAAAGAACCTGCAGGTTCTGCGGAACAAGACAAGACGGCAGGAAGATCTGGACGGGGTGATGGTGGCGTTTTCTCCTGAGCGTGAGGATCCCGGTAACATGATGACCCCGCGCCGCGATATCCCGAAGGTTATCGGTGGGATGGACGATCGTGCCACCGCAGCTGCGAGCGCGTTGTATGGCAGCGTCTTTCGCCGGACGGTTCCAGTGTCATCACCCGCAGCCGCGGAGATGACGAAGCTGCTCGAGAATATCTACCGCTGTGTGAATATCGCGCTTGTAAATGAGATGAAGCCGCTGTGCGAGCGTATGGGGCTCGACATCTGGGAAATTGTTGAAGCCGCTGCCACCAAGCCCTTTGGCTTTCAAGCTTTTTATCCCGGCCCTGGTGTGGGTGGGCACTGTATTCCGGTGGATCCGTTTTATCTGAGCTGGAAGGCCGAGCAGCTTGGGCTTTCGACCCGCTTCATCGAGCTGGCTGGCGAGATCAATGAGTCGATGCCGCAGTATGTCGTGCAGGCCACATTAGGCGCCATGGAGCGGAACGGCGTTTCAGCAAAAGACTCGAACGTTCTTGTGCTGGGTGTGGCGTACAAGCGCGACATTGACGATCTGCGCGAGTCGCCGGCGTTGTCGATTATCGAGATGCTCCAACATGCGGGAGCGAAAGTCCACTATAACGACCCATTCTTCCCGACAGTGAGCAGCGGGCGTAAGTACAACTTGCAAATGCATTCGACGCCGCTGGAAGATCTCGGTCGTTTTGACTGTGTCGTCATTGTGACGGACCACTCTATCTACAACTTTGGAGAGATTGTGGCGCAGTCGAAGCTCGTGGTGGACTCGAGAAATGCTACACGGTCGGTCGATTCACCCAAGATCGTCCGCTGCTGAAGCATAAGGTAGTGACCGCAGCGACATAACATAAACGGAACCGCAGTGAAGAGGATGAGAGCTCTCTCATCCTCTTCTGGAACCGCAGAAGGTTCTTCTGCACTCTTGCGTTGACTCCTCGGGCGATACCTTGCAGCATCAAGATGTAGCATTTCATTCCCCACGCAGAGCTCCATGGGCCCGATCGAGTCTTTTCAATTCGCGCGATTGCTCCGCTCGCTATACCGTCGCGGCGGATGGCTCCCCTTCCTTTGTTCCATCAATTTCAGCTTGGCGTGTTCGCCGTCACTGCAGGCGCAGGTTCCTCCTGTGTCTGCTGTTGTCGCAGAGGAGGCTCAGGCAGGAAAACTCCCACAGCACACAGTGCGGGCTCGGCGCTTTTTAGGCGGAAGAGTGATTGCCGGGGATGTGTCCGCCGCGCAGGCGATGGCTGTGGCACGAAGCCAACATGCGGCGATGGTTAAGGCCATGCCGCGAGATTCGAGTTTGAGCGCGGCCTGGCAACCGCTTGGGCCGGCGCAGGTGGCGAGTGTGAGGTATGGAAACATCACCGGGCGCGTAACCGCAATTGCGATTGATCCAGCAGATGCCACGGGAAATACGGTCTACCTGGGGACGACGGGCGGTGGAGTGTGGAAGTCCGTCAATGCCGCGGGACCGGTGGCGAGCGTGAGTTTTACGCCGTTAACGGATACGCTACCCGTCTTCAGTCCGAATGCTGAATCTGTTGCCGTTCCATCGTTGAGTATTGGGGCTGTCAGTGTTCAGTCGGGAGTGATTCTTGCAGGAACGGGCGATCCCAACGATGCCTCCGATTCCTTTTACGGCAGCGGTATTCTGCGCTCGGCCGATGGTGGCCTTACGTGGACCCTTATCCGCAATTCAAATGATGGGCTTGGCGGAAATCACTCCTTTAGCGGTTTGGGATTTGCCGGGTTTGCGTGGAGTAGTCCGGCGACGGTAGTGGCGGCGCTGTCGCAGGCGGCAGAAGGTGCGCTAGTCAACGCGGTGAATAGTACCAATAGTGTGATGGGTCTGTACTACTCGACGGATGCGGGTGTTACCTGGCAGATGGGAGTGATCGAGGATGGCAGCCAGGTAGTGCAGACGCCGCTGCCCTCCGGTGCGAACCATGGCGGAAATGCTGTGACTTCGGTTGTGTGGAATCCGATTCGGCAGCGCTTTTATGCAGCGATTCGCTTTCATGGCTATTACGAGTCGGCCGATGGGATTACCTGGACGCGGCTCCCACATCAGCCAGGAAGTGGGTTGACAACAACGGCGTGTCCCGCAGATCCGAATGCGGCTGGGAGTGTTGCCTGCCCCATCTTTCGTGGGGCGCTTGCGGTGCAGCCGGTGACCGGTGACACCTTTGCGCTTACGACCGACAGCAACAATGTCGATCAGGGCCTGTGGCAGGATAGCTGTGCAATCATCAGCGGGAGTTGCTCGGGCGGCGTCGCGTTTGGAACGAAGCTAGACTCGACTGTGCTGGAGGTTGGTAACGGAAGCGCGGTGATAACGCAGGCTGATTACAATATGGCGTTGGCCGCCGTTCCTGTTGGCGCGAATACGGACACGCTGCTCTATGCGGGAACAGTTGATCTGTATCGTTGCTCGCTGGTGAGTGGATGCGGCTTCAGAAATACGACGAATGCGGAGAATGCCTGCAACGGCTCTGCAATGGTCGCTCCTGCGCAGCATGCAGTTGCCGCGTTGGCTACCTCGACGCAGCCGCTGCTGTATATCGGTAACGATGGCGGGCTATGGCGCTCGAGTGATGGAGCGAACACGCAGGGCACGACGTGCTCTACCGATGACGCGACTCATTTTGAGAATCTCAATGCGGGGTTAGGCTCGCTGGCAGAGGTGGTCAGCTTTGCGCAGGATCCTACGGCGTCGGGGACGCTGCTGGCGGGCCTTGGAGCGAATGGCACGGCGGCAACGTCGTCGGCGACATCAAGGGCTGCATGGTCGCAGCTCTCAACAGGCGAGGGCGGCACGGTTGGTATTGATCCGAGCAATCCGCTGCTTTGGTATCTCTCCACGGCTGAGGGTGTGAGTATTCGTCAATGTACGAAAGGAGCTAGTTGTGCGGCTGCGGATTTTAGCGGGCTTCCAACACTGGGTTCTGCGCAGGTTGGAGGGGATGTCTCGCTGATCGATGCGCCCTGGCTGCTCGATCCGACGCTGCCTTCTAACGTCTTGATCGGAACTTGCCGTGTATGGCGCGGGCCTGCCGATGATGGAACGTTGTGGTCGTCGGCAAACGTGATCAGTGCGATACTTGCTGGCTCGGCGAGTGCGGCTTGTACGACTGCGAACCCTGGTGTTGTCCGGGCACTGGGCGCAGGGGGTCTTGTGAATCATGCCGCGACCACGCAAAATTCGGGATCGCCAGTGCTCTACGCAGGTATGGCGGGTGCACTGGATGGTGGTGGCAGTTATGGCGGGCATGTATTTTCGACGGCCGCCGGAGCTACTGCAAGCAGTGCAACGGTATGGACGGATATTGCAGCGTCGCCGGTTGACAGCACCGCCGCCGACCAGCGCGTGTTCAATCCCGGAGGATTCGATATTTCATCCATAGCTGTGGATTCGCACGACTCTACTGGAATGACCGTTTACGTTACGGTCATGGGGTTCGGCGGCAATACAGTTTCTGTGGCCCATCTCTATCGTTCGATCGATGGTGGAGCGCATTGGACGAACATCAGCAGCAATCTGCCTAACGCTCCCACGAACAGCGTCGTAGTCGATCCAAACGATGCGAATACCGTGTACGTTGCTCTCGATACGGGAGTATACGTCACAACACAAGTTACAAATTGCGCCGTTAGCAACTGTTGGAGTGTTTACGGCATAAGCCTTCCTAACGCACCAGTGATTGGTTTGGCTGCGGCTCCTGCGCTTCCAACAGGCGACGGTCGCACGGGTGAGCTGCGCGCTGCAACCTACGGGCGCGGCATCTGGCAGATCCCGCTGCTTACGGCGAATACGCCGGTGCAGCCTGCAATTTCACTGGACCCCACTGCCCTGAACTTCGCAGCACAGGCTATCGCTACGATGAGCGACGCGCAAACTATCACGGTCACAAATACAGGTGCTGCTGCATTGACTGTCAGCAGTGTCGTTGCCATCGGAGACTTCAGCGAAACCGATACGTGTACTGCTGGCCCGATTGCGGTGAACGCAACGTGCACTATTCAGGTTCGTTTTCTGCCGACGGCTACGGGTAGTCGTACGGGAGTTCTTACGGTGTATGCCAATGTCGTGGGTGGTCAGGCCATGGCAGCGCTTGCCGGAACCGGAACCCCTGCCGCGAGTGTGGTCCTGAATCCGATTGCTCTTACATTTCCTTCAACATTGATCAACTCCACCAGCGCGATACAGAACATCACGATCTCTAATACGGCTAGCGCACCGGTTGGTTTGAAGACGCCATCGGTTACAGGAGACTTCGCTCTTGCTGCTAATACCTGCGGGGCTTCGCTGAACGCCAGCACAGGCTGCACTGTTTCGATCGTCTTTTCTCCAATGGCATCGGGGACACGCACTGGAAGCTTCAGCATTACCGATGATGCGGGCACGCAGACGGCCTCGTTGTCAGGGACAGGAACGTCTCCTCCTACGGATTCGCTCTCGCCTGCCACGCTTACCTTTGCGTCGCAGCAGCTTGGTACGGCCAGCGCAGGACAGGTCATTACGCTTACTAATGCCGGCGATGTTGCGCTTACGCTGATTGCGGCGCAGATCACCAGCGGCGATTTCACGGTGGTGAACACCTGCGGCAACTCACTGAATGCGCACTCGAGCTGCTCGATGAGTGTTTCGTTTGTGCCTACGGACGTGGGTGCGCGTGCCGGAGTGCTTAGCATCTCCGACGTGTATCGCACACAAACCGTTGCGTTGAGCGGAATTGGCATCGCTCCGCAAGGGGTTTCGTTGGCTCCTTCATCCGGCTTTCAGTTCCCTGCGACCGGTGTTGGCCACAGTGTGTCCTCGTCTGTCGTTACGCTGACGAACAATCGCGATCTTCCTCTCTCGATCGCGAGTAAAGTTGCGACCGGTGATTTTGCCTTACTGGCGGAGGGTGATACCTGCGGCACTACTCTGGCTGCGAACGGTGCTTGCACCCTGCAAATCGCGTTCACGCCCACGGTAAGCGGAGTTCGCACCGGCACGCTATCGATCTCTGACAACTCGCCGAACTCACCGCATGTGATGCAGCTTAGCGGGACTGGAGTGGACTTTGCGCTCGAGCCCAACGGCGACACGACGATCACGATCAATAGCGGCCAGAACGCGGTGTTTCCGTTATTGCTCTCGCCCTCTGCGGGAATTTCGTCGAAGATCGTTGCGAGCTTTACCTGCACAGGTGTGCCGCAGAATGCTACCTGCAATGTGACGCCTTCCAGCGTGGGGCTTGATACGGTAACCACTGTCTCGGTTACGGTTCTGACGGGAGTGGCGAGTTCTTCGATCTCGACAGGGCACCGCACTCTCTGGTTTGCAGTGCTATTGCCTGTGGGTCTCCTGGCGCTGGTACGAAAGCGATTGCCACGCGTGGTTTGCCTGATTGTTCTTTGCTGCCTGATCGGTGCTGCTGGTTGCGGGGCTGGCCGGTTGATTCCTGGTACGGGAGGTTCGAGTCCAACACCGACGCAGGGGACGCCCTCGGGGGCGTACCCGATTACGGTGACGGCTACCAGTGCGGGACTTACGCGGACGTTGAACCTTGTCCTGATTGTCCAGTAGAGCTACACCCCCCTCCCCCCTTGCTCTTGATAAGTTGTTTGTATTCAAAGGTTTAGTGTGGTTACCTCGTCGTAAAAACATCATTCTAAAAGGGTTACAGCTAAATTCGTCTTTCTAAAGGAGTTATGGGAAAAAATAAAAAGCCCCGGCCTCTGGGCTGGAGCTTTTTTTTGATTCTGTATTTAGTTTATCTGATTGAGTAAAACTCTTTTGCAATTACTATCTTGTTTGTTTTCTTGAGTTTGATGTGTTATTGGATTTGACAATGGATTTTTGGGAGTTTTTTGGGAAATTATTTTATAAGTTATTGATTATGTGGTGGTTATTTTGACAGGATTGGCTTGGGAAGCGGGTTTTCTTGCTACGCAGTTCGCGTTTTCGTGGATGGGGTCGCCAAAACGCGCTTGCTCAATCTCCGGTTTGCCTGTCACTGAGGAGTGACTATCACTTCCCACAAGCCGAAATATCGGTACCAATCGGGTCCACTATGAGCGACTTTGGCGATTTTGCGTCAACCGGGGGAGCGGGTCCTGTTGCTCCAGATCTCAGAGTCACGACTTGGGCACTTTGCATCGATCCGTTTTACCAGATTGATTCGAGGTAGCTGGTTTGCTAAGGTCGTCGTCATGTCCGAGCGTTCCACCGAGCAGATACGCGAATTGCTCGACTCCCTTTATCGCGTGGATTCGAGACGAATCCTGGCAACGCTGATTCGCTTGCTCGGTGATTTTGATCTTGCCGAGGAGGCGATGCATGAAGCCTTTGCGGCTGCGCTGAGCCTGTGGCCGAAGAGTGGAGTGCCGGATAATCCGCGACCGTGGTTGATTTCAACAGCCCGATTCAAAGCCATTGATACTCTGCGTCGACGGGCACGATTCGATGCGTCTCAAGACGAGCTCGTGCGGCATCTCGAAGCGCAATGGAGTTCGGCGGAAAAGTCTAAAGAAGAGGACAGCGTTGAAGATGATCGGCTGCGCCTGATTTTTACCTGCTGTCATCCCTCTCTAGCGCCGGAAGCGCGGGTTGCGCTCACCTTACGTGAGGTGTGCGGGCTGACAACCGAGGAGATAGCAAAGGCCTTCCTCACCACTCCGCGTACGCTGGCGCAGCGCATCGTGCGCGCCAAGGCAAAGATTCGAGAGGCATCGATTCCATATGAAGTGCCGACGCCGCAGGAATTGCCGGAGCGACTGGGCGCGGTGCTTCAGGTTATCTATCTCGTCTTTAACGAGGGATACTCGGCTGCGGCTGGAGCGGAGGTAACGCGGGCCGAGCTAACCGCCGAGGCGATTCGACTGGGCCGGTTGCTGGTCGAACTCCAGCCAGAGCCGGAAGTCATTGGGCTGCTTGCCCTGATGTTGCTCCAGGAATCCCGTCGCGCCGCGAGAACCTCTCCGACCGGAGACCTGATTTTGCTGGAAAATCAAGACCGCTCGCTTTGGAACCGGGAGCAGATCGCGGAGGGGGTGGCATTGGTGGAGAAAGCCCTGATGTCCCGCCGCTTCGGCCCTTACACACTGCAGGCTGCGATTGCGGCCGTTCATGCGGAGTCGGAGTCGGTCGCTGTGACTGACTGGCGGCAGATTGCTGCGCTTTACGACCAATTGTTACGAATTCAGCCTTCGCCAGTTGTACAGCTCAATCGTGCCGTGGCCATTGCAATGCGCGATGGTCCAGAGGTCGGTCTGACGCATATCGACGCAGTGTTGGCACAGGGCGAATTGGCAAATTACTACCTGGCGCATTCAGCGCGTGCCGATATGTACCGCAGGCTCGGCAGGACCGCTGAGGCTCGGTCCTCTTATGAGAAAGCGCTGGCCCTGACACAACAGGAGCCGGAGCGGCATTTCCTGCAGGAGCGGATTCGGCAGCTGAAATAAAAATTGGGAAAGCTGTCGATTTTCCGTCTCCCCAACGACTATAGGACAAAAGAACGATGAGCTACGGCTCCTGGAGGAACAGGAAACGAGTCATCGGAAAGAAACCACAGGAGCCAAGGAGAAAAGTCATGCCACAGTATCTGGTCTGTAATTACCTGCCCGACGACTTCGACCCGTCCACCGTAACCGAAGCAATGATCGAAGAGATCCACGCGCTCAACCGCGAAATGATTGCCGCCGGCGTCAGGAAGTTCGCCTGCGGGATCTCCCCGGCCGCCAAGGCCAAGACGGTGCGAAAGCAGTCCGACGGCACGGTGCTTGTCACCGACGGGCCGTACACCGAGACCAAGGAGCACATGGGTGGTTTTTGGATACTGGAAGCCGCCAATATGGACGAGGCACTCGCGTGGGCGCGCAAGGGTTCCATCTCTTGCGATGCGGTGGGCGAGGTGCGCGAACTTCTTTTCTTTCCGGCTCCGGAATAAGGATCCGGCGTAAGCAAGCAAGTAAACAATCTGGCCGCCGCGACTTCGGAAGATGCAGCGTCTTGACCACAGGATGAACGAGCCAGCGCGAAGCTACGTCGCTGGCTCCCACCCGGAAGGATGAGGAGAAGAACAGTGAAATACCTCTGTTTTGGCTACTACGACAAAGGCAAATTCGACGGCATGACTGAGAGCGAGCGAAACGCCATGTTCGATGCATGCTTTGCATACGACGACCATCTTCGCGCCAACGGGCACTGGGCCGGTGGAGAAGCGCTTCAGGGTCCGGAGACCGCCCTGACCCTGTACTGGGAGAACGGAAAAGTCGCGACGACTGACGGCCCCTATGCCGAAACCAAAGAACAACTCGGCGGCATTCTCGTCATAGAGGCGAGGGACATGAATCATGCGGTACAGCTCATGGCGCAGCATCCGGCGATGACCTACGGCAACATTTTCGAGATTCGACCAGCAGGGGACATGAACGAAATCACGAAGGCAAGTGAGCAGCGACGGCGACAGAACACTGCACGCTGAAAACGGCTGCTGTCGATTTTTTCTGTGCGCGGCGGACGACGGCGACAGAATGCCGCACGCGGAAGGACAGCATGCGTCCAAAGTCCCATTCTCAGGAGGAAAACAATGCTCAAAGAGAAGGTTGCCGCAATCGCAATCAAAGGGTTCCTAAACAAATGGTCCGATGGAACGGAGGACACTGTGTCTGCCTCATGTACATCCGGGGAGCCCTGGAACGCCGTAGCATAGACGGCGTGAGCACTGCCTGAAGACCATTAACGGAGGGAACATGCCGCAATATCTGGTTGCTATTCACCACCCCGACAACTACGACCCGTCCCTTGAAGACGAAGCCATGGTCCGTGACATCGATGTGCTCAATGAAGAGATGGAGGCTGCCGGTGCCAGGTTCTTCGCCGGCGGCCTGCAGTCGGCGCCCCAAGCGAAATCACTGCGTAAGAAGCCCGGCGGAGAGGTGCTCCTCACTGATGGACCATACCTTGAGACCAAGGAACACATTGGGGGCTTTTGGATACTCAACGCAGCCAACATGGATGAGGCCGTGGCGTGGGGACGCAAAGCCGTCGCCGCCTGCCGCGCACCGGTCGAGGTGCGCGAGTTCCTCGTAATGCCAACAGAATAGAAACTCCCCCAGAACAGTGAGACTCAAATGAGAAAGCTCAAAATCATGGAACACATCTCGCTGGACGGCGTAATCCAACACTCCGCCGATGACGACGATTTCCCCTACCCCGACTGGACCGCGCCCTATCGGACGCCCGCCGGCCGGGATGCAATCATGGCCTCGCATGGCGGGAGCTTCGATCTGCTGCTTGGCCGTCGCACCTACGATATATGGTCAGGCTCCTGGCCAAAGGCGCCGAGCAGTCCGATGGCGGACGGCATCAATGCGGCCAAAAAATATATCGCTACCCATCGTCCAGAGAGTCTGGAATGGGGCCCGTTCGAGGCTCTTGGACCGAACATCGTCGAGGGCATTCGCCGCATCAAGTCGCAGGACGGCCCGGACCTTATCCTCTGGGGCAGTTCCACGCTGACATCGACGCTGCTCGAACATGTGCTTGCGGATGAAGTCCTGCTGATCGTCTATCCAGTCCTGTTGGGCACGGGGAAGCGCATCTTTGCGGAGGGAACCCCGCCACGCTCCTTCGAGCTCGTCAGCACGAAAGCACTGCCGTCCGGCATCATCTTCAGTACTTACAAGGTCGCCGGACCTTTGAAGACCGGATAGTTCGACGACGCAACATCGCCGAGTCACCCGCAGATTCCTCTGACGAGGCTAAGAAAAAGGAGTAGCTGTCGATTTTCCGTCTCCCGAACGGTTATCTGATCAGAGAACGGCGAGCTACGGTTCTCTGAGTTACGGGAAACAAGGAGGAATGGATGAAATACATCTGTTTGGGATACATCGAGCCCGGCAAGTTCGAAAACATGTCTGAGAGCGAGCGCAACACCGTGTTTGACGAGTGTTTTAGCTACAGCGACGAACTGCGGAAGAACGGACATTTGGTCGCTGAGGAACCTCTTCAGCCGGCTAACACGGCGGTGACCGTGTATTGGAAGAACGGAAAGGTTGCAGTGACAGACGGTCCGTACGCGGAAACGAAGGAACAATTAGGTGGAATTCAGGTGCTTGAAGCCCGAGATCTGAATCACGCAATCCAGCTCATCTCCCAATCTCCGGGAGTGAGGTTGAGGTGTGGAACGATCGAGATACGTCCAGCGGCGGATATCAACGAAATTATCAAGGAGAGCGAGCGGCGACGGCGAAAGGACAATGTGTGATCGGTAAGCTCCAGTTGGCGAGAACAGCGCCATGCACTCATCTAACTTAGGTTAGAAGCCGATCTGCACATCAGTCCTCATAAACGCGCTTCTCGTCTGCAGCTGTTTCACTGACGTGAGGCCGACTTATCGGTGCTAATGGGATCTCAATTCGGCGTCACGCGATCTGCTGAACCCATTGGCTCCGCCAGGCGGGCGCCTCGAATGGATCTGCGAAATACTGTGTCTCGTGGACGACCTTACCGTTGCGGAACTCCATAATACTTACTGTGAATGCTGGCCGTCCCTGGTAGGTGATTGTGTATTCCGTGATCCAGAGATCACCTCTTCCGAGAATTCGCTTGACGTTGAAGCCTGACGGCTTACCGGGATGATGACTACGCAAGGCCTGCAAATTGCTTCGCCCGAGGATTCGCTCGCCCGACTGGGGGTAATCACAGATGGCATCGTCATCGTAAATATCGTGTTCCGCGTTTGCATCCCCGACTGCGGACGCGTGCCAATGCGCGTCCAGGGCTTCACGTATTTGTTGCTCTTGCATAGATCGCTCCAGATGTTGTTTGGATTTTCTGTAGGTCTACTCAATCAGTTGCCCCATATCTCGATTCTGAGATGTCGGCCATCGCAAAACAATACGCTTCACCAGCAAAGAGTGTCATTCTAAGCGAGCGCGCAGCGCGAGTTGAAGGACCTGCGTTTGCCCCTCTTGCTTTCGTGTTGCCCCGCATAAAGATTATGGATCACTTCCCACAAGCCGACATCTCGGTACCAATCTCTGGTCAACGAGTGACTCCGCGATCTGGCGCCAATCTAGAATGCGCTCCACCCGGCTGAGCTTGAGACCTGTGGCCGCGTCGGAAATCGCCCCTGCGAAATCTGTCGATTGCAGCCTGCATTTACGTCATTTCTCCAGGACAACTTTCATTTCGGTTGATCGGCGCACTACGCCGCTATGTCATCGCTAGCTTCAACACTTTAAATTGACTCCAGTCCCCAGATTCTCGGCGCGCTTGCCAATCTTTTTCATTATCGTTTCAAGAGCGTGCAACTCTGTCGGGCTCGTATCAGCAAAGACTTTCATAATTCCGGCTGCGTGTTTGCGAAAAATCGGCGCGATCAATCTTTTGCCTTTTGGGGTGAGCGACACGACGCGGACGCGCCGATCTTCAGGACTCTCGACCCGGCTTACCAGGCCCCTTTCGACGAGGCGGTCAACAGCCGTACTGATCGAGCCGGGCGTAAGGTACACCTTTGGCCCAATCGTATTCACCGGTAAGGGTCCTTTGTTCAAAAGGGCCTCCAGTATCCGGAAGTCGGTATCGTCGATTCCCGTCGCCTTAAGACCTGCATACAGATATTTCGCGGCCGCTTGGAGGGCCTTCCCCATTACCAGCCAACAATGAACCGGGTCTCGCGAGATCTTCTCCATGATGAAACTATTGTCCACTGTTTTTGCAACCGATGTCTAGAACAATGTATCTATGTCAATATAATGTTCATCAATAGGTATGACGGAAGGAGTCCTACAAATGGAACGCACAAAAGAGAAACTGATCGCCGTAGTCGGCGCAACGGGCAAGCAGGGAGGTGGAGTAGTACGTGCCCTGCAGGCCAGAGACCAATTCAAGGTGCGTGCTCTGACCCGCAATCCAGACAACCACCCCGAACTTGCCGACGAAGTCGTCAAAGCAGATCTAAACCTCCCCGAAACCCTTAAAGCTGCATTTGAAGGGGCACATGGTGTTTTTCTAGTCACCAATTTTTGGGAAGAAGGCACCGACGAGCGCAAGGAGGCAACGGCCGCAGTACGCGCTGCCAAGGATGCCGGAGTCAAGCATCTTGTCTGGTCAACGCTGCCTGATGTAGAAGCCATCAGCGGCGGTAAGTTCGACGTTCCCCACTTTACCGGCAAGGCAAAAATCGATCGGATCGTCAAGGAAGCCGGGTTTGCGAATCATACATTCGTCATCGCGCCCATGTACTATCAGGGGCTTGTGGGCGCTCCAGTTCTGCAAAAGCAGCCTGACGGATCCACGGGATGGGCTCTTCCTCTTGATCCAAATGTGCGTTGCCTTCACATGGGCGACATCGCGGAACTTGGCAATATCGTTGCCGGAGCCTTCGCGCACCCAGATGAGGCAGGCAATGGCGAGTATATGCCACTCGTCGGTGATTTCATGAGCTTCAATGAAATTGTTGAGACGCTAAATCGGCAAGGCCACAAATTCTCATTCAAGCAAGTGCCGAAAGAAGTCTTCGCTGCCGCTCCATTCCCTGGAGCCGCCGAGCTCGCGGACAACTTCGGTTATTTCCAGGCTTACACGTACTTAGGTCCGGATTTGCGAGATCGAATCGCGCTCGCAAACAAAATAGCCGGGCGGCAACCGACCAGGTTCGCGGCGTGGGCTCAAGTCAATTTTCCAACCTAGATTGATGGGATCGTAAGGAAAGGACGAAAGATGACATATGGACATCGCAAAGGAGCTTTATGACAACGACAAACACGCTGTCCGCTAACTCCGGTAAGGCGCGCCTGATAACGCTGCGGATACTGTCCGGTCTTGCCGCGCTGGCTTTTCTAGGGGCCGGTGGAGGCAAGCTCGCAGGAGCCGCCGCAATGGTTGAACTCTTCGACAAGGTGGGCCTAGGCCAGTGGTTCCGGTATTTCACCGGCCTGCTGGAAGTCGCCGGCGCCATCGGCTTGCTTATTTCTCGATACGCCTTCTATGCGGCTATCCTGCTTGCCCTCGTCATGGTGGGCGCGATCATCGCGCATATAACCGTACTCGGCACTTCCCCCGCCGCCCCAATTGTGCTGCTGGCACTCAGCGGGACGATCGCCTATTTGAGAAAACCGATCATCAACCGATAAAGGAACGACACATGACCACCATCATTTCTGTAATCGTCGGCAGTACCCGGCAGGGCAGATTTTCCGAGAAGCCCGCACAGTGGATTCTTCAGCACCTTCCGAAACACGACGACATCGATGCTAGGTTGCTCGAAACCAACTAGTCGCCGTCCGACTTTGGTCAATTTCAAACAAGGAGCAAAAAATGTCTACGATAACAAACACGGTAGCGATTCCGGCCGACGACCCGCAACGGAATCTGGTAGTTGCAGACCCAGAGAACAGCAATGCCCAGCATCTCGCAGTCGTGGGCGACACATACACGACCCTGCTGTCAGGAATGGATACCGCAGGTCAATTCACCCTGATCGATATGCATGTTCCTCCCGAAGGCGGCCCTCCCCCGCATCGCCATGATTTCGAAGAGAGCTTTATTCTTCTCGACGGTGAACTGCAAGCTACTTTTCGAGGGGAGGAGCGTATTGTGCGCGCTGGAGAAACGATCCACATTCCAGCGAACGCTCCTCACCAATTCCATAACGCCTCGTCGAAGCCGGTGAGGATGCTTTGCATCTGCTCGCCGGCAGGCCAAGAAGAGTTCTTCAAAGAGATAGGAACACCGGTTGCGACGCGTACCACTCCGCCTCCCCAGCTCGATGCAGCGCAGGAACCAGCGTTCTTCAAGAAAGTAATTGAACTGGCTCCGAAGTACAAAACCGAACTGCTCAAAGAAGCGAAGTAGGGCCGATTCAAGGCGAAGCACCGGCCGGATTTGTAACGAAAAACGCCGTTCTCGTCAGCAATCGATCAGTTAATACAAGCCGACTTGTCGATACCTATCGCCGTTGCTCTCGCCGGACTGCTAACATTCCCGCGGGGCTCGGCAGCTAACGGAGAAGCAGGTCGTCGGTGAGTGACTTGGCGAGTTGGAAGTGGGCCAGACGTTACGACAACTCCGCGAGTGGCTACCGAATCAAACCCGCAAAAGGCAGGATTTCTCCCGGACCCCACTAGAAACTGACAGGAGCTAAGCATGGCGAGCGGAAAGACAGTCGTCGTAACCGGCGCCTCGCAAGGCATCGGAGCCGCCGTTGTCCAGGCTTTTCTGGTCAGGGGCTATAACGTCGTTGCAATCTCGCGCAGCGTTTCCAAGGCTGGCTTTGCTCCGTCACCAAACCTCGCCCTCGTCGATGGAGACATCGGTCAGGCAGCGACGGCGGAGATGGTCACTCAGACCGCGATCGCTAAGTTCGGCTCGATCGATCATGTTGTTAATAATGCGGGCATCTTCGCAGTCAAGCCCTTCACGGACTACACCGCCGACGACTTTCAAAATTTCGTCCATACCAACCTGGATGGATTCATCTTCATCACTCAGCTTGCAGTGAAGCAGATGCTATCGCAAGGTAGCGGTGGCAGCGTGACGACCATCACGGCATCGTTGGCCGATAACCCCATTGCAGGCATTCCGGCGTCGATTCCGATGATCACCAAGGGAGGGCTTAATGCAATTACCCTGGCCCTTGCGAGCGAATACGCGAAGCAAAACATCCGCTTCAATGCGGTCGCGCCTGGCACTGTCGACACTCCTCTGCATAAAGATAATCCGAAGGACTTCATGAAGACTCTTTCGCCGATGGGCAAGATCGCCGAGGCAAAGGACATTGCTGAGGCTGTCGTATATTTGACGGAAGCTCGTTTCGTAACCGGGGAGGTGCTGCACGTGGATGGCGGTGCGCACGCAGGCCGATGGTAGGCGCTAAAGGTCCGCTTCCGGATGGTGCAGAACGCCGGCTGCAGGATCTTGGCATTCAGCTCCCAGCCGCTCCGACGCCGTTTGGTACTTACGTCGAGACGGTCCAGACGGGCAACCTGCTCTTCTTTAGCGGGATGCTCCCGGTTGTCGATCACAAACCGAAGTACGTTGGCCGTCTGGGGAAAGAACTCGATGTCGAGGCTGGGCGAGATGCCGCTTACACCGCGGCTTTAGGAGTTCTCGCCGCGGCGAAAGAACATCTGGGCTCACTCGATAGAGTGACTCGCGTGGTCCGGCTCGGTGTGTTTATAGCAACTTCCGGGGACTTCTTCGATCAGCCCAGAGTCGCTGATGCTGTCTCCGATTTGTTTCGAGATGTCTTTGGGATCGAGAAAACATCGGTTCGGCTGATCATCGGTGTTGCCAGCCTCCCGCTGGGGATGCCGATAGAACTTGATGTCATCTTTGAAGTCGCAGAATAGGCAGAGTAGATAGGAGCATGAATGCATACGCCGAAATTGATCCTTCGGACGTTGGCGACCCTTGCGCTCGTCCTCGCCATTACCACTTGCATGGATGCCCAGAAAAAGGACGGAGCCAAAACGCGCTTGCTCAATTTCCGGTTAGCCTGCCACAGGAGTGACATACACTCCCACAAGCTGGCTTATCAGGACTGATCCGCTAAACCCAGCGCACTGAAACCTCGGTAGATTCTTTGCAGTGCATACTATCAAGATGAAAATCTCGATCGAAGCCGTGCTCGTGCTTCTTTTCGGTCTTGCCTTTCCGTATCCTGCGAACGCCTCCGTTTCTGCGGACTCTACGGACGGGAATGCTCTGACGACCGTTACTCATGATGTATGCCATCGCCAAGTGGTCATGCTGGGAGAGAGCGCCACACACGGAGATGGTCATACCGAGGCCTTCAAGGTCGCGCTGGTCGAGCGACTCGTCGACGAATGCGGGTTTGATAGCGTCTTCTTTGAAGCCAGCCACTACGAGTTCATCAACATAGCCAGACGGCTTCGCACAGGACAGGCCGTTTCCGTGGATCAGGTCTCCTCTGCGGTTGGAGGGCTGTGAAAGTTCGATCGGGAGTTCCAACCCCTCGTTCCATTTCTCTTGGCAAAGGCGCAGGCCGGGCAGATCTCCCTCGGTGGCATAGACGATCAGTTGGGCGAAATGGGCCAGGACTACGCCAATGTGGAGATGGTCACCGACTTGACAGGTTTTCTTCCGCAGCAACAAAGGCAAGACTGTAGCCTCGCGCTGCATCGCCGGATCTACAGTGACGACACCGAAGCTGCTCGCTATTCCAAATCGGATCGCTCCCAGATCGCCACATGCCTTTCCGATATTCAACGCGCTGTCGCGGTGGACAAAGCGACGGATCTCGCTGGCAGGGAGGAACGGCAGGAGATGATCTCTGCTGCCCAGCGTTGGATCAGTCGAGACTTCACTTCTGACGCAGAATGGATGGTGGAACGAGACCGGTCGATGTTCCAGAACTTCGAGTGGCTGCGCCAACAGCAATCTCGGCGGCACAAGGTCATCCTCTGGGCAGCGACGGTTCACATAGCAAAGCAGGGAGACCCAACATGGGCGGACCATACAGGGAAGAACTTTGGTTCATATGTGCATCAGGAGTATGGCGCACGTGCCTTCTCTCTCGGTTTTTCAGCTCTTACTGGCTCTTACAGGCAGGGCAGACACGAGGTTCACGAACTGCCTGTAGCACTTCCGGATTCGCTAGATGCGCAAGCCCTACGCGGAAGTGGATCGGACGCAGTCTATGTCGGGTCAAGGCAGCTTGCGGCAATCGGAACAGCGCCTGGAGCCATTTTCCGGCATTCCTACCAGACACTCCAATGGGCCAACTTCCTTGACGGCGTAGTGGTCTTCCAGACGGAGCATCCGCCGACGAGCACCAAGGGAAAATGATGTGGAACATCTTGCGCACTGCTGGTGGTTACAAAGTTAAGACATCCTTTTGCAAACGTCTATAGCGTCCAAGTCGCGATAAACGCTTTTCTCGTCACATTGCTCTCGATGTGCTGGCTATTTTTTATTCCTGTCGGGTCCATATGACGCTGAACTGCTTTTGATGGTTTGGGTGCATGTGAGAGGAAAGGCACTCGGGTCGCTTCGCTCCCCTTGGAAAGACAAATACAGGGGTTCTTCCCTTTCGGCTCCGCTCAGGTCAGAATGACGACGTAAAACAAGCAACGACAAAAGCAGATCCCCTTCGGGGATGACAAACAAGAAAAGCAATTGCAACGACAACTGCAACCGCAGATCCCTACGGGATGACAAACAAAGGACAGGCAACTGCAACGGCAAAAACAAGGGCAAGGGCAGCGGTAACGGGTTGGTTGGGAGAAGGCTTTGGTATGCTAGACCGCTCGCCCCGCGCTGGCTCCGGAGGCCCATGCCCACTGGAAGTTGTATCCGCCGAGCCAGCCGGTTACGTCGACTACCTCGCCGATGAAGTAGAGGCCCGGAACTTTTTTGCTCTCCATTGTTTTTGCGTCGAGCTCTGCTGTGTCTACACCGCCTGCGGTGACCTCGGCCTTTGCGTAGCCCTCGGTTCCGGCGGGAGTGATGCGCCATGTGTGGAGCTGCTTTTCCATGAGCGCGAGTGAAGGGTTTGTCCAGTCGCCCGGCTCGTTGATGGAGGCCCAACGCTCGGCCATGCGGCTGGGCAGAACAGCGCGTATGGCCTGCGCGGCCGCGGCGGGATCGCGCCGGGCATTTCGAGCGAGCAGAGGCTCCATGACGTTTGCGTCGGGAGCGAGGTCGAATTCGACAGCCTCGCCTGGACGCCAGAACGAGGAGATCTGCAGGACGGCGGGGCCGCTGAGACCGCGATGCGTCACGAGCATCTTTTCGCGGAAGACGCCGCGTTTCTTCCCTGCTCCCGCTGTGGCTACAACCTCAGTGGAGACGCCCGCCAGATCGCACCATTGATCGCTATCCTCTGGGCCGAAGACGAATGGAACAAGCGCAGGACGGCACTCGACGATGTTCAGGCCGAACTGCTCGGCCAGGGTGTAGCCGAAGGCGGTGGCTCCCATCTTCGGGATCGAAAGGCCGCCTGTTGCGACGACGAGAGAGTCAGCGCGGAGAGGGCCCTCCGTGGTTTCGAGGAGAAACTGGCCATCGTGCGCTACAGAGATGATCCGCACTCCCGCCTTGATCTTCGCTCCGGCTTCGGCGCATTCCCGCTCGAGCATGGTTACGACGTCCATCGCGGAGCGGTCGCAGAAGAGCTGGCCCAGGGTCTTCTCGTGATATCGGATGCCATGCTTTTCAACCATGGCAATAATGTCGGCGGGAGTGTAGCGCGCCAAGGCTGACTTGGCGAAGTGAGGGTTCTCCGAGAGGAAGTTTTCCGCGCGTGCATTAATGTTTGTGAAGTTACAGCGGCCGCCGCCTGAGATCAGGATTTTCTTGCCGATGCGTTCGGCGTGGTCGAGCAGGATGACGCGTCGCCCGCGCTTCCCCGCCTCCAGCGCGCACATCAGGCCGGCTGCGCCTCCACCCAGTACGACGACATCGACCTTATGCACACAACCTCACCGCGCGGATTCTCACAGGCATAGCTCCATTTTAGAGTGTGACACTTTTGAGTGATTGCTGGGTTTGCGGGCTTTCTCCAACATTAGAAGGAGCTAATAGAGTAAGGAGAGTTCCGGCCATGCCAATCCCACAACAATGGCCACGCTCCATTGTCCTGAAGGCCCTGATAGCCGCGCTTGCGGTGGGTCTTGCTGGGTGCGGCGCAACGCCAGTTTCTCTTACATCTTCTTCTTCTGCGACGACATCGGTGGGCGAGGCTTATGGGGGGCAGGTCTTTGGCGGCAATCAGCCAATCATCAATGCGGTGATTCAGATGTATGCGCCCGGAACCAATGGATACGGTTCTTCTGCGACGCCGCTGCTGAATCGTCTGGTAACGACGGACGCCAATGGCCAGTTCTCACTGGCAAATGCCTTTACCTGTCCTTCAAGCTCAACGCCGGTTTACCTGGTCGTTACAGGAGGCAATCCAGGACTTACCTCTGGCACAAACAACACGGCGCTCGTCATGATGGGTCTGCTTGGAAGCTGCGGGAGCCTGAACTCCAGCAGCTATTTTGTCATCAACGAGGTCACCACCGTTGCCGCCGTATGGGCGCTTGCTCCATTTATGGTCGACTACGCTCATATCGGTACGAGCGGCGGCAATGTGCAGGGACTAGTCAACGCATTCGCGACGGCTGAAAATCTGGTGGCGATCGAGACAGGAACGGCGCCCGGCCATGCTCCATCGATTGCAACTGTTCCGCAGGCAGAGATCAACACACTGGGCGGAATTCTGGCTGGTTGTGTCAATTCGAACGGGAGCACGGCTTCGACGGCTTCGTGCGGAAAACTCTTTTCTGCCGCAACCCCAACGGGTGGCACTACGCCAGGCGATACCGTTGCGGCAGCACTCGATATTGCTCGAAACCCGGGCCACAATGTAGGAGCGCTCTTCAACGCAGTTCCGTCCACCAATCCATTTCAGCCCACGCTGACGAGCGCACCGGCCGATTGGACGGTCTCGATTGCATACACCTCACCCACTTTCAAGACCCCGAGCGACCTTGCAATCGACTCGCAGGGTAATGCCTGGGTGCTCAGCTCGACGGGAACGAACTCCTCCACCGTCAGCATTCTCAACATCAGTGGTATCTCTGCTTCTTTCCCCCAGACCGGGACAAACTTCGGGCGCATCGCGCTTGACCCTTATGACGATCCGTGGCTTACGAATCCATTTGCCTCGAACCTGGTTGAGCTGAACAGCTCTGGAGGCCGGGCGACGCTCAATCCGTTTAGCGGCGCAGGCATTCAAGGACCGGGGCCGCTTGCATTCGACGGCTCGGGCAATGTGTGGATTGCAAACAGCGGGCCTACCGTGAGCAAGCTCAGCGCAAATGGCGCCGCGCTATCTTCAGGTACAGGATTTGCTACCGGTGGGATTGGCTCGACGGCACTTGCGCTGGATACATCGGGCAATGTATGGGTCGCCGATAGCGCCAACAACAAAATCGAGGTTTTGAGCCAGACAGGAGCGGCCATCCCGGGATCGCCCTATTCGGGGGCTGGCATTAATGGTCCATTTGCTATCGCGATTGACTCCGTCGGCGGTGCGTGGGTTGCGAACCGTATTGGAAGCAGTCTCAGCCGATTGACGAGCTTTGGCGATTCCGTGGCCGGTAGTCCGTACTATGGCGCGGGACTGAATGCCCCGGTCGATCTCGCAATCGATGGATTGGGTAATGTCTGGCTCGCAAACTCGGGAAGCAGCAGCGTGTCGGAGTTTTTGAGCACGGGCAGGGCGCAGTCGGGAGGATCCGGGTATGGGAGCGCGGCTTTGGCGAATCCGTTTCGCGTCGCGCTGGATCGATCGGGCAATGTGTGGGTGGCCAATCTGGGTACGTCGGTGGTGGGTTCGGGACTGATAACACAGATAGTTGGGGTTGCGGCTCCGGTGGTGACTCCGCTTTCGGTGGCGGTTGAAAGTAATGCGCTGAACCAGCGTCCGTAGCCGCGTTTCTACCAGCTGTGCGACCATGAATTCATGGTGAAACGAGTGGTAGAACGCGAGCCGCGGGTGGTTGCGGGGCAGGCGCATGGACCTGCGGTAGCGATTACGAGACGGGCGGCGGATCGGCTGAGGGCAGGGCATTTGTGGGTGTACCGGTCGGATGTGGAGACGCTGGTGCCGGCGCTGGGGGCTTCGGAGATCGCGGCTGGGGCTTTGGTGACGGTTGTGGACAGCCGGGGAATTCCTTTGGGATCAGCGCTTTATAGTGCGGCTTCGCAGATTATGCTGCGGGTGGTTTCGGCGACGGCGGAGCTTAGTCGGGAACGGTATGTTGAGCAGATGCGGGAGCGCTTGCTGGCGGCGCTGGCGCTGCGGGATGAGGTGGCACCGGAGTCGATGGAAAATGATGCCTGCCGGTTGATTTTTTCGGAGGCAGATGGGCTGCCGGGCATTGTGGCGGACCGGTATAACGATCTTGTTATCTTACAGTTGCTGACGCAGGGGACGGCCCAGGATGACGTCCGGCGCGTGGTGGCGGATGTGGTGAAAGAGCGTTTTTCTGGTGGGATTACGGTTTGGGAGAGGCCGGACCCTAAGATTCGGGAGTTGGAGCAGTTGGCGGCTCCTGCAGCGGGGCCGGTTTACTCGGATGATGCTGATTCGGCGCGGCTTAGTACGGTTTTTACGATCAACGGGCTGCGGTTTAATTTCGATGCCGGGTCGGGACAGAAGACGGGGGCGTTTCTGGATCAGCGGCTAAACTATGCTGCTGCAGCTAGATACGCGACGGGGCGGGCGCTCGATGTTTGCACCTACCAGGGTGGGTTTGCGCTGCATATGGCTCAGCGTTGTCAACAAGTTACGGGGGTAGATGCAAGCCGGTCGGCTCTGGAGGTGGCGAATCGAAATTTGGCGCTGAATCCCGAGCTTGGGGCGCAAGTCGATTGGATTGAGGCAGATGCGTTTGAGCTTTTGCGGGAGTTTGAGGCTGCGGGCGAGGTTTATGACACGATTGTGCTGGATCCTCCGGCTTTTGCGAAGTCGAAGCGGGCGGCGGAAGGGGCGCTGCGTGGGTATAAAGAGCTTAACTTGCGTGCTATGAAGATGTTACGGGCGGGTGGGACGCTTGTGACTTGCTCTTGCTCGCATCATGTTCCGCTGGAGGAGTTTACGAACGTGGTTGCGGCGGCGGCTTCGGATGCCGGAAAACGGGTGCAAGTGCTTGAAATCAGAGGGGCTGCGCCGGATCATCCATCGGTTTTGACGCTGCCGGAGACGAATTATTTGAAGTGCCTGATTTGCCGGGTGGGGTGATGTTTTAGCTCGAATTTCTGTAAAAAACGCTGGTCAGCTCGTGGTGGATTGGATGGTAAACGTGGTTTTGCGATGGTGAAGGAGAGGTAGATTTTTAGGCATTCGTGAAAGCCTTGTGATCGGTCGGGTGTGACCTCCTCCTGAATCCGATCCTACTTGCGTATGTGCGGATCCAAGGGGGCAGGTCAGTTGCAGGTCATGGTCGAACGCGAAGGAGAGCGAGTGAACCACAAGCGTCTGTATCGGGTGTACCGCGAAGCCGGCTTATGCCTGAAGCGGAAGAAGCGTAAACACTGCGTCCGCAGCGGTTCGCCGCGTGTGTCGCTGACGGCAGCGGACCAGGAGTGGGCGCTGGACTTCGCGCATGATGTGGTCGCTGCCGGACGCACCATCCGGGTTCTGAGCGTGGTCGATGCGTTCACGCGGGAGTGCCTGGCTCTGGAGGTCGATACCGGCTTCGCCAGCCGGCGAGTCACCCGTGTGCTTGATGAGGTCATCGCGCGGCGCGGCAGGCCGCAGGCGATTCGTTGCGACAACGGCCCGGAGCTCACCAGTCGTCACTTCCTTGCCTGGGCGCTGGAGTGGAAGATCGAGCTGCGCCATATCCAGCCCGGGAGGCCGATGCAGAACGGCCACGTAGAGAGTTTCCACGGACGGCTGCGCGAGGAGTGCCTGCGCACCAGTTGGTTCAAGCTCCAACCATCAGCTAATGTCGTAGTATCAACCGTGCGGAATCTGGGGGCAGGTCATGACGATTCGGTATAGTTTTAAATGCGGGTAGTATCGGCGCACTACAAAAGACCTGTATGCATGTCAATAAGTATTTTCTACTTCCTGATTGAATAGCAGTTCGAGACTGGTCGTTGTGAAGCGAAATCAGCCAAAGCGGGTCGCTATCGCATAGCGGTCTGGCCTGATTTGATCAAAGGAGTTATGCGCCGTGTGCGCGCAGCTTTGACGAATGCGGGCCGCGCTGAATGCTACGGGTGAAACGATCTGTACGCCTCCATGCTGGGATTCTGCCGGTTCCACGAAAATAAAGGTTCGATTTTGCTCTCGTTGCAGGCGGAGTGCATTAGGCTGTATTCAAAGTTCCTTATCCCCTACATTGCCACTCATAAGATGCCAGGTGAGATCGACTCGCAAGCCCCTCGAGCATAGTTGTCGCTATCGCCCAAGTGTCATCTTTTTTTCGTACGCGCTCTGTCTACTTGTTCAACTGCTTATAGGCTGCGGCAGTGGAGGCACGCCACCAACCAGTACGACCACGGGCCCCATTCCCGGCCAATCCACCACAGTCGCCATCCAGCTATCGAGCATGGCGAACGATCAGTTCATTCACTTCAATATGACGATCGCTCAAATATCTCTCACCAATAAGGCCGGCGAGACGACAACCATCTTCAGCACGCCAACCGACGTGGACTTCATTCCCTCGAATGGGGACGCGGCCCCCTTCGCCACGGTCTCCGTTCCGCAGGATGTGTACACCTCAGCGGCCGTCACGGTGGTGCTTCCGCGATTCTCCTACGTCTATATGGACTCTCAAGGAGCCATCACTAAGAGCACCGATGCTTATGGCAACGGTTATGCGCTATCGCCTCCCGTCGTGACCCTCACGAGCCCAATCGTCATGAGCGGTTCAACGCTGGGTCTGACTTTGAACCTGCAGGCCTCGCAGTCTGGTGCCATAATAGGGTTTCCGAATCAAACCGGATACAGCATCACCCCGACGTTCACTCTCACTTCATTTGCCATCCCAGCTGAGGCAACCACTCCGCAAGAAGGCAAATGTATTGGCATCGCCGGCCAGGTTACCGCTATCGACAGCGGGGACTACTCCATGACTGTGACCTTGGCTGGCCATCCCTTGACCACTGGCCAATCGCTCACTGTCACGTTCAGTTCCGCTACGGTATTTCAGGGGATCGGGTCCGCAAGTAGCCTCTCGGTCGGGACCCCCGTCAACATGGACATTGCGCTCCAGCCCGACGCCTCGTACGCCGCTACGCGGATCGAAGTCCAGGATGCAGCTGCCACGAACGTGGCTTCGGGCCAACTCGAACAGGTCGATCCATCCCTCAACTACATCCTATCCTTGGCAACCGAGCAGCAAGGCGACCTTCTTTCCACGAAACCGGTTGGGATGGGATACCCCTACGTTTATGGGAGTTCCACGAAGTTTGAGACCTCGGCGCGATTTCCTAACCTGAATACCTTACCCTTCACTGCCAGTTTCAGCAGTTCGCCGCTTGCCGCGGGTCAAATGGTCTCCACTGGTTCACAGTCCATCTCCTACGCAGGGGGAAGCGATACTTTGCCGACCAGCCTCACGCTCGTTCCGCAGACGATCGATGGAGCTGTCACTTTTCAGTATCGAGCAGCGGCAGTTACACGATCTACGCGGTCCAACTGGCTTCGTACGATCCGATCGTGCAGTTGAACAGTCCAGCTGGCGTTGCGGGCTACACGCTCTTGCCAGACGCGAGCCTCGTGAATGTGTACGTCGATTCCAGTGCTTCCCTGCGGAACTCTGCTCCTCTGAGTATAGGCAGTTACCCTGCGCTTCAATGGCCTTCTCTTCAACGACGCAGGAGTTCTTCGCATGGTTTGCGACTGGGTCGATGATGGGATCCCTCAGTAAAGTAGATCTCAGAACTTTCAGTGCTTCGCCGTAGAGATACCTCAAGGGTTTCCCGCGGCGGCGGCAACGGACGCGGGAGAATGGGTGCAAGTGCTGTTCGTGAGGTGTTGCAACATTTTTTTTTGATCAGGGCCTCAGGCGAAATGCTACGGTGCTGCATGCGCAGGTCGGAGATCTCTGAGATACGACACAAGAGAAGATAACTCTGATTCACTCAGGTCAGGCCGAGGCATTCCTCCTTCAGTCATTTTGTTGGTAGGATTCCGTAGCAGATGTTTCAGTTCGGCCGCTGAGAATTTATTGCCAACGTTTATCAGTGCCGGCGCGCGTTGAGTTCCAACGCCACCTTCCCCATGACAGGCTGTGCAAGCATGCGACTGAAAGATCTGGGCTCCGGGATTTGTGCCGGTGGCGTCCTTTCTTTCAAACACCACCGTCAACAATAGGGAGCCCCGTGGTTTCGACGGCCACGCTGAAGCGCCCGGGTTCGCATCTGCTGAGTCTGCGATCAGTGGTTCTGTCATGAATGTCGTCCACGCTGGATCACTCGATGTTCCGAGGCTGCCCAAGTACGACACCAAAGCCACAACCTCGTCCGGGTTCAGCCTTGGGGGTACCATGCCACCAGCCCTCATCCGGGCTGTTGGATTTTTTAACAGAGCAACAACCTGGGAAGGCTCATACTTTCCGGCAATGTTGGTAAGCGAAGGGCCGATAACTCCTCCAATTCCCGCGGGTCCATGACAAGCTGCGCAACCATGCGAATCGAAGACGGCCTTTCCCTTCATAGCCTGCTCGCTGAGGCGCGCTGGAACATAACTTTCCGAGGACGGAGAGGATCGGTAGGGCTGGAATGGTTTGTGAAAATACTTATCTTCCTCCTTCTGTTGCTGCGCAAGCTGTCCAGACGTAGAAGGATCGCGCGCGTCGTCTACCCGACTCCTGATGCCGAGCCACAGCAGGCCGATGAGCACGATTGCCACGCCGCCGAGGGGAATCGGACGCCGCCACGGGCGCCGCTCGACACCTCGATCGAGGAACGGCAAGAGAAATAGCAGTGCGACGAGGATTGTGGGAATAATCACCATGCCGATAACGGCACGCGGACCTTCCCAATACTTGAGCCACTGGAATAGCGGCAGGAAATACCACTCAGGACGCGGCAGGTAATGACTATCCGCGGGATTGGCGATGGGACCGAGTTTCACCGGAATTGAGTGCGCCAACATTCCCAGAACACCCATCACGACCAGAGCAAATGCCATATCCTTGAGGACTTGATTGGGATAAAACAACTCTGTCCTGGCGGGAACGTCCGACTCGCTCCCTCTGATTGGGCCTGCTGGTTTAGCTTTGCGGAACAATGAGACGTGAAGGGTTACGAATAAGACAATCAAAAAAGGGATGACAAAGACATGGAGAACATAGAAGCGAGAGATGGTCAGAGTCCCCATGCTCGTGCCGCCGCGAAGCAATCGGCGCACCCATTCCCCAACGATTGGAGCTTGTCCAGCGACATTCGTGCCTACGGAGGTCGCGAAATAAGCCTTTTGGTCCCAGGGCAAAAGATAACCTGTAAATGCCATACCGAGCACTAAGAGCAGCAGGACGCATCCCGCAAGCCACAATAGCTCGCGTTTTCCCTTGTAGGCTCCGTAGAGGAACGTTTGTAAAAAATGCAGCAGCAAGACGACAACCATCGCGCTTGAGCCGTAGGAGTGCAGACTGCGAAGGAATGAGCCAGCCGCAACCTCCTTGACGATATAGGACACGCTGATATGCGCAGTTAGAGGTGAGGGAACGTAATACAGCGCAAGAGCCAAGCCAGTAACGAACTGCAAAACGAAGATGAAGAGCAGTGCCGGACCGAATACGTAGGCAAAGCGAGACCCACCCGGAATGGGCTCATCGAGGATTCTGTGGAGAATCTGGATGACCCCCGTGCGGTCATCGATCCATTGCACTATGCGCTTGGAGAGAGCTGTTTCGGGACGGTCAGGCTCTGGATCCGAAGATGAAGAGGATTGTTGTCTGTCGGTCGTCAACTCGTCACCTCGCGATAGGGAACGTTGGGGCGAAACTGCTGATACCGCACCATCACCTTCCCGTTGACCACCCTGGTCTCAAGCGAGTCGAGGCAGCGGGGAGGCGGTCCAGAGCGGTGGCTTCCATCGGGTGCGAACCTGCCGCCGTGGCAAGGACATATGAATTGTTCTTCCTGGTCATTCCAGGCAACGGAGCAGCCGAGGTGAGGGCAAATTGCGGATAGCGCCTTAATGTCGCCGCCTGTGCCGGTGAGGAAGACAACCGGTTCTGCAGCAGTCTCTTGCCAGGCATCCCGCAGTTCAAGCTGGAGCGTACGCCGCAGAGGCGTCGTCGCATCGGCTGTTTCGGCCAGAGTACCCGCCGCAACCCAATCAGACTCTTTTGACTTGACGGTTAGTGGATAAAAGATGAGGCGCACAACAGGAATCCCAACTGCCGCCGCCATCAAAGTACCTACACATCCAAGCAGCACACCGAGGAAAGATCGGCGCGTCTTGCCCGGCACGGACACTTCTCCGCACTTTACGTCACCCTCCATTTGTCACCTCCACAAAAAGAACGGGCCCATCAAGCGATCAATAGGAGACCCACAATGAAATAAAGGCCGTGTTATTGGCAGAGGCATTACGTCCAAATCCGTCGTAGTTTTTGCTCGAGCCGTTGAACTTTCCATACCCCGTATATTGGAAAGAGAGTTCAATATTCTGCTTTGCCCAAAAGCCAGCCTGTGCGATATATCCAGTGGTTTGCGGGCTGCCTAGAACACTTCCTATGACCGGTGCTGGAGCGTACAGGATCGGGTCGTTACTGCCAGTAGTTGAGAAGCCGGCGGCTGTAAGTCGCAGACGTTCCCGAATGTGATAGTTCACATCGGTTCGAATGCTGTCCAAATGGTGATCCGGGCCAGCGGCGCCGCCAGATTCAAAAGTGGCATGGAGCTTTGATGACTCATGCACGTAAGTGCCGTGAACGGTGAGCAGGTTACGCGAAAACGGTCGTTCATATTGAAAGTCAACCGCTGGATCCATGTATGTATCCCGGGTGCCTCCGACACCGCCCGGAGTAGAGCTGAGATAAATGCCATAGGTGCCAACCATGAGGTAGTTATTATTTCCCCAGTATTGCTGCCACGCGGCTCTCCAATAAGGGGCAACCCCCTGTATGTTGTAGGGATGCCCGGTTCCGTCAACAGGCTGTGAGCCGCCGACGTGTTCAGAACGATAGGCAGATAGCGAAGCATAGAGATGGTTGTCCCACATGGCATAGGCACCCAAACCAGCCACATCCTGGGCCAGAGCTCCCAACAACACTGGTTTCGCGATTGGAGATGGGGCAGTAGTAGGAGACACCCACGGGTATCCCCAAGAGGGCGTGCTATTCCATAGATCTTCCATTGTCGGGCTGTTATTGAGTGTTGCGCCGTAGATAAGCTCCTTTGAGTGCAAGGTTGCATGGTCGGCGAATCTGAGGTCAGTATTGTCCAGTGTGAAATGATCTGATTGATGGGAGTATGTTGCCTGCACCTGACCTCCCATATGCGTTGCGAAGGCACCGGCTAGAAACATGCTCATTATCTGTGGGAACTGGACACTTCCGTTCTGTGTCTCGGGTGTGTGTGTGTGAATGGCGGTGTCAGCAACAACCATCATGGCCGACAGTGGAAAATACCGATTGATTGCCAGGTTCTTGGCATCGACACTTGTGTCCGGCCTGAGGTCGGTCAGCGTGTAAGCATTCAGCTTAAATTTGCGCCCGAATGCCGTTAGCTCGGGAGGGTTGCTGTGACATACATTGCATGAAAGGCCGGTCTGCCGCGCGTAACTGGGTACGGCTGTAGCCTTGGGGCAGATTGTCGCGAGTAGGAGCAACAACCAAGCGAAGTAAGATGTGCGCGGACCTGCGCTTTTAGTTAAATACCTCCGTATCATAGTTTTCTCCTTACCAGTAGAGGCAGAGATAGAAGCAAGCACATAAGGTGTTAGTCGGGACGTAGTTCACCTAAGTCCGACCGACGCACCTGGCGTTTATCAGATCGAACAACTAGTTTTTATCTAGAACAAATGAACTGAATAACAGAAGGCTGTAATAGTCTTGCTATGTTTTCGACTATTCGGATCGAGATGTCATTGTTGGAAGTCAATGTATTTGTAAATTAAATGTCACTAAGTCGAGTTACTTTAGCTTTATAGCTTCATGGATATAGAAGACGGTCGTGTCGTCCCGATTCGCTTTTTGGCCTCTGCCCATGCGTCTAGGGAGACTTGAGGGTTAGGGCGATGCGGTTGGCAACGGCGGGCAAGGTGTAGCGGTTGAGGACGGCGGTCTCGCAGGCTTGGCGGCCCATTTATGAAGATCTGGCTGCGATGCCTATGCCGCGACGAAATTACACGTTGCTATTTGCTTCTCAAAGCAGTAGGTTGATCGCTACTAAGCAGGAATCTGCATGGGCCCTCACGAAGGCAAAGCCATCTGCTTTGTTCAAATGACTCGCGAAGGATGGATACCATGCCCGCGACTCCGTCCGTATCTGCATTTACTATGACGCCTCGAACGACGGGCATTGTTGTCGTCGTTCTTCTCGCTCTGTTCGCTGTTCTGCTTATCGGGTCGGTGCGGCAGGAATCGCAGACCTTCGATGAGCCAAATCATCTTTTTGCCGGCACGCAATATTGGAAGCATGGCGACTTCGGCCGGAATCCTGAGCATCCTCCGCTTGCAAAGATGCTTGCGGCGATCCCTGTTCTATCGATGGGTGTCAAAGAGCCGCCACCAGTCCCATTTCCTTTTTTCAAAGCGCAGGATATGTTTGGCGCCAGTCAATTTGTCTACTCCGGGGATGCCGATGCCATTCTGCTTCGGGGACGTCTCGTTATTGCTCTGTTCAGCATCGCACTGGGGGTTCTGGTCTTTTTTGCTGCGCGGGAGATGTTCAATTCGCTGGCTGGTGTTCTGGCGCTCGGCATCTTCTGCTTCGAGCCCATCGTGCTTGCGAATGGCGCGCTGATCACGACAGACATGCCTTTGACCTTTGCCGTTTTCGCTTCGGTCTACACCTTTTATCGCTACATCAAGAGACCGTCTCTTCTACGCTTCGCGGTGTGTGCCGTGGCGACGGCGATGTGCATCCTTACCAAACACTCCGGTGTCGTTATCTTTCCCATTCTTGCTCTGCTGGCGCTTGCTGAGGTCTTCCTTGTGTCGGCGGAGAGTTCATCTGACGAGCCGCGATTGCAGAGACGCGGCCGTCTTCTCGGCCAATTGACGATGGCGCTGGTTGCTATCGCGGTTGTGAGCTATGTTCTGCTCTGGGCTATTTACGGTTTTCGATATGCGGCGCGCCCGGGTGATCTCAAGATCCTCCCTACGTTCCTGGACTACTCCGCTGGTCTTACGCAACATCCTGTGCAGCGTACTGTTGTTGAATTTCTCGCGCGTCATCACCTGTTGCCGGAGGCGTATCTCTTTGGGTGGGTGGACATTCTGCTGATTCCCGGAAACCGGCCGTCGTTTGTTCTGGGTCGTGTGCTGGGCTCCGGAGTCTGGTATTACTTTCCCGTCGCCTTCCTCTTTAAGACGTCGCTCACCCTGATTATTCTTCTTCTGCTTGTTCCGTTCGCTCGCATTCGTGGCCATCGGAGAGAGTTTCTGTTCCTCACGCTGCCGATTGTTTTTTATGCGCTGGTGGCAATCTTCTCGATGCTGAATATCGGCTTTCGGCATCTGCTGCCCATCTATCCATTCTGTATTGTTCTGGCGGGCGCGGCGGCGGCGGCGTTCGCCACTCGCTCTACCCTAAGCAAAGCGTTTGTAGCGGCTCTTCTTCTACTGCTGGCTGTGTCGTCTCTCCATGCGTTTCCTGACTACCTGGCGTACTCGAACGAACTTATTGGCGGTCCCTCGCACAACTATCTCTTGTTCGCCGACGCAAACGCCGATTGGGGGCAGGGGTTGAAGTGGACGAAGACTTATCTGGATCAACACCCGGCTCCCGACTGCTGGTTCGATCCCTATAACCCGTTGGAAAGCCCGGCTTATTACGGAATTCAGTGCAAGCCGCTCATCACCGGCTTTGGCCATCTGTTCGGTATGGCGTCTGCCGTGCCGCGAACCCTTACCGGCACAATACTGATCAGCAGTACGGACCTCGACGGGATGATGTGGGGACCGGACGAGCTGAACCCCTATCGGACCTTCCGCGATCGCAAGCCGGATGCTTTGATCGGGAATATCATCCTCGTCTATCACGGTACGTTCGACGTGCCGCTGCTTGCCGCTCAGGCGAACGCGGCTACTGCTACGAGTCTGCTCTTTCAACGACGCTTTCCCGAAGCCATCGCATTGGCTCAAACGGCTGTGCAGCAGGCGCCGGATTCGGCGGAGGTGAATGCGGCCCTTGGGCAGTGCCTGCTAGCCTCTGGGCGCACAGCGGAAGGGAAACAGGCTATCGCGACCGCGATCCATCTCGCCCAGACGATTCATCCCGAGTACCAGAAGCAACTGATTGCGAGGCTCCATTTCCTCAATCTCAGTTCGTGAGCTGGTGGTTTTTGTTCCTGGAAAGCTGGACCGTTCATGTAGGATCGAGCATCGAATGGTGGCGTCCTGAAGCGCGGAGAGAATCCAGATCGAGGGGAAAAGATGACGGATGTTGCCCGCGCAATTTTGTGGGGAGGGAGTCTTTGCGGTGTGCTGGGCGCTGTGGCTGCTACTACGGCCTTCAGATTACAGGGAGTTCCTGGGATGCGCGTCTGGCAGACAGTTGCGAGCGGCTTGCTGGGAGAGAGCGCGTTTCGGCAAGGAGCAAAAAGTGCGGCGGTTGGGTTGTTGCTGCACTTTTTTATCGCATTCACCGCTGCGGGAGCGTTTTGTCTGGCAGCGCTTCATGCTGCAGTCTTGCTTCAGTATCCCATTGCTTCCGGCGCGCTGTACGGTATTGCAGTCTTTCTGGTGATGAACCTGATTGTGAGGCCGCTCTCAAGACAGCCGAAGAGGCCTGCTACGAGAACGGGTGTTTTGATCCAGCTGATCATCCATATGGTGATCGTGGGCCAGTCTATTTCTCGTTCGGCAGCGCATTTCCTGAACTCCCCCGGCTTTGATGTAAAAGCTCGCGGAGAAGTTAGAGGGACTTGATGACGTGGGCGATGCGGTTGGCAACGGCGGGCCAGGTGTAGCGATCGAGGACGATCTCGCGGGCTTGCTGGCCCATGGTGGCGAGGCGGTCGGGGTCGGAGAGAAGTTGGGTGATCTTTGCGGCCATGTCTTGCGCGTTGCCCTTCTCTGCGAGGTCGCCGTTGATGCCGGGGGTGACGCATTCGCGGAGTGCCCAGGCGTTGGTGATGACGGCGGGGAGACCGTAGAGCATGGCTTCGAGGGGGGCGATGCCGAAGGGCTCGTAGAGAGAGGGCAGGACGAAGAGAGTGGAGGTTCGGAAGAGGACTTCGAGTTTGGCGCTCTGGGCGGGGTCGGCCTTGGAGAGGTGGCCGTGGAAGATGACTCCGGGGGGGAGGTTGTCGAGTGTGGTGGGGCCTACGATGTGCAGCTCCGCCGTGGGAATGGTCTGGCGGACGATGCGGAAGGCTTCGAGGAGCTGGGGGCCACCCTTGCGCTTGAACTCGGTGCCGATGAAGAGGAGGCGGTTGGTGGTGTAGTCCTTGTTTGAGGTGGCGGAGGGGACCTCGCTAAGGTTGACGGCGCCGCCGACTTGAAAGACACGTTCGGCGGGGACGCGGTAGTCGTGGATGAAGGACTGGCGAAGGTATTCGCTAAAGGTGAAGATGGCGGTCATCTGATTGGCCGCCTCCTCTTCGTAGCGGAGGGCCTGGTCGATGCGGTTGCGGGAGACGCCTTCGATACCGAAACCGCTATTGAGCAGCTCGGAGAGATTGCCGTCGTGGTAAGAGATGCATTTTTTGCTGGGGAAGACGGTGGGGAGCGAGAACATGTGGCCTATCTGCAGGCAGAAAGGGCTGGTGACGGGAATGCTGCGCGCGGTGAGGGTGAGGGCGCGGCGGTAGGCGGGGTCGAAGTAGAAGTGCTTGCGCCAGACGGCGCGGTTGGTGGTGAAGTTTTTGGCGCGATACGCATAGTTCTGGAGGCTGGGGAGCTTGAGGCCTACGGCTTTATCGAGGATGCCGGCTTGGTCGAGGGCGTTGATGAAAAAGGGAGATGATCCCGACCATGTTCTGGAAGAGTAGGGATCGGAGCCAGTGGAGCCACCTACAAAGACAGTCAGCTCACGCATGGAAGCCAGACTAGCACAGGGTGTTGGCGGATTGGTGCTGTTGAGCTGCGGACCTGGAGGGGTGGGTGGCGTGCCCGATCTTATGTACCGGTTGGAGTGTTCGTGGCGCAACAAGTTTTATAAGTATCTCGCCGCCGTCGAGGGTGTGGGAGGTGGAGAGCGTACTTTGCTTTCTGCTTACTCGGTAATAACCTGGACCAGTGACGATTTTTCTTGGCCCGATACGTCATTGATGTAAAGGAGTCCGACCCCGGCGGCGTAGAACTTGAACTCTATAGCATCCGGCTCCACGCCACTGGTTTCCTTGGTCTTCAGGCAATCGTCGAAGCTGCCAAACGGAACTTTAACGCGCTCTTCGAGGCTGACCACCTGAGCGAAGTCTTCGGCTTCATTGAGCAGTAATTCCTGCCGGTAAGCGTCTCCTACCTTGGGATGGGCTTTCATTACTATTCCCGCCTCCGCGCCATCCACTCCGGCTGTCCAGGAGCCGCCCAGGTTGGAAACTCGGCCATTGCTAAGCTCCTGCGAATCTTCGCCGAAGTACCAGACGTTGCCTAGCCGGTCCTGTGCAAACCAATCGAGCGTATCCTCTGTCAGCTTGCCATTTAGGTAAACGGTGTCATGCACCTCAACGCAGATGACGCCTGCAATGACTTTGGTTTTATGGGTGACTGCGACGAAATTCTTCACCAAACCATCTACGGTATGCGCCTGATACACAAATGTCGTGCCGGGTTTTAAGGGGTAGTAGGGATTGTCGATGGTGGTGGAAAAATTCGCGGGACTGATTTCGGGGTCCCATCTTTGTCCGCCCAGCGACTGGCAAATCTTCTGCCGCGCGGAGAATTGTGCGTCACACAAACTGAGCGCATCTTTCCGGTCTGTTTGCGCTTGCTCGCTGCAGACATTCCGTCCTGCTGCATCCGATTCGTTCGTGCATTTTGCCAGCGAGAGCAGGTAATCACTCTTCGCGCCGGCTTGGCACGAAAGTAAAACGCCATCCGCCGAATCGGAACATGCGTCACTTTGTCCGAAGGCCGCGGTTGCGGCTAAGACGACTACTACTGCGGAGAGCAGTGGAAATGTTGAGGTTTTCACGGAAGGACCTCCTGGGGAAGAAATGGGTCTTCTGAAGGGCCGGGCAGCTATGCTATCACGAAAAAATAAACTAAGGAGGGGACTGGCGGGCAAATGCCTGTTGGGGCTCGCGGCTGCCGGAGAAGGGCGGCAACCGTTCGTGTTCGTAGGCCATCGCTTCGGCGGTGGTTTTTTCTTTATGGGAGTCGGAGCGAGTTATAGTCGCGGCGGAGTTCGATGCAGAGGCCCTCGACGGCGAGGTTGTGGTCATCGCGCTGGGGTAGGCCGGAGACGGTGACGCTGCCGATGACGCCGGTGCCGGTGACGTGGATGGGGAAGCTGCCGCCATGGGTGGCGTAGTCGGCATCGAGGAGGGAGTACTTCTCGGTGAAGGTGGTGGCCGATTTCTGCAGGCATAGACCGACCTGGTAGGAGCTGCGGTGGAAGCGTGCGACCACGTTGGATTTGCGCTGGACCCAGCGGGCGTTGTCTGGCGTTGTGCCGGGCAGGGCTGTGTAGAAGAGCGGCTGGGCAGGGTTGCCGAAGCGGCGGATGTCGATGACGACGGCAAGCTTGCGCGAGAGGGCCAGTTCGCGCAGCGTGAGGCCGAGGCTCCATGCGGTGTCGTAGTCGAAGTGGGGGAAGTGGAGCTCGGCTTCCTGGTGGTTAACGGCGGCGAGGTCGGCGAGTGGCATGGAGCAAGGATACGGCAGCTTCGCGTGTCAGAACGATTTGCTTTAGTTCATCTTCTGGATGGAGATGTTTTCGGGGATTTTGAGTTCGAACTGGTCGTCTTCGAGCTTCTGATTCAGCGTCATTTTAACGATGGTGACGGTAAGACTGTAGTGGTCGCGCGGACGCTGAATGACGATGGTCGAAGGGAACGGGATGTCACCGTGAAACTGATAGTTGCTGTAGAGGGCCTTGGTGACGACCTGCCCGTCCTTGTCGTAGATGTCCTGCTGGAAGGGGAGGAGGTCGGTGCTGTTGATATGGATGACGCGGAGAGTGCGGACGGTCTGGCCTTCGGGCTGGGCGAGGACATGAAGGGCGTAGGCGGGCTCTTCGATGAGCTCTTTCTTGTTTTCACTCGGGATGATGCGTGTGTCGGTGGTCATGGAGAGGATCTGGTCCGGACCGTGGCCCTGAACGAACAAGGAGTCGAAGAAAACGGAGGGGCGAAGGTTTTCGAGGCCGTTCTTCGATGGCTTTGAGACTTCGTTGGTGCCTACCATCGCCTTGTTGTAGCGCGGGATCAGCAGTTTGAAGGTGGTTCCGTCGCTGACCATATCGAGCGCGGTGGAGCCAAGCACGGGGACGCGCAGCAGAACCCGCAGGTTTGCCGGTTTGCGCATGAAGATGTAGCCGCTGAGGGCGGTGTACTCCTTTTCGCTGCCCTGAAGGCCGCCGCCGGTGACTGCCGCCACGGTGACCGAGGCATTCATGGTCTGGATGGATTCAAAGCGGGAGTTGAGCTGGCGAGACATCTCATCGAGCGAGGTGCTCATGATGATATCGGCGACGCGGGTTTTAGGGACGGTGCGGGTGCGATAGAGGCATCCAGAGAGCGCTGGAACCATCCCGAGGAGCACTATGGCCAACGCATGTCGCAACTTGATGGTCACAAACTGCAAGTATATCTTTCTCCGCGCGGATAGCCCGAGGCCAAAGTCCTATGGGACCCAAGACCTGCAACATGGCCTGCAACAAAAATGTCGCTATATTGCCTTTAGATGTGTCCCGAGACCGCGTAGCTTCTGAGATTTTGTAACAAAGTTACTGGAGCTGTGTCTTCTGTGCGTGACGATAGGCCTGGACCTGCTCGGTGTGTTCCTTGAGGCTGGTGGAGAAGCGGCTATGCCCGGCCGCGTCGCTTACAAAATAAAGATAGTCGGTTTTCGCCGGGGAGATCGCAGCCTTCAGGGCGGCGATGCCGGGGTTGGCGATGGGGCCGGGGGGCAGGCCCGTGTGCTTGTAGGTGTTGTAAGGTGATGGCGATTGCAGATCGGAGGCGTAGATTGTGCCGCGCCAGCGGTCTTCGAGCAGAGCAGCGTAGATGACCGTGGGATCGGTGGCGAGCGGCATGCCCTGGGCGAGGCGGTTGACGAAGACACTGGCTACCAGCGGGCGCTCTGATTCCTGGCTGACTTCTTTTTCTATCAGCGAGGCCATGATGACGGTGCGGGTAACGTCCTGATTCAGGTTGAGTTGCAGTGCGGACTGCCTGAAGCGGTGGACCATCGCGGTAAGCATCTGGACGGGCGTGGCGTGGCGGGAGAACCGGTAGGTGTCGGGGAAAAGGAAGCCTTCAAGCGAGGCGGGTGGGGGTGCACCCGGTTCGGCCCATTCTGCGATCAGCTCGGTATGTTGCCGTGCGGCGGCGAGGAAGGCGTCGCAGGAGCCAAGGCCGGCGGCCTCGACTGCCTGGGCGATGTCGAAGATGTTGTAGCCCTCGGGGATAGTGAGGGCGCGGGTGTAAACATCGCCGCGGACGATGCGGTCGTAGACCTCGGTCATGGGGGTGGGGTGGTCGAAGCGGTACTCACCAGCCTTGAGGGTGCCGCCCCGGAACTTACGGAGCAGGTCGAAGCCGTACCGGTGGCGGATGACGCCGCTGCTCTGGAGCTGCTGGGCGATGGCCTGGGTTCCGGTGCCGGGCGCGATATCGACGAAGGTTTCGGTGTGGGGGCCAAACGGGGTGTAGATGACGTAGCCGGCGACGGCTGCGGCGATCAGAGCGAGCAGGAACAGGAACCCGAAAAACTTCAAAATTGCGTGCCTCCGTCGGGTCCGGCCCGATGCATGGTCTTCCGGTATTTTACGACCACGGATTGGCGCGGAGGACACGGATAACCCCCTGAATATGTGCCCTTATCCGTGCTTTTCTGCGTTCATCCGTGGTCGCTTCAGGGTGTCAATGCCTCTTTAAGGGGGCCAGCATCGTATAATCAAGTTTTCACTTCATCGCGCTGCCGCGGGAACACGTGCGAGCAGGCCAGCAGGATCCGGAAGGCCCCATGCCCGAACAAGTAAAGAAAAGGCTAGAAGAAGAGATCAAGCTGCTCGAACACGAACTGACGACCGAGCTGCCCGCAGAGATCAAAAAGGCTGTCGCTCTGGGCGACCTTAGCGAGAACGCCGAGTACCACATGGCGAAGCAGCGGCAGGTGTTCGTCAACGCGCGGCTGGGCCAGCTCAAAAAACGCATGGGCGAGCTGGCGATGGTCAATCTGGTGAATATCCCGAGGGACAAGGTTGGTTTCGGCGCGACCGTTACGGTCTTCGACTCCAGCAAGGACGAAGAGCTCAGCTATAAGCTCGTCACGAGCGAAGAGTCGGACGTGGCGCAGGGACTGATCTCGACCACCTCGCCGATCGGCCGGGCGCTGCTGGGCAAGAAGGTTGGAGATACGGCGACCGTGGTGACGCCAAACGGCAAGCGTGAGCTCGAGGTATTGAAGCTCGTGACGATCCACGACGCCGCCGAGTAGATTGGGCGCACGGCTTAGGCTGTGCCCGTAAGAAAGAGCGATCAACGGGGCAGCGGCCCCTGAGGACAAGTTTTTTGACCTGGACAAGCGCATTCGGAAAGGGCAGCGGCTGGCTGCTGCAGAAGATCGTCAACGGTCTGGCGTTGACCAGAATCTCGCCGAATGCGCTTACTTTTATTGGCCTGCTGATCAACATCGTTGCGGCGTTTTTCTTCGGGTTCGCACGCGGCGCCCACGCAAATCGCATGTTCTTCTACGCCGGGCTGATCATCATCGGCGCGGGCATCTTCGACATGGTGGATGGCCGGTTGGCGCGGCAGACCAACCAGGTGTCTGTCTTCGGCGCGTTCTTCGATTCGGTGATGGATCGCTACTCCGACGTTGCCATCTTCTTCGGCTTGCTTGTGTACTACGCTCGCGGCAACCGCCTGTTTTACGTCGGACTGGTCGCATTTGTAATGACGGCGAGCCTGATGGTCAGCTACACTCGCGCGCGAGCTGAAGCGCTGATCGGTACCTGCAAGGTCGGCTTCATGGAGCGGCCAGAGCGAATTGTCTGCGTGATCCTTGGTGCGCTGTTCAATCGCTGGGGCGTGATGGCTCCGGCGCTGTGGGTGCTGGCGCTGTTCTCCACGGTTACGGTGATTCACCGCATCCGGTATACGTACCTGGAGACGGAACGGCGGAAGCTGGTGGCTTCCAGCTAAGCATTCATCTCGTCTCTTGTGAACTTACGATTGATCTTCACGTAACGTAGGCGGTTCATGAAAGAGTCAAATTCCTCGGTATCCTCTTGCTGTTTAGAGAATTGAACCAACCATTCACGGAATGCTGCATTAAGAGTTGTGTGCCGCGCTTTGGCGACCAAACGCGCCTGCTCGATAAGGTCTTCATCCGCACTTAAAGTGATATTTTTCACCAATAAAGGGTACCCGGGAATCGTGTCCGCAGATCAAATTAAAGAATTAAACCTCAAATTTCCCAGTTAAATCGCTTGTCAAGCCCCGAAATGTCCTAACCCTGTGTTCATCAATAACATCCGCAGGCATAAACATACTTGGCACACCAAGGAGAGGGTGCTAATCGTGGATATTATTGATAAAGATATACTTGCTGGCACAGCTATTACTCAATTGGCTGATATTTTCAGGAGTGAATGGCTGATGGTCGTTTTCTATGGCGATGAAAGTGGTTCCCATGGCAAGGGCGACTATGTAATTTCGGGATATATAGCCCATAAAGACACATGGACTGAATTCGCCAAAATGTGGAATGCAGCCTGCCATTCTGCCACACCTCGCCGTATTGAATACCTAAAGATGAGCGAGTGGCAGCATAGAGACCCGCTCAAGCATTCTGGTCAGTTTTTGGGATGGAGTGATGCCGATGCGGAACAGAAAATCCATCGCATCCTCGCCGTTCTAGGTGCCTTCTTGGATGGGGGACACATTGGAGAGTTCACTAGTTCCATTTCATGGGATATCTACAACAGATGCATTGATGGTGCCTGTAAGCAAGTATTCAGCAATCCTTACTACTTCAACTTGATGCAGATCACTAAGAGGGCTGCGCAATTTGCCAAGTCGAAGGACCCTAAGTTCGATGGGAAGATACACTTTGTGTTTGACGAAGGGAATAGTGCACAGGCTCAGGCGTCGGTACATTTTCAATATATGAAATCATTTGCGGAAGATAATCTTGGGGCTCTCATGGGACCCATTTCCTTTGCGAGTGATAAAGACGAACCAGCTTTACAGGCCGCTGATGTTATCGCATGGCACAACCGCAGAAATTTGGCAGGGATTGACACATCTAACGATATTAGGCAAATCCATTTTCGAATCCTGGAAAAACTGACCAAATCTTACGCTAGAGAAGAGTTCTTAGAACAAGGTTTGATTGCCGTTAATAACCGCGTCAATAGGCTAATAGCAAACATAGAGAGAGCAGCAATGAGTGAAACCATAAGTGAAGGCCACGCGGACTATCAAGGCTTCACTGCCGCTTTGGTGAAAGTAATTAAATCTGAGACAGAGGATCGTCTCTCCGGAATCTGATTTTTGTGTACTGCTTGAGAACTTTGATGCTGATTCAGGACTTTTGCTCTCGCTCGTAACGGTACTGTCTGGCCTTGAAGACCTCGTTCAGATAAGTGCCTTTGGAAGGCGCGGCGCGAAAGGCCTGATACTCCTCCGGAGGAACGTCGAAGTAGCGGTAGGTGCCTCGCTTTTCCCGGTAGACGATGGTCAGAATTCGAGCGTCGGCGTTGTAGTGCATCGCGGCGATGACGCTCGAGGGCATGCCTGTGGAGACTCCCGTAGACTTGAGATGCAATGAAGACACAACCAGTCTTGTTAATTCACGGCGGCGCATGGGCCATGCCCGATGACGCCGTTGTCGCGCATGAAAACGGCATGGCCAATGCGCTGGCTGCGGGTTACGCGCTGCTGGAAAAGGGCGCTTCGGCTGTGGATGCTGTGGAAGCCGCAGTCGCGGTGATGGAAGACGACGATACGTTTGATGCAGGGCGAGGGTCATTTCTAACGCAGGACGGCCGCGTGCAGATGGATGCCCTGCTGATGAACGGAGCGAATCTTCGCACTGGCGGCGTTGCCTGCGTCGAACGGCTGCGGAATCCGATCCGTGCGGCGCGGCTGGTGTTGGACCTCAGTCCGCATGTGTACTTCGTTGGGACAGGAGCGGAGAGGTTTGCACGGCAAAACGGCATGGCTCTGGTGGATAACACGGAGCTGATCGTACCGCGCGAACGGGAGCGTCTGATGGCGTTCCAGAAGGCGGAGCTTCAAGGCGCCACGGACACGACGTTTTCGGGGCCGCTCGATTCGCACGATACGGTTGGCGCCGTGGCGCTCGATGCGGATGGAAATATCGCCGCTGGAACGAGTACGGGCGGAACGCTGTCGAAGGCTCCGGGACGAGTCGGTGATTCTTCGCTGATTGGCTGCGGGTGCTACGCCGATAACCTGTCGGCCGCGGTCTCGCTGACGGGCTGGGGCGAACCAATCATGAAGCTGGTGCTGGGCAAGTGGGCGGTAGATCGCGTCGCAGCGGGAGCAAGTCCGGAGGAGGCATCGCGGGCTGCTATCGACTATTTGTTTGAGCGGCTGGGCGGGCACGGCGGAATTATTCTGCTCGGTCCGGATGGCCGCGTGGGAATGGCGCACAATACGCCGAGGATGGCGTGGGGCTTGCAGACTTCGACAGGAGCGACGTGGGGAGTAACGCGAAACGTCTGATTCGCCTGGCGAAACGCGTCTAAATAAAACGATGAACGATACTTTGTTCCCAAAGCCGGTTGTGGAGGATGACCGGCTGCCGCGGATTCACCAGCTATTGCTTGATTTTTATGGCAAGCCGAAGCCGCGGGAATTGTGGGATCCCTTGACCCAGTTCATCTATTCGCTGCTTTCATCACGCACCAAGTCCGAGACAACGCTCGCGGCAGTGCACCGTCTGCGGGAACGATTTGGAACATGGGAAAATCTTCGAGACGCTCCGTTGGCCGAGATTGAGGCCACGATTGGAGACATAAATTTTCCTGAGCAGAAGGCGATCAATCTTAAGGCATCGCTGCAACAGATTTCCGCGCGGTACGGTATGCTGACGCTGGATTTCCTTGCAAGCTATCGAACGGACAAGATTCGCGCATGGCTGGAGCAGTTTCCCGGTGTTGGCCCAAAGACCAGCGGGGCGGTCGTGAACTTCAGCGTGCTTCGGCGTCGTGCTCTTTGCCTCGATAGTCACCATCTGAGGATCGTTCAGCGCCTTGGCCTTGTGCGTCACGGCGATGTCGCAGTGACTGAAGAGCGGTTGATGCGGATTGTGCCAGAGAGCTGGGACGCAGCGATGCTCGACGAGGATCATGTGCTGATCAAAAAGCACGGACAGGAGATATGCACCTTCTCCGATCCGAAGTGTTCTCGGTGCCCACTGCTCTCGATGTGTCCCTATGGGCAGAGACAAGTGAGCGCTTCGTCCAGCACAAGCCAGGGGCGCCGGGACATAGAGTAAGCCTTCATCTATCAGCCGTTATTCTCTTCCCTCTTGCAAACTGAATACTCATTCATGTAGAACTTCGCGTCTCGGAATTTTCCGGCGCTGACGTTGCCAATTCAAGGCAGATCAACGCAAGGAGCACCCTTCATGCGTATACGCGAAACTCGGATCCTGTTTTCTCTCTGTTTCACTGCCCTGCTCCTTCTGGCGTGTCTTATCGCCACGCCACTGAATGGCCAGAACATCTCGACCGCGCAGCTGAACGGAAGCGTGCACGATCCATCAGGAGCAGTTCTGCCGGGCGCGACGATTACGATCGCGGATGCTTCCAAAGGGGTTTCGCGGACGACGACGAGCGATGGGCAGGGCAACTATCAGATTCTGCTGCTGCCGCCGGGAACCTATACAGTGACCGCAAACGCTCCAGGCTTTTCGAAGACGATAGCGAACAACGTAGTGCTTACGGTGGGTGAGCAGGCTTCGCTGATGCTCACACTATCGATCAGCGGCAGTGAGACTGTGAATGTAACCGCGGGAGCCGATCTGATCGAGACACAGCGGAGTTCGCAGTCGACAACCGTCGATCAGATTCGGATCAATAATCTGCCGATCAACGGACGCAACTACATTAATTTCACGCTGACGAACTCGCAGATTGCTCGTGACGCGGCGCCTTCGGTGGGGGCGATTCCGACGTCTGGGTTGAACTTCGGCGGTGCGCGGGCACGCTCTAACTCGATCAATGTAGATGGCGCGGATGCTGGCGATTACATCTCAGGCGGAACAAGAGCGACGGTCTCGCAGGATGCCGTACAGGAGTTTCAGATCGTCACGAACGGATTTGATGCCGAGTATGGACGGGCTTCGGGCGGCGTGGTGAATATTGTGACTAAATCAGGCGCAAATGCGATACATGGGAGCGCCTTCGGATTTTTACGCAATCGCTATATCCAGGCGACCAACCCTTTTTCGACTGTCTACCAGCCGGCTTACACCCGTGTCCAGGCTGGGTTCGCTTTTGGCGGATCCATTGTTCCGGACAAGACTTTTTACTTTTTCTCGACTGAGATAACGCGGCGACAGGAGACAGGTTTCTCTGTCATTGGCCGGAATAATTTCGGGCTAACGAGCATCGATGTCAGCAAGTTCTACGGTGCTCCAACTGGAGCGCTATCAATTCAGGGAACGCAACAACAGCAGGCGTTTCTTGCGGCGATTCCCGCTGCGACGCCGGGCATTCAGCAATATGTGGCGTTGATTGGCTCCAGTTCTTCGCTTGCGCTCACCGGACAGAATCCCGGATTTCTACAACCGACCATCGGGGCCAATCGATTCGTTACGTCTGGACAGGCAACGCCGACTTCTTTCACACCGCTAAACCAACTGATCGGAAACTTCCCAATCTCTGAGAAGACAGAGATATATTCGCTGCGCCTCGATCATAAGCTGACAAATAATCAGCAGGTTTTTGTGCGCGGCAGTCTCAGTCCGAGCTATATCACCGGCATTCAGGAGAGTGCAGCGAATCAGAATCTTGGTGAGAATTCGTTCTCGCGCACGGCTACTCAGAGCTACCACGACTTCGCTATTGTGGCGCAGCATACGCTTCTGCTTGGAACCAATAAGGTGAACGAGCTGCGCTTTCAGTATGCACGGCATCCGGTCCGGTTTGCGAATTCGAACTCTCCGGGAGGCAACAGTGTTGCGGTTAATATTCCCGGGTTTGCCTACTTCGGCAAGACGCCGTTCTCTGTTGTTGATCGCATTGAAAATCAGAATCAACTGCAGGACAACTTTACATACACGCGCGGTAGACACACCTTCAAATTCGGTGTGGATCTGCGTTACATTCCGATCAATTTGAAAGAGGGACAGCTCTACAGCGGAGGCGACTACACGTTTGCCGCGCTGAACGCTACGGATGTGTCACCGTTACTTGCCGGATTGCCGGGCTTCTCGCCGATTCAGGCTTACGGGCTGGGTATTCCGCAATCGTTTGTGCAAGGTATCGGCGTCACAACGTACCGATACAATTTGAAGACGCTTGGAGCGTTCCTGCAGGATAGCTGGCGCGTGACCAGCGGGTTCACGCTGAATGCAGGCATACGCTACGATGTTGAGGCGTTTCCCACGCAGGGCGCTCTGAATGCCAATACCTATGCGGCTGAGCGAGCCTATGGAATTCGTCAGGGTATTCGGTTGCGGGATACGAATTTTGCACCGCGAATCGGCGTCTCCTACAATCCACGAGGCGACGGAAAGACAGTTATTCGCGCCAATTATGGGCTGTTTTATGATCGGGCGCCTGGGAATCTTCAGGCTCAATCGAGCGTTTTCAACTCCACCACGGTACCGCTTGTAATTCTTGCGGGAGGCTCGCCGTGCACTGCGGCGAGTACGGTCAGCCCGTTGAATCTGAATGCAACCAACACGTTTCAGGGTTCACTTTCGAATCCGAACTGCCTGCCGGTTCCGGGTCTTAACTATCTGCCTGGTGAACAGCGTTTCGATGCGAACAATTCCAATTCGCTCTTCGTGAATCAGAACTTTCTCAGTACTGGATTTCCACTTGCGATCCTTCCTTCTGGATTGCCCGCCGATCTTCACTTCAAGACACCTTATGTGCAGCAGATCTCGTTTGGCATTGAGCAGGATATGGGGCACGATATATCGCTGAACATTGCCTTCAACTCTACTGGCGGCAGGCACCTTAATCGTCCAGTGAACGTGAATCCTGTGAATCCGGTGCTGCTGGTAGGAAACTGGCGCAACGCGGTTGCCGCAGTGAATGCAGGTACTGCGTCTGTACTGCCGGGGACGCCGATGTCTGCAGTGGCGAGCGGGACGTCGAATCCGCTGACGGTGGCGACTGCAAGCGGAACCATTCCTTGCGGGCTTGGACCAAAGGGACCTTATGTTGCGCCGCCGTTGCTGAACTTCTTTCGGAAGTCAGGATTGAATACTTCCCTGGCGCAATTTCTTGTCAGTCAGGGCGCAGGTCAATGTGTCGCGCTGGCCAGCGAGGTTGCGGCGGCTGATGGGCTTGGCGTAGGGCTTCCTGTGCCGTTCGGCGACATGAATCCTAACCTTACTAGTGGAACATCGAGCTATAACGGGCTTAGTGTGAATCTGAGGAAACGCTTCTCGAGCAAGTATGAGTTTCTTGTCAGCTATACCTGGTCGCACGCGATTGATGATTCGACCGATCTCGTGTCGACATCGGACGCTCCGCAGAACAATTTCAATCCAAATGCCGAACGCAGCACATCGACGTTTGATCAGCGTAGCCGCCTTGTGCTGAGTGGTGTTTACCACTCAGGTCGCGTTGGCGGGACGGGGTTTGTTCCGGTGGTGTTCTCTGGTGTTACGGTCGCGCCTATCTTCGAGGTGTCTTCGGGAAGGCCTTTCAATATTCTTACGGGTACGGATACGAACTTCGACTTCAATGCTCTGACCGACCGGCCTAATGCTGTTGCCATTGGCAGCGGAACCAATAGCTGCGGTACTCCGGTTGTGTTGTCGAAGTATTCGCCGACGGGGGCGTTCAATGTTCCCTGCTACATCGATGCACCTGCCGATGCTGCTATCGGTAGTAGCTACTTCAATGGATCGCTTAGTCGTAACGTCGGCACGAAGCCATATACCGTCTTTACGGATCTGCGCATTGGCAAGGACTTTACCTTTGCGCATGAGATAACGCTGCAGCTTACGGCTGATGTCTTCAACCTGATCAACAAGAACAACACGCTGGACGTGAATCTGCTCTATACGAATGCGGGGCAGGAGACTGCGGCGTCTGATCCGCGGCAGTTCCAGTTTGGGGCGCGGCTGTCGTTTTGATGGAGCGGGTTAAAAACAAACAACAGCAACGGCAAAGGCGAAATACAGGGATCCTTCACTGCGTTCAGGATGACGACCTTTTATGGTGTCGATGGCGTCTGCAAGATGGCTTTAGTCGACGTCCAATGCGGCGTCGATGTCGACGACTAATCTTTCGCCGGTGACGATCATGGAGTGGATCTTGAGGTTTGTGAGCGTGAGTGCGTAACCAGTGGTTTCGGTGGAGCGGGTGAGGAGTTGACGCATCAGCGTGGCGGCGTTGACCTTCATCTTCTGGGGCAGCTTGCGATCGAGGAATGGGGTGAGCAGGAAGTTGAGTTCACTGGAGTCGCTGAGGTGCTCGATGCGGGCGTCGCGGAAGCCGATGGATTCGCCTTCGGCGTCGGGGATGAGCGAGACGTCGGCGTCGCGGGTAAGCGAAACGCCGATGCAGGAACCGTGCATCGTGGTGCCGAATTTGGCTTTGGTGTGGACGTGAACGACGACGCGATCCTGCATGAAGGAGACGCGCGGAGATTCTGCGTAGACGTAACAGGGCGAGTTGGCGTCGCCGCGGATGTAGTAGCGGCCTTCGGGGCCGTTAAAGAGCTGTGTCCGCAGCGTGCGCTCGAGGGCGTTGGCGGAGATCTTCAACTCGGCGGCAGAAGCGGTGTGGACCAGGGCAAAGAAAAGGCTGCAGGCTAGAAACAAGCCGAGCTGAAAACGGCGCATAGTGTCTTTAAGCATAAAGGTTTGCATGGTGAAGGCGTCGCCGTTGTTCGGAGATGATCGCAGTCCGGCGGCATAGTCAAAGATCAGTGCCTCTTGTGGGCACCCCCCTGGGGGGTATCTGTTTGTAAGTCTCGTGTTTGCAATAGTTTGCCTATTTTGGAGTCGTCAAATTCGTGCAAACAAAGGGGTTGCGGGTAAATTCGTCCAAATAAAAGGGTTATGGGTTAATGCTGAAAGCCCCGGCTTTTGGCTCGGGGCTTTTTCTTGATTTCTAATTTAATTCTAGCGGATTGGGGATAACTTCTTTGCAATGCGGATGTCTTTTGTTTTTATGGGGTTAGGTGGTTCTGGGGCTTGACATGCGAATTTGCTGGGGTTTTTAGGGATTAATTTTGCAGGTTGTTGATTTTTCTGGGAAAGGAGAGCGGTTCGCGTAGCGCGAATGCCCACTCATGCGATGAGACTGCATGAATGGGGCACCCGCATGGTTGCCACTGCGGGCTGTTCGTCACGGTCATCTACACTGGCTATCGATATGGATCTCATGCAACTCAACGATAATTTTGGTGTTCCCGGTGTTCTTTTCTTCGATGAACACGATGGCCTTGTTCGGGCCAACATCAGTACGCCTGCGGCCAGGGCGACGGTCTATCTGCAGGGTGCGCATATTACGGCTTGGCAGCCCGCAGGTCAGCAGGAGGTTCTTTTTCTGAGCAGCAAGAGCGAGTTTGTTGCCGGTAAGCCTATTCGGGGTGGCGTTCCTATCTCGTTTCCGTGGTTTGCGAATCGACATGATGGCAAGGTTGGGCCGTCGCATGGATTTGCACGCATACAGGACTGGACGCTTGCCTTTGCTGCGGTTGCGGGTGAGGATTTGCACCTTACGTTTACGCTGGGGCCTACGCAGCTTAGTCGTGATCTTGGATTCGATCAGTTCCGAGTGGCCTTCCGGTTGGCGATTGGGCGCAGCCTGACGATGCAGCTTACCGTGGCGAACGATGCGGAGGCGCCGCTGGTGTTTGAGGAGGCGTTACATACTTACTTTGCCGTGAGTGATGTTCGTGAGGTGACGGTCTCCGGGCTTGAGGCGACGGGGTTTGTCGATAAGGCCGACAACATGACATTAAAACCGCCGGCCAATGCGCCGCTTACCTTTGCGAGCGCTACTGATCGGGTCTATGCCGATACGACGGCTACTTGTGTGATCCACGACAAGCCGGGTGGGCGGGATATTACGGTTGCGAAGACGAATTCGAATACGACCGTGGTGTTCAATCCGTGGAAAGATCTGGCCGATATGGGGCGTGATGAATGGCCCAAAATGCTGTGCGTTGAGACCGTGAATGCTGCCGGGGACGCGATTACGCTTGGGTCCGGAGAGAGTCATACGATGGAGGCGCATATTAGCGTTGGGAGCGTCTGAGTTTTTCATTTGAAAAAAGGATCTTAAGAACAGGCAAAAGCAAGAACAAGGACAAAATACAGGGATCCTTCACTGCGTTCAGGATGACGACGTGAAATGGGCTGCATTCAGGATGACGACTTGAAAACGTGCTGCGCTCAAGATCTCGACTAACTCCGTAAGAATCTCTTTTCAAACCCCTAATGGGCAGTTTTCTGGACGGGTTCTTAGGGCTAAGGTGCTGTCGGGGCCTGGGGCTTCCTTGACATGGGGTGTCGGTTACGCGATGCTAATGGGCTAGGCGACATTTTCAGGGCCTGCTCGCGAAGTTGCGCCGTTTTGCGCGCTTTATGTGGGGATGGTGTCGGTTTGCCGAGAAATTGGAACGGAGCTTCTATTGATGTTGGCGATGTGGTTGCAGAATGCACCGGGCGGATTTGGCCTGGGTAACTTGGGCGGACTGGCGTTGCCAATCCTCTTCTTCGTGGTGCTGTACTTTTTGATGATCGCGCCGAACCAGAAGAAGCAGAAAAAGTGGCAGGAGATGCTGAACCAGTTGAAGTCGGGCGACCGTGTGACGACTAACGGTGGTATTCGGGGAACGATTCTTACGGTGAAGGATGATGCCGTGATTCTGCGCGTGCAACCGGATGGCGTGAAGCTCGAGTTTGTGAAGAATGCAATTGCCGCCGTAACGACGGACGACGCGGCTTAGATTTCAAGGTAGTGGATCAAAACGCTTCAGCAAAAACTTTAGATTGAACCGTTAGAAACGGATGAGGAAGAAGTAAGGGATAGCAGCGGCGAGGCGGGAACAGGCGACGCGGGCTGCACCTTTCGATAAAGATCATGGGCAAGAATCTGGCCGGTAAGACGGCATTCATCGTTGCGATATTGGTGGTCTTCATCTTCGGCATTGTGGGAATTCCACATGGCGGGCTGAAGCAGTCGATTACAGACCGCATTCACCTTGGACTGGACCTGAGGGGTGGAGCTCACCTGGTGTTGGAGGTTCATGTTGCGGAGGCGATTGCTTCGGCGGTGGACCGTGACGCGGTTCGGCTGCAGGCTGATCTGGAGAAGGCCGGGATTACAGGTGTGACTGTGGGCCGGACCGATCCCGCGCGTCCGCAGACGATTTTGATTTCGGGGATCCCTGCGACGAAGCTGAGCGATGCTCGCGGTGTGATGCAGGGCGCGGACTACGCGAACTATGACCTGGCTACGTCCCCGGATGGAAGCTTCGCGATGACGATGAAGCTGGCGGCGGTTCGCGATCTGAGTGCGCGGACGCTGGACACGTCGATTGAGACGATCCGCGAGCGCATCGACAAGCTGGGCGTGAGCGAGCCGGTGATTCAGAAGTATGGTCTGGGCGAGAACCAGATTCTGGTGGAATTGCCGGGCGTGGAAGACCTGGACAGGGTGGAATCGGTGATTCAGTCGACGGCGAAGCTGTCGATTCACCAGGTTGTGGGTGGGCCGTTTGCTACCGAGCAGGATGCGCTGCAGGCGAATGGGGGAGTGATTCCTCCGGACGCGATGCTGTTGCGCGGGGTGGGATCGGCTGGTGCTCCCGAGCAGGTCTGGCTGCTGAAGCGGGTGAGCGAGGTGGAAGGTACGGACTTCCGCGATGCGCAGCCTTCGCAGGATCAGAACGGACGGCCGAACATTACGTTCAGCCTGACGACTGAGGCTGGCAATCGGTTCTACAAGTACACCGACGAGCATAAGGGCACGGGCTCGATGGCGATTGTGCTGGATAACAAGGTTCGCGAGGTTGCGGGGATTCAGTCGGCGATTCGCGACCGCGGCGAGATTACAGGCGGCTTTACGGAGCAGCAGGCGCAGGATCTTTCGTTGATGTTGCGGACTGGTGCGCTGCCGGCTTCGATCTCGTACCTGGAGACGCGGACGGTTGGGCCGAGCCTGGGCGCGGCTTCGATTCGGCAGGGCATTATTGCAGCGGTTGCCGGTATGACGGCTGTGATGCTGTTCATGCTGGTGTACTACCGTGGCGCGGGCATCAATGCGAATCTGGCGTTGATTCTGAACCTAGTGATTCTGCTGGGGTTCATGGGCTTTACTGGTTCGGTGTTGACGCTGCCGGGTATCGCGGGCGTGATCCTGACGATTGGTATGGGCGTGGACTCGAATGTGCTGATCTTTGAACGCATCCGCGAAGAGCTGCGGGCGGGCAAGTCGGCAGCGGCAGCGGTGCAGCAAGGTTTTGCGCATGCGTGGGTGACGATTATCGATACCCACGTGACGACGATTGTCTCGGCGGCGATTCTGTTCCTGTTCGGTACAGGGCCTGTCCGCGGGTTTGCATTGACGCTGGTGTTTGGTTTGCTGGCGAACCTGTTTACCGCCGTGTTTGTGTCGCGCGTGATCTTCGAGTCACACCTGCAGAAGAAGGAACGCGGCGCTGCGCTGTCGATCTAGTTTTTAGTTTTTGAGAGATTGCGGAGCCATGAAGGCGTCCGCTGAGGGTTTAGCGTGGAACTGTTTCGTAGCACGAATATCGACTGGCTCGGGAAGAAGTGGTACTTCCTTGGGTTTTCGCTAATTTTTTCCGTCGCCGGGTTGCTTAGCATCCTGTTCTGGCATCATATTCCGCTGGGTGTGGACTTCAAGGGCGGAACGCAGATTCGAGTGTCGTTTGCCCAGACGCCGAATGAGGACCATATCCGGCAGGCGATGGATAAGGCTGGCGTGCGGGATTTCCGAATCCAGCGGATCAGCGACCCGAGCGGCCATGCGGCGAATAAGGTGCTGATCGCGTTACCGGAGTCATCGGCATCGGATGCCTCGCATGACGCGGGACGGCAGGCTGTAGAAAGCGCGCTGACTGCGAATTATCATGATTCGGCTGCGACTATTGAGCAGGTTGAGATTGTTGGGCCAACCGCGGGTAAACAGCTACAGAAACAGGCTTTCCTGGCGACCATTTATTCGCTGATTGGAATGCTGATTTACCTGTGGTTCCGGTTTGAATTGATCTATGGAGTTGCTGCGGTTGTAGCGGTGTTTCACGACACCCTGATCACGATTGGCGCATTCAGCTTGACGAACCAGGAGATTACACTTACCGTCATTGCAGCTCTCCTTACATTGATTGGTTACTCGATGAACGACACCATCGTCGTTTTCGACCGTATTCGCGAGAATCTCGCGACCTCACGGCGGGAATCTTTGCCGGACGTCGTGAACCGGAGTATCAATCAGACGTTGAGCCGGACGGTCATCTCTTCGGGATTGACGTTCCTGACGGTTCTGTCGTTGTACCTGTTTGGCGGCGAGGTGCTGCATGGGTTCTCGTTCGCACTTGTGATTGGAATTTTGATTGGGACCTACTCTTCGATTGCTGTGGCCGCGCCGATGCTGGTGGCATATCAGGAATGGCGGGCGAAGCGAGGTAAGGTGGCTTCACTTCCGGCTGGAAGAAAGGCCAAGGCGTAGTTTCGCAAAAAAAAGTTTCATAGGCTGAGTTAAGAGTGGAACAAATCTAAATGGCTCGGTGTCTAAGGTTAAATAGCTCTTCTTCACAGTAAAGAGGCTGGATATGTTTGAAGATTCATTGTTGGAATCCGGCGGGAAGATCAAGACGAAGTCCAAGTACTGGATGATCGCGACATTTGCATTCAATGGCGCCATCCTGGCTACGATGATCCTGATCCCCCTGCTCTATCCGGAGGCCCTGCCGAAGACGGCCATGACGGCCATGCTTACGGCACCGCCGCCACCTCCACCCCCACCCCCTCCGCCGCCACCGGCCCAGATCATTAAGCCGATCAAGATGGTGTCGGAGATTGACCAGGGCCTGCATGCGCCCACCAAGATTCCCAAGGACATCAAGATGCTGAAGGAAGAGGCTGCGCCTCCTCCGCAGGTGGCTGGTGTTGCGGGTATGGCCGGCATGGGTAGCGGAAGCGGTGTTCCCGGCGGCGTGATGGGCGGTATCGGCAGCGCTCCTGCTCCCGTGGTGAAGGTTGCACCGCCTAAAGGGCCTGTAAGAGTATCGAGCGGTGTTGTCAGCGGTCTGGCGATCTCGCAGCCTCACCCGATATATCCGCCGATTGCACGTGCGGCTCACGTCTCAGGTGCAGTCGTCCTTCACGCGATCATCTCGAAGACTGGAACCGTGCAGAATCTGCAGGTGATCAGTGGACCGGAGATGCTTCGGGCGAGTGCGCTCGATGCGGTTCGGAACTGGCGGTATAAGCCGTATCTGTTGAACGGCGAACCCACCGAGGTTGAGACGACGATTACGGTCAACTTCAACTTCGGCGGCGGCTAAAAAGAGGCAGCTCCGGCGGCTCTCGTTTATCCCTCGTAAGGCGAACTTTTGGGGGATACACGGGGAAAGATTCAGAAGGTTAGAGTTTTACCAGGAGGAAACATTCAGTGATTCTCGCTCATCTCGCAAACTTCGCTCACGTACCCACCTCGCTTGCCCTCTTCTTTGATGAGGCGCAGGTCGGGTTCAGCCCTCTGCAGCTCTGGGCCAACATGGGCAACCTTGCCCGTGCGGTCGTTATTCTGCTCTTCATCATGTCGATCTGGTCGCTGGCCGTCATTATCGATCGCGCCCTGTACTTCTCTGCTGCCCGCAAGCAGTCGCGTGAGTTTGCGCCGAAGGTTGCCGGAGCACTGAAGGATGGCCGTCTTGACGAGGCGATCAAGGTTGCTGACCGCTCCAAGAAGTCGCACCTCGCAGAGGTTGTCACCGCTGGTCTGCAGGAGTTCCGCAGCTTCGGTTCGGGCGGCAACATCACCGAGGAGCAGGTTGAGAGCTCCAAGCGCGCCCTCGAGCGCTCTGAGGCGATCGTTCACGCTAAGCTGAAGCGCGGTCTTGGTGGTCTGGCAACGATTGGTTCGACGGCACCGTTTATCGGCCTGTTCGGAACCGTCGTCGGTATTTTGAACGCCTTCCAACAGATCGCAACGCAGAAGACCTCTGGTATCGGCGCAGTCGCCGGCGGTATTTCGGAAGCTCTGGTTACGACCGCTTTCGGTCTTCTGGTGGCTATCCCTGCCGTTATGACGTTCAATTACTTCACCGGTAAGGTTGAGGCGTTCGACGTCGAGATGGACAACAGCTCCAGCGAGCTGGTGGACTACTTCATCAAGCAGAGCCACCGCTAAACAGCGGTTGTAAGCACCCAAAGAAGGAACCTGCGAGAGTCACCGCTCTTATAAAACCCGTCGGATGCCGCCAGCGAACGGTATCCGATGGGTAGAGCATCCCGCAGGAGAGTCAAAAGACAGCAAGATCTGGGCAAAATCCGGACGGAGCCGACGTTATGAGCATCAATAAACGGGAAGAGGGCAAGAAGATAAATTCAAACATCAACGTGACGCCGATGGTGGACGTGATGTTGGTGCTGCTGATCATCTTCATGGTCATCACTCCCATGCTGAACAACAAGGTCAACGTGGACCTGCCGAAGGCCGATGCCGCGCAGGTAATGGAAGACGCCAACAAGGAAGACGCAGTTATCGTGGCCGTGACGCGGGATGGACGAACCTTCCTGGGCGGCGACCAGGTGACTATTGACGATCTCGGCAGCAAGATCTCGGCCAAGCTGGAAAATAAGACCAGCAAGCAGGTCTTTATGCGTGCCGACACCCGGGCGAACTATGGCAAGGTGATGGATGCGGTCGACGGTATTCGCGCTGCTGGTGTTAGCCAGTTGGGCTTGCTGACCGAGCGGCGGGAAGTGGCGGAGACGCCAGCACCGAAGAAATAAGAATTTGATTCTGTAAGGGGCGAACTCGCAGGACTTGCGAGCAGCCGGGTACAAAGGAGATTTGCTATGGGAATGGGTGGTGGAAATAAAGGCGGCGCGATTTCGGAGATCAACGTGACGCCGATGATCGACGTTCTTCTGGTGCTGCTGATCATCTTCATGGTCATCGTGCCGGTGACGCCGCACGGACTGGATACGCTGGTACCTCAGCCTCCCAAGAACAAGACGCAAAATGAGCCGAACGACCGCACGATTGTGGTCCAGGTGCTTTCGAACGGCGCGGGCGCTCCTGCATACAAGATCAACGAAACCTCCTTCAACAAGGGGGATATTCTGCCTAAGCTGACGGAGATCTTCGCGGCTCGGCAGGAAAAGGTAATGTTTGTGAAGGGTGATAAGGACCTGGACTTCAGCAAGATCGCTGAAGTGATCGACTTCGGGCACCTAGCTGGAGTAGACAATATCGGTCTGATCACGCCGCGCGTTGAAGCAGGGCAGTAAGGTATTTGCATGGGTGGAACTCTCTCTCGGGCGGTCCGGCTTTGCAGCGGGCCGCCTTGGTTTGTTTGAGAGACCGGAGTACCGGACCGTTGAGAATGAACGAAGATAGCTTCGCGTAGTGAATTCCCTTGAGGTAAACGGATTAGCAGATAGGAATAATCTGCCGTTCGCGATGCGAATGACACAGGTTTTTTGCGCTGGATAGGATCGGCGGTTGAAATGGAAGGCTGGGATTTGCGTTGACTTCGCACTTCCCGTAGGCAAGAAGAAGAGATATGAACTAATATGTCTCGATGGCCCTCTGGTCACAGGGCACGCTATACCGGTACAATTTAGCGGCAAGCAGGAAAATTTTTTGTTCTATGTTTCACCGTCCAACGGACGATACGCGCCTAATTGAAGGAGATAACACGCCCCATGAAATTGACCGCACGGATTCCGGTTACGGCCGCTATGCTGGCGCTGCTGCTTGGTACTGTAACCGGGTGCAATCGCCTAAAGGCACGCGACCAACTCAACAAGGGCATTCAAGCCTTCAAGAACGCGCGCTACGAGGAGGCGGTGAACCACTTCCAGACGTCGATTGAGTTGGACCCCAACTACGAACAGGCCAAACTGTATCTCGCAACGGCCTATTCGTACCAGGTGGTACCAAACCTCGATACGCCCGAAAACCTGAAGATTGCACAGAAGGCGATCGACGGTTTCCAGGCCGTGCTGGCGAAGGATCCGAACGATATAACTGCGCTGAAGCAGATTGCATCGATCGACCGCAATATCAAGAAGCTCGATGAGGCGAAGGAATACGAGAAGAAGGTTATCGCGCTGTCGCCGAATGACGCAGAGGCTTACTACACCATCGGCGTGGTGAACTGGATGCAGGCGTACAAGAACGCGATTGCGATTCTCGCGGCTGATGGCCTGACCGACGATGGAAACGGCAACGTGAAGAAGAGCAAAGCCGCTTGCCTGAAGTTGCAGGAGGCCAATTCGGCCCTCGTCGAAGAAGGTCTGAAGTTCCTGCATAGGGCAGTGGAGATCAACCCAAACTACGACGACGCGATGCAGTATCTGCAACTGACCTACAGGCGAAGAGCTGATCTGGCTTGCGGAGACGATGCGGCACGCAAGGCCGACCTTGCCAGCGCGGACGAGTGGAGCCAGAAGGCGATGGGAGCTCGTAAGGAAAATGAGCGGAAGAAGGAAGAGAAGAACGCTGGTGGCGTAACGATGCAGTAGCTTCCGAACTTTCGTAAGCTGGAGAAGGCCTCCCAATCGCGGGAGGCCTTCTCTTTTTACGAGAAGCTCTTCAAAAACTGAAGGCGTAGGGCGGATTTGCATGGAGGAGAGGGACCTCTAAGAACAGGCAAAGGCAAGAGCGAAGGCGAAATACAGGGATCCTTCACTTCGTTCAGGATGACGACGTAAAACTACTGCGGCGTTGCGGCGAAATTTGATCAAACAGGTAGATCCTGGTCCAGTCTGGATTTCTCAAGGCGATCTAGGTAGGCTTGGCAAGCCAAGATGCTTGAATCAGGACGCGCGAAGGCGGTTTCCGGGGGAGTTCGCAATTGCGGGATTCCTGTGGCAGCGGATGGGAGCGGCCGCGACCTTCATTTCAGGCGCTCTTTTTACGGCTATCGGTCTCGCCGGATCACTGGCGTTCGTCAGACGTCAACAATAGCACCCGTACGGAAGGTGGCGGTGGTGGATACGGCGTAACAGCGCGCCGGTGAATTGACCGATCTCAGGCGCGTGAACAGCTCACGGTTTGGTTGGGGTAGAATTGCCGCTTGCGACGGACGATAAAAAAAGTCTTGATTGCGAACCGCGGTGAGATTGCGCTGCGCGTGATACGTGCCTGCCGGGAGATGGGGCTGGCGACTGTTGCGGTCTACTCGGACGCGGACAGAGCCGCACTGCACGTGCTTCATGCGGATGAGGCTTACCGGTTGGGGCCTGCGCCTGCGGCGGAGAGTTATCTGCGGGGCGATCTGATTTTGGAGATTGCCGGTCGGGCTGGAGCAGACGCTGTGCATCCGGGGTATGGGTTTCTCTCTGAGAATGCGGATTTCGCCGATGCTTGTGCGGGGGCGGGGGTGACGTTTATTGGCCCTCCGGCAGGTGCCATGCGCGTGCTCGGGTCGAAGACGAAGGCACGACAGGCGGCGGATGCTGTGGGTATGCCAAGGGTACCGGGGTCTGTCACGGGGTTGGGCAGCGTCGAGGAGGCAGCTCGAATTGCCGGAACGATTGGGTATCCGGTGATGCTAAAGGCAGCCGCGGGCGGTGGCGGGAAGGGCATGAGGGCTGTCTTGAGGCCGGAGGAGCTTTCGGACGCCTACCTGGCGGCGAGCAGTGAGGCGGAGCGGAGCTTTGGGTCGGGTGAGGTCTATCTCGAAAAGCTAGTCGAGAGGCCGAGGCATATCGAGATTCAACTGATGGCGGATGAGCATGGTGGGTGCATTTATCTGGGGGAGCGGGAGTGCTCCGTGCAGCGGCGGCATCAGAAGGTGATCGAGGAGGCGCCGTCGGTTGTGGTCAGCGAGGACTTGCGGCGGCGGATGGGGGAGGCGGCAGTCAGGTTGGCCCTTTTTGCTGGGTATGTGAACGCGGGGACGGTGGAGTTTCTGGTGGACGGCGTCGAAACGCCCGGCGAGGAGAATTTTTATTTTCTGGAGGTGAATACTCGGCTGCAGGTGGAGCATCCGGTTACAGAGATGGTGACAGGGTTGGACCTGGTGCGGATGCAGCTTCTGGTAGCGATGGGAGAGCCTCTGCCGCTACGGCAGGAAGATGTTCGGCTACGGGGTCACGCTGTTGAGTGCAGGATCTATGCGGAAGATCCGGAGAACAATTTTTTCCCGTCGCCGGGATTGATTACGCGGCTGGTGCAGCCGGGTGGTCCGGGGATTCGAGAGGATTGTGCGGTTTATCCGGGGTGGGTGGTGCCGCTGGACTACGACCCTATGCTGTCGAAGCTGGTAGCGTTCGCGGAGACGCGGGAAGCGGCGATCGAGCGGATGCTGCGGGCGCTGGAGGAGTATGTGATTGGCGGGATCAAGACGAATATCTCGCTGTTTCGGCGGATTCTGATGGATGAGGATTTTCGTGCTGGAAGGATCGATACGGGGTATCTGGAGCGTTTACTGGCTCGGGGGCCTTCGGGAGGACCGGAGAATGTCCCTGACGATGTGGTGGCCATTGCGGCGGCGCTGTTTGCGGCTTCGGAGAAGGGCTCTTCGGCTGAGGTGGCATCTGAGGAGAGCCGGTGGGCTTTGGCAGGACGGCGGGAGGGTCTGCGGTAGTGACGGTTTGCCTTGAGATCGAGGGGAAAAGGCATAAGGTGGAGTTGCCTGCCGGAGGTGCTGGCGGTGTTGTGGAAGCCGTGGTGGATGGGCGGCG
>Ga0210396_10000186_pt1 | contig 103649 bp, 148 predicted proteins | sample IncBWH17OmetaG_FD_155466 | JGI IMG/M metagenome (GOLD analysis project Ga0210396, IMG submission 155466) | Forest soil microbial communities from Barre Woods Harvard Forest LTER site, Petersham, Massachusetts, United States - Inc-BW-H-17-O ...
CCAATTCTACCAATGGAGAGTGTATAATGTTTCTTTTCACAGAGCTTGCTGCACCCCTTGCACGAGTATGGCAGGGTCAACGTCAACGCACTTCTCGCACAGCAGACGCTAAGAATGCGCCGGGTAAAGAGTATAAGTCTAAGATCACACACCGACACCAAAAGGACTTCAATGAAATCCACACAGATGTAAACGGTAACTTTTGGTTGTACAATGTAAAGACCGACGCGTGGGACATTAAGGGAGATGTGGATGATATTCCCTACTACGTAGATGGAGACGGCCTAACATGGGCTTACGATACCTATACAGGTAGATGGGATGTACCTGTGGAATATGAAGGCATAGACTTAGCATCACCAGAGGAGCTTACCGATGTCAACCCTGAGGTTGCCGGATAAAGAATATGCGCTCCTCTGCAAGTCAATCTTGCAGAGGGACGGCTACAGGTGCCGCTCATGCAACTTTAGAGGAAATTTAATGGTGCACCATATAATTTTCCGCTCGCATCAAGGAGAAGATACCACAGAGAACCTTGTAACTCTTTGTGCAAGTTGTCATCGCGGTTGTCATGAAGAACAAGGGATTGTTGTACTAGGGACTGATGCAAATGCAGAGTTGAAGTTCCTAAGGAGAAATGGATGGCGACCACAATGAAAGAGAAGGCAATACCTACTGAACTAGAGATAGAATACTGGAGAGCAGTACTAATTCTAGACTTGTTGACTGCTGAGCTATTAGCATACAAGGGACTTACATCTCCTGAAATCTCGTAGTATACTGGAAGTAGAGGTTAGAAAAGAGATGAAAACTTTCAAATGCTACTGGTGCAAAACTGACATACTGAAACCAACGCACAATCAAAGGGCTGTTCATTCTAGGCACCAGCGTATGTATTGTTACAAAATATGTTCAAGCGCTTACATGAAAGCGAGAGGTTTGGCAAAGCATAAGGTACGCTGTAGATGTGGTAAATCTCTGGTATACGGAGAGCTTACTAGAGGACAGAGGCAACGTGTACGAGATGGACAAAATGTAGTATGCTCTGAAAAGTGCAAACTTGCAGCACGTAAAGCACAAAGGGCAAGGAAAAACATGTATGGAGTACCGCGTACTGAGTACAGAAAAACATGGCTGAAACACCACCGTGAGAGAAGACTTCTACATCAGGTAAAAAGCAGAGCAAAGAAAACAGGGCTGAAGTTCAACTTGATGGTTGAAGACATCGTAATACCCTCGGTATGTCCGGTGCTACAAATAGAGTTTAAAAAGGGAGACAAACTACTATCTCCCAGCGTAGATCGTAAGAATAATCGAAAAGGTTACGTCAAAGGAAATATCCAGATAATGTCTGGACTAGCCAATGTAATGAAGAACAAAGCTACACCAATTCAATTAAGGAGGTTTGCAGCGTGGATAAACCAAGTTTACGGCCCTATCAAGAAGAAGCGCTGCAAGCAGTTGTAGACAATCTCTGTGCAGGCATACGACAACAGTTATTAGTGCTTGCCACTGGGCTAGGAAAGACTGTAATTGCGGCACAGCTTCCTACAGTGTTAAAAGCTATAGCACCCGGCAAGTTGCTATTTGTGGCACATAGAAATGAACTTCTTACCCAAGCTATTGACAAGATAAAGATATGGAATCCCAGCTTAAAAGTTGGGTTAGAAAAAGCCGAGAAACACGCAGACCCGGATTGTGATGTGATAGTTGCTTGCAACGCATCCATAGGCAGAGCAGGGTCTAAGCGCATGGATCATTTCTGGGATGATATTTCTGTTATAGTAATAGATGAAGTTCATCATGCCATCGCGGACAGTTATTTAAACATTTTGAATGACTCAGGCGTGCTACTGCCCGATAGTAAGAAAGTTCTCATCGGTCTAACTGCTACGCCGAAGAGACATAACCGCAAACGCACTAACCAAGCCAATCTACTTGACGAAGACGAGTTGGTATCGTTAAAGAGCATATTCAAAAAAGTAGTGTATAGTTATGGAATTAGAAAAGGGATTAAACAAGGATACCTTGCACCGTTATGTGGTTTCCGTATCAACACCAAAACTGTACTGGACGGTGTTAAGACAACGGCTGGTGATTTCCAAGTAGATGAGTTATCTAACGCTGTGAACACACCTGAGCGCAACGCTCAAGTAGTAAAAGCATGGAAAGACAATGTCAAAGACAAACAGACCCTATGTTTCACGGTGGACGTGCAACACGCTAAGGACTTGGCAAATACATTCCTTCACAATGGGGTTCTGGCACAACCTATATACGGGGACGATCCCCAGCGTGCTGACAAGCTACAATGGTTTGAGAATGGAAAAATACAGGTACTCTGTAACTGTGCCCTTCTTACTGAAGGGTTCGACAGTCCATCTGTAGCCTGTATAGTATTAGCACGCCCCACGAAGAGTGGTTCTTTGTATACACAGATGGTTGGCCGTGGTACGCGTCTTAAAGAAGGAAAAGAAAAATGCATAGTAATTGATGTTTGCGATTGCTACAAACGATGTTCACTCGTTACTTTACCTTCACTGGTCGGACTCAACCCAGACATGGACCTGCAAGGACAGTCGGTAACAGCTACTGCAGATAAACTAGAAGAGCTACAAGAGAAATACCCAACGGTAGACCTGTCACAACTGACGGACATAACCAAGGTGGACGCGTACATTGAAAGTCTTGATCTGTTCGCTGCGCCATATACGGAGGAAGTGGAGAAATTTAGTAAATTAGCTTGGATGGGCTGTAGCGATGGAAGTTATCTATTGCAAATTCCTGAGAAAAAAGAACTCAAAGGAGCATTCTCTCAGTACAAGCACGAAAAACTACACATCACTCCAAATGACCTAGAAGAGTTTGAATTGTCCATCACCTCTGTAGGTGTAGATAAGAAACTAGGAATTTACAACTCTCTACAAGAGGCGTTTGCCAGTGCCGATGAGGTGGTTCAGCGGTGTAGACCGGACAGGATGAAACTGTTGACACGCGAAGCCGATTGGCACACATACCTAGCTTCAGAACCTGCGAAAAAACTACTGAGATCGCTTAGCAGAAATAAACCAATGCTTAAATGTTTGTGTCCCGGTACGCAGCCTGCTAAGATGTGTCCTATATGTAGACTTAGTACGGGAATAACTGCAGGCGAGGCCAGCGTAGCTATAAATCTGCTTCAGGCCCGAAGAAAGAAGTGAGGTGCTATGATCCCAGAGCTAAACGTAGAGCAAGTAACATTGCTGACAAACATGGCTAGCGGCTTGGGAGCGTTCTCCCAAGTCGTGCCTGATCCTAAGCTTGATAAAGCCTCAGACTACGAAACCATCATAGAGTCAGTACGGGACAACGAGCAGCTGGTAATACTTGGGCTCATCAAAGAGCTAACAGACGAACCCTCAACTAAGGAAAAAATAGTAACACTGTTCAGTATGACAGGGCGAATGTTTCGCGTATTCGAAATTACTGACATCGCACGTAAACTATTCGACGGAGTTGAGAGACCTATTCAATAGGAGGCACCGATGCCCTACGCGGACCCAAAAGTACGCAGTAGATACAACACCGCGTATAGAAAGAAGCACAAGAAGCATCTAGACCTGTACAATGCTGCATATCGAAAAGCACACAGAGAAGAAAACGTAGAGTACCTAAGGGAATGGAAGAAAGATAACCCAGATTACGACAGAGAGTGGCAAAAGAAGCACAGAGAAAACAAGCGAAGAAGTCAGAGAAAATTCCGTCGTACCCATCCAGAACGTATACGTGCTCAAAACGCCGCATATGCTACAAGGAAAACTGGTGCTGGTGGAAAATTCACAGAACAAGAATGGCTAGACCTTAAACGTAAGTATAAGTTTAGGTGTCTACGTTGTAATAGGAGAAAGAAACTGTTTCCTGACCATGTAAAACCTGTGAGCAAAGGTGGAACAAGCAACATCAGCAACATTCAGCCTCTTTGTGGGGTTTGTAATTCCATAAAGAGTAACAAGTTCATTGACTATCGGAAGAGGACTAGATGAGCCAAGCTATACCAGTGGAGTTAGCCAAAAGTGCGGCTATGAAGTTAGTAATCAGTCAAGGATGGACATGGCAAGGCCCAAACGGTGGACAGATAAATGTTGAGACCTGTCCCTTCTGCCGGAAGGCAGATTTTAAGTTCTACATCGCAGTGTGCGACCCAGAAGAGTCAACACGCGACGGGTTGTTCATGTGCCACCATGGCTCCTGTCAGAAGACAGGCAACCTACGCACATTACAAGAGCAGTTAGGATTGCGTGTAGTAGGAGTGGACTCACGCAAGGAATGGTCTGGAACCAAAGGTGAACAAGAGCAATTACCCGACGCTGAGATGTGTCATGCCAATCTCCTTTCAGATGCTGATGCGATGGACTATTTACTTCATGTCCGGGGGTTCTCAAGGGAAATCATTGAGCGACAAAAGTTAGGCCTCGTGCCGCAGCGGTTCTTCCGTGAGGCTGGCAATGTAAAAGCACTGGTCATTCCATATCTTGTCAATGGCAACGTAGTGTTCGCCAAGTACCGGACTTTGCCACCGTCACCAAAAGACTTCACGTCTTCAACGGGTTGGGACGCACCTTTGTACAACGGAGAGGTACTAAACGAAGACATACACAACGTCGTGTTTGTCGAGGGTGAAACCAACACCATCTCTCTGTTGAACTACGGCGTCCACTCGGTGGTAGGTGTACCGGGAGCAAACATAAAGAAAGCCACGTGGATCGAACAGTTGGACAAGCTGATTGAAAACGGCTTGAAGGTTTACATTCTGTACGACGATGACAAAGTAGGCAATAAGTCGGCACAGGAGATCGCATCGCGTATTGGTTTTGATAAGTGCTGGAGAATGCAGTTGCCTTACTTTGAAATCACTGTGCCTATAGATCAGTGTAAGCTGTGTGACAAAGACGGCTGGTCGCTTAAGGCTGGGACAGACAAGCATGTACCGTGTACTCATACTAGAGCCGGAAAGGACACTAACGAATGGTTCCAACTCGGTGGTGGCACCTTAGAAAAATTCGAGGAATTGAAGAAACACGCTGTTCTTTTCGACGTGACTGGCGTGACATCTACAGGGGACGCCCTACAGCAATTAGAGGACGAGTTAAACGGGAAAGTAGACCTAGCCCCTACGTATGTAAGTGGCTGGCCGGAATTGAACCGACTGATAGGGTTTGAAGACGGAGACGTGATAGATATCGTTGCCCCTGAAAAAGTCGGTAAGACTACCTTCGGCCTAAATCTGCTGGATCACATGGTGAAGACCTACGGGGAAGATGGTTTATTAGTCTGTCTAGAGATGACTCAGGCACGACTGGCGCGTAAATGGGTGGCTCACGTTACACAATTTGAAGACGCCATAACACAGCCGGGGACTCCAGAGTCTAGAGCTAAGCTGATTGAGCTGAAGACCGCAGTGGTTAAGTCAAAGGAGATCATGCGCGAGCGTAACGCAGACATCTATTTCGCCTATCCGCAGCTGGTAAAAGAACCTGAGGATGTGTTCAAGCTCATCAGAGATTGTATCCGGCGCTACGGTGTAAAGTGGGTCATGTTCGACAATGTACAGCGTCTCTGCGACGATACGTTGAAGAACCAAGGACACCGCACAGTGCACATGTCGCAGATCAGTAAAGGGTTTGCTAAGCTAGCAAAAGACTACCGCATCAAATTAATCCGTATTCTGCAACCTAAGCGTATCGAAAAAGGACAGATCATAACTACGAACGATGTAGACGGCAGCAGTCAGGTAGCAAAGGACTGCGATGGTATGATCACAATGTGGCGCAGCGTTGTAGGAGAGATGAAGAAGAGCGAGTACGAGGAGGAATCCGTTGGCTTTAAAGAGACTGATGTCTCGTTTGATCCCAAAACAAAACTCACTGTTGGTTTGTCTCGCTATTCTGCTGGGGGTAGTTGCTATGTTCTTTGCGATGGTGCAAGAAGTACGTTCCGCTCTTACTCAAATGAAGAAAAGTCTAAGCTCAATACGAATCTTCAAACGTTCAACTCAGTAATCCCAATGGAAAATGGACCATCGGTGCCCGTGGCAGTAGCGAACATCCCAATCTAAGGAGACACATGCAGAAAGTACTTGATCAGTACATTACACACATTCTGCGACTGGCTAACAAGAAACCAAGCCCAGCTCGTAGCAAAGGCATTGCATATTACACAGCAGCCGCTGAGCGTCTAGAAGCACTAATCAATGCATCTACACCTGAGTGGGTAGCATTGCAGTTTGGTAAGAAGTCAGCATTCTAACGCCATGGGACCGAGCGAAATCGGTCCCGGTTTTATAGTTTATGGAGGAAAATGTACATACCAGATTATATCAAAGCAGACAAATATAAATTAGAAAAATACATGGCAGCGCAAGAGCAGATGTGGATTTTAACCGACGAACATCGCAAGTTACTAGTGCGTATACAGGAATTAGAAGACGCACTGCAAGGGGTAAAAAGAAAACGCCGGATTTTGATAAAGGATTTTCCTACATTGTCACTAAGGAGCAAAGACACATGCCTGAGCATCACAAAGTAAACGTAGTTCGCATTGACGAGATTCTGCCCCATCCAAACGCTGATACTCTGGACACAAGCCATGACAGCATCTACAGGTATCTATAAAAAGAGAGGTGCTGACCCAGTGTCTGTTGGTCAGGTGTTTGGAAAGTGGACAGTTGTAGAAAGAGCACCTAGTCAACCGACTAAGCACACACATTTTGTATGTAAATGTACTTGTGGAAAATTACAAACTGTAGACTATCAGCACTTGCTAAGAGGTGAGTCAGTAGGATGTAGAAATTGCGCTGGTCGCGTCGATTCAGAGCATTGTAAAAAAGGACACGACTTAAATTTGTGCGGTAAGGACACACGTGGGCAATGTGGTCTATGTAGAATTGAACAGTACCTCAGGAGAAACTATGGCATAGACGCTTACGATTATGAGTTGATGTTTGGCTATCAATTTGGTAAATGCGCCATATGCGGAAAGAACCTAGCAGTAAATGAAGCGTTCTGTTTCTTGGGAGAACAAGAAGACGCACGAAGAGCAGAAGTAGACCACAGACACGTTGCCAAAAGCATTAAACCTAAACCTGAAAAAAGAACACTGGTAAGAGGTCTGCTATGCGGTGGTAGGTATGCTGGATGCAATGCTAAACTAGGACACGTTGACGATGTAGAGTGGTTAAGAGCAGCAGCTAACTATGTAGAGAATCCACCAGCACAAAAAGTATTCAGATTACGAAAGTAGAGGAAATGACAAACGAGATGACGCAAAGGCAGGAGTTGGAGACCTTCAACACTGTCGCAGCACTGTATTATGTATTGAAGTCCAACAGTAGATCATTGCGAGTGAAACAGGCTATTTATCGCCAAGATGAAGTACAGGCACAGCCGTTAGATTTTCTGATTGATGTTGAACTAAAGTCCAAGAGGGCACTGGGAGAGCCTTACTACCAGATGTTCCTACGTGCGGTATACAACGAGAATATTGAAATCCTTCCTGAGTACATACGTAAGTCTCTAGGCAGGTTATTCCAAGAGTACCGCCTAGACCCTGATGGTCCGTACGCCAAGTTGTTCTTCGACGTTAAAAATGCACAAGTACGTAGCTACATGAATGAGGTGAAAAGTGGAAGAACTGAACCAACCAACGGCACCGCTGAATCAACAGGAGTCTAACGTGCCTGTCTCTACTGAGTCAGCTACTATGCCTGTGCCTGAGTCTTCTCCTGCCCTTGAGAGGCTAACACGCAAACAATGGGGACAACTACGAAGAATGCACGTCACTGTGCAACACGGCACGGTTATCGCGTGCGGTCACAAGGCCAAATTCAGCAAGGATCACGATCCGACAAACAACTGTGTTCACTGCTGGGCGTCATACTTTGCAACTAGCGTCGATCTGGACCTTATTCATACAGTGCTTACTACTAAGGGCGGTAAGGCCCTCGTAGCGTTAAAAGGCACGAAGTTCGTTCGTATGTTTCACGGTTTTTTAAGTTCACAACTACTGCCTGCTCTTGCCGCAGAGATAAACAATGAAGAACCTGCTAAAATAGAAGGGAGCATCTTCTCTGAAACTAAACCTAACGAATCAAGTTGTGGGACATTGGAAAATTCTGGGGTTCTCCCATAAGAAGTATAAACAAGGAAATGTACTGGTATGGAAATGTCAATGTGACTGCGGGAACATACGGTGGAAGACTACGGGAAATTTAAAAGACCCACAACAACAAAGATGTAGTTCTTGTGCATCTCCAGAGAGAAACAAAAAGAGAATCAAATACTTTAGACCGTTTGAACCGCTGTTCCACAGGTTGCATTTATCATCTAAAAACAGAGGCCTAAAATGCACCCTGACGTACGACGAATTCTTTGAGTTTACAAGTATAAACACCTGTGTGTACTGTGGTGCGGATATACAGTGGAGCCTCAGTAGTCAATCTATATCAACAAACATGGATAGAAAAGATAACTCCAAAGGCTACACTAAAGACAACTGCACTGTATGCTGTATAGGCTGCAATAGAATCAAAAGCAATCGCTTTACATACGAGCAGATGCTTGAAATTGGTTCTTTGCTGAAGAAATGGAGAATAAGTGGAACAAACGAAGGCACAGAAGTTTCGCCAGTTGGAACAACTGAGCAAACTATTGGATGAACAGCACACGATTACTAAGATCGGTAGGGAAGTGAAGAACTCATTGGTAAAACTAGGAGACAGACCTGTGTTGCGCGTACCGTGTATCAGCACAGAGCTTCCAACCTTTGATTACGACGTACTACAGTACGGTGGAATTCCTCGTGGGCGTATTATTGAAATATTTGGACCAGAATCATCTGGTAAAACTACGACTGCACTGTACGTAGCAGGACAAGAACAACGCACTGGTGGGCTGGTAGCTTATGTAGACGCAGAGCATAAACTGGAACCATCCTATGCAAAAGTCCTAGGTGTAGATATTGATGAACTGCTGTTTAACCAACCTAACAGCGGAGAAGAGGCACTGGACACAGTGGATAAACTAGTAGAGTCCGGTACTCTAGGACTCATCGTAGTGGACTCTGCTGCTGCCCTCGTACCTGAGGCCGAGCTAGCTGGGGACATTGGTGATCAACATATGGGCCTACAAGCTCGTATGTTCTCACAGGCTATGCGTATTCTCACTGGTAAAGCTGCGCGTAGCAACACCACACTGATTTTTATCAATCAAATCAGAGAGAAGATCGGAGTGATGTATGGCAATCCCGAAACGACTCCCGGTGGGCGTGCACTTAAGTTCTATTCCAGCGTTAGACTTAGTATCAGCCGTAAAGAGCCAATCTGGGAAGGAACCAAAGAAAATATCATTGGTCACTCTATCGACCTTAGGTGCGTTAAGAACGGTGGAGGAATACCTTTTCGACGCACACAGATTAACCTCATCTATCCGGGTAAAGGCCGTGCTCCGGGATTCGACAAGTTAGACAATATGATAGAATTCGCTTCTGGACGAAATGTGTTTGATAAGCGCGGCAGCTGGTTCTGGTATGACCTAGGCACAATGACTGAAGCCAAGAAAGGTGAAAAATCCGTGCCTATAGGACCAGAAAAAATTGCTAACGGAATTGACAACCTGAAGATATTCCTAGCAAGCCGTCCTGATGTAGTTGAGCGGGTTAGAAAAGATGTGGCTGCATTAATCAAGAAGGAAGAGACGCAGCCAGTCGCTACGGTGCCCAATGTCTGAGCATCGTGGAACGCTGTATACTTACAGTGGCAAGATAGCGTTCCCCGGTGGAGCACCTTCACTGTTAGACACGGCAATCAGTCTGTCCAGAGAAGGCCGTTTCGCCGGGGCAGGGCAAAGGTTCTTTCCTGTAGCTCTGCATTGTTTTGTGGTCGCTGATTTGCTGCCTGATAGACTTAAATGGGACGGTCTGATGCATGACAATCCTGAGGTCATTACAGGGGACACTCCGAAACCAGCTAAGACTGATGAGATAGAAGCCTTTGAAGTAGAGCTATCACATGCAGCTTATAAACACCATAATGTAACTATTCCTAATTATGAAGAGCATAGGCTGATAAAAGAAGCTGATCGTAAGGCTATGCGTGGAGAAGTATACACAGTAGGAAACATTTGGCTGCAGGAATTCTATGAACCTTGCCCTGAGGCCGAAGAACTGATTTTTCATTACGTTAAAGAATACACCTACGAAGATATGCTTGAGGCGAGCGGTAGAGTGCCAATGGAATTCATGCGTAGGTTTAGGAAGTACAAATCTCAATTAGACCCAAATCGTTTAGTGACAACGTAAAGGAGAACACCATGCCACGACGCACCCATGGTATGACCAATTCACCAGAGTACATAGCGTACAAGGATGCAAAAGCACGCTGTGAAAATACTTCTCACAAGAAGTGGAAAGACTACGGTGGTCGTGGTATTAAGTTCCTGTTCTCTTCGTTTGAGGAGTTCTACAGCTTACTAGGTAAGCGTCCAAAGGGAAAATCTTTAGACAGATTTCCCAACAACGATGGAAATTACTGCCAAGGCAACGTTCGTTGGGCTACCACTAAACAACAACAGAACAACCAAAGAAGGCGCACCGCCTCAACTAGCAACACAGGATTCATAGGAGTCTATAGACGGAAAAACAATGGAAAGTTTGCCGCTCGACTCATTGTGCAAGGTAAAAGATTTCACCTTGGAAACTTTGACACTTTAGAAAAAGCCGTAGAGGCTAGAAAACAACAGGAGAATATACATGTGCGCTGCACCAAATACATCGACCACGAAACCGGGACCATCTTCTACGACTACAACAGTCCTTACAAAGCCAGTACCAAAGTGGCTCAAGATGAAACAACAGAACAAGTCTTCAGCCGGAAAGACCGCAAAGCCTATCGTGAAGCCATCAAGCAGCGCACAGAAGCCTCAACAAGACACAAGAAACGCCAAGCGAGCACGCTGGGCAAAGAAGTCGTTGCCAAAACAAAAACCAGTAGCGCCAAAACAAGAGCCTAAGTTTGAGTACATAACAGCGTGCTGTTCAGCGCCTGCACGTAAGCCAAAAGCTGGTCAAAGAGAAAGTGTAAAAGACCCAGATTCAGGAAAGATGAAAGACCAACCTAAAGGCTTAGGAAAATGGCGCTGTGCAGGTTGTGGTAAAATAGCAAAGGTAGCACCAAGGAAACCAAGTGCCGCACAAGAACCCAGCAGTTCGCAAAGCGTATCACAAACGCTACTACAAGCAGTACTATAAGAAAAACAAGAAACACATACTTCTGCTTCACAAACAGTGGCGTAAAAATGGTAAAGGTGCAGAAGCATCGCGGCGAAACAGAAAGAAATATCCACAGAAAGCACGCGATGCTTCTCGTGAGTGGTCAAAAAGAAACCCTGAGAAGCGCAGAGCAAGCAAACATACCTATAGAGCCAACAAACGTGGTAATGGTGGTTCCTATACTCCTACGCAATGGGCTGCACTATACAATAAACACAGAAACAGGTGCTTGTGCTGTGGCAAAAAGAAAAGACTATCACCAGACCATGTTGCTCCTATATCCAAAGGTGGGACAAGCAACATAGGTAACATACAACCACTTTGTCTGCCTTGTAACCTTAGAAAAGGTAATAAATCTATAGACTACAGGAGAAAACATGAGGCAACTCAGGGCTAACGACTGGGAATACATCGTGGCGGGGGTCAATCTGATCCTCGCCTTCGTGGCACTGGCCGGACTGAAGCGTACGGGTGCCGATGCATTTGGCATGGCAGCAGTATGGTGTTCTGCCACCTCGGTGTTTGTACTGATTCGCATTTTACGGAGAGTTATCAATGAGAGACAACGTTGAAGGCTTAGCATTTGCAATTTTCGTAATCATCATGCTGGCGTTATTGTTGGTTGCTACGCCTTCCCATGGTGCCATTAGTAAACCGCATAGCAATTCCATTGGTGTTCCTATGTACTCAGAAAACCCTCTGATGTACCAAGCAGGGAGCTTATCTACTGGACCAGATGCCGCGTCGGTTGTTGATGGCAATCTAAACCTACGCATTCGTCCCATGGATACATACATGCTGTTTGATGAATCAATACTGTTCTGTGGTACGCCTACGGATAAATTTGATGGTGTAACAGAACCTATGGTATTAACATACGAACGCAAGGCACACCGCACAGTACGCGGCCTTGGATGCCATGAGCTGGTACGCGTCGATTCTATAAAACCTAAGGGGAAGTAATGACATTTAACCACGACACAAAAGAGACGCTAAGGACAGTTGATTCCGTAGTGTCAATCATCTTACAAATTGCACAGCTTATCATTACCAGCTACGGGTTATGGTATGTAATGCATCATTCACACTGATGGCCTACAAAAACAAAGCCAGCGATACAGCGTGGAGAAAGAAGAACGCCGCGCATCTTAGGAAGTATCATAGAGCGTGGATAAAAGATCATCCAGAGGCAGCATCTGACTATTCTAGAACTGCACGTACTGCTGTTAAGATAGAAGTACTTTCTCACTATGGCAAAGGCGGTAAATTGATGTGTTGTTGGCCTAAGTGTAAAATTAAAGACGTGGACATGCTTACGCTTGATCACGAAAAAGATGATGGTGCAAAGAAAAGAAAGAACGGAGAGAAAACAGGGTATAATGGGTATAGAGACCTTAGGAAGTTAAACTACTCAGATGGATACCAAACTCTTTGTTGTAACCACAATCAGAAAAAAGAAATGATGAGGAGACGATAAGTATGTGGACGTATTCGCAGACTTCTGGTAAGTTTTATAATCCACAAGGAAAATGCATATCTACAGGCTACGCTGGAGGCAACTGTGGAAAGAACAAAGAAGGACTAAACAACCCTGACATGCAAGACCAAGCAAAGATAGGTCCTTTGCCCGAAGGTTTGTATAAACGCGGTAAGCTGGTACCTCAGTCTCATTTGGGCAAGGACGCTATTGAGCTGGTTCCTGACCCTAACAATGAAATGTTTGGGCGTAGCGATTTCTTCCTTCACGGTGACACTGTGCCATCCGGTAACGCTTCTGAAGGTTGTATCATACAGCCACATGACGCGCGTATGGAATTCAACACCTCAGATGATGACCAAATTCAAGTAGTGAGGTCCATGGATGCTTCATGATATTAACTGGGGCAATGTTATTGCATGGTCTGGGGTGATCCAAAGTACAGGTGCGGCCATTGGTTACGCCTTTGCCAAGGATTACCGCCATGCATTATACTTTCTATTCGCGGCGGCAATTACATTGGTAGTGATATGGAAATGACCACAAGAGTAAGAGGTTTCATCGGGGCGCTTATGTTTGGCATGGCAGAATGGGCCAACTTCCACTACAACCTGAAATACCCGAACGAAGGCATGGGATTCATGCTCACCTTCTTCGCGTTCATACTAGCGATGTGCTTTCTAGGCTGTTTGATTGAGTTTTTGATTGGCGAAAGTTGCCAAGGCAAGTGACAAGCGGTTCACGAGAACCGCAGACAAAGGAGCTTATGAGTAGTTTTCCAAGTGAAGCAGGAGAGTTCAGATTCAAAGCAGGAGATGTCGTTTGGGTTCGAGATGTGGGTAGCAACGGTTACGGCTATAAACTCACGAAGGCGACAGTTCGAGACCAGCACTATCACCCAGACCGTCATCCGGGGTATCCAAACGGTGAGGGGTATACCTTGGACGGGGAGTTGTGGTGGGACTGTTATCCCGGTTGCCGCGTCTTTGCTTCGCGGGAAGAAGCAGCGAAAGCCCGAATACCAAAGTACTGACCAGCGGTCTGCTCAACCCTCAGACGGAGGAACAATGAAGGTAAAAGTTAAAGTTCGCAAGAGATACCGATCTTGGGGTGTAAACCTCGTGGTCGGAAACCAATCATTCTGGCTAGACTTCTACGGTCCTTGGGCCGATGCACGATGGATGGCAGGAATGCTTAAAATAGCCCTGACTAACGCCGGGGCTTCGGTTAATATGTATAAAAAGTGCAAGTAACATTTGCAATCACAGTAGTTGTCATTTGGAGGTAGTATGATCGGTAAAACGTTTGGTCTATTAACAGTGCTAAAAGGACCAAAGAAATCAGGGCGCTACTTAAAGTGGTTTACAAAGAGAATATCATGAATGATCCTATAGTGGACATGGAAGACTACGGAAAAAGATTAGATCACCTTATGCAATTGCAAAACACTTGGAGCACTGTGTATGCTAGGCTCACTGCTCCTAACATCTTCCACACTGACCTAGAGAAAGCTCGCGCCCTTAGTCTGGAAATTGCGTTGGACCTATTGCAATATTACATGGAAATGGGTTATACTGATGTCACTTACGCACGAGACATTAATGCCCTTCCTAAAAATCCAAAGGAGATACCAGATGACAAGAAACATATTTCTGAGCCTTTTACTACTCATCGTGACACAGTTTAGCGTTGCACAGACACAGGATAAAGTAAAAGTTTTTGCTCATGCAATTGCACGTACAGAAGGCTTCTACGTTAAAAATACGATCCCAAATAGGTGCCATAACCCCGGAGATTTGACAGAGCTGCCACACGGAGCAGTTTACCCCGGACAGGTAGGGGTTCTCAGAAAGAACCATATGGCCTATGTCCGCTTCAGGGACAATGCCGCAGGCTATGCCGCGCTATACCATCAGGTTGAGAAGATGCTGAATGGTAAATCAAAGTTTTACACGCAGACCATGACTCTGCAACAGGTCGGTAAGTTATACGCAGGTAACTCCCGGCTCTGGGCGAAGAACTTATCTTATTGTCTTGGGGTTTCGTCCAGTACGACTCTAGAGGACTACTTTGAGTTGCCGCCCCAAGTAAAGTTCGAAATCAAACCATACCCATTAGGAGGTAACATGAAAATTGGAATTGACATGGACGATGTGTGTTGTGATTTTCAAAGTTCATATGTACGACTGTTGAACAAAGTGTTTGGAAAGCCACCAATAGGTACTGCTCCAATTGACTGGGAAGGCTCTAATCTTCAATTAAACGCAGAAGAAACAAAACAGTCGTGGGAAGAAGTGGCTAAGGTACCAGATTTCTGGGCAACTCTTTCTCCTTTATCTAGTTTTGATAAAGAAACTATAGAGTTGTTACATAGTGCTCATTACAGACATGATGTATTTTTCATAACCTGCCGCTTTTCTACTCCCGGCGATAGTCCTTTGAAACAAAGCAAGTACTGGTTACGTGCGAATGCAGATATTGCTGCCCCGAATGTTATCATCGCTAAAGATAAAGGACCAGTAGCAACTATATTAGAGCTGGACGCTTTTGCAGATGATAGACCGAAGAACGTTGTAGATGTACAGATGGCACGGCCTAGTGCAAAGGTATATTTGGTGGACTCTTCACACAACCAGCCGTTCATCAGTACAATCATTCCGCGCATCAAAGACCTAAAGGAATTTCTGAAGTTAATATTGGAGGCAAACTAATGGGTCACTGGAATCACCGTATACAGAGCACGGTGGAACCCAACACCCGGCATAAGAGAAAGCATAGGAGTCTTCAGGACTTACGAATAAGCTAAAGCAGCAAGAGACGAAAAGATAGCTACCCTGTAAAGGAGATAAATGTCAACAGCAGGTACAAAACGCGTTCTAGATTTAAATCAAAGAAGCCCAGAAGTGGAAACTCTTGTGCAAACCCTTAATAAACGTATTGTGGGTCAACCTGAAGCCGTGAACGTACTTGCTGACATAGTAGAGACGTACCAATCTGGTCTGTGTGACCCTAATAGACCTGCAGGTGCAGCGTTATTTATGGGTGTTACAGGGAGTGGAAAAACTGCAACTGTAGAAGCAGCTTGTGAAGCTTTGTTTGGCAGTCCTCGCGCATGTGTAAAAATAGATGCCACTGAGTTTCAATTTTCCCATGAGGTAGCAAAGCTGGTAGGAAGTCCCGCTGGGTACCTTGGTCACCGCGAGACTCCTGCATTGTTGAACCAAAAGCGTCTACAAGCATTTCACACCAAAAAGCTAAAACTTGGAATTGTGCTGATCGATGAAATAGAGAAAGCCAGCGATGCCCTATGGCAACTGTTGTTGGGCATTTTGGATAAAGCTACGTTAACTCTTGGGGATACATCTGTGGTTAATTTTAGCCAGTCTATCATTGTGATGACCTCTAACCTAGGAGCTAAGGACATGTCTAGGCTAATGCTAGGTCAAGGACTTGGGTATCATGCAGAGAAAGTAGTTACAGTAGACAAAGGCAAGATTACGGACATTGCCAAGCAAGCTGCAGTTAAACATTTCACCCCAGAATTCTTGAACCGGGTAGACTACACCGTAGTGTTTAATCCTTTAACCGAAAATGACATTCGTAAAGTAATGCACATTGAACTAGGTTTGGTACAAAAGACAATGTGGGATGTAGGTAAGTTTATTTACCAATTAACTGATGCCGCAAAAGAGAAAATACTAGAGGAAGGGTTCAGTAAGGAGTATGGAGCTAGAAACCTTAAACGCACTATTGAGAAGCGTATACGTATGCCTCTAGCTAGGCTTTTGGCTTCAGGGCAAATTGCTCAAGGGGACTGCGTAGTAATAAGTGATTCTGGTCAAGAGCAATTTGAGTTCTCTATTCAATCGTTACAATCCACCGCTGTTAAATTCACAGACACAAAGGAAATTCTATGATCATTGACCCGCTGTTTGACACGACACAGTTAAGCGCTGATGGCTTAATGAAGTTAAAAGAAATTCGCATTGCTTTTACCAACCTTTTATACCAGCTACGAGACACAGTGCCCACTACTGGAAGAGAATGGGCAATTGTTCAGACTAAACTAGAGGAAGCATCCTTCTTCGCTGTGAAGTCTCTAAAGAACCAACAATCCAACCGAGAGTAGATACAAAAAAAAATAGCCCTCAAACTGAGGAGCAGGCCGCTAGGTCTGTTCTTTAGTTTGAGGGCTATTTCTATTTATGGCTTACAGATACTTTGACAGCCGGAACCGGTACATCCCGATACACAACAACAATTAGTTGCTCCTCCATCTGCTTTGGCAGTGGATACAGTTGACGTTGCAAAAACAATTAGCAATGCAACCATGATAAGTGTCTTAATCATATTATTTTCCTCTTAATTCCATCCAATACCTAGTAGCTTCTGCCACCAAGAGTATTTCTTTGTGCGATCAATCTTACCGCCATTGTTGAGGTAGCGCCATTTAACGCCGCCTTGGATATGTCCTGCGCCAGACGTAATGAGTCCTCCAATTGAACCTCCGATGCATACCGGATTCGGGATTAGACTCAGTGCTGCTAGGCCAACTGTCTTGCCAAGATTGTAAGTGAGCACTGCGGAAGATACAGGCATGACCTTTGCCAATGCGTTTATGACTCCATTGGCTTCTAGGGCTACTCCTGCTTTAAGACCGCGAACTGTCTCGTACATATCAAATCCGCCTGCTATCAAATCAAAAGCTACGAGAGGTAGAACGTATAGATGAATCATGTGTCTCCTTATACATTATCTGATGTGCAGTTACCTGCAGCGGTAGTAATGGTTGTTAAACTAGACACCAGCAATACGCTGAGTATAGCGTTTAAGCCAGACCCGGAAATTGCTGTGCAAACTCCTAGGACAGTGATGTCATCACCCTTCACTCCATAGTAATTACCGCCGAAGCTTACGGCTGTGTGAGATGCATCGCTTTGCTGTTCCACAGCGTTTGCATCGTTAGCTTTAATTGAAATGGTGCCTGTGTCTAGCGGTGCCTGTGCGGTTACCGTTGCGAGCGAACCAGAACCTGTATATGAAACAACTTTTGCCGTGATGGAGACGTGGTCTCCAACGTTAATGGTACCGCCGTTTTTTGAAATGCCTGTAGCCATGAAAACTCCTATGTAAAATTTGGTAGGGCGACTCGGACTCGAACCGAGGTTGCAGCGTTTTGGAGACGCGCCGATTGGCCGCTATCTTATCCCCCTGAAAGTCTGGAGGGTCCGCGTGAGATCGAATCACTTTCCCCAGAGTCACAGTCTGGAGCCGACACCAGTCGGTACGGACCCTTGTTACCCATTAGGGTATATTGTTCTGCTTTTTCTTTTCCACTCTCTGCACAGTTCACACCTACAGTGGTGTCTGTTGTATGTGTTATCGGTACCGTGCTTCTTATTTTGCAGAGGTGTTGAAAAGTCTTGTTTATTTTGCTCGCTGGTTATTTCTCTGTGACAGGCTTTGCAAAGAACATCACATTTTGCAAGCTCTATATCTCTTCGTTCTATAGACCAACTCCATACATCACTCGCTGTCTTAGTTGTACGGTCTCTATAGTGATTTTCTAAGGTATCCTTGGCACCACACCTAAGGCATTCTTTGTCTTTAAACCAAGCTGCGCGTCGTGCAGCCTTCCATTGTCTTTGATAAGCCAACTGGGCCTCTCTTGTCGCAAAGGGCATACTTCCTCCTACTTTTAGGATACCACAAATGGAGGGCACTGTCAAATCTAACCATTTACTTTTAATATGACGTTGTTTTGACTCTAGACAAAAGAAAGCCCCACGGAAGCAATTAAACGCTCCCAGCGGGGCGGGAAACCTACTCTACAGCCCTGTGTAGTGACCTACCAAACCCCTAAGTACGGCTCCTATGACTGTCCCTACGATTAAATACCGTCTCTTGCTCTTCCTAGCCTCGTCCTTGACGACTTTTATCTGTTCTTGGCATACCTTAACATCATCCGTGGCCTTTGCCTTGAGGCCTGCTATGAGCCCGTCTCGGTCAAGTACCTGTTGGCCCTCAGCAGTTAACAAAGTCTGAGCATTGGTCAGTTCTTCAGTCTTAGCTGTGAGCTGCTGAGAAAGCGCTGGGGCCTTTTCCAGCTCAACTACTGTCGCGCGAGCACCCTCTGGTGATAGAGTAGCTTGTCCATTGCTAATAGATACGCCTGCTTCTGGGACAAGAACATTCCATCGCTGGATTAATTCTGTGGGTGTCATTGCTTTGTCTACAGCTTGCTGTTTTGTGAGCGCCGTTACAAGTTGCGCCTGAAGCTGTGTAAGCTGGGCGTCTCGTGCTTCGATCTTTGCAACTAAGGCTTGTGTGTCTGCGTCGTGCTGTGCACGCTGTTTATCAAGTGCGTCGTTCTTCTCTTGTTGAAACGCTGCGACTACCTTAGCTTGCTCTAGGTTTGCGTGGTCATGCTCTGAAATAACATTGGCTATTTTTCCAAAAGAAAACCATGACAAAAGAATTAAAAACACAACAATAAGCAATCTCTCATGTTGTTTTAAATATGCACTGACAGGGTGTAAAGAATTAAGCAACTGCGGCGTAGGTGTAGATGTTGTTTCCATGTCTGAATCTCCTCAAGGCGTCCGTCATAATAACCCATTCTTCATAAGTAAACCTGTCGCCTTTGCCGTAGTTACAAGAACGACAGCAAACTACACAGTTTTCTTTAGAATAACCTAAAGAGTTGTCTTTACGATCCAAGTTATACGGATTTGATTTTCTGTTCAAAGTAAATGCGTTCCATACAACCTCATCGCCACAGTAATGACAGTTCTTGTCCTGTACGAACTGTAAGAACTCTTCAAAAGAAAGATTCACATCTTTCCCAGAACCATGCGCTACTGTCAAAAATCTCCTATACACAGTTTCGTACGGTCTGTACTTAGACTTTCCTTTGTTGTGTTTAGTATGACCGCAGCTTTTACTTTGACCTAATGTTAGGGAACGCATAAACACATACCGTTCCACGCCACAACTACATTTACATAGAATTTTTTTCATAGGAACTTGTAGAACAGGTGCACCTTCCACAAGCTCCCATTGACCAAATACTGCCATGCTGAGTCTCCTATGCTTCAGTATTCTTATCTCTGCTTGCGCAACTTATCAACGACCACAAAAGCCCACACAAAAGGTGCTGGAGCTAGTGCCCACTCTCCTAGCATTAACATGAAATCCCCAATGCTATAAATACTTCCAAGATCATACTCATCCGCTAAGAAATTCAAATGAGTTTTGGAGGTCATCACGCAGTGGACATAGTCTAGCATTATCTTTCCATCGGGAAGGATCATAACGTCACCTACGATCTTTGTGCCGTCTTCTAAGGTTTCCGTAGTGCCGTGTTCTAGTTTCTCCAGCTTTGCTTGACTAATGCGTACTGGGAACGTGTCTTCGTTAGCATTGAGAACTACTTGGTTGGATGCAGCCCCTAGGAAAAACAACAGCAGAGGCACAGCAACAATATAAAGAGAAGTCTTACGTAAAAACTTAAACATTGTAATTTCCTTGAGACCACCCAGTACAAGGCATCATGGTCTCGACGCGGCCCTATTGCTAGGTCCCCTGCTCCGCTTCTATCAAAATAAAGCCACCCGTCTCTGCATGGGGTGGGCTAGGGCAATGATCTTGCGCGTTCTTTCTGTGTCATTGCATCTCCTAACAAGATTGAGCCGGGAGTGTGTTAGGCACTCCTCGGCTCTAGCCCATGGCCGCTAAACCATGAGATGTTTATTTACTCCAAACGGAAAACTTACCATTAACTCATCGAAAGCAACTACCGCACCTTCTAAGAATTCCTCTAAGGTACCGTTGTTCTCTAGTATTAGGGACCAGTCCGTAGAGTCCTGCAATGCAGTTTCACTGATGTGCGTAGCAGGTGGTAATGAATTCCTATCCACTCGCACAGCCTCTCCGTATTGCTTACAAAACTGCATCTCGTTTTCAAACCTGAGGTCCGAAATAAGTGCTATCTGAGGTTTCTCCAGTTCAATTGTTTGAGCTAATTGTCGAACCCAATAATCTAGGTCTTGCGCCCTTCTGTACTCCGCTCCCCAGAATTGCAAGAGAGTTCTTTGCTTGCCCAAAGGACACATTGGATCGTCCATGGGAGCATTAGGATCGTACTGCACCCAGTCTGGAAAATCCATGTAGTATCCTTTGCACAACGCAAAGCGACGGTTGGGCTTAAATAGGTTCTCCATGCCGCCTGCTTCTACAGCCGCAGCGTTCACTTCGCGTTTCAATGCATCTGCAAAGGCGTATCTACGGATATCGTAGCGGAATTCATTATCTGTTATTTGTTGCTTATAATCCGGCAGAGCTATGAGTCCGCGTTGTTTGATAATCTCGGCTACGGCTGTATCTTTACCACTTCTCGCACGATATCCGAAGCCAATCACGACTGAGTCAATTGCCATTATCGTAATGTAACCTTTCCTAGCTGTTTCAACTTTGCGTTGAGTTCGTATTTCGTTAAGTGAGTCTCCGAGTCCTTGAACAATGCTACGCCGGGGACAACCACTTCTCCCAGTCCGTACGTATTAGCTACGTCAGACTGGGTACGGATGATGTATTCTTTTTGTTCGCTCATGCTCTCCATTTACCATTCTTTAATGTGACTATGGCTCTCTGGCCGTTGACGTACAGAACTACGTGGCTCCATGACCAGCTTGAAGGTCCGGTTGTATAATCCCAGCCTTCTGTCAGCTTGGATGATGTACCAGCTACATAGAGGCCATGATAAATCCCTGTTGCGTGGGTGTGTGCTGTGGTCGCTTTCTTGCCAACTTTGGCAAGGTTTGACGGGCTACCGAACGTACCGTTAGGCCCTAGGTGACCGTGGCATGCAAGCTCAACTTCTTTGACTTCGTACGTCTCATCTGGAAGAAGGAATGAAACCTTACCCGGCTCCAGTCCGCCTTCGTTCTCCATTACAAACTTCACTAGGTTGACGTTCTTCGCCAATTTACCTGCGCGGAGTTCGCTGTACATGAAGGACTGTAGTCGTAAAAAGATTTCAGTGTTGGGTGGATCGACGCGATAGTCGTATTCCTGCAACCAGCGCTTTAACCAAGAGCGATCATGGTTAGCGTCTGGGACAATCGTGTTGCACCATGGACGAATGTACCTGTCCAGAACAGCTTTTGTTTGTCGAACTTCTTCATCGACTCGGTGCAGACCTCGTAACCACGCTGTGAACTTCTCGTGGATTGCTTTGTACTTTCGCATATGCGGATTGATGCTTACACCTTCTAACAGATCGTGTATGACCTGATGTTTGGGTTTAAGCTCGTCCAGCATACCCATAGCAGAATCCACAACCTCAGGATGTACATTCGTTGCGTGTAAATCTCCCCATGTGATGGCTTCTACTTTTGCATCTGTAGAGATTACCTGACCGTCTTCTACGATGACGTTCAAGTCTTGTATGTTCTTTCCGTTCTTTCGTGACGCTACCTGCCGTACCCACCAATTACCATCTGCATCGACCTCAACAATGAGGAATGCATAACGGTGGTGATGTTCAGCTTTAATGCCTAGCTTCTTCTGAAGGTAATTCATAAGAGTGCAAGCACCCGTTGTATAAATCATCTTGACGGGTGTGTCAGGCATTGTAGCAATAGAGCGCATCTCGATCTTCGTATGAGGGAAGATGATGCTGTCTGACCCACCGTAGGTCTCAAGTCCAGAGATCGGATTGTCCTCGGTGGGAAGGATATTCATATTTCCGCTCCACTTCAGGCCGGGAGCTAAACGCCTTGGTACGTCCGCTATGTACGGTTGAATTTTAGGATCGTACCATAGTTCATTTTCATGTGGCTTCTTGGTCCCGTTCTTGACGGCAAGTTTGCCAAAGTTATTCTGGTTGTAACTAAACGTGCCCACCAGAATCTGAGCACTGTAATGCTTTGCCATTGCTTCGACGTTCTTCCAGAAATCCTCGTGAACGAACGTGTTATTCTGGGCGGATGTCAGGATGTAGCGTTTGACATCTCCAGAGGTTGGTAGTGATTCTTTGATTTCGGCTGCACGCTGCTTACCTCCAGCGATGGGTTTTTTAATACCCAGTTTCTGAAGGTGTTCCCACACGGTACTACGTGCCAATCCCATAGCTCTAGCGATGTCAGGTACTTTACCTGCATACTTAGAGTATAGTTCAGCGATTTTCTTACGTTGTTGCTCTCCGTGTAGTTGATGCTTGCTGCGGCTAGCTTTCTGTCCCATTGGTTCCTCGTGTGACATGCCTAAAGTATATCACAGGCAGTCTGAATTTGTCAACCTGTTATTTCTTGGCTTTTCTACGTCTGCGTAAGGGCTGAGAAGTCAAAGCACGTAAGCATCCTGTTTGATCTGCTAGATCAAGCCGTACACCGTCTAGGGCTGCTACGGTTTTCTCAAGGAGTTCTATTTGCGTTACCCCTTGGGTTTGCAGCGTTGTTAGACAGTTGGTGCGCTGCTGTACCAACTCGGAGTGGATTTTACTTTGTTCTTCTTTCAATGTAATCCATTCTTTTCGTGCCTTGCGGAAGGGCCACATAATTACTCCTAGGAGGCCAGCGAAGATGGCCCCTAGCACTGTCTTGAGTGCTAATGGGGCCAGTTGAGATAATAGAGGGTCAGCTATAAAACGCATTGCCGTACTCCTGAAATTTAGTTGCGTGGGGAAGGAAGTGTTAATGAACAATGCAGACTACATCCGGGTCTGTTCCGGTTCTATACGTATCGCCTGCTACCAATCCACCTGCTATTGCTGCGGCATTGCTTGTGTAAACTACAAGGGAGTTTAAATTTATATGCGCAAGAGACAGTTTTCCTGATGTATTTCCAGTGGTTCCGTTTCCTATTGCTAATGAACCCGAAGCTAAGCGAGATATACTTACATCCCCAGAACCTATTGTGTTTGCCGCAGAAAATCGTATAGCTGCGCTGTTATATAAACTTACCCCAAAAGAAACATCTGTTAAAAAGACTACACCAGACCCCGCCCCTGTCCTTAGGTTTCCTTGGAATGTTCCTGAGGTATCTGCATACGTACCGTTGCCTACTCCCAATGTGGCCGCGCTAACTCTGTGAATGTTAAGATCGCGTGTCCCAAGGGTACCCGGACAGAACCCCATGTCGCCTTGGCCTAGAATAGTAGTGCCAAACGCATAGTCAAATATAGTAGTTGTCGTTCCTTTTATAGCTATGCCTAATTCGTTGATGGCTGGACGGTATAGACCTAGTCCGGGCTCAGAATTAAAAGAGAATGATGGCGCTGTTTGTCCTTGATCATTTGACAATATACGGGCAACATAAGTGTATGCGTTTGTAGAAACACCTAAGTAATTATCTCCACCTGCGCAGTATATACCCCAATTGGTAGTTGCTGGGGTACCGGGAAGTTCTATGTATAACTGAGCATAGTTTGTAACTACTGAAGGACCTGTACCTGCCCCGTTGCCTGTTACTGGGGAACCAATATGCATTGCATATGCGTTGGTTATAGTGCCCACACCTTGCAAATAAAGCGCTGCGTTAACACCATAAACTGCAAATACAGGACCATGATCTCCAAGTGTACCGGAATTTCCATTTACTGCATATAAAAATTCTGCACTACCTGTATTAAGATTGTAGGCTTCTCCTGATATACCAAACAAGTGCAATGCTGCTCCCGTACCATTGTGGTCTCCTTCTCCATGAATGCCACACAATTCATTACTAAAAGACTGTGCGCAAGAGGGCAGCACATCTACTAATCCATTTATAGTGAAAACTTCTACCGCCGAGGTAGTAGTAGGATTCAAGAACGTATTAAATGAGTACGGCAGGTTAAAAGAATTACGACTATTTCCTGTCGTATTAGTATTAGTATTCTCTGCGTAGATGAACGGTGTTGCTGCCAAGTCGAGATACCCAGCATTGCTATTGGGCCCTATTTGTACTGAACCAAGAGTTAGCATACCAGAACTATCTCCTACATTTCCGTTACCAATGGCTAAAGATGCTGGGTTTATACGAGATATGCTAGAGTCTATCGACCCAAAAGTTACAAAAGGTGTAGATAGTGCCATTTTATAGTGCCTCCACTTTTATATGAAGCTCATATACCATTGCTGTGCCTGAAGATGTATATCCATAGGTAAATTGAATGTTAGTTCCGGTTTTAGCATACACTACCTCGCACCCGCCTACAGCTGTTCCTGTGGTATTTGCTGAGCTAGTAACGCTGTTTCCGGCTACTGTAGTTTTAACCACGCTATCTGTAGGTGAAGTGTATATTACTTGAAACCCGTTGGTCCCTCCTAATACAGACGTAGTGCCTGCTGTAGTAATTGTAGCTGACCATGATACTCTATACATACCCGTAGCTGTAGTTGTATATAATGTGGTTGCAGAGATAGCTGCAGATTGCACTGTAAGATCACTGGTTGCTAGCTCTGAAGGCACCCCGTTGGACACTGTGGAAATTCCGTTGTAAGTTCCTATTAATCCTTGAACTATTAAAGCGGGCACAGAAACAGAAGCTAGCCCAGAACTTCCAGTGTGAGCAAGCGTCAATGTGCTAGTAGGATTAGCCATTGATGCTAGTACATCTTGTATAGTCCAAGAGTCTATAGTAGAAACTGCGCCGTTAAAGTATGTACCACTAAGGGTTAAAATAGGAGAAGATTGGTTAGCTGCCGCGCCTGTGGCGGCTTTAAACGAGGCAATTGCCGTAGCTCCAGACTGCGGAGCTCCAGTATTTGTTGTCCAAGTCGGGTTTATAGAACTGGCACTTGTGTCTACTAAGTAAGCTGCCTGTCCAGCCTCATCCGCTACATTAAAATCAGAAAGTAGACCAGTAAATGAATCATTTATACTTCCAGTTGTCACTACTGCATTACTTCCCCAGCCTGTGATCGTTACGTCCCCTGTAGTGCGCGTTACACTTCCGGGTTGAAACGTAGAACCTGTACAAGGTCCACCATTTTCGTTATCAAACACTGAAGAAGTTGTTACAGTATTAGAGAATGCATAAACAAACGCTACTGCAAAAGTACCTCCTCCCACTGTAAAAGTATGCCCTGCTCCCACTGTTGGACCAAAGGCATAAGCTATTCTAGTTTTATTAGCATTATTTGTAGAGGTACGTGTAGTTAAGTAATTCCATGTATTTCCATTGCTGTCGGATATGGTAGCTACCGCACTGCTGGCTGTAACAACTGCTACCAGTAAAGTAGCTCCTGTAGTGTTCAAAGTTATGGGATTAGTACCATGAAGACTAGCCACACCGCTAGCTATAAATCCTACAGTCATAGGCGCTGAGGCCGCTGGAGTAGTGTTTGCCCATGTCCATACTGCTGAGGTTGTTTGATCGAACGTGGTAGTAAACGTAGAATTGGCAAGTGTTAAATTTGCTGCAGCATTCCCTAAAGTTGACCACGGAACACTAAACCCCGGACCTAGGTCTACTTTTCCTCCAGCTATTTGAAGTGCATAAGCGTTGGATAATGCTCCAGCTGTAGTTTGGTCTGCAATAAAAAGTCCGATATGAGGACTTGTAAATGTTCCGCTGGTCAGCGGACTGTCAATATAAATCGTCACATCATTGACGTTTGTCCCGGTCGATCCGTTTCCTGATTGGGCGTATATTGCTATATTACTCTGAGTAGTGGCTCCGGGTCCGGTGTTGCTAGCGTTAGCTTGTATAGACCAGTTATCAGCTACGTGTCCTCCTGCTCTGTTTGTGGACTCAACTGCTAATGCTACATTTTTTGTGACTGTAGCTGTGCTCCACAGATTAGAAAAAGCCGATACTGCTGTAGTTTGTAAAAACGTTCCAGTTCCAAAGTTATCTACTTGAAAATACCCAGCTACTGGACTTATAACACTTATGTTACCAGAGTATGTAGATGGTATAATAGCTTCGGCAATTACTCCATACAAACCTGCATTCACTGCTCCTACTACGCCCACCGATATTCCTACGTTTGACCCACTTGAAGGAGAAGATGTGAAAGTTGCAGGAGCTACGTCAAAGGCCGAATAAGCCTGAGATGTGCCGGGAAATACTTCGCTATTAGCAATTCCATTTATTAATCCGGGAGTAGAGTTAGCACCTACACCAAGCACTGTAGGTATATACGTATCTCCTGTAGATTTTACAGTAGCAGCCGATCCGCCAAACACTCCGCTGTTATTGTACTGAATAGCGTTGACAGACCCTGCTGGTACGGCTGTGGGTACGTAAGCAGAAACATTTGACCCTATAACTTGGAACGTTACATTGGTATTTCCACCGGGAGCTGCTGGGGTAGTATTGTTAAAGTTTGGATTAGAAATACTTACACTATTTACCTTAACAGAAGACCCTGCACCTATGGCAGTGTCTATCAATATCATGTTATTTGCAAGTACTTCATCCATGCCCCATGTCGCTAGGCCTAAACTAGGTGTTACTTGTTCATCCCCACCGGGGTATATTAATGACATATTCTATTCCTTATTCTGGTGTTTGGAAAAACCTTTGCAAAGGATTGGGCATGATGCGTTCTGTGTCTGCCTTAGGAAGAGCTTGCAGCTCTGCATCGCGCAAGGCTTTAGTAGCCATTTCCTCTGCATGTTCTAGCTCTTCTAGCTGTCTTTTTACTTCTTCTTTTGCCTTTAAGGCCCTATCTGCTTCTTCTTGCTTACGATTTAGTTCTTGTTCTATGGTTCTTTTTTCTTCAGCTTCTTGACGTAAGCGTTCTGTCTCTACTGCGTGTGCGGCTTGGTCCGCTCGTTGTTTTCTTTCCTTAGCTTGTTTCTGTGCTTCACGCGCAGCGGTTTGTCTAGCTTCTTCTCTGCTCCTAGCTTCAGCTAGGTCTTTCATGGCCTGTTCATGAGCTGCTATGTGTTTTTTCTCTCGCTCTATAGTGATGCTTTCTAAAGCTTCTTGTACATCTAAAATCGTAGGTGTTTTCTTTGTTTCTTCCATACTGAGTCTCCTAGTACTTAAAAATCTAGGGAGGCTTTGACTCCCTTTAGCCATGGATTTCACATGAAGTCGAGAGTAAATCTCGATTAAATCATTATAGTTCCAATGATTGGTCCAGCTCCAGTTGCAGCGGTAGCGTTCAGTCGATAAAAGCGAAAATTAGGCAAATTCACATCGCCAGATGCAAGGGTTCCACCTGTGTCGTCTCCTTGTCCACTTTGCCATTCGTAGGTGTTTGGACCACCAGAAGCAGTACCTGCTGCAGTGATGGTTCCAATGGTTACGTATTGTCCGTCCTCATCAAAGTTTGCACCTTGAATAACAACTGTCACTGCTGACAGTGTACTGGTAACTCCAGCTTGCTGTGCTGGTAGCTTAACTGTTGCGCTTAAGGATTTACCTGACTGTTGCGAAGGTGATGCTGGGCAGCATACTGGTGCAGATGCTCCACCTGCACTAGTCAATGCGTCTCCCAGCTCAGGCTGTGGAACAATAATCTGGCCACCATCAGGTGTATTTGCTGCAACAGTGGATGACGTAATAGTATACGTTACGGTGCAAATTCCAGCATCTGTGGTAGTGACTGTTAAAATCTGTGCATTGGTTACGTTGAAGTTTACAGAGTTTGCAGCTCCCACAACAGTAATAAGACTTCCAACTGTAGGAGCGTTTCCAGCGACGATTCTAAAAGTTACTGTTGCTGTGGTTGTTACTGCTGAATCTGATATGATGTAACCAAAGGTTGGTACTGTCTTGTCATTCCATGATCCGAATGCATATTCTGGACGGCCCTGTACAAGTAGTACTGGCACTGGTTTGAATGGAGACTTAATATAGAAACTCATGATGTTTAATTCCTTCCCCGGCGCATAGCCGGACCTTCAGGTTGTGGGGCTAGGCGAGTAGCCCCATTGCGTTAATATTCTTAATACTGCTTTGGTACTTTATTAGTCAAAAGAGGACATGTTTCAGTATGTCCCCACGAGCTGTTGCAGTGATCGCAAGACTTTCCAGAATCCTGCTTTGCCAACTGCTTAGCGTATTCATCCATATTTATTCTTCTTCCTCTGGTTCAAAGTGAATTGAAGGATGCCCTTCTTTCCATTTTACAGGATATCCACGATTTGTTTCAAGTTTTTCCCATGTTCTTCTTGCTGCAGGAGACATGTCTTTATCACCCTGCAAAGTAATGGGTTTACCTGATCTGTTAGCTTCTGAACGAGCCGCCTCAGCAAGTCTCATGTACGCACGCTCCCCTATTCCTTTTCCTGCTTTAGTAGAGTAAGAGGAGCGTACTGTCCATGTCCTAGGGTCTTCTTCTTCAGAAGTGGCACTTACAAGCGCTACAGAATCTCCTTCAGGGTCACGAGCAGTGACCTGATGAATATCGCCTGCTTTGTTGTACTCATAGGTGTGTTTAGTCGCATCAGTAGTCTTTGATTCTTCTGCTGGATGACGAGGCATCATTTTGTCTTTAGAAATAGTTTCATTTGCCCCCTCAGTTACATCAAAAGGCGTTTTAACGGACTCTCCACGTTTCAAAGATTGCTCAAGTTCTGTTGGAGAACGCAATGAGGCACGGCGCTCAGTTATACGTCTCTCCTCACCTGTAGGAGATTTGCCTTCGTCTATACGTCTTTCTGTTGCTCGGTTTTCTACCTTTGCTGGGGCAGCTGCAGCGGCAGGTGAGCCTCCGCTGACTTTAGGATTGCCAAATTGATCCACTGCAACCCGTAGACGAGGAAATAGCTTAGCAGCACGCTCAGCGTTAGCTTTAGCAGAACGATCACGGTTTTCAAAACCCGGTTCACGTTCTGCCTGCTCTGCAGCTCGTCCTATGTTGATTTTTTCATCCTCATTAAGTTGTTGTGTTATTTCATTGGCTAACTGACCTCGTTCTGTACGATGTCTACGTTCGTCCCGCTTGTTAAAGTCATATTCGTTAGGTTCCAATCCGTGTGCTTTAGCTAACTTTCTAAGATTATCATCAGAAAGCTCACTTATTTTTTGCTGTACGACTGGATGGTACTCCTCTGCGCTCTTAGCTGGTTCTCTTCCTTCTTCTCCTGCTTTGACTATGTTCTCTTCCTTAGGAGTGTACTCTGTTGATTCTTCTTTAGGTAATACAGGTTTAGTTTCTTCAGCAGGAGCTTCCTTAACTTCTGCTTTTGCCTTTGGCTCTTCAGGTTTAAGTGCGTCCTGTAGAAGTTTGTGTACGCGACCTTCTATTGTGTCTTCTGTGTCTACTACTTTACCCTCTTTAGCCTTCAATGACTTCAGGTCAGCTGCGGTACCTACCGCTGATTTTGTCTCTACTGGTTTCTCTTCCGGTAGGTTGATCTTTGGTAATCCACCTTTAGGAACCTGTGGCCCTTCAGGTGTTCCTTCAGTAAGCATCTTAGGCGTGCCCATGGTGCCTTGTTCGTTGGCTAATTGGATACGTCCATAGGATGGTCTAGGTGCTGCCGTTGGTTCCTGTGGCACAACTGTTGTGGTATGCGCTGGGCTGACTTTAGGAGGTCTATTACCTAGAGACCTAAGAGGAGAAGGCTCTGGTTCTGCTTTGGCAACAGGGGCAGCTTCAACGTTCTCAGCTGGTACCTCTGCTGCCGTAGTTTCCTTGGGTAGTACTTTTCCAATAGTTCTTCCTACTGCTCCACCTACTTGCTGTGGAATAGTTGGCTGTACAGCCTTGGTCTTCTCTAGATGTTCCTTTGCTATGTCGTGATGTGCTTGTGCCTCGTCTAACTCAGCTTGTGCCTTGTCTAATGCAGAGCGTACTGCTTTAGGTGAATCAATACCCTGTGCATGCGAAGCAGCATACTTTGCATGTTCCGCTGCGGCTGCATCGTGTTTAGCCTGTGCGTCTGCCAAAGGTTTCTTAGTGGACTCTACATTGGCTTCTGCCTGCTTAACCTCTGGTGGTTTTGTTAGCTCTTCTATTTTTGCTCCAACTCGGTCCTTGATGCCTTTGCCCACTTTTCCAGAAGCTTTATCAATGCCGTACAATGTCGCTAATTGTGTCAATGCTCCACCGATATCGCCCTTCTGAGCTTGATCGGTTATGGACATTGCCAATGGACCTATGGCTGGTACATATTCTCCTAAAGTACCGTGCAAAAATGCAGAAATGGCGTGCCCTGTTGCTGCAGCACCGTGAGTTTTGAAGTACTCCTCCATCTCTCTTTCTGATGCGTCTTTTTCTCCTTGTGCTGGAGCAGTTATGTACTTTGCCAATAGTGTATGCGCTTCTGGATCGGCTACATTCTTTACCCTGTCCCAGAAAGATGCATTGGGTTTACCTTCCACCGTGTCTGGTACAGCTACTGGAGTCTTTGTACTCGCTATGTCTTTAACTGCTTCTGTACCAAACTGTACTAAACCTCTTCCCATTTTACCAGCTTCATGACCCACGTGCTCAGGTGTAAATCCTAAGTTTTCAGCCACTGGTGAAGCGGTAGAAGTAGGGCCTTTGGAGGTTGCCGACTCTTCATCCCCCATAACTCCATGGTACAGTCCACGGATCCCCCTAGCAGCCTTTACAGCCAGCTGTTCTGCTGGAGATAATACAGCGTTGTTTTTATCCAGCTTTGTTAATAGGTCTTCCTGCGGTGTGGCAGTTTTTGCTGCAGGAGTTGTAACCCCATAGTACGGAGGTTTTGTAATGCTATTAGTTACTGTGGGATAAGAAAGTGATGTCTGTGGTGTAGACTTTGCTACAGGGTGTAGGGGTTCTTCTGTAAGTCCCTCTGGTACACCCTGTACTTGCATTTGAGACTTAGGCAGCGCCTCTTCAGTGAGCCCAGCGGGTACACCTTGGACTTGTTGAGGGTCTTCTGTAACGTCTGCTGGAACACCTTTAACTTGCTCTGCCATATTGTCTCCTATTGTGTCAAACTATGGTACTGTCCATCTAAAGCGTACCCTACTACTTTGTTCTGTTTATCTCTGTACACATGCGTAGCAGTATCCGGTACTCCTTCAGGTCTAGCAGCTGTTTTTGCCGCTCCTCCTGTTGCTCCACCGAAGTCTACGTTGTCAGAGTTACGCATAGCTACCTGCTCCAGATAGTTCTGGAAGGATGCCTTAGATTCTTCACCGCTAAGATAAGGCTGAGGTATAGTATGCATTTCGTTTTTAATAATGGCAGGACTTCGTGGTATCTGGCCTTGTGAAGCCTTCAAGTTTGCAAAGTGTGCCATCATGGTTGTGTAGTAGTCTGCCAGTACTTGACGCGCAGCAGGACTTAGGTCCTGATACTGGTTTTTATTCAGTGTGCCCTTCATCAACTGCTCAGAATACCCAGTAACTGGATGCCCTAGAAGTGCGTCGAAAGCCCCAGCTACCATCTTGCTGATATAGTCTGGTTTCTCAGATTCTTCAGTTATAGACGTTAATACTGGTATATCTGTGGGTTTCAACTTTCCTTCTTCAATGTGCTGTTGATACTTCTGAAGTGCGTCCTGAATTACGTTATACGTCTTGTTCTTTTCTCGGTCTTTTTCAACCTGTGTAGCTGGTATGTTTGATATTCCATTAGCAGGGTCCAATCCTTGATTCTTGGCTTCTTCTGCTGTAAGAGCCTTGCGGCCTTTTGGAGTATCAAAGTACATGACTTTACCTGCTGTGCGTTTCTGCTCTGCAGTGGTAGCCTGTGTGGCAGGTGCGTTGTTAGCTCCTAAATACGCCAGAGCATTGCTATACTCCTGATCATCTATGATTTTGTTTTTATGAGCAGTTTCTAACGCAGACTTTTGCTGAGATGGATCGGCTACATCTGGTGTACCTACTTTAGCTAAGGTAGCTTCAAATGCTTTCTTGTCCTGCGCAGCTCCTTCTTTGGGAGTAACCGGGCCTGCATAGACAATATGCGTTGGGTCCTTCTCATTATAAAATGCTACTTGTGGTCCTTGGTCCTCTTTACCGGGTTGGATTGCTCCACCTGTTACTTGTTTGAATCCCGGTATTGCGCTTTCCTTGCTGGCTTTATCTTCTTCAGCTGTAGCCTTAATAGCTTCTGGAATTTCCTTTTCGGTCTTAGCTGCTTCTACGTTTCTATTGGCTACAGTTCCGGGTATAATCTTATTCAACCCCGGAGCAGTAGCTGCTAGGCCTACTTGTCCTGCTATAGAGGCTGCACGTCCTAGTTTACCTAGTACTCCGGGGTGGTTCTCTTTAGAACCCCACGGTGTGCTTTTCAAGTAATTCTGCTTTGCTTCCTGTAATAGAAGTGCCTTTTCATGTCCCTCTGCGGTACCTTGATCTAACGCTGCTTGTATGTCGGCGTCGTATTTGGCTACTCTAGCTTCATGGTTTGGAACTATAGGCTTCATACCCGACGTTGGTGCTGGTGGACCCTGTGTAGTTGGTGTTTGCGGTCCTTGAATAGGTTGTGGTGCGCCTCCTTCAGGTTGTCCTCCTAAAGCTGCTGGCTTTGTTAATCCCGGCATTACTTTCTTTGCCCAATCTACGGCCAGTAAACTACCAAGAGTTTTCTTTGGTTTCTCTTCCTCTACAGGTTGCTCTTGTATCTTTTCGTTGTTAGACACATCAGAGGTTGTAGTCTGCACGCCTGGGTTACGTACTTGCTCTGCGGCTTTAGCCTTTGCTTTTTCTTCCATTACTTGACTATAAGGTCTAAGGTTTTGTTCCCCAGCATTAGTAGCAACCGTAGTAGGTCCTTCTGGTTTCTCTTCTGGATGTTCCGCGCGATATTGCTCAGCCTTTTCAGGGGTGAGTACTTTTTCACCGTCTTGTAAAATGGCTACCTGATGCTTGCCGTCGTTTACATCTACATCCCCGCCGTCGTCGTATACTGGAGCCTTACCTATGGGGACTAATGGCATCTCTGGTTCAGGTGCTGCACTTTTACCTCCCGGCATGTAGCTAGGCTGTATTACGTTTCCATTGCTGGGTGTAGTAAGACGTGCTTCCTTAGCAGCTTCTCGATCTTGTGCACCTTTACGGAAGCCTGCTATGCCAAACGCTCCTTGGTCCCCTGTGGTGTCTGTAACAGGAGCTGGTGCCTTAGACTCGCTTGGTGTGTTAAGTAGACTTTGTAACCTCGCATCTGCTTCCGATTGTGCTCTACGTCCTGCAGCAGTTGATACGTCTCCACCATCATCATACAGAGGTAGAGGTGTCTTGAGGCTTTCTGGAACAATTGGTTTCATACGCGGCTGTTCTTGTGATTGTGCAGGCGCTGTGCGTTGATGCGTAGCTGGGGCAGGAGGTGCTGGTGGGGCTATCTTTACAGGTGTCAAGTTTCCATCCGCGTCAACGTGGTACAGCACTTGTCCAGAGCCCGGTCTTTCTCCATACCCTTGTGGATGCACTAGATCACTTTCTGTAGTGACAATAGGCTTCATTTCTGGTTTTGGCTTTGGTGCGTTCTCTTTTGCCAAAGCATCGACTTGTGCTTGTTTCTCTGCAATGCCTTGTGCTTCGCTCTCTCCGGGAGGCAGTGATTTAAGTGCAGACGTTACACCTTTTGCTTTGTCTCCTAGCTTTTTTAGTGTGCCGGGATTTTCTTGTGTGTCCACATCTCCTCCATTATCATAAAGCGGAATTGGATTATAACCCATAGGGTTGTACTCATTGTTGTCTTCAGTGGGAGACAGAGGATTCATATCTCTGTTAGGTGCTCCCACCTTTACAGGTCTAGGAAAACGTTGAAGCTGCTCAGCAGTTGGTGCTTGCGGAACAGAAGGTTGAGCAAGTTTAGACATGCCAGAAGGTACAGGAGGCTGTCCTTGCGCTGCTGATATTTGTCCTTGCGGAGCAGCGGTTGTTGGAGTCGCTGACACTTGAGGCGCTTTGTTTGTAGGTGTAGTAGAAACAGGCGGTTTAGCATTTTGCTGCGCCATTAATGCTTTTACAATTGGATTATCTGTCAGTGCCATAATGACTCCTAAAATATATTCTTAAACCCCGCCTGCAAAGTCCTTAGCTATACTTCCACCGAAGTTTGAAAGTCTGGTTAACTGAGATAGCCAATCAGCTCCCTGCGTTGCTTGTTCTGTAGATACATCTTCGTTTGCTTGCTTCATAGCTCCTAACTGTCCACTGACGTTAGTGCCATACAAACCTTGCATACCTGCTGCGCCTCTTTGATTGAGGTCTTTAGCGCCCATTACATCTTGCGCGGCAACACCTTCGGATGCACCTGCTGCAGACTTAGCTTTATCTCGTGCCAGTTGTCCTAGGTCTTTGCTAAGGGTGGTAGCGTTACCTGTTCGTGCTGCATTTCCTTTTAGTTCGCTCTCAGCTCCACCGTACGCCGCCCCTGCGCCTGCTTCTGCGTTGGTAAGCAGCTCATTAGTCTGGTTAGGATCGTAGAGGTGCGTTGCGTTCATCTCTCTTGAGAAAAACGGATTAAGCTGAGCACTTTCAGAGGTAGCTTGCTTTCCTAAGTCTGTAGCTAGACCCGATGCTTGCGCTTCATTTTGTCTTGCCTGAGCATTGTACTGCCCACCACCCAACCCTAGAAATGTAGGGAATATTCCTTGAAACAGTAGTGCCAAAATCATTTTCATCATTACGTTTTCCTTTTAATCTACATTTCTCTTGTGTTACTTATTAAACTGGTATCTCTACCCAAGTAACAGTGGTCTGAAAACTTGTTGCACTGGCTGCGTTTAGAGCAACAGCGCAACCGGGGGCAATGCACAGTGCTCCTGCAATCTCATCTTTAACATAAGGCGCTGTTGAAGTAGTTGCGGTAGCTGATATAGAATTAGCAAACATTGTCCGTACCAGCACTGGAGTAGCTCCCAGAGTAGCAGAAGAATCCGCTTTGCCTACCGAGGACGCAGCGCCTCCTATCAATGCAGGGTTAACTGTCAAAGGAGTAGTGTGCACCGTAGCGGTAGCCAGAGGGTTAATTACTGCCGCCAATGAAACTACGTCAATAGCTGCTGCAGCGGCTAAATCTTGAGCTACAATTACTTCCAACAAAACTAAGTTCTTTCCAGAACCTGCAGGGTTGCTAAGAATGAACCCTGTGGCTACAGCCGCAAGGTTCGTAACTGCAATTGCGCCTTGGGTGGTTGCTGTGAACACGTTTCCTTTGTATACGTTCTCGTAATATCTGGGCTGTAATTCGGTAACCATCAGGTCTGTGAATTCCCCAGCCCCAAACGTCACGTTCTGCCCTACTACCTTGCCTGTAATTCCTTGATTTCCTTGGATGCTTGACATATGTTCCTTTTTATACTAAATCTCCTCCCGTCACTTCGGGATCGCTCGCTAAAATCTGTGGATCAAAATCTTGAGGCTTAGCCTTGCCGCCATCACATGCCAGCTGTGTGAGTGCCACACGCATGGACCTAATTTCCTTCAAAATCTTCAAAAGAGTATCATTCACAGCGGTCGTGTCTCCTATCTGAATATACCCAACACCAACTCCGGGTGTTCCCATGAATACGTTAAGGGTATCCGTAGCAAAGTACATTTCTCCTAATGACAGTGGCATAGCTGCTTGTAGATTGGCTTGGGTTCCACGCAACGGTTGAAAAGTAAAATTCCTTGCCATTTAGAATGTCCCGGCGTCAATTAAAGTCAAATTTGATCCTGCATTGATGGTTGCAGGCAACTGCGTCTGTGCCAATGTTCCGCTGATATCAGTGAAAGCTGGCTGCGCCAAACTCAATACCCCTGAAGAGTTCATTCCAGTAGCAAATTGGTGCGATACCGGAGAAGTAACTGGGAAGACGGCTGTGCCTACTAATCCATAATAATTCGTTCCGTCCGAAACTATGTCAAGGCTTTGACCTGTGAGCAAAGTAACTGAAGAAGACCCATTGATGGTGCTAGTGGTGGGAGTAATAGTTACTGTACCAGCGCCTTGGTTGGAGAATGTTGCAATCCATCCTGTTGGGAAAGTCGCACCCGCCTGAGGCAAGGTCACGGCTATTGCCGACGCATTTTTTAGAGTCACTAGTTTAGAACGGTCACTTCCAAGAACTGTGTACGTAGTACCAACCTGTGCATTTACAGCAACAAGGTCTTGTGCTACTTTTTGCCACGCATTACCTGCGCCAATACCAGCGCTTCCTGACCCAGCATCTACGTATAACTCATTTGTGTCCGTAGTCCATGCGAGTACCCCGGCTTGACCTGTAGATGCTAAAGCAGAAAGATTAGCGAGAGTACCACGGTATACCGCAAACTTTACATTTAGTGCCATTTATTTCCTAATTTCCTAGAATGTACCTACATCTAAAAGTTGAAGAGTTGTGCCTGACCCTATACTAGTAGGCATCTGGTTCTCGTTAATCTGTCCCGACAAGGCGCTAAGGGTTGGCATTGTATCGGTAGTTTGAGTCGTACCGTCTGTGTATACTATGTTTGAGTATCTTGATAAATTTAAAATAGGTTTGGACACTATTGGACACTCCTTTTTGGACCCGGTGCTGGACGGTCCAATACAATTCCTAGACCATGTCCTCCTTGTTGCCCACCTGGACTTGCTGTGCCGCTTCCTGTAGAAGGCAAAAGAGTAGATGCGTTAATTCCTGACATCTGTATTTGTATAGCCCCACCTAAATTTCCAAAAACTGTTGGCTTAGCAGGGTCTGATCCCGGCATTTGAGCGTAGCTTCTAAGATAATACGTATTCAGAGTTTTACCGTCGTTCTGAAACGTAGGTAAGTTTAAAAAAGAACTCCTAGATGTGCCATGGTCAATCACATGAGGCTGGGTAAAGTTAGGGTTCGTGTCTATTTCTGAAAAATATCTAATGCCTTTTTGTACGGGTTGATTATGCACTATTGTGTGATGCAGAATCTCCCCCGGACAGATTATAACGCCGTTGCTGTACGCACCCTGCACATTTATGCTATCTACAGGAGGTGGAGGAATTACTTTGCCAACCGCTGCTACACCTGCGTTTTTAGCCAAGGTGTTAACTGCAGTAATTATCCTATCAAACAGCGTACCTGCATAGGAATCCTTTTGGGAAATGAATGAAAGTTCCCTTCCCCCCGTAAGCTGCTCATTTGCTCCGCGTGCCATACAGTTCTCCTTTTAACTTCAAAGCCAAAACATTGGCTTCTTCTTTTTTTGTAAACCTTCCAAATTTTTTAGTCTTACCTTTTATCCAAAGTACAACTGTCCATTTATCTGCTTCTTTGTCCCAGTATACACCTTTGGCTGTTCCTTTATTCCACGCAGGAATTCCTTTATGGGATTCTGATAGTTTTCTACGTGTCTCTTCTTTAGTCTTTATACCAAACTTCTTTACATATGAATCATGTTTGAACTTTCTACATATTTCACAACGGCAATTCTTTTTGCCGTAAGCATAGCTTGTGCCGTGCTTCCATCCTGCTTTCCATGGAGCAGGTTTGCCTAGTTTTGCTTTTCTCATTTTGCTCTTTGAATGAGCACTGTGCTTCATACCAAAGAATGAGTTTCCAGAACCCTTGCGAGAGTTTCCTATGGTCTTCCTGAATTTCTTAAGTTGAGAGGCAGTATATGGCACTCCTGCAGTTCCATCCCCACCGTCAGCAATATTATAGCCATTCGGTGTTTTTGTTTTCAACTTAACTATGTACTTTTTCTCAAGTCTATTCAATTCTTCTCTTGTTCTGCAAACTGTAAGCGTTCGTATAGTGAAATTTTCTTTTCCATACTTTAGTAGTGCATGTACCAAAGCGTGCGGTCCACGATTTCTCTTAGCATCAGAACCGTGACTACTCCACCTCTTTTTTAAGGTTTGTATAGTTTGTCCTACGTATTTTTTACCATTGACTTTGTTTGTTATTAAATAAACTTGCATTTACTTATCTCCGAGAAAGTTGAGAAGGGAGGTGTTCTCGGCACCTCCCCGCTCTAGCCCAGAACCGCTAAGTTCTGAGATACTTCTATTATACCACACCTGTGTTGCCACCGCCAGTACTATTCAAAGTGCTCCAAGCATCGGCCTTACCTGTAAGCAACATCTTGCTTACGTTGAAAGCGCTACCGACAGCATTGGTGCTTACTTCCACAAACATTCTGTTTCCCCTGACGTTGATAGGACGGAAATAATCGTCCGCCGCTGGGGTTACTAATGGTATACCTATAGGTACCGTGTATGGATACCGTGGGTTTATCGTATTAGGCAACATACGAACCATGGCGTTAGTCGGATTGTTCGCTGTACCTTTAGAGGATTGCACACCTACGATATTGGTTTGGAATACAGAATATCTTTTAGCGTGAAAACCGAAAATAGGTAATGTAGCAGCCTTTGCTGCATTTACAAATCCATACGTCGTATATAGGCTGTTTATAGCTACTCCATCATCAGAATATTTCTGATCGTCCAATTGATAAATCTTAGAAGTACCAATACCATTGCAAATAAATAATGGAGTTGATTCTTCATCTGGACGCATAATAAATTCCATATAGGGAGTTGAAATGTTCCATATAGACCATTTGCGTTTCATATCCGGGGCTGCAAGAGTTCCGAACATGGTTGTATGAACGCCGGGAGAACCTATCATCTCTTCAAACGTTGCCATGCCTTGGTAGTTTAGCATTAGCATTACATTTGGTGTAGTCGGTGCTGGGTTGTAAGGAGCGTTGGGTAACCATAGGGTTGACTTGGTAGATACCCCCGTTACAGGATCAGTACCTGTAGGCAAAGGAATAGCAATGAACATACGCTTATTAACAATGTCATTGCGTAGTACAATCGTATTGCCTGCATTCCAATTTATGACTTCCCACAGATTCCATAACTCCTGCATAAGCTTGGTGGGTTGGCCTCCGTTAAATCCGAACACCCCCGCCCTGCATGCTGTGACCATCCATTCTTCTCCAACATCGTAAGAACTGATTCCTATGGTCCCTACTTTATTGGATACTTCGTGAAGTCCCCACCCACCCGGCTCAGAATTTGGGTTATCCTGCGTAGAGTACATACTGTTTGTCTTCAGTAGGTACAGAAGATCACGCATTACGAATGCCCCCATACACGGCTGTGCGTTCTCACTGGTAGTATCTATGATTCCTCCTGATGAGGACGCATCGATAGACTCTGGTTTTCCAATGTACGATCCATATACCTGTGATTTTAGGTATGGAGTAGATGTGTCAAATACCTCTATGCGATCAATTTCACAATCGCTACCAGACCCTAAATCTACTACCTGCACTGACAGTGTAAGAGTAGATGGCACCCCTCCGCTACTGGCAAAAGGAACTGTCAGTAGTTTACCAGTGAATACCTGAATGTTGGTGCTCATACTGGAAAGGGGAACAGTAAACGATCCCCAAACTGGAAAGAACTGGCTATCGGGTGTACTGTTATTCTGGTTGTAATTGCTTAGTGTAATAGTAAGCGTCCCTACGGTCCCTCCTGAGGGCGCTCGCGCAGCCACTCGTACAGAGTACTGCGTGTTTATATCTATGATTGGTACTTTGTTAGTGTCTTTGTAAGCTGTTTGGAATATCAACCCAGCATTGTGAATGGTAGACCCTGTAGTGTTGTTTATATACAGAGACTGACCCGTCACTGCGCTTGTTATTAGCGTAGCATCTGTGATGCCCTGTGCAGCTTGCCATCCAAGAGGTATTACATTACCACCTGTAGCGCTGGGTAAAAATCCCCCATCAAACGTCAGACCTCCACCAGATGTCCAATTATTTATCTTGTTCAACTGCAAACCGTAGAACATACGCCCTGCGTATGCCACGTCCCATGCTGAGCTTCCTAGCTCAATTAAATTGAACAGGTTATCTCCCTGTACATCTATTTCTCTTGAGTTGAGGAGCACGGCATCCGAGAACGTAAGCGTAGCAGTTGTACTTAGATTGTCATTGATCACTGTGGACTTGTACGTAACAGGAGAACCATTCTGTACTTGCACCACTACGTCTTGTTCGATTACGTAGAAATTGGCTCCCGGTACTCCATTTTGTCCTGCCTCTGTTAGGGCAATTCCTCTTGCTACTACATTTGGTGGTCCGATGGGTAAATTAGTTACCTGTATAGACGTTGCGTTCTCTGGTACCGTAAACACAACTGGGTATGAAGGCGTTGTTTCATAACCAGTCTTGGTTATGAAAAATACTACACCTTGCCTAGTTCCTGCCCCAATTGCTGGTGCGTTAGGGTTAGAGGTAAAGAATAACCCAGTGGTTGCTGAAGACGGTCCCGCATTTCCATATATTGGGTTTGTACCAGTGCCCAAAGTCAGAGTACCGGGGTCTATAGTAAAGTTTTTACCAAACGTTACACCTTGCCCGTTTTCTGACGCTAAAGGTATAGGTAGTCCAGAAGTGAACCCTGTAATGTCAAATGAACCCGCCCCTAATGAACCGGGTACGATGATGTTGGCGATTAGATTAAATGGGGATAGAGTGTAGCCTGCTCCGCTATTCGTGCAACCTGTGACCGATATTGTTTGTCCATTTACAGGGGCTACTCCACCTGAAGGTACAGAGTACGTGTAGGTGGCTACTCCTGAGTTAGACATTTGCGTGCTAGTGATTGTAACTGTAGCACTAGATAAAGCTTCTACAATGGTCCATGTACTGTTCCAGTTTGTAGGAGTCTCCCCAGTTATCCGCACAGATGTTCCTGCGGCTAACCCCGGTACAGAGTTTGTCATAGTAACTGTAGCTATGGTTTGCTGGTATGTACCCGAAGTTCCGTTTGGATAGGAAAGTCCAGTAACTCCCACGTTAACTACGAAGTAAAATCTTGCTGCCCCTGCAGTTCCAGACGGCTTTGCACTTCCTACAGAGGTGACTAAATACGTCTGATTAGAGAACTGTGGAAAATTTGCTATAGTTCCTAGATAAACGTATGTAGCTAACTGATGTGCGTTGAAATACGTAGTCAACGCAGTGTCTTCTGTCTGGGAATAGTAAATTACAAAGTTTGAACCAGATGTATGTGTAGGTCCGGGTCCTGCACCCCAGAATGCTCCTGCTCCATCTCCTGAACCAGTAAAAGTATGCTGAGCTGGTTGGGTTATGGAGGATATAGGATAATTAAACTGCAACGTGCCCGTAGCCGCTGGGGATATAGCTGTTGTGCCTATATTCGCCTCAGGACTTGGTAGGTCCATTTCAAAAGTTGTAGGTGTAAGACCTGTACTAAGGACAGTACCTGAAAAATTTAAGAATGTAGGTGTTGCACCTGTTATGCTGTATACCTGATCTTGAGCTACTACTGGTCCTACGTTGTACGTGAACGTGACCACATTGTTGGTTATAGAGTAAGAAGTAATGGTAAGAGTGTTACTACTGCCTGACCCTGATGCTGCTGTAAAAGCGGGAGGTGCTCCGGGTCCTATTTGCGATAAAGGGCCAAACGTTACCCCGTCGTACACGCGTGGTCTCTCGGTGCCGATAGAAAGATCAGAGAACACGATGTGCTCTTTGTTATTCATCGTTACGCTTTTTGCAAAGGAACCCGGAAGAATACCAGTCAAAGCGATATACAAAACTCCGGGGTTGCTGGTAACGTTTTCCTCCCACAGTATTCCACTGGCGTCTAATGCCAAGGTGTAAGTCTGACCGTTGTTTTGAATGTACGATTTTACGTAGTTGAAATTTACCTTTGCTGGTGAAAGATACGCCAACACATCTAGGTCATTAACAAACACTGTACCTAGACCACTTGCAGTTACCTGTACTCCGAACTGTGCGTTGTTAACGTCAGAGAATAACCACGTAGAATTCCACAAATCTATTGCACTGCCTAGGCTATAGATGGTAGGTACTGTGGTTAACGCCTGTGTCTTTGGTGATCCTACAGGTAACCCGTTCTTCATCAACTGAAGGATTATTGAAGACGACCCGGTAGTGTATGCTTGAAAAGTAGAAGTAAACCCTGTTATACCTGAGGTTGCTGGAATAGAAAAGTTATAAAAAGTTGTCTGCAGGGCCTGTGTGCCTGAGGCTAAGGTGTAATACACCGTAACCTTGATGTTGTTTGCTGAAATTGTTGCTGACCCACTGGAAACTGTTCCTGCAATTACAAACCCAAGATGTGAGTTGTTAATGTTCCCTGCAGGGGTTAACGTAGTGCCCCATTGGTACGAAGATGACCCTGCCGTGTATGTAGCTTTTGTGGTTCCTACTGGAATGTTGACTGTGCTGATGGGATTAAAAGACACCGCATCATTTATCAAACTAATCTGCAGTGATCCCACTCCAAACACTGAACAAAACGAATCCACTGTCACCTTTATACCGTTAACAGTGGCGTCTGCTGGTATAGATGCTGTGGCAAAGTGATCTATAACCAGATGACCTGAGCTTTGCGCAGTTAGGTTAACCGTAGTGTACGATGTGCCAGTGGCTACAATATTAGTAGGAGTATTCCATTGCTGTGGTCCGGGGGCATCTCCTTCGTTAGCGGTTCTGCTAGGAGTTGGCGATACGCTGTTAGGTGATCCAGATATTGCTGAGGCAAATCCCGTAATTCCAAGAATGTTGTTTGGACTTTGCCATGCATTGCCTGTACCAGTAACCGTAGCTACAGTAGGGGCATTTGGTCCAGAAAATTCTCCTGTAGTAGACGCGGCAATTCCGACAAGAGGTGCGTACGTACCCGGAGCTAATGTTACGCCTGCAACGGTAAATGTCTTGCCTATGGCGTTTACTGATACTACCGTCACCGTTTGTCCGTTTAGAATTGATGTCTGTCCTGTGAACCCACTGAGGACAAATTGTTCATTAACCGTTGGGTCAGTACCGATGTAGCTGAAAGTTGCCAACCCTGCACTGCCTACTACAATCTGAGTTATAGTTAAGGTCTTGGTGAAGACATACACCGAGGACAAACCTGCGCGGGTAAAACAACTTCCGGTTATGTAATCCACGTCCCAATTTCGTGGGCTTGCTCCCTCTGGTAAGTCTGATGGATTGGCTGCCGTAATAAGCCCTGCGAACGTGTCAAGAGACGCTGTTCCGAGCTGGTCAAAGATTGTGGCCCACTGGGTTTTCCTCCGTTATAAATATAGGCCGATTTTCACGGCCATTCCTGTTAAACAGGTGAATTATGCCTGATTGGTATTTCCAACCTTCCAGCACTGTACTGGGCTTACAACTAGTGTGACGTTCTTCTGTTCTCCAACATTACCGGGTGTTTCCACGGTCAATGATACAAGATCAGCAGGGCCACCATTTCCGCCTGCGCTTATTGGTGTAATGCTAGACACAAGGCATCGGACCATTACGTAGTCTCCTACGACAAACGGCGATCCTTTGATGTCTCTTTCTTCAAGTGTTCCTTTAGTTGACGACATGTATTATCCTCGCACCGATGTTCTATCTACCCAAACTTCAAACAACAATACATCAGCCAACACTGCTAAAGGTATGGTTTGATTAGCAATGAGTTCTACAGACACTCCTGTAGCATTGCTAAAAATTTGAAGTGTATCAGTAACTGGGCTGTAATGATAAGTATATGCTGAGCTAGCTCCGATAAGAATGTTGGTAGGTTCTTCTCCCCACACATCGCATTTAAGGAAGCCGTTTACATCCACAGTTCTAGCATCCAAGAATGGAAATAACCCCATTGGAATTCCTCCAGTGGTGTAACCTCCGGGGGTGATAGTTACTAAACCCCATGCTCTTATCACTTTTCCAGTTATGTCTGGGAAGCAAAGCTCTGTTAGGCCTGCCAAACCAATAGTAGAAGACACAGAAGATGTACCAATAGGAGGTACAATAGCTCCCGCAGAAGGAGCAACAATAGCGTTGCTTAAAAGTGTAACTGCGCCATTACGTGCAAGGGCTCTGCCATTGAGAGCTGCTCCCGTTCCAAGAGATATAGAAGATAAAGCTACTATGTCTCCCACAACAACAGCGCTGGTTCCTATGGTTGCAGAACTGGTCACTTGCCATAGAACGTTTTTAGCTTGCGCTCCGTTAGTTAGTAAAACAGTTGATCCTACTCCAAAAGTCAAAGAGGATGCTGCTTGGAAGATGAACTGAGCGTTTGGATTTCCTTGTCCATTCAGGGTGACCGTTTGTCCTACATTAAGCAAAATTGCTCCACCGCTGTAAAGTCCAGCTGTGAAGGTTTGCCCGTCTAGTGCCCCTACAATAGGAGTAGCAGGAGTCAAACCAGCAAAGTACAGATACGCAGTAGTAAGGTCTGTTTGTGCCTGTGCGGCCACCGCGTCAGTGATGTGTTGCGTTGCCGGGGGAACTACTATTCCGGGAGGAAATCCAGTTACAGAAGTTCCGGGGGACAAGCCTAGGTTAGCCCCGCTGATTACAGTAGCACCAGAGTTTGTAACTGTGCTACCTGCAAGTACGGCGAAGTTATCTGCTGATCCCAATAATTGATCAATTGTTAAAGCCATATTTTTTCTCTTTTCTATTTTGGGATTAGCCTAACACTGTGGTGCGGTTCCAAGTAGCAAAAAACAAATTTGTATCATTCAAAACTTGTGGTGGAATTGCTGCACCATTTGCCAACTCTACTCCGTTTAAAAGAATCTGTAGCACATCACCCACTGGACTGTAGTGGAATGTGTACCCACCAACTGATGCTGTTACAACATCTTCTCCGTATACTTCGCAGCGAAGAAACCCATTGAAGTCTACAGTGCGTGCGTCAGCAAACTGCAGAAGTCCCATAACAAGACCTCCAGTAACATAAGTACCTGCTGAGAAGTTAACTTGTCCCCACGCTTGGATGGTTTTTCCGGTAATGTCTGGAAATGTTAACTCTGAAAGGGTGATTGTTGAAATTAATGAACTCATTTTAGTTATCTTTCCCCGCCTTACCGATTTTTGTCGGGTTTATCGGATACGTCGTCGTTTAAAATTGCCTATGTTTTGGCAAAACTTGATTTGTTAAGGGTTTCCTAATTTGCAAAGCATTGAATTTTCTTCTAACTATAAATTCATACACTTGTGGCTCTTTAGGTTTCTCTTGTTTAGCTCTTAATCTGCTCATTTCTGATCTGTGCTCTATTTCGGAGAGGTGGGCTTCTTCTTTAGCTGCAGCATTTGCTGCTTTCATTTGTTCTTCAGCGTCGCTCACTGGGTCTTTTCCTTAAATACTCTCTTCATCTCTGCAATGTTTTGTTCATCTGGAAGATTTCTGTATCCACACCACGGTATGTACATTACCCACGCAAAAGGACTATCCACGGGGTTTATCCATGGCTTGTCACGTTTAGGTGCTCGCAGACTTCTGACTTTAGGTGCAAAATCTTCCTGCTTACCTGTGTGGATTATGTATCTAGAATCATGGTGTAGAGCTATGCCTTCTTTGGACAAAATGCTGGTTACCCATACTTCATCGTTGTTGTCTCTAGGTAGCTCGGCCTTAGCTACAATACTCATAGAACGTTTTGAAAGCCAGTAGCAAAACCCGTACGGTACGGGGTATGTCCTAATGTCATTTCTGTGACCTACAAAGTCATAACTTTGAAAGTTAGAGGACAACAACTTATGAGGAATAGTTACCACATCGTCATCTATCTTAAGGATATAATCGTATTCCTTCCCCAACGCCCACCTTGTAATACCGCGTACTTTACTTGGTAATCCTGCGTAGGAATCGTCACAATTTACGAATACCTCATCGGAGTTTGGTTCACGCTCTGCTGGTCCAAGGAAAAACCTAACGTCTGCTCCTTGCACAAGAGGCAACCATGTATCACGTATACACTGCTGATACAATAAACGCGTATGACAGTTAACAACGGCAAGTAACACTTTCATCACGCTCTCCTGAGTCTTTGTGGTGCTCTTATCCCTCTTGCTACAGGTTGTGAAGCTATTTGTACTGTTACAGAATCCAAAGCCACATTAGAGGCAATTTGTGCCACTGTTTTTGTTCCCCATTTATTCTGAAACTTCTCTGCACCTGTACGGCAATCCACTCCCGGTCCTGTGCGTGCAAAGGTGCTTCCTGCATGTCTGTGCTCTACAGATACCTTAGAAGTAATAGCTAAGGTATAGCCTGCTAGTTGTACCCTGTGGCTATAATCGTCATCGTCATAGCCATAACTTCCACCAAACACTGGGTCCATCCATCCCACCGCGTCTATGGTTTCCCTTTTTATGTACGTGCAGATAAGGGCTAGTCTTTGATGAGAATAGGTTATACCCTCTACCATTGGGTACATTTGCAAATTATTACCCGCTGATCCAAGTATACGAGGGGAAAGCATTCCAATCTTAGGGTCTGAGTATGCCACTTCTTGTAGCAGCTCCCACGTGTTGCTCTGTAGGAAACGTACGTCATCTCCGCAGTATAAAATATCACTGTCCGGTGCAGCTGCTTGCCACGCCTTATTTGCATTTCCGGGATTACTAAAAATTGGAGGACCTTGTAAACATGTCCACTTGTCCCCAGTTGGCATGGTAATCTCATTGCCATCTCGTACGAATACTTTTGGAATATCTGGCAAGAACTTATCAGCGCTCTCCACAAATACGTTAAAGATATCTGGGAATTTTCCAAGTACTGCAATTGTTACTGGGCGCATAGTCCCTCCGCAACAACCTGAGCGATGAAGTGCATATCTGCTGGAGTAAGTCCTTGGTGAATTCCAATAAAAGCTCCTTGTTTCTCCAAACGACTAGCCACTGGGTACTGCTCTGCCATACCGGGGAACAGTTTTCTATAAACAGGCTGACTTAACAGAGGAAACATAAAGCGAGTCTCAATTCCCCTTTGCTCCATATATAGAAGCAAAGCATCTCTGTCCACTCCATCTTTACATACGAACGGCCACATCATAAAGCTGTGTTCATACCCATCAGGTATACTAGGTAGTTGTAGTTTATCCTCAAAGGGCTTCAATAAGACAGTTAAACGCGTGGCGTTTTCTCTACGCCGGGCTATGTTAGGTTCCCAACGTTCCAATTCAGACAGAGCAATTGCGGCTTCTATCTCCGTACAGCGATATGAGTATCCTACTCGGTCAAACTTATACCTACGCTCTATCATGTCCTTTGTAATGCTGTCATCGTCGTCTATGCTGGTGTAGATGCTGTCTCTTCCGTGTGCCATAAGGCTTCTGCACATTTCATCGTACTTTGAAGAATTGGTTGTTACCAGCCCTCCTACTCCACCTACAATAAGGTGAGCTACATAGGTAGAAAAGCAGGCCATGTCACCAAAGCTTCCTACGGATTTGCCGTTTATAGAAGAGAACATAGTCTCACATGAGTCTTCTATTACGTCTAATCCATAGTAATTTGCAATGGACATAATCCTAGGCATGTTAGCTGGTAGGCCAAACAAATGCACAGGTATAATAGCTACGGTTTTACTAGTCACTTTCTCCGCAATCTTATCTGGGTCCATGTTGAACGTAAGAGGATCAACGTCCACAAAAACCGGAGTAAGATTATTCTGCAGCACCACATTAGACGTAGCAATAAAAGTGATCGCCGGAACAAGTACTTCGTCTCCGTCTTCATAACAATGGCGTTCCTTTAGTGCCGCCAATGCAATCTGCAGGGCAGAAGTACCGCTATTGCAGAATACTCCGTGTTTACAGCCGTGCATCTTAGCAAAGTCATGTTCAAATTTAATTGTGTATTTACCTTTAGAAAGTCTATTTGAATCTAGACAGTCGTTAACATACTTTTTGCCTTGGTCGCTTATTAACAGGTAACCTAGTGTTATCATCTGAGTCTCTTCCTTATCTCTTCATCAATTCTTTTATGAAGGTTTGTGTACTTCATAGCTTCGTGAAGATTGTCATCAATAGACTTGAGCTTAGACTCATAAAAACTTGAGGAAAGACCTCCTAAAATATCCATGAATTCCTGTTGTGTTTCAAATGACAATATACTGTCTGTATTAAAATACTCATTGACATTGGGACAACCCCAGTAAATCGGTACAGTGCGAGATACCAAGCAATCTATCAACTTTTCTGTGATCCAATTCTTACGTTTTCCGTTTTCCATGACTATAGCGTACTGGAACGGGTATAAAAATTCCTTCTTGTCTTCCACATATGGAGGAGACATGTGCTTAATGATGGGTATTTGCCCCGCTTGTGCTGGTAGAGTGTTATATATGTCGTGCCTAAAGTAATGACCCTTGCACATAGTCTTGGAGCTGGTTAAATAAGACACAGAGAACTGCTTTTTGGACACATCACAGTCATCTGTCGGGTCTTCAGCCCAGCGGCATGTGCCAAAGATAAACTTATGTGAATTATTAGGGCATCCTTCTAAGGTTCTTACATTCCACGCTAATATAAGATCATAAAATGTATGACTGTCAAGTAACGTTTGTTCTGTTGGTACGATGTCGGGAGGTTCCAACTGAAAGAACACCTTATACTCTGTGGTGTCGGAAAAGTCAAATGTATCTGTGGCTATAGACACAGGTCTAATTTGATCTGCAAAATGATTGTGTAGCGTCCCACCTATGGTTTTTGTTTTGAACATTGAGTCGTATACCAATCTATGGTACTCTGAAGTCCTTTCCATAAGGGTGTTCTGGCTCTGAATCCGAAAGTTGTGGCGCGGGTGCAATCGAACAATCTGCGAGATTGCCCTTCTGGTTTACTGCTGTCCCATTTTGTCAACCCTTGGTGCCCTAGTAGAGAGGTTATCAAACTAACAACGCTCTCTATAGATACTTCATCACCTGTAGCAATGTTGACTGGTTCTTCATCGTCATATAATTCTGTAGCAAGTACTATAGCCTCTGCGCAGTCCTCAACATACAGGAACTCACGGCTAGCTTTACCTGTTCCCCAAGCTGTGAAGTCAGTACCGTTTTGCATGGCTTCCATACATTTGCGTATGAGTGATGGAATCACATGGGAACGTGCTGGGTCAAAACTATCTCGTGGCCCGTACATGTTCACAGGTACAAGTCCGATAGCATTCATGCCGTACTGCTTGCGATACGCTTTGCATTGCTCCAAAAGGACACGCTTGGCGATGCCATAGGGGGCATTGGTCTCTTCTGGGTAACCATTCCATAGGTACTCTTCTTTAGCTGGTAAACTAACGTTCAACGGGTAGGCACACACACTGCTAATTGCTACGAACTTCTCTACGTTATGTTCTCTGGCACCTTCTAGAACTTCTGTATTCATTGTCAGGTTATCATATAGGAACTTTGCAGGGTTTGCAGAGCAGGACTGTATACCGCCGCACATAGCGGCTGCGTGAATTACAACATCTGGGGTATACGCACTATACAGCTCACACACTTCTTCACGTCGTCTCAGGTCATAGTCTATGTGTCTAGCAGATACTACATCTTTGCATCCGTGCTCGTGTAGTTTGTCTACAACGTGGCTGCCGAGGAAACCTTCTCCTCCAGTTACCAGTACACGTTTGGTTGTGAGATTCATTGTCTGAGTTCCTTTAGATCAGCCTCTACCATCATTATGAGAAGTTCATTCCATTTTACCTTAGGTTCCCATCCAAGTTCTCTTTTAGCCTTAGAGGCATCGCCTTGTAAAATATCAACTTCTGTTGGCCTAAAATACTTTTGGTCGATTCCCACATAGTCATGCCAATTCATGTCTAAATGACTAAAAACTACTTCAAGCATCTCTTTAATTGAGTGGGTCTCTCCAGTGGCTAAAACATAATCAGATGGAGTGCCCTTCTGAAGCATACGCCACATACCTTCTACATACTCAGCCGCATAGCCTATATCTCTCTTTGCCTCTAAATTTCCAAGAAGCAATTTGTCTTGAAGTCCTAACTTTATACGAGCGGCTGCAAGAGTTAATTTGTGCGTTACAAAGGTTTCTCCCCGGCGAGGACTTTCATGGTTGAATAGTATACCGTTGCTGGCATGCAATCCTTGCTCTCTTGCATTCACTGTATACCAAAATGCGAACTGCTTGGCAATGCCGTACGGGCTACGAGGGTAAAAAGGTGTGGTCTCTCGTTGTGGCGTCTCCAGAACCTTGCCGAATAATTCTGAAGAACTAGCTTGGTAGTACCTTGTCTCTGGGCAATGTGTTTTTACAGCCTCCAGAAGTCTAAGTGTTCCCATAGCGTCTACATCAGCTGTGTATTCAGGGCAGTCAAAACTCACACGTACGTGGGACTGAGCGCCCAAGTTGTAGGTCTCATCGGGTTTTATTTTAGACAGCATAGACCCAAGCGCACTGCCATCGCTGAGGTCTCCGAAGTGCAGATGCAATTGGTCAAAAATATGATCTATACGTGCCGTGTTCAAGGAAGATGAACGCCTCACAATGCCATGCACTTCGTATCCCTTGCTTAGCAATAGCTCCGACAAGTAGGACCCATCTTGCCCTGTCACCCCGGTAATTAGCGCCTTTTTAGGCATCCTTCTTCCTCCTGAGTCTTACATAGTTTATGCATAAGGAAGTACTCTTTATCTCTAATCTCTATATGTGCATCTACTGTTTCTACTCTGTTGGAACACAACACACACCGTCTGCTGTACAGTTTGAAGTACATCTCTAATGCTAATTTTTTCCATTTCATATTCTGAGCCATCGTTCTGGTACTATATCTATTGAATCTTCATTGCCTGTTCTAAACCACTGCTTAGGAGCTATCACGGTTCCTGTTTTGTCTGCCCCCAACCACGCGCCCCACCATGAGAACGAAGAATTGGCAATGATGGCATTCTTGCACTTACTCATTAACCATATGTCTTCATGCGGTGCACAATTTACTCTAGTCATTGGGTATGGCAGTTCTAAATTATAATTCGCATCATCTGAGAACACAAAGAAGTGTGGATTAGAAAAATGTTTGGCGGCTTCTTGATAATAACTCATAGGCAGCGTACCATGTCTCTGTGCAGCCCATGTAAGGTAGTCCCCTCGTCTAACATGAAGCATTACGCTATTTGGTGTATCTCTGATAATAGAAGCTACCACCTGAGCAGATGAACTAGGCGTATCCCTAAGAGTAAGTTCTGATTTTAGTTCATTTTCTACTATATTGAAATACCTCTCACACTGGTAATAACCTGCCAATATAGCCGGGTCTTCAATTTCTGGATTGGGGTCAAAACGCAGTGATCTCTCTGCAACCCATCTCCAGCCGGGATGAGGCAGTATAGGCAGCGCTATGTTGAAACGGTTGAGTTGACACCCATATTGATTGCAAGAGTCCAGCAGGCTTACCGAATGTGTTTTAGATAAAGAACGAGCAAAGGCATATTGAAATAGAGTGTTGCCTATACCTCCGCATAGATTAACGGATATCATTCTGAGTCCTAACTGTTGATCGGACTGGGCCATGTACAATGGCTCCACGTGCGATCCGCATGATCCCTGTAGTACTGTTCCTCTTCTGAGAAAGGCTTTTCTAAATACCACGGCGTATGCTCCATTACGTACGGCATGTCCATACGAATATTTTGCCATCCTGCCCCAATCCATGGTGAATATGAATTGTAAATAGCAAAAGTGGTATCTATAGGTGCTAAAAACTCTCCAGAGGAGTGTTTTTTCTTCCAAAATACACCTTCACCTTCCCAACCTTTACCGTCTCCATTGGTGATAAAGTCTCTGCTTAAATCAGGTATATTGTCTAGTCTAAGGCCGGGACCTACCTTACCACACCCCGGATTATCCTTAAGCAACCCTAGAAGCTTATCCACAAGGTCTGTTGGGCAACACTCTGACGGTATAAGATCAGAATCCGTCACCACGTATGGTGTTGCTTGCGTTAGGTGCCTCCCAGTGCTCCAAAAACCCCATGGACCTAGGTTAGCCTGTATTTCCACCGTTACGCCCTCTGGGAGGTCTCTATACCACTCCAGAAGAGGTCCGTAGGTGCTAGCGTTGTCCAAAATGACCACTTTTACGGTGCCTGCCTTCAAAAGCCATTCTATTAATACTTTGGTACTGCTCAACCTGTCTCGATTGTTCACGAAGATTGGGATGTCTGAAGCCTGTACTGGGGTAATTGGCGGTATGTCCACGTTACTTGTGGGACGTACTTGAACCGTGCTCCTGCTGAGGCGGCGTTTAGGAAAGTCCACTGATCTTCTCCGGGGTAGTGTTTAAGGTCAAATCCGCCGATTTTCTCGAACATGCTTCTGCGGAATAAGCATGTAACAGGAATGTAGTTAGCAGTTTTAACTTCATCATAGTTAAATTCCCTAGTGCGCCAAGTTTTTACAAAGCCTTCTTCTTGGCAATCACTGTATATAACATCTGCGCCTTCACTGGCTGCTGCTAAAACTGCAATATGTTCAGGCATGAGGAGGTCATCATCATCACAAAAAGCCAACCATTCATATGACTGATCTATGCCTTGTACAATGGTATTGCGCATTGTGGCGGCACCAACTTTATAGCAGTCTTCTTCCACAGCGTGCAAAATTTCCCCATCCCATGTCTGAGCTTTAACGGATGCCTTGCATTCCTCAAGAAGTTTACTTCTACTTGCCACTGTGGGAGTAATCACAGCTATTTTTCTTATTTTATGTTCTCTGCCCTCTGGGTTAAACATTTCGTGTTCCCAATCATAAAATTCACGTATGTCTTTATTATGAAACCCACTTACTGGAGCAACTACACCTTGCATCCAAGCAGTGTGCTTATCATATACCCACGATTTATCAAACTTTGACGGAGAGCCTTCTACGTAGTTTGTACGCGATAGATGTATGCTAATGGTACTGTTGTTGTGCTCTGGACCTCTGCCATATACATTCTCCTCATACCGAGTATCGTGGTGTATTTTTAAGTCTTCATGAGTATACACCAAGCCACCTGTCCAGCGGTCTTCGGCCCATGTTAGGACGTTTAATACTTTTGTCACCGGAGCATTGTTCGGCCTATGTGGTGCCCTTGATCTTAAAGGTCTTCTATTTGGAGACACTACTACGATTGTGTCCTCTATGGGGATATGCGCAGTTGCCAATGGTCCATATGCTTTTTTACTTAACCAATAACCAGAGCCTCCAGTGGCATATGCAAAGCCGCCCTGCGGCCTGCACGCAAAGTTGCCAACATAATCGTATTTCTCAAACCCACTATTTAACAACCTGCTGGGACATACATATGTATCAGGGAAACACTTAAAAATAAAATCATACTCATGTTCCAAAGCCCACTTATACATAGCACGCGTTTTATAAGTAACATTCTGGTAGTCATCTGGGACATCTAAAAATACTTCATCAGGTTGAGAACAGATGCTCCCTTGTCCCATAAATATTCTGTAATCTGCCCCAGATACCAGAGGTAACCACGTGTCCCGCATTGCTTGATTGTTTCCGTTTGTGCGGAACAATTCGCAAGACAATACCGCTATGAGTACTTTCATTACTTCTCCGAGTCGTCTTTGTGATCATCCTTTTTAAATGCCCCTACAATCTTACCTATACCGTATGGTGCTGTAGAGAATGTAGCAAGAGAGCCTATTACCAAGGGTAAGTTTCCCATCCACACCGATAGTTTATCAACAGGTTGTGACATCATGTGCCTAAATATAAACCATATCAACGCCATAGATGATAACGACAACCATGTACTGGTTATGCGAGAGGAACTGGGAGAGCCATTCTCGCTAAACGCTTTACCAAGGAAAGACCAAACGCGTTCCATGTTCATACTGTGCCTTTACTCGTAAAGTGGAGTATTAAACCCGTCTCCGTCTGCTGAGATAGGAGTAAATGGTGTAATTGTTCCAAGACTTGCAGGAAGAACTCCAGCTACTGATGGGTTAGCCGCCGTGCCACAACGTGTTGCGTTTTTAATATAAAGAGGCATGGCTCTAGTTCCTGCAGCGCTTTGAAGTACTATACCTGTAAATGTATCTGCCCCTCCAGCTGTAGTGCTGGTTTGTGCATGCCAATATGTTCCGGGAGGTAGGGTTACAGAAGGGCTTATGGTATTTGTCTGGACTGTAGGAGAGGTAAGACAGGTGAACGTCCCTGTGTCTAACAACTTGTTGCCTGCAAAACTATAAATACCAAATGCTGCCACTGGACCAATGGTGTTATTTGTACAACTAATACTGGCTTTAGATACAGTTATAGCCACGTCCAGTTGAAACAAATAAACAATTACTTTATTGGCTGTATTTACTCCGTTCACAGCAGTTGCTGATGGTGCTTGCCAACCTCCACTAGTAAAAACTGTACCTAAGTCCCGTATGCCGGGACCGTACATAAATGATGCACTACCAGAGAAAGAAGCAGAGCTAGCTGCTATGGTGGTTCCTCCGAAGGCGTCGGACGTGAGGGTAACGTTGGCTCCTGCGATAAGGTTGTGTACACTTTGAAGAGCGTTTGGTGTACCATTAGTTTGAAATACTGCACCTGTTATATTGACTGTTCCGTTTCCTGCATCGGATACAGATACACTGTTCTGTCCCTGCAAGTTCAGTAATAGTTGATTTACGTTCGGCGTGCCATTTACTTGCAATGCGAGTGCCGTGCCTATACCACTGCCTGTACCTACTCCCCCGACGCTCTGGTCAGTATATACCTGCGATATTTTGCCACCGAAGGCTACTACCAGTGTATACAGTCCGGGATTAAGATATACATCCCCATGTCCAAAGCCATCCGTCAACACAGGAAAGGTCAAAGGTACTAACCCTGCCGGATCAGAAAACGCAACTGCCACTGGTGTGGGAGGATAAGTAGTAATGTTAGCTGGTTGGTTACACCAGAATAACTGCGCACCCGGAATTGCTGGCCCTAAAACTGTTTTTACAAACTCGTCTACTCTGTATAAATTTGCTGACATATTACTCTAGCCCCATGTCCATCCGCAGATACATTTCAAAACTTCTGCTAAGCTTGATTTTCTCAACTCGCGCCCACACAATGGGCACTTGCGCATCCAGAAGTACACAAAGCACCTCTATTTACCAACTCAAAAAACTAAACTCGTTATTAAGGTCCCCATCACTATTACCAAATGGAATGCGATGTATTGTCTCGTGCTGCATACGCCGTATATTAGCGTTTTTCAATGCGAACATTTGTGCAGCTGCTTCTGCTTTTAAATCCGCTAGACCCGGTGACCCCAACATGGTTGCGTATAGCACAGCAGTTTCAAACGCTAGGAAATCCGTACAATCAGGTACAGGTACAAACGTAGCGTTAAAATCCAGCGTTGGGCTGAAGAACTGAGGTAGAGAACAATAGTACCGCATGCGAATATCTCTCTGCGATGTTGCTCCTATGAAATTCAGCTTAAGATTACGCCATTCCCAGTATCTTAAATGCCTGCCTTGCAAAAGGCTAGGCAATCCCCCGGAGGGTGCCTCCATATCCCTAAAAGGATCGTTTGACCCTGTAGAGCGTTCCCATAACTTTGTAGGGTACAACATATCATTTGGTAATATAAAGTTGGGCCAAATCTGTGTACCATCAAAGTACCCTTCTGGTCCTAAAAAGGTCTGTATCGAAGGGTCAGAACTGCCCATGCCTTGCGTTGGGCTGTTGATAATAGGCAAACCTGTGACAATGACATTATCACGAATTAGAACTGGATCACCTACTCCTCTTAGCGATCTGTACAGCTTTCGTATAGATGAATTAAGCATCGGTTGAACGAAAGGCGAGATTGCTGGATTGTCGGTAAAAATTTGTCCTTCTCCCGGCGTATTCGTAGCACCTGCCTGAGAGTCGTTAATGAGCGCCCTGATCAAATTACAAATTGTTTCCAAACTAGTACTGCTGTCCGCCTGAGGCAGATTAAGTGTAGGTGATGACATTTTCTAATCCTTTAAAACTCTTAGCCATTGCTTGGCACTACGCCTAGCGTAAATAACCAGTTTTATACTGTTAAACAACGCGCTTATAACACCTAGTGGACATAGCTGCCGAGATATGCCATTCTCTATGGCTTTCACATTTGTCTCTGGAACAATAGACAAGAAAGAAGCCCACGGTACTTGAGAAGAACAAAGCAAAGGTGTATATACGGACACCGCATCTGCTGCAGTTAAGCAAAATGTTTCGGTAAAAGATACGCACATTGCTAAGTCCATCTTGCTCATTGTCACAAGGAAAGCCCTACGCTCTAACCAAGGCAGTTCCTTAAGAGTATGCTGTGTATTAGCAAACAGAGACCTGAGATTCTTTAACACTTCTTCTCCTCCCTGCTCTACTCTGGAGTTTACGTAGAAGTGCAGCTCTTTGCTTTTGTTATTGGCATAACTTATTGCTGCCATGGCTTGCTCTAGGTGGTTTTTCAGTGGACGTATTGCTCCGAAGCATCCTATATGCAATGCTGGATGTTTAAATTCACTATCATACCTAGTCTCTGGGTAGTAATTAGGAAGGTATAAGAAACCTCTACTGCTGCCTGCTGCTTCTTTGAAAGTTTCTCTTGCTCTTTTATCGTTAAATGCTACGTACACGCCTCGCTTTATGTACTCAAAAACCCATGACACCGCTACGCCTTCGCTGGCTAAGAATGGCACATCGCTATGCAGTCTTACTATCCACTTAACGTTTGGATGCAGATTTTTCAATATGTCGAATTTCTCTGGTACAACCCACAGAGCTTCTACTATAACCACGTCTGGTCTAAACTCGGTTACTTCTTTGTCTATACCGTTGTTATCCACTACGGTCACTAACTCAGCGTCAACTCCGTTATCTCGTAGCATATCCACTACAAACTTTGCAGAATTAAAAAGGCCGCTTGAATTGTAGTGGTGCTTACCACCGCCGTGTGTATAGCCATTTTTCTTAAGTATAAATAGTACTTTCATTGTCAAGTCTCCATTGCAGGTTTGGGGGTTTCTGTAATGGACTTGGCCAGTAGGTCCAAAGTATTTGCGATATAAATAAGCATAGGGGGAGTGGAGCAATATACCTCTAACGGACTCAGATCGTTAGTTGTTTATACTCACACTCCCCCTAAGGTCTAGTGCTAAAATTACATGGCACCCTACTAATTACACACTGCAATGCGTGACTCAGAAACGCTATGCGAGTTTTCATTTTCAAGTACCAAGCTTGGTACTAATCTCTTAATGACGAGCAGCAATCTCTTTGCAAAGTGCTATGAATTCATCATGTGACAAACTTTGTTTTGCAAGGTTTGCATCCTTACAACATGGTACGCAGTTCTTTAGCGTATAACCTATAGCTGAGTCTAAACGGTCAATTCCGTTATATGTGTAGGTATCATTACCTACCAAAGATAAACCACGTTTGGTTCTATTTCGTGAACTTACAGATGTGTATATGTTTGATGGTTCTCTACCTGTGTAATAGCAGGGAGATTCCGTAAGTTTTCTAAACTGTTCCTGAGTCAGTTCCCACATAATGCCACGGCTTTTAGCTTGACCTTTGTAATTTCCAAATAGTCCACTAAACTCTGGATTGCTCACTGTACGAAGACAACCACAGCTGCCTACACGGTTAGACCTTAGCTCATTAGTAGGGACATTTTTAGTATTACCACAGTCACAAAAGCATTGCCACGCTGTGATTCCATTTTCACTGATGCGTTTTTGCACCACTAAGCGCCTAAAGCGCTGTCCTTCTAAGTCTAAGTGCGCTTTTATTTTTCTAGGTGCTAAATCTTTACTTCCTTTTGGTCTTCCTAACATGATACCTCCTTCAAAGGTCGAGAAGGGAGCAGTTGAAGGCTGCTCCCAACTCTGACTCAGGATTATAAGCCCTGAGGTATTAAAAATTTACTTCTTTTCCATAGGCAGTTGAGGCGATGGCTGAGTCATAGTTTGTTTTGGGGCGTATTTCAAGTTCTCCGTAGCTTCAAAAGCTTGTGCCCTAGAACGTACACCTGCCTTAATTGCAGAATCCCAGTCTCCAACGCACAGCCCACCACCTTCAAGAGCGTGGAACGGTGCTCCAACTTTGGCAGGTTGGCCACAACGTGGGCAACTGTCTAGGTGGACCTCGCGTTTATGCCAGTTAAAAGTTTCGTGAAAGTATTCAGCCGCTGCGTGATGCGCCGGGGTTAACATTGCTGATAGTGACGCAGGATTAGAAGTCTCTACTGCACGTGCTTCTGTAAGAAGTCCACGGTAATGCTGTTCTAACCTACGTGTAGCAGCGGCTAGCTCTGTCTCATTAGGCTTCTCGTTGGTAGACCAGAATACTCCCAGTCTTCCTAGATTTTGACCAACAGAGAAACTATTGGTAATGACTGCGTCTTGGTCTAAAGAAAGATTGTCAGGATTGACAATGTCCATAGCCATGCGACGACCATCGATAACAACAATATCGATATCGTTTGAGTCTACATTTCCCTTTGGGAACTTAAAAGGAGAAGGTAGTGAGGTAACTACGGCGTACTTTTCCCCTTCCTTACGTGCCGGAATGATCATCTCTTTGATCAGCGGTAGGCGGGAAATCTTATATTCTTGCTTTGCGATGTTGAATAGATATACAAAAAAATCTGCTGGGCGACTAAGCATATAGTCGGCAGTAGAAAAGTTCCAATCAATATTGTTGGCTCTAGTCATACCGTCGCTTAGGTCTGGTCGTCCCTGAGGTCTGCTGCATGTTGCTTCCATTTGTTACTCCTTGAGTCTTCTGAGTTTGTAATTCTTAGTTGTTAAACAGGGTTGGTATGTGCTGATAATCCACGTCCGAGTTTACTTGCCGTGGTCATCATTTTATTCCAATTCCTTTGCATAGCTTCTATTTTTTTGTCAATCAGCGCAGTACGACACCCTTGACGCTGATAAGATACAGGATTTCCCTTAAATGGTACTGCGTTGCTTCTCATAACGTCTTCTATCATGGCAATATCTGCTTTATCTTCTCTTTCTTTCAAATCTGCCATAACGGCCTTGGTTTTTTCCCAACTGATGTCTTTAGCCGCCACTATGATAGGAACCACTGTGTCTAGAAGGAACGTATTGAGAGGCATCATCTCAAATAAGAGCTTGCCGTTTCTCATTTCACTCCAACGTAAATTGTAAAGCATTTGATAACGTCCACTGTATGGGTACTCACCTAGTATCTGCAAACCGGAATCTTCATCAAAGTTTTGTATATAATAAATTTCCGGTGTACCATACTCCAACGCGTCGTGCCATTGTAAAAGTGCCCAGCAGGGAACTCCTCCCCCTATGAGAAGGTCTCGGTACCCTGTATAACCTATCTGGTCTTCTCCAGCCCATGCACCTCCTGCTCTGTACATAGACCGTGGGTCTCCACCTTGCGACCAAACCAGTAAAAAGTTTGGATCATCATAGCGGTTAACCCCACCAATAGCCGTGAGTCTTTCTTGAAATTCTTCAGGGCATAAATTCTGCTGGTAACTAGCTGTTAGACTGGGCATTATTCATTGCCTCTCGCTGTGCTTGTACTTGCGCTTTTTTCACTTCTACATACACGTCAATTTCCTGACGATCTGTAATTCCTAGTTTCTTTTCTAGGATGAAGTTAAGCAGTAACGCTGCAGTGTCTGCCATGCCCATAAGCTCATTGTCATTAGAAGCTAGCTTCATAAACAACGTGTGTGCCTCACGTCTGGACATAGGAGCATCCCAGTACTTATCGTAAGGTTGTTGAATCGGTGAATCTGAACTTATGATCTGAGTCATTTGTTCCTTTCAATATAATCAGCTACTTTTCTCATCCTATCAGGATTGTCATTGAACAAGCCCATACCTCTGTTGCATTTAGTATGTACTATACCTCTTATTTTACCTGTCAAGTGGTCATGGTCTACTGGAGGGAATCTATCGCCGTTTTCTTTCTCAGGTAGAGGTTCTTCGCAGGCTGCGCATAACCCTTTCTGCTCTTTCCATCTTTGTGCATATTGCTCTGGTGTTAATCCAAAGCTACTTTTTAATGAGCTTTTTCTATGGGATTCTATGGTTTTTTCTGGATTTCTATTTCGCCATTCCTTAGTATGTGTGTTCTTGCACTCTAAGCAAACTAATCTCCCACCCTGTTGCACCTTAACATGACCCTGTGGACATGTAGATGTACTTGGCCTACCCATTGCTACTTTCCAATCCTTCTTCTGCGGTGTTTTCTCTTTCTACCATACGTATGTCCTGTACACGTACCACGCGTAAGCCTTCTGGGTCTGGTTCATAGTTCATTTGCACTGAATCACAGAGTACTTCTACTTTTTTCTCATCCATAATGAATACCTCTGAGTTGTAATCACCATAGGTAACACGATCTCCTACACGTACCACATCTCTCATGGGTATTTTCTGTCCACCAAGGATTACGAATTGTCCGACTGCAAGCACAATACCTACATTAGAGTGCTGTCTGTACTTCGCAGCAATGACAAGTCCTGTCTTTGTGTTTAGAACGCTGCCATCTTCCATGATCTTCATGTCTGAGTTTTCTGCACATCTCTTAATCAGTACACGGTCAAGAATAGGTGATCCCGAAGCATAGGTCTTATCTGGGTATTTCTTTGGCGCTAATGGAGCTTCTTTAACCTCTGTAGATAACCAATTAGTACGCCTATCAATGACTGTTATACCTGAACCAAGTTCTTGTGGTTCTTCTGGTGCTACATTTCGTAGTTCAATCGGATCGTTTACTGTGCTTCCACCTGCTGAAAACTGTGCACTGCGTGCGCCCCTAGCTAGGGAATCGCCTCCGTTTAACATGATTGAGTCTCCTGAGTCTTTTAATGTAATACTACCCCGGCTATCCAGTCTCGGCGTGTTTGCGCAAGGAGACTGGGGCCGAGGTTATGCCTGCACTAGGCGCAAACCTACGCAGGACAAAGTTGTGCAAAACAAAAGGCCCTGCGAGGTTTAGCAGAGCCTGTGAATCTTAAACCAATTTTGCCAACTCCGCTTTAGCTGCGGCGACTACCTTAACCGCATCCGCGATGATCAACGGGTTAAGCTTATTAAGGTCCGTTACAATGGCCGCTTCTACTATTGGCGCTTCCTTCACAAACGCAGCCTTAATCTTTCGTCCAATGCTAGGCGTAAACGCACCTACTACGTATGCTGCTACGCCACCTGCAATGAGTTCTACCATACAATTACCTCCACGGGGGTTAAAGGTTACTGAGTACTGTTGTGTTTCTGAGTCCAAAATCTAAGGTATTGCATTGCCCGGTCAAGCCATGTACCGGGGATGGGTGTGAAATCTCCCTGAGCTAGTAGTATTTCTAAATTACCCAGCTTATGGTTGCACTCCCAACACAATAATCCACGAAGGCATTTTCCACATGACACTTTTCTATCACAACATGAATGTTCGTGGTCAATGTGCAATCTTACGTGAAAACCTGTACCCTCAGTTGCTGGGCACAATGCACAGTGTCCTTCTTGCAACTTTAACTTATCTTCGTAGTAATTTTTAGGAGCATGGTGCTTTCTGGCATTGCCATACTTTTTATAAAGAGACTTATCGCGCTCTTTTGCTCCTTCTCTGCACACCTTACAGCCTTTGTTAAATCTTGAATCCTCTTCAAATGTTTTGTGGAACCCACACCACTTCAGACCTTTATCTTTTGCTTCTCTGTACGCCTCTGTAGTGATGCCATATTTATATAGTCGTGCTTGTCTTCTCATTTTCTCTCCTCTGCAAAGGTCAAGCAGGGCCTGTTGCAGCAGGCCCCACTCTAGTACTGGGTAATTAGTCCAGCAATCTTTACTTCAATAGTATAGCACAAGACGTGTAGAGCGTCAAGTGCTACACTAAGGGATGTCAGGTCTCTACACCAAGACATCAAACTTCTAAATCACGATTAGATCGTGGGAACAGCAGCGTTCTGTACATAAAGTCCAGCACGAGGGGCGCTATTTGCTAAGTTGAAGCACGTATTATAGGCAAACATATGGCTGGTCAAATACGTTCCGTTCGTGGTACCCACGTCAGGTACGGGTGCAACCACATTGCCGCCGCCGAAGTCATAAAGCTCCAGAGGAGAAAGCTCGCCAATGTACCAATTCTCCATGATTAGGAGGTCCATACGCGATGCAGTTGCTGTGGCAGACTTGTGGTACTTACGTCCACCGAACGTGTCCGAGAAATAACGCTTGGACATGTCCAGAGTCTTCTCGCCCTTAACTTCCTGAGCGTTTACGATCTGAACGTTGTACATCAAGTTACTCTGTGCAAATGCCTGCTCAAGAGGACCATACCAAATGCCGCTCTTTAGCGACTCTGCATCTGGACCGAGTGCTCGTGTCAACAGTACTTCTGCACGTTGCGCGATTCCGGGGGTAATTGCTGCGCCGTTCAGGTTAATGGTTGGCGTGCTAAGACGACCGGGGTACGCGTTGCGGTTCAGCCCACCGATGGTTCCAGTGTTGCTGTTAACATCCCAAGCCTTAATACCTAGGATGGAGTTTCCGCTGCCGTACGATGCACCAGCTACGACGATGTAATCGGTAACAACTACGTCAGAAGGTAGAACGGTGCTGAAATATAGAGTGTTGCTAGGGCCATCAGAGTAGCTGATAGTTGCCTGTGTAACACCACCAGTACGTTGGACTCCACCTGTGCTGTAGAACTTTACGACCTGTTGATCGGTAAAGGCTACTGCAACGTTGATACCAGCAATGCTAGCAGTCTGGGAAGCGGGTGATCCGCCGCTCAGTACAATGGTAGCTGTTGCAGGAATCTGGTCGATCATCAAATATGTTGCGCCGTTTCGTTTGTATAAACGGCTCTCGTAATTACTTACGAGTTCAGACTATATCATACCTTTACGGTTCAACTGTACAAGTTGATCTCTTAGTTCTTGTCTCTTTTGGTGAGCCTCAATGTATATAGGACTGTCTGTAGTCAGCTTCAATCCCTGCTGACATCCATTTCTTCCTTCGTATACCCGCTCAAACTCTAAACCAATAAGAGCCTGCCGCTTCTTTATCACTAGATAAGGAAGCATTGTTTCAAGAACTGCTATTCGATTGTTCTTACCTTTAGGCATCCATGCGTATTGTGTTTTGCAGTTGTTCTTGTTTTTAGAGCAACTAACAGAGTACATACCACCAAAATTACTAATCAACCACTGCATCAACTCTAGGTTGGTGTTTGCTATCTTCACGTTCATCTGGAAGATGGTTGTGTTGTTTTTGTTGTGGCTAGTACTGATACAAACGGTGCCTTCACCATCGAACAGCCCAGCCAGATACGACCAGTGCGTTTCATTTGAGTTTTTCATAAAAGTTGTAGTGCTTCGGTCTCACTTGAGACCTACTCCCTTGCGGGATAGTCGTTACACCTTCCTCAGTTCCGAGGAGCGGCTCGGTATTGTCTGATATACGATTCTATTATATCAGGTTTCCACCGAATTCTCTACATTTTACACGGGCAGATTTTGTTTACCCGTGCCATCACTGTTGATCAAACCTTCGATACCCTGCATTGCTGCATCCAAAGAGTTCTTCATTTCCTGTGCTTTGACAGCGAAGAGACCCTTCTGCTTGGAATCTGTGGAAGCCTGAGCTAGCCAAGAGATTTCGCAAACGTTGAACAGGTATACTGGGGCCAGAGCGAAGGAAGCCCATTGTGAACCGCTGCCACGTAGCATGCTATCTGCGTTGCCAGTGCCTTGTGAAATTGCCGCACCAGCCTGTACCCGGAAAGGTACGCGGAATGATGCACGTTGTGTCCCGCCAGCGTTCGACTGGTTGGATACAGGAATCTTTGTTGCTTCAGCCTTGAACATGCTGTATGCGGTAGTTCCGTGGAAAACTAGATCGGGAATTTCCTTAGCAAACGCATCAAGTTCAACTGCTTCTACTGCTGCTTCTAAAAGTGCTGCCATACTAACCTGCTATACTACTAAAAGTCTCTCGTAAAATAGTGTAACCTCTGAGCGAGTTCTACTGAGACTGTTCCGCTGAGTCGTTCATTGCGTTTGTGCTACAGCAATTCTTGGTGTGCCCATATTTAAGGTGTTGTCGCCACCATCACACTTTAGAACTGACGTTGAGATGTAACTCCGTGACCGCCTTGTTATACGCTAGCAACAGGCCTTATGTTTCTTCAGGCAGTCGCGGAGGCACATCTCTGTGCCTTCTTTTATTACAATGTCTGCGTTGAGGCTGCTATATCCTGAGCCTGAACGTTCACAACAAGTCCAGAGCCTGAAAGGGTAACTGGAATCAGTGTGGTTGGTCCGCTGTTAGTTGGAACGGTTCCTAATGTTCCAACGATTGTTGCGGCATCTCCAGTATTAACTGGTTTGCCGTCTCTGCTATTTGGTCCTGAATTTGTTGACATACTTTATTCCTCTTTTAGTTTACTTTCTCCAAGTCACAAATTTTACCGATTTGCCATCTGGAGTTTTTACGAATCCCCGACCAGTTATTTGCAACGTAATCAGATCAGAAGATGTATAATCCTTACCACCTACTTTAATAGGATCACGCACAAGGTTCGTGGGACGACTAGCAACATAAATAGGCTTTCCTGTGTTTACCGATTGTGTTGCTGCTTTTGCCGCTGTTTCTTTCTTCACCGTAGCTGCGGCTGCTTTACCAGCTGCTGAGCCACCCTTGGCGTAATTAGGGTAGCGTGCTTGAATAGTCTTTGTAACTACATCAGTGGCGATAGAGTTTAACTTGGCTTCGTGGTATTGTACAATCTTTGCGCGATCTGGAGTTTTCTGCTTCCACATTGCGCTCATTTGTGTCTGATATGCATTATCTGCTTTTAGGGCTGCATACAGACGTTCCTTAATTCCGTTTCCTAAATCAACTTTGGTCTCATATGGGAAATCTTTGAAGAAAGGCATCTTCAAGAATCCACCTAAAACCTTACCTAAAGATACGTTATTTTTCTTTTCGCACTCTTCGGCTACTCCAGTTTCAAACTTTGTGCGATCTTCCGCTGCTGAGTCTGCTTTGGTCTTCTCGAATGCAGCTTTTTCTGCTAAGAACTTCTTACGCTCTGGAGTTTCCGTAGGGGTAGTAGTTCTTGTCTTTGCATCGTTGCTCAAATCGTTGTACCAGTCAGTAATGCTCTTAACTAGACTAGTAATCTTAGCAACATTTGGTACTACTTCTCCCTTTTCGTTCTTCTCTACAAGGGCTGCATTGAACTGACTAACGAAGGAATCCATGTGGACTTCCTTCAGTGCGTTTGCAACTACAGGAATAGTGGTATTATAAAATGCATCTACATCATGTACCTTCAACTTCTCCAAAAGAGAAGGTGCCAATTCACCCAGTGCTTCGGGATGACCGTTAGCCTTAAGGTCCTCAATAACGTTGTCCCAAATCTTACTATCTGCTGCGTAGAGCATCTCATCTACAGCAGCAACCGAGTCTAACGCCTCCTGCATTTTCTGGTAGCCTTCGGGTCCACCGATTGTGTCGATAAACGCCTTGGCTTCCTGCATCTCTGAGACGCCTTTAGGGAAAATTTGTTTTGCAGCCGACCAACGTTCAAATGCTCCGTGAAGTTCTTTAACTACAGAAGCATTCTTGGGGTCCGCATCTCGCATTGCTTTAAGCGCAGATCGCACATTTGCAGGTGTTGCATCTTTTAGTTTATCTGTTGCTTTTTCAGAAGCCTCGGTTTTAAACTTTTCCTGTTCTTCAGGTGTTTTGTCTGTACCATCGGCATTCTTTGTTTCGGTCTCTACTCCCTCGGTAGTTTCCTCTACAGGTTTATCTTCTGTTGCCTCTTCTGTTGAGTCTACGGCAGGTGTTTCAACTACGGTTGAGTCTACTGTGGTTTCTGGTTCTGCTACTGCTGTGGATGTATCCGCAATTGCGAAGTCCACCATTTCTTCGGACATTTGAGTCTCCTGAGTTATTTCTGAGTCTTGTACTTCTCTATATAGTCTGCGGCCATTCTGAGTATAGTAGGGTTGTCTTGAAAAAGTCCTAAAGCATGGTTACAAGAAGAACACAACAATCCACGAGGAACCGGAGGCACAATGTGCTCATGGTCAGCATGCGGAGTATTAGTGAACTCTCTAGTGCATATTGCACAGCGATTATTCTGTTCTATCTTTGCTTTTTCTATAGACTCCTGAGTCCATCCAATTTTAAGTAAACGTCTATTTTGTTTTCTTTTATAGAGTTCGACTTTGTTTTCTTTCCAGTACTTCTTGTGGAGTCTACTTTTGGCTTCACCTTGGTATGTAGCTTCATAACACGACCTACATAAACCTTTGGCATGGTGTTTTCTCTCAGGATGACACGTGTTCACCTTGAGTTTTCTTACAAAAATTCCTTTTGGCATTTCTTCCTTCCTAATCAAGTTCGTACGGGGAGAGGATTAGGCTCTCCCCGTACTAGCTCAAGGGAGCTACCCTTGAGATTTTATGCTATTGGTTCTTCTAATGCTTTTGGAATTGCCTTGCCTGCTATCTTATGATCTAACGCCTCTGCTGCATGTTGTGCAAACATTTCGGGTGTAGATTGTACGCTCATTTTTGCAAGCAATTGCGTAGCTACTGGAGGAGGCATCTTGCTTATATCGGCGGAAATGCTCTCACTTGGTGGCTTTGGAGGAGGCTGGTTAGCTGCTGCAATTTTCTTTGCTTGTGCTAAATGCTCCATAAAATGCAAGTGTACATTGGCAAAACCTGCCTGTTGTTCTGGTGTTCCCCAGCGGAATTTTTGTCCCTCGATAGAATTTAACCACTCTCCGCATTCACTTGCCTCTACGCTATGATTCTCACTTTCATCCTGCGCAACTGGCACGGTGCTCACCTGCTGTGGCATTGATTGCATACCCTTTTGCAGCTGATCTACCATAGCTGCTGCTTGTGGTGGCACTTGCTGTCCACTCAAAGCTGCAGCCTTCATACCTGTAGTGACTTTTTCCAGTCCAACTTGCATTTGAACAAGTTGTGGGTTAGGCATAGGTCCGCTACGTAGAAGTTTTTCAAATTCGCATCTCTGTTTAGTTACAGAAGATGCTCCTTCTACTTTGAAGTTCTTCAAACGCAAAGCGCTTGATACTTCTACTAAATTAGCAGGGCTGAATATCCACTGTGCAAACGGTGTTCCGGGTGCGGTAATTGCTTTATCAACCAAGCTCATTACCTTTACCGATTTTTGTTCTTCAGTTTCTGGAATAGATGGGTTGCTTTCTGGATAACACAGCACATTGCCGCCTAGCAAGTTTGCAGTGTTAACAGATATGTTCTTACCATCTATGTTCTGTTTTATTTCTTTACCATCACGGCACTCTGCTGCACATTTAACAGCCTGTGCGGCTGCAGCGGCGAACATGTCCTGAATATTATTCCATGGACATCCTACGCGCTGTAGAGCTTGATCCCTTTGAATAACAGCGTTTCCTACTGTATTCTCTCCTGTAGCGTTACCAAACAGGGAAGGAAGTGCTCCTGATATTTCTTCAGAAAGTGTAGTGATAAACCATTTGATGAAATCCGGCAACGCTGGTTGGTGCTGTGGCGTTGGTTCCACCATGATATATTGTGATTCTGTAGTCAACCCCGGTTGTGGTAGAAATGGCCCTATACTGCCGGGAACGTTGGGTTCTTTCTTAATAGCATCCATATCGAATGCTTCAGAATTCATCCACTTCTTTGGTACTGTACGCTTAAAGAAGTCGTCTAAAAGATCAACCCAATCGTTAATTCTTTTTTGGACGGAAATTAACGCAGTGCCCATGGCTCTGCGATTTTGTCCTTTGCCTGCCGAAGGATGTCCTATGACTATATGGTCATCCATCTTCTCGTTTCTTGAGAAGGCGTACTCTTGTCCAGCGCGTGCCAATAGAACACCGTCTGGAAATGCTTCTAGTAGTTCTGCTTTAACTTCATCGCCAACGGACTGGTCGAGAAACATTGATGGACGCATCCATGTATACTTAACAGTGGTATGGCGACTCAATGAATCTCCGGTTACGTATGCACCAAGTACTGCCTGTCGTACGTTCTCTCTTGCGATACGGTCTAACTGTGTCGCTGATTGACCGTCAGTGCCGGGACTAATTTTGCTTGCAATCCATGGGAACATACCACGAACCATAGCAACATCATAATCCAGCATCAGTTGTACATACTGCATCTCAGAGAAGTTATCCACAGATATAGGAACCTTATGGTCTAGTTTTCCGTGTACTGTAGTTACTTCCATACCAAGGGGCTTCTTGGAATTATTTCCTACTCCTGCCGAATTTAGAAGTCCCTCTATCTCTCCTCCGGTTTCTGCGGCGGATTCTGTGGTCTCTAAGAAATCCTCCTGTCCTTCTTGTCCGGTAGGTGTGCTGTCTGGAGGGTTAAGAATGTTCTCAGGTACAGTTGGTGTTCCCTGATCTTTCTCAAAACCGTACTTCTGTCCGTTCAGCTCATATCTCGTCCACATCAACGTGCGATCTTCATTCCAAAATACTCTTGCGCATTGCACTAGTAAATCGTGAAGATTATTATTTCTTGACCATATGTCTTTGAATCTAGCAGCTTCTTCGGCTGCTATCTTATCTGGTCCCCACTCCGGGTCTACGGGAAAAAATTCTACCTTAGGTATCTCTCGTGACAGTGCAGAGACAATAATGTCTCCCTTTGGTCCGTACACGTTTGTGTCGTATATGCTATTGTGATTTCTCTCGTTGGCTTTCTTTCCTTGTCCGCCTCCGGGTAGTTCCCAACCTCCTCGCTTACCACGAAGAAGATGCTGATAGCCTCTCTCAAAATGAAGAGCTTCCCATGCTTGCTCAACTTCCATACGTCGTGCAGCTACATCTGCTTTCGTGCAGATATCATCAAGCGCAATCAACGTACCTCGTGCTGTGTCTGATAACTCAGCAAACGGCTCTGGAGAATAAGGGAATGGCGCATATACTCCCAGTGGACTATCGTTAGGAGACTCTGGTGCATCACCTTGCTTATTGGAACCTTCAGCCTCTAGTCCTGTTACCTCTGAAACGTCGTCTGCCATTTTATAGCCTCTTCTTAGTGCCGCATAGCGGCGAACCCTTTGGCCGAAGCCTTCATATGCTTTACGTGCTCACTGTCTCCCGGCTTAGGTTCTTTTTGCGAAGCCGTCAGTTTCTTACCTTGCGGAACTCCTAAAGCTTCGTGGAGTCCACCTTTCTTAATTTCGAATGAACCTTTCGATCCAAGGTCCACTTCGTGCTTTTTGTGACCAATACCTGTTGCCATCACTTCTCCTACTTTTTAGTAGCGCGTGCGTTTGTACCTTTTTTAACACCCATAATCACTCGTTTAAAGGAAGATGGATTCTGATCTTTTGCAGACAAAGGAGGTTGTTGTGGTGATGGGTTCAGTTTGGTTCTTCGTCCTATTCCTGTTGACATTACATTCTCCTATGCAGCTCTCATAGAGCCCTTTACTAATTGACCACCAGAATCAACTCTTGGTTTCTTTCTACGCGGTGCAGGCATAGGTGCCTCTCCCTGTAGCCAACTAGGTAAAGGTGTAGAGTTTACAGACGCAGTCTCTGCTGGTACTTTTGGTTTCTTTGGTGTTCCTAGTCCTATCATTTTGCCTCCGCTGGTTCGTTGTCTTCACAGCAGGCGTTATCTTCTACTGAGTGACCTTTTAATGCGCACCAGCGTGTACGTCCTTCGCTGTCTGGTTTGGGCATTTGATTTTGTCCGTATTCACACCTAACACACCCAAAACCTTTAGGGTTTTCTGTAGAACCAAATCCTATGCGCTTATCATCCATTCTGCCTTTTGGGCAGTATCTAGCTTCTGGGTCTCCAGCGTTTCTAATTTCCCAATATCCACAGCTTTCAGCAGTAGGATTTTCCAGAGGTTTAATACGTATGAGACACTCTGATTTTCCAACAAACTTATTACACGCTGAACTAGAGCCATCTTTGCACCCGCCACAAAGGTACGCACCTTTTGGATCATACGTATTAGGTAGTCCACATTTAGAGTCCGCATACGACGCCAAACGCACACTATCAAGGCGTCTTTTAGCCCATTCTACTTCATCTTTTGCTGTGAAGTTTTCTCTAGGTACAACAAACAACCCGTCTTTAACAGGCCCATATAAAATAGGTCTAAGGTTGTCATCTTTAGAGTTATTGTTTTCTTCTTTTTTATTACTACCTAATCCCAGAGGCATTTTTCTTCCTCCCAAATCCCGGAGCCTTCTTACGCTCAGGGAGTCCCTTAGGAGAGCCTGTTGCACCAATCCACTCCTTGACTCCCGAATTCCCTAGCTTCTCTTTAGCGTCATCTGTGTGCAACCATCTGAATTGTGCCTTAGATTCTGCTGGCATATCTTACTCCTGAGCGTAGATATCAGGGGCCATGAATCCATCTTCCTCTGAAGATGCTCCCTGTTGTGCCTTTCCCTTATGGAACGGACTATCCTTCTCTTCGTTACCTTCTTTGCCTGCAGGAGGTACTGCAGATAATTCTCGCGCCTCGTCGTGTGCTTTGTGTGCATGCTCATGGACATTTGTATGAACATGGCCATCTGCATGGTGACTTTGAACGGTGTGACGCCCTGAGGCTTCATCGTGGTGGATTACTACTTTATGTGCTTTTCCGTGTTCTTTAACAGCAGGGTGTTCTTCCCCGCCATGCATTTCATCATGCATCTCAGATTCTTTATCTTCAAAATTCTTGTCCATACCTTCGCGCTCACCAGCTTCAAACTCTGGTGTTTCCTTAGCTTCATGCTCAGGCGATTCGCTATGCATACCATCTTCGGTATGTGCTTCGTCGTACTTGCGACCTGCGAAGATTGATCCAAACTTCTTCCCCGGTGTCCGCTTAGATTCGTACATTTTTAATCTCCTCTTCGGCCATGCCGAGTTACTTCAAAAGTTCATTGATCTTTTTCGTTAAGTCTTCTTTGGTGTTACATACGTACTTGTCAGGCTCAACCCAAGGAGACGGAATCCATCCTTTTTTCTGACTAAGTGTTTTCTTTGGCTCATAACAAGCCTCAATTTCGTACCCGTTTTTAGCTACACAAATTGACAAACGGGTTAATTTACCTTTATCTGCCATGTTAACTCGCCTCTGGATTATTATTTCTATCGTCTTTTGATCTCTGTCCCTTAATTGTTTTTGCTGTCCATTTTCCTTCACTGTCTGGTTGCATTGCAAATAAACCGGATTCGTCAATGTCTAGGGCATCTCTATCACCTGTACATAATTCACTTATGCGGCGGCATGCTGAGCCAGACAGTACCATAATAAACGGTCCATCCTTCTTTGATTTATTTTGCAGGCCTTCGACAAAAGGATCAAGCCTGCTAGTAAATTCATCGTAGGACTCTCCATCCGGCGCTTCCTTGGAAGGGTTTTCAAGTAGCTCTTTTACAAACTTCTTGTTTGGCTTCTTCCGGTCGCCTGCCATGCTTCCAAGGTTCCATGTCTTCATCTTATCCGTTACTTCAATTTTAGGATCAGAAGTAATACCAGACTTAAGTATCTCAGCTGTTTCTTTTGTTCTCTTCAGGGAAGAAGTATATATACACGTGAAGGGAATACCTTTTAGGTAGTCTGCCAGTACCACTACGATGTTCTTTCTACCTTCGTCATCCAGAGGCAAATCCAACCATCCATCGCTGCGATGAAGGTCGTCCAATGCAGTTTGTCCATGTCTAATACAGTATATACGTTGTTTATCCTTTGTTTTTTCTGCATCGTATCTACGTTGCGCAAATACATTTGGAAATTTCTTATCAGGATTAATCTCTGATTTAAACATAGACCTCCTTTAACTCTTGGAGGCCACTGCGGCTTCCTCTGCTAATTCTTTTTCTATTTGTAAATCATGTGCTTCAACTTCCGCTTGCCAACTTGTTTTGACAGGTGGGGAAGTAAACGATGCGAAACTGGGCTTCTCTGCGCGTTTACGTGTAGGGTCAATACCTACCCTTGCGTTGATGTTTAATTCGTACATTGAGATTTTAGTTTGGAGAAATGATTTTTCGCTTCTTAGCTCTGCTATAGTTTGGTCTTTGTCTTGTCGTAGTGCTTGGTTTTCCATTTGCAGTCTAAAAATCTCCGCTTGCATTATCTCTGCTAGACGTGAACCAAACAGTTTTCTGAGCGCTTCCCTAAACGCCTGCGCTGCATTCACAATGCTCATGCTGAGTCCTTCCCCATCCACACTGGCTGGTCCTGCGGCTTAAATGATAAGGTTTTGTTTGCTGCCTCTGCATCTAGTTTCATTTTTAAGAAATGCGCCGCAAGGGGATCATTCTTCTTTAATGCAGCTATTCTCTCTGCCTCTGCTTGCGCTTCTGGTTTTTTCTTTGCGGCTAAATGACCATACAGACCATAACGCAGAGCATCATAGCAGTCGTCCCCTTTTGCGTCTACTTTTAGAACATCGTCTAAATTGTCTGGGTCACGCATTAAGGTTGGAATAGCAAGTATAATTTCTTTACAGGTATCTAAGAAAACCAGCTCACCCTTTTTTAGCATATTGTACATCAAGGATGCAGAACCAATACGGTCCCTAGTGGCAGGTGTCACAGAAGGCAAACCTACTACTCGTAATGCACGTGAGTACTCATCTGCTGGTGATCTAGCTTCCATCTGTCTAGCAAATTTTTCATGAGAAAAATATATGGCTTTAAGTTTGAAAGTTTGTCCATTTGGGAGCTTACATTTAGCTTGAAGGATAGACACTAGCTGATCCATGGTCTTACCTCCAGTTACAACTATTTCTCCAAAGCAAACTGTTTTAAGTTTATAATCTTCTCCTACCGAGTTCTTAACCATCGCTTTTGTAAATAAATATAAAGCATTTGCATGCTGTACTCCCCAGTCATGTCCTGCCCATACTGGTTGATAGTCTTGCCAAATTATAGCTTCTGGGTCTTCTCTTAGATTTATAACGTGATAGTATGAATCAAACACGTCAAAATATTGCCCCTCTACTGTTCCATCTAAGCCGAGAAGCATTTTATCTCGCTTCGCCTTAGGCATAGACATGAGTCTGGAAATAATTCCGGGATCACGTTTTAGCAGTTCAGTGTTATCCATCACTGTAGAACGTTGACAGGCGTACTTACTTGGGTCGTAAATGCACCGCCATTCTCCGCCTTCGGTTACCCACCATGTGCCATTGGTTTCATCCTTGCGTGCATCCTCAGGCTTATCCCATGGCTCTTTTTCTACAAAAAGTTTTCTATAGTATTCATAGTGAGGCCCAAGTGGATTGCTACATCCAATAATTACTGGAACCGGAAGATTACCCGCCTCATCGCGTTGGCAACCGGGATTAATTATGTTTCTAGAATACAACATTAACCACGCATCTGCTGAGAACTGTCCACACTCATCTACTAAAATTCCACAATATGCTTGTCCTAGATATTGAGCAATATCTTTTTCTCTTAAGTTGTTGCAATGCCCAAATATAATTTTGGAACCATTTTTAAAAGTAGCTACGTGCTTTGTTTGGTCGTAATCGTATAGTTCTTTTGGTACGAAAGTACGAAAGTCGCTAATGGCCCCTGCCTCTAGTTCCTTAAAGGTTCTGCGAAGGACAAGAACATTACACCCCGAAAATTGTAAACAATAATGCATGGTTAAATAAAGTAACCAACCTGAGGTTTTACCGCTACGAATGCCGCCAACACTTAAGACTTGCTGTGCCACAGGCTGGACATAAACTTTACCGTTCCTCATTACATTTCTAAGCAGCTCCGTCTGTTTCGGTTGAAATCTGAATATCTTCTCGAAGTTAAGAGTACCGTCAGCGTTGATATACGCAGGACGTTCTCCTCCCTCGATTATTTTTTTTCTAGGCATCTGAGTGCTTTCTACATAAGTCTGTTCGGAAAGCTGCGCTACAGGTAGTACCACAAAACTTTTTCTTTTTTGTCTGTGCAGTAATTGGTGCACCACATTCCCAACAGCTTATTGTCCATGGTTTTCTTAACAAAGGTCGCCCAGTTCTCCCAATTCCACGTGGAGCATGGTGAACTCTATGCTCCCTAACAGGAAGCAGCTCATAGTTACTTCCGTCAATTGGGTTATTAAGTGGATTTTCATCTTTATGATGCACTTCAAACCCTTCATCAATGCTACCGTTTTTGCTTTCATAAATAGCAACATGAAGGTACGTTTTAATTCCCTGTCTCCAACCTTTGTAATAAACTCTATCAGACCTTCGTGCGGATTCTGGGTATCTGTAATAAATAACATCTTCGAACACCACAGTTTGTGAAACAGCAGGCGTACGGTCTTTTCTAAATCCTTTTGGCATTGCTTTACTCCTCCATTAAAGGTCGAGGAGAGCGGTGTTAATGGCACCGCCCTCTACTCTGCTCCAAGCTGATCAAGGCTTGGGATTTGTATGTACATCCAAAACTTCTGCAAAGCTAGGCTTAAGAAGTTCCTTAGGTTTTTCCTCTATAATTTCTGGGTGCATCAACTGTGGAGCTTGTATAACTACTACTTTCACTGCTTGATGTGTGAGCTTGTCCAACTCTTGCTCTGATGGGTCTTCCTTTCCTAGGCCTCTACGCATAAGTATCTCGTACGCCTTAGCCGCAGCCATCATGGCTTTGGGATCAGAGTCGGGATTCTGCGCTATACGCAGCATGTTCAAAGTAGCTACATCGCATTCGGATAATCCTTCTTTACCTTTTTCTTTACTGGGTGAGTAAAGAATTTTCCTTATGCGTCTCGTAAATTCAATTGTTGGTATTAGTGGTTTAGGTTTCTTAACAAAATGTCCTTTATCACTACGCAACATTTCTCGAACGCCACCTTCTTTTGTTTTTACTACAACTAAAGAAGTACCTTCAGGCAACTCCTGAGATATTGGTTTTGGTTCTGAATTAGACATTTGCTCCCCATTTCCTAAGATAGCTTAAAGCTAGATGCATGAACTCTGTGTTCTCTATAGAACCGAGCATCGTATTGCACCTATTGTGTAATAAACCTCTAGGTGTTGGAGGATCATTATGCTTATGGTCGGCACAAGGTGTCTCATTTTCTTCAAAAGGCTGTTTACAAAGATCACAACAATTATTCTGTATAGACTTTGCTTCTTCTATTGAGTCCGGTGTCCATCCTATTTTATTCAGTGCTGATTTTCTAGAGCTTTTTATATGGCTGTTTCTAAATTCTACATCATTTTCATATCTATCTTTATATCGCTTTTTCTCAGTTAGTTTCAAACACTTAATGCAGGCCTTATTCTTATCTATGTTTCCCGTTGTTCTTTCGTGACCACGTTTACAATGTGTTTTCATTTTACCTCCAATAAAGGTTGAACCTAGAGTGTATTGGGCACTCTAGGCTCTGCGTTGGGTAATTAGTCCAACGATTATTTACAGCTTCTTAAACTGTGATAATGCAGCGTCAAAAATGTAAGAAGTTTTTTCTAGAGCATACTTCTTGAATAAACCTTCTATATAATCTGTATACTGTTTTGATTTTGTCTCAGTGATTTTACTTAGGCGTTGAATCTCTAGCTGGGCCTTTAGATATTCTAATTCTGCCTCTCGCAAAAAGAGCTTTTCTTCCGCCGTGATGTTTACCAGAGCAGCCTTAACAGCTTCCTCGGCTTTAACAACTTCACCTTCGATTTTTTCAACTACAGACTTTGCTTCTGTCTCAACTGTTTTAACTACGTTTTCAACTGCTGTTTCTACGCTCATATCTGAGTTCTCCTGAGTTTTATTTATTACCAAACATCAACGAACGCTCCTGCATTTGCTAGGCGTTTCATTTCTTCCTGAAAAACTTCCCCATGATCTGCTCTGGGTTTTGATACATGTACCATTTCATGCAACAGGTCGGCAACTACATAACGCATAGATTTTACCTTGGTTCTCTGAATCAAAACAACCGGAGGTTTATCTGCATAAAAATATGTAGATGCGCAGTTGCTTTTTTCTGGACTCTTGCTCTTGCCTATTCTACGCACGAAAAATAATTTGGTACCAACAGGCAGTTCGTTGCTAAAGTACTTCTCGTTATAAATATTATATAAACCTTTTAAATAAGACGAAGCACGCATATTTACTACTCCTATGCTCACCGCGTTCGCTTTCGAGCAATATGGAGCGAGGCATAATGCTACGCGGCCTCTGCGCATATAAACGACAAAACCTCACCCGGATTAAAGGTGAGGTCTATTTATTTCTTAAAATGTCCCGCTGTCAGCGTCAAATGACGGCTTACAAACTTTAGGGAGCGGGTTATTCCCTTACGTATCCAGTTGGCCGTAGCGGGATACTTGCGCCTTTGTCCGCTGGTACTTGGCAAGCCATCCACGGACGAGCAGAAGAAGGGATGATCACTCCCAAAACATCTGCAATGCCCACGTTCCGCCACGCCTTGCGTGAATCGTGTGGGACTTTCGACAGAGGACTGCCGTCCTTCATTGTCGAATCTTTACAAATTGTTGTGCGATTTTTGTAAGTGTCGCCCTTAAACGCCAAGCGCTCCACGTTAATAAATTCTATACCCGTTTTTCTTAGCCTGTTCTAATTCTACTACACATTCATCTCTGACTTCTGCGGAAATATGTTGTGTAGTTGCGAATTCTATTAAATCAGACATTCTTTGATCGAACTTCTCAAGACTGCTCTCATTTACCGCTTTCAACAAGAAAAGCGGTTCGTCATCTTGTGGAATATCGTTACTCATGTTGGGCACTTTCTTGCTGAGCCAACTTTTCATTTGTTAACGCAAAATCTTTGTAGTATTTTAAAGCTGCAATGTCGTATGCAGTAACAGCTAATTCCTGAGTATCAAAATACCCTAAATGTACTTCTTTATTATTTATATGTATGCGCGATCTCCACTTTTCATGAGACTTACTCCACGATACACCTTTATACTTTTGTTTAGCTTTTCTGTTGTAAGAATTCTGCTGTCCTGTAGCCGAACGCAAATTGTGGCGCTGACAATTAAGACCATTCCTGTCTTCATGGTCTACTTCGGGTTTTTGCCCACCGGGAAGTCATAAAATAAAACGATGTAAAGATTGAACTCCTTGTTTTCCTCCTACTCTTGGAGTACTACGCTGAGCATACACAGTGTTCTTCCTTACAGAAGCAAACCATCTATACTGTACCGCACGTTCAAAATCTTCGTCATCGACTAAAGCTACATAACCTTGTGTTAATTCAATTGTTTTCATACTAACCTCCACGAAAGGTTGAGGGCGGTATTCGTGGTACCGCCCTCAGTGTTGCATCTCAACTATGAGTCTTACGACTTTTGATTTGCTGCTCACTGTCTATTGTGCAAACTTTTCACTGCTCAGGTGGTGTGCCTGATTGTCCTCCAACAAAGGAGGGATGTCATAAAGTCTGGGTGAGACGAGGCGGCAGTTTCGCCGCCTGCTGTACAGCTACGCCTCAGTCTCTTAGCGCCGGGGCTACAACTCCCAAAGGAGAATAAAGGAGGAACCCCGGCGTTTGCTATCTTCGGCGTTGCGCCGTATGTTGCGGTAAAGAGTTCGTTATTTATATTTCAATATGTAAGCAGCTGCTTGCAGCAGCATTTGGGGACTATCTTGAAATAGTCCAAGTCCTCTATTGCAATTGGAACACAAAATTCCTCTTGGCTTAGGAGGTTCAGTGTGCTCGTGATCGGCGCACGTTTTATTACTGTCTAAACCCTTGTTGTTGTGCAAAGGTTTTTCACAGATGGCACATACGCCTTTTTGCTCATTGAACTTTTCGTTGAATTTATCTCCACTCCAACCTTTTGCTTTCAATCTTCTCTCGCGCTCATCTACAGCACAGTGCTTGCGCAGTTGATGGTTGTGTGGGTCTTGTTTGCCCAGTTTGGGCCAACCTACTTCTTTCATCTTGTCCTTCCCTAAAAGGTAAGCCTAGTCTTTAGGGCGACTAGTCCGAGATGTGGAATGCACACACTTTCTCTCAGTGTTAATAGTATACCACGGAATTCACCAATGTCAAGTAAATAAATCTTTAATAACTACGAAATTTTTCGTACTACGTTTGTTTTCAGTGCTGTAGAACCCGCATCGTTTGTGTAAGTTGTTGATTTATATGGCAACATTTAGCGATTTGACATTTAAAACTTCATATGATATTCTAATCTTGTCCTTCTCCCGGCAATACTACACATATACCTATATGTAGGTAACATAGACTATAAGTTACCATTTATAATCAATAACATTGAGTTACCATAGTCATTCCAAGTTGTTGAAAAGAAAGAACTATAATTATGAAAGAATCAGCTAAAGCTAGGCGGGCTCGTAGCAAGCTGCGGCAGGCCCTATACCTTAAGCTGAACGTCTGGATCCAGCGCGAGAAAGACATGGAAGTTGCGGTGACCCTGCGGCACCCCGGCGTACCTGAGAAGTTGGAATTTATCCGACAGGAACGAGCGAAGCTAGAAAAGGAGCTACAGATACTCGATAGGGGCTTCAAGAGACAAAGAGCATGGAGCCAAGGAAAAGTTGGATAGTCAACGTTACCCACTGACTGGGGAACGTCCCACCTGAGGTAAAATCAAGGAGCGTATAATAGAAGCATGCCAGAGATTGTGCAACAATTGCGGCCTTTAAACTTGGCCGAGTTACAACCTAGTTTAAAGCCTATTTTAATTACCGATGATGCTGGGCTTCTGCTGCTGAAAGATTATATCGCACGGAAAAGAGCCAAGGAAGACTTCGTACTTTGTTTGGATACAGAAACAAACATATGCGATGATTTTTGGTTTCGTCGTGCACGGACGATTCAGCTAGGAGACCGTGATGAGCAATATGTAATTGATCTACTAGCGTTCGCTGGATCGAAAGAAAGACTAATTGCTACGCAAGGAGAGTACGGGATAAACAGTGAAGGAGTCTATGACAAGGTCATAGATATCCTAAAACCTATACTGTGTAGCAGAGAGTTTCTAAAAGTGGGGCAGAACCTTTCATTCGAATACACAATATGGTGGTGGAACTTTGGCCTGCGTATATGGAACCTGTACAGCACCGATATGGCAGAGCGTGTCATTCAGGCCGGGACAATATCACTCAAACGCATGGCCGAGTTCTCCATGGCATCTATTGCCGCGCGACACTTCGGCTTGTTGATCGACAAGAGTGAACAGGAAGGATTCGATCTAGAAACACCTCTTACTCAGAAGCAGATAGATTACGCCGCGCTAGACGTACGCTTTCCACTTGCTATGCGGCAGGCTCAGGTCAACATTATGACTGCCGACCAATTACTGACCACATCACAAATTGAAAATGATGCCATAGGTACATTTACAGATATGCATCTCAATGGTCAGAACTTAGATGATGATCGTTGGAAGGAGCGCATCGCTCACGTCATTGAGAGACGTGTTGGTGAACTGAAGATTCTAGATGAAGGCTTCATGCCTATCGTAGGTCATAAGAACAAGCAGATTGATGAAGTGGAGATTGAAAAACGATATAAACATTGGCAGGAAGATTTTCAACTACCGACTCAGGTTGAGATTGACCTAGCCTCGCGAAAGAGAGAAGAGAAGGACAAGACTAAGAAAGCGGAACTTGCAGCGCAGTTGAAGGCTGCGGAGAAGAAACGTGCGGAAGAAAAAGCTGCTGCACGCAAAGCACACTCAGAGCTTAGCAAGCTTCGTACTGAGTGGAAAAATAAGGTGGCAGATTGCGAAGGCGAAGCCTATATCAACTATGACTCGCGCGACCAGCTGCTGTCGGCTCTGCAACAGCTGCCGGGTATGAGGATCATTAAGGACACCACAGACGATACTCTTCTGCGGTTCAATGATCGTCCCCTTATTCAAACACTGAGGAAGTTCAAGAAAGGCAAGAAGGATACTGGTACGTATGGGCTGCAGTGGACTCAACGGTGGATAACCAAGCCTCTTGCAAAAGAAGGATGGCGTCACCCAGTAGATGGGAGATTGCATTGTGTGTTTTCTCAATTAGAAGCAGAAACAGGTAGAACTTCTTCTAGTAAACCTAACGCACAGAATCTTCCTAAAGACGATGAAGTGCGTTCTTGTTTTATTGCTAGCCTTCCAGATAAAGACGAGCCAGATGGTTATAGCATAGTAACAGTAGACATGGAAGGTTGTGAGCTTAGAATCATAGCCGAATTAGCAAACGCTCAATCATGGATAACGGCATTTTCAAAAGGACAAGATGTACACTCTGTGTCTACAGAGATTCTGTACCCTGAAAAATGGCCTTCTTTGAAAGAAGAAGGCTGTGCATATTACATCCTCAATGAGCAAGGAGAACCACAACGTAAGAAATGTAAATGCAAAGGCCATGTAGAGCTTCGTAATAATACTAAAGCAACCAACTTTCTTCTTGCATACGGAGGAGGTCCTGACGCTTTGGCTGATGCTTTGGATGTAACAGTAGATACTGCTAAAGAATTAATGCGCTTGCACGAATCTAGGTTTCCCGATATTTGGTCTTACTTAGAACGCAGCGGTAAATTAGCTAAATCTATGCGAGAGGCTAGGGATATGTTTGGGCGTCGTAGGTCATTCCCTGTTCCTACTAGAGAGATGGCAAGACAATGGTGGATTTCTGAAAAAGAAGAAACCTTAGAATTGTCAGAACCAGAAAAAGAAGCAAGTATATTCAGGTTCAAATCTACTAACCTACGAGAGCCTAACAAAGAAGAACTACGTTCTCTTACACACAGAAGCCCTACAGAAAAAGAAATTGATAGAGCTATATATTCTCTGAATGGAAGTGTAGAGCGACGTGGTAAGAACCATTGTATTCAAGGAACAAATGCTTCTCTAATTAAACGCGCTATGGGAAGCGGATTCGATGTCAACGGAAAACCATACCTCTGGCATCAGCTTCCACAGTATAAAGCAAAAATAGTTAATATGGTCCATGACGAGTTAGTACTTGAGTGTCCTAAACGTTTTGGACAAGCCGTCGCTGATTTAGTAGCAGATGCTTTTGCTAGAGCCGCAGCAGAAGTGATGCATAAAGTGAAGATGACTGCGGACTATCACATTGCGGATCGGTGGATGAAATGATTAAAGTTGGAGATGTTCTTAGGAATTGGACTATTATAGGTAAAGGCAAATACCCAGATGGTCACCCTAAATGGAGGTGCCAGTGCGCATGTGGAAGAATAGCAGACATGTCTACATCGAACCTTTACAGAGGAAAAACAAATACCTGTGTAGGCTGCTACTCTACTTATAATCAATTGCATCCTTATGAAGCTCTGTATAATCTGTTATGCAGAGCTTCTAAAGGAAGGGCAGAGGTTGTTATTTCCTATGAAGAATATTTGGAGTTCGTAGGTTTGAATTGTCATTACTGCGATGAAAAATTACATGGATACCTCACATCAACATTAAGAAAAATGTAAGAGGTTCGGCATATAATTTAGATCGCAAGGATAATTCTATTGGGTACGCAAAAGAAAACTGTGTAGTCTGTTGTAAGCGTTGCAATCGGATAAAGTCAGACCATCTGACTTACGAACAAATGCTACAGATTGGAGCACTGATAAAATCATGGCGTACCTAAATTGTCCTTATTGTCCATCCCAAAGTTATCCTACAAATAAGCTAAACCTTTGGCTGACAGGTATGAAGGTTGAAATTCCTTTGATGGAGTTTAAGTGTACATTACGGCATACACATTACGTCATAACAGAGCACAAGGAGGAGATCAATGGAGTTCGAAGTATTCAAGAAATACAAGGGAGATAAAGAACCAGCCTCAGGAGATTTCATTAGGTCAGCTATAAATGCCCTGTCTGATGTCTGCCGCTTTGAGGCTGATCGATGGTACTATGATCTTGAAACTGGACAACCTAAGAAGCTTAACGTTGGAGAACGCTTTGCACTGATGCATAGTGAACTCTCAGAAGCTTTCGAGGGATGGCGCAAGAACAAACAGGACGATCATTTGCCTCATCGTAAATCTTTGGAAGTTGAATTAGCAGACGCAATGATTCGTATTCTAGACTTCGCTGGAGAGAATGATCTAAACTTAGGTGGAGCATTCGTAGAGAAATTGGTATACAACCGTGAGCGAGAAGATCACACATCGGCTGCGCGACAGCGGTCAGACGGGAAGAAATGCTAATGGAAATAGAAAAGTTTCTTGAATGGAGAAGAATTGATGACCCGTGTCTTATGTGTAGTGGTTCTGGTTATGTTATTTACGGGAGCACTTCTACATACTGGGGTGGTATAGGTGGAGCAGCTATGACTAAAGGGGTGTGTAATAAGTGCTGGGGGTCAGGAGATAGGAACGTAACATGGCCTTCCCATAAAACCTTCTATGAGATTAAAAGGAAATTAAAAGAATGATTACAGCTTATACTGACGGTGCCTGTCGCCTTACCAATCCCGGTCTTTGTAGCTGTGCGTGGGTTTTGTATGACTCATCGGTGCCTTACTATGAGCTATCAGAAGCAACCTACTTAGGACCAGAAATGCATACTAATAACTATGCAGAGTACCAAGCCCTGCTAAAACTGCTAAGGTACCTGCATACGAATGGTTTCACAAACGTAGTGATACACACTGACTCAACTCTGGTCGCTAATCAGGTAAATCAGAAATGGTCAGCGAACAACAATCCCGAACTAAAAAAGTTTATGGTGGAAGCCTACGGACTTCTTACAGTCGGAAGCCACAGGTTGCTACATGTGTTTGGTCACGGTAAAAATCTTAGTGAAACACACAACAAAGGAAACGGCAGAGCGGATCAACTGTGCAACGAAATACTAGATGTACATATGGAGGAGTACTATGCAGACACTAAAAACATTATTAATCGCCCTACGGCTTAAACTGAGACCATATTGGCTGGTCGCAAAACGCGACCTCAAGACCCTGTTCACTGCTTGTCAAAAATGCAAAGCCCTAGGCGTATACCCATGCAGCATCGCAGGGTGTGTCCCTCTCTGCACGTCGTGTCAGCGCGAGGAGAGTATTAGATTGGACATGCGACTGCGTATGGATAAGGCAGAAGCAGCATTACGCTTGAAAGAGTCTGTGTGGCTGGCTTCACAACGCAGAGAAGACTTGATTATTCTCACAGCATCAATTCTCTATACTGCATGCCCTGCAATCACCGAAGCACCACAAGCCGTAGCTAAAGCTATGGAGATCGAAGGAGAGGTAAAGCGCCATCTTAGGGAAAAAGAGCGTAGAGATTTGCCTGCAGACTTCAGGGATCATCTACCATCTGCGTTGCAGTATGCTAAAGATAGACTTGCAGCGGCACAACCGGATATCATAACAGGGAAAACTATACCGGGAGAAGTATGGCCGTACCCGGAAAAATAAAGGAGAACCTATGACAGTTGTACGCGATATACTTATAAAAGCAATAGCAAGTATTGATAGTGGCATTGCTGAGCAAGACCGTTACAGGCAAAGCTCCTTGAGAGACGCTGAGCAAAACACAAAGCGCATGTATGCATTGCAAGAGGAGAAGCGAGAGCTAGAAGAAACTATGCGAACGCTTCATCTTTAATGACATTCAAGACAACACAACCTAAATGACCTGAAGCTTGCCCCATGGGTGGAGAGCGTTCTCACGAACGCCGCACCTATGGGGCTATTTTTTTTTGTCGTAATGTTTCCATGATGGAACTATATTGACGGCCCGAACGTGCTAGGCTCTCGCCGCGCATTCTGCCTCAAAGAACAAGCGACCTCGTCGCAATCTTTCGAAATTTTCTCAGCGTCTCCCGCGCACAAAGTGGTGTTCAGGATTCCTAGGCGTTCACGTTGCATGAACAAAGGCGATTGCTGAACAAAGTGCAGGTACTTATGCATAAGTGTTGACGTTTTGTACTCACAACGGGTACGACTGTGCTCAATCTAGGTACAGGCGCTATTCCGCCTAAGGGATTGCTAGGCGCTTTATAGCCTAGGCTCTATCAGGGCGCGGTTTAGCGATAGCCCATAGCGTATACCCACGGTATGCAGAGCTGGATCCCGGCAAACCACCATGTTACCGCTCAGGAACATTCCCCTTAGTTTGTAAGGGGATTGTGCAGTATATTACTGTACGGGAACATTGCCATGATCTATTTTTATGTCACTTTAACCCTGCTGGGCAAATGTGTAGTATACATCACTTTGCGCTAGGTTCCGCAAGTTCGTGAGCCCACGCGGTGTGCGGAGATTAGGCCTAGTATTCTCCGCAAATTATTATGAGCATTCTTCTCGTAAGCAGTCTAGACACATACCACAGTTGTTACAAGGTTTATTCCAATGTCGCAAATACTTAGCAGCGGCTTCACATCTATCAGGTGATTCCTTGGCAAAGCCTATTAATGAATTGCAGTAGTTACATAACAGTCCGCGTGGTAAAGGTGGTTCTATATGCTTGTGGTCTGCATGGGGAGTTGCTATAAATGTCTCTCGGCATATCGCACAGCGGTTGTTTTGTTCTTGCAGTGTGGTATCATAGCGTTCTAGGGTCCAGCCTTTAGACTTTAACCGCTCCGCTTTCTTGGCTGTGGGATATTTAGAGTAATGTTTTTCTCTGTGTTGCTTTTTCTTAGCTTTGCACTTAGCGGCGTATTCAGGGTCCGCCATGCGTCTAGCTTTACGGGCCTTACGCGCTGCTGCTCGTCTTGTACGGGCCTCTTCTGGGTGTTCTAGTGCCCACTGTCTTGCACGCTCTATGCTTAAGGAATTCCACCTTGCTTTGCTGTTCAAATCTCGTTGATGTTGCCATGTGGCATACCTTTCGTCGCTAGCTTTGCGTTGGTCAGTGGTCATCAAAGCGTTAGCCTTGGCATTCCAGTAGCTTTTTAATCTTGGCATAAATCTCCTAGGTACTGTAATCAGTATATCACATATAGGTACACTTGTCAAGATGTTTTCCGTGCCTATGGAACCCCGGTGGATAAAGCGATGCCCGAGCTTCTGGGAGGACCCAAAAACAGGGGTACGCCTCCGGGTAAATCTTCGCCATAGATTCGCCTTTGCTTCGCCCTGTCCTTCGCCTTTCCTTCGCGGTTACCAGTTCGAAGTTCGAAGGTTACCTCCAAGAGTTCGCTATATGTTCGCCTAGCCTGACCATGGATCCACAACGCACGCGCACAGGGAGCGTACACGTCCGGCGCAATGACCAGTAGTGTATAGAGGACAGAGACCAGCAGAGCGCTTAGCGGATCGCCTTGCATTTACAATGCGTTAGCCTAGCAGTGGTTATGCTAAGTGCTTGACAACATTGCAATGCGGTTGTTAAGTTCAGGTGCCATGGGAACTGCATAGCACAGAGCGTCGGGTACTGGCGGCTTAGTAAATGCAAAGCTATGTCCTTGGTATGTGCATGGAAATACTAAGGGTTAGCTACGAATGTCCTTAGCAGTGAGCTAAGCATTACCATATCTTAAGGTGTGTTATGGTAAACACACTGTATGCCACACAGTATAAACCTAGGCATTTGCAGGCTTTATTTATAACAGGAAGGTCTCATAGGCCATGTCCTTAGAGATTCGCTCTGTAATGGCTCAGGAACGCAAAGAACGGCTATTCGGTACATGGTTGAGGCATGGTATATCCGTAGCGGACTGCTGTGCTCCTGTCTCTGTGTTCTCCTCTATACAGGCACTCCCAGTCATGGGCGCGATTCCGTACGCATTGCGTACGCTTAGGTCCGTGCTTGCCTACCTGCTTGGGGAACTCTGTTGTTCAACAAAGTGTAGCCTAGTTCCATAAGCCTAGCTATTACTCGCCTCTCGGCTTTGAGAGCGCTTTGCATGTCCGGCTGAGTCTCCATAGTGACCATCATTGGTTTATTGTCACATGCTCTCAACTCCTTGTATCTAAGGAGGACTTTGCCGAACGATCCGCCATGCAAGTGCTCATGCTGCCTTCTCTTCAGGTTCTGTGTACTTCCAACACAGTAGAACCTGTAGTCTCTGGGATCGACCAGAGCGTATATTGTGTAAGTCATTAATTGTCCTCTACTTACAACTATATCACAACAAAGGTTTGAAGTCAAGTTCAGGAACACATAATGGGTGCAAATGGGCGCACTATTGGGTTTATGATCACATTGAATAGCACTATGGCCCTTAAGAGCACTTTATCGGTCATAATGTGCCCTTAAGAGCGTATCTTTCATCTATAAGAAAACAAAGTGATTTTAGGCATTGACAGATTTTTGAATAGAGATTAATATCAGTTCACGTTAGCAGAGAGCCTTCGGGACGGTCTAACGAGCAAAGCCGATAAGTCAAGAGGCCTAGCGGGGTTCCCAATAACGCCTACGGGTAGATTAGAGGGAGAACACAAAGGCCAAAGCAAAGCAGACCACAAGGTCGATTCCGCGCAGCGGGGAGTTCAAGCCATCCGCTAGGCACTAGTAGCAGAGAAGACGCGATGCAGCCGTGAACACTCAGAACTAGCAGCCATTAGTCGAGAGATGCTGAAGCCCAGTTACACTGGTGAAACAGTAGGCAGATTTAGACAGGCGAGGGGCCAGAGTGGACGCACTAGCAACAACGGCAAAGCACAAACGCAGAATCGAAGCTACTGAAGACGTGAAGGCCAGACGCATAGCAAACGTCAGGCGCGATAGCGAGGCCGCAGCTGAGCCAACCAAAGAAGCATAACCTTCTGTTGTCTCATTAAACAAAACCAAGACGCTAACGAGTGAACCTGTGATGAGTGAACCGCCACAAGGCGCGAGAGACCCGCACAGCGAGAGACCCTGAGCGCAAATATTTAGACTTTGACCAAGAGCATGACTGACTGGTAACAGGAAACGTGCTCTTGGATGAAAGGCTAACAATGGAGGACTGGAACAACATGAAAAAGACAAAGGAGAAACCACAACGTGATCCTGCAAATAGAACGTGCCCTGACTGTGTTGAGGAACTGGGCGAGATCATTCCACTTGATATTAACGGAACCTGTTACAGCTGTGGATCATGCTTTGGTAAGGCACGATGTAGTGATGCTAGGCGCATTGGCTGAAGCAAAGCATTGCGAGCAGTGTGGTGCATGGAGACGTTTTTATCAGTGCCTAGAATGTGGCACGAGCCTATGCCGCAAGTGCGGAGAACTTCACGAGGCGCTATGACTCTCACGTACGTTGTGCATTACTTCTTCACGTTCATACTACAGCCTGCTGATCTGGTACCACTGGCCTATGTAACGTATAAATGGCTACAGGACAGCACAGAGGAACTATAAGGAGACCACCATGCAAGCATCCGAGTATTTCTCACAGCTACAGCTACGTGAGCGGCAGAGCACTACAGCCACACACAAGCCAAATAAGTCTGAAGTAAAGCAAGCTACGGGCAGTGCGGTAATAGACTGGCATGCAGACCGTAAGACAGAGCAGGAATAAAATGACCAAACAATCACCTGTTAAAGACACAGTCAACAGTGTACTGTACATAGTCATGCTAATTGCTGGCGTACTTGCTGCTCTCTACATTCATGCTTCAGGTATAAGGTAACATTATGCGAGAAGCCATGTATGAACTAGGTCCATTACTGTTGTGGATCATAGGCTTTGCTTTGGTAATTCTTTATCTGTCCTAAGGAGATAGTTATGGAGCAATGGAGAATTATAGAAGGCTTTGAAAGTCACGAAGTTTCTAACCTTGGACGTGTACGCAACGTTCGTACTGGACACAAAACATTGTGGGTCAAGTATGGCAATGGTCAACCTATTCAGTTGCATCTGCCATTTGCAAAGGAGACCGCATGACAGACACAAAGCTAGACCTTGAGCACATCCGAGAGGTAATGGTCGCCAATATTCGCCCCGGTGATCGTGTGACTATCCTCGTGCCTAGTGGCATCGGACGTAACGGTCAGGAGTACAGCGAGCGCACAGGACGCGCCGTTATCTGCTCAGGGACACACGTAGCACTGAACATGGGAGGACGCTACGGTACACCCGGAGTGGCTACGCCTAAGAACATCGTTCGAGTTAACAGTCGTAAGGATGCTAGACAATGAAACGCATAGCCCTCTCTCAGCATGGCAAGCACAAAGATAAATACTTCGCCATAGTGTCTAATGCAGACTTTGTTAGGGTCAATTGCTTCGCATGGTCTGCTCTCATCAAGAAAGACACGGTATACGCGCAACGTAGTGTTTGGCACAAAGATGGAAGTCGAACTGTTGTCATGCTGCATCGTTTCATCATAGGTGCAAAGCCTGCACAACAAGTAGACCACAAAGATGGTAACGGCTTGCACAACTGGCGAAGGAACCTACGCAAAGCCACAGCCGCACAGAACCAGCACAACCAAGGTCGCAGAACAGACAATGTGAGCGGCTACAAGGGTGTTTGGTGGGAACCAAGAAGGTGTTGTTGGATCACACAGATTCAAGTTCGTAAACGACGTATGTATATAGGATCATTCTCTACTGCACTCAAAGCAGCAAGGGCCTATGATGCGGCAGCACATAAATACTTTGGTAAATTTGCACGCACAAACTTTTAGGAGGTTCATTCTAGTGAATTACAAAACAGCGTACATACTAGGACAGTTCCTAGGGATGACACAACTAGTCGAGAAAGAATTAGTAACTCTTGAGCAATTTGCAAAGCGTTGTGTTGAAATTGCCAAGAAGTATGAGACCAGCAAGGAGAACATATGATCGTAGGATTCCTGCTGGGGATAATCTTTACGCTTGTGCTAACACGGAGGGGACGATGAGTCATTACATCGCGTACATCAATCATCCCTATCGCCGCATAGAACTAGACGCGGACGATTGTCTATCGGCACGGCATCGCGCAGCAATGCTGCTAGATACCCGACGCGTAGATGCCATAGAGCTAATCCAATGTCCTGCCAAGCACAACGCACAGGACTTGATCGCAGATACAACGGAGGAATAAATGGAGGAACGATTTTCTTTCGCTGATTCCCCTACAGGCTTGGAGCATGCCTTTACTACGACCTTGGCATTGCGACGGTTTGGCTTTGCTGTGCGCCTCGAAACGCATACGCAGACTGTAGGCAAGCAGACCTTTACGCTTCACACTGTACACGCCACGCCGCCAGCGCGGCCTAACCGCAAGGAGCGAGGTGCATGTGTCTAAACTAACTGGAAGTTCAACGGAGTGCCCACATTGCCATGCAAACCTAATAGGGACACCAATACCGGAAGCGTCCCGGTCCTCGTTTGGTGGTGCTACTCACTTCCTTAGGGTCATTGGAATAGAGAAAAGGGATGATGATTACATATCGGCATATCAATACCCCGACTGTGGCGCAGAGGATTCTAGATTTAACAAGGAGACCGCATGACATATATCGACAACTGGTCCTATGATGAATGCCCGGAAATGGACGTGGATTATCCCTATGATCCTGAAGTAGATGACGCCGCGCACAGTCACGAATACAAGAAGCATTGTGTGTGTGGTACTGCAACGTACGAGGACGCAATTGGTCAAACCCGTAACTGGGATAACTACACTCGCCACGTTTGCAGCAACGAGATATCAATGGAAGAAGTTCTGGGGAAACCCAAGGAGAACACAATGAACAATATCGTTAAGTTCGTACCTCGTCCTAAGAGCGAGCCCAGCGGTATTTCCGCATTCACCCTTAAAGTTGGAGAATATGGGCGCGTCGTTGGGGCTGGTAGCTATGCAGGCCACATTGTTTTGAAGGCGCGTGAATACGTCGTTGATATTACCAACCCAAACAACATATGGTTGGTCAACGACTTCACTGCTCCATATGTGGAAACGCTGAAGACTGGTGATAGGCTGGAGATCACGCTTGGCTTCACCTCAGAGTTTGTGGAGCGTATTGCCAAGATGGCGAAAGAAAATAAGATCAACGCCATCAAAGAAGTTCGCACTGTCACCGACTGGGGCTTGAAAGAATCGAAGGAATACGTCGAGTCTTTGTTGCTCCCTTTCTAATGCACGCATCCAGCGCACGAACCTGTAAGCCGTGCGCTGTATTGTGTACATCAGGAGATCATTATGCCGCAAGGTAGAATTCCTACAACCGAAGAAGCTATGGTATTCGCACGTCTTAAGTATTACCGGAAAGCATTAAACCACATCCACGAAGGTGGTAGCATCTACTACGACAAAGGACGCATGGATTCTTACATCATAATTGCCAAACTAGCGTCGAATGAACGGAGGACATTACAATGAGCATCGTAGCCGTCAAAATTGAACAAAATCACATCACCATTGGAGCAGACAGCGGGGATATTTGGGGAGACACAAAGCTTTCGACCATGGGCAACAAACTATGGGCTGTGTCTGATGTGCTGTTCGCAGGGTCCGTAGGCAGCGCAGCACTGGGTTCTCTGTTTAGGTATTACCTTGCTCACTTACCTCCTATCCACAGTAGCGAAGACTACTGGCTAAGATTTGCCTTAGCATTTAAGAAACACACAGAGCAGCATGGGATGCGTATGGATGACAACTCTTTTATAACCGTACATCATGGACGTGTATGGCGCATCAACGGACTACATGTAAACGAGGTCACCACGTTCGACGTTATTGGCGCAGGCAGGCCCTATGCACTCGCAGCGCTGGCCCTAGGCCACAGCGTAGAGAAAGCAGTGGCAGTCGCATGCGACCTTTGCATTCACTGTGCTTCTCCCATTACGCTGCTACGTATGCAGCGAAAGGAGGCGCTACGCTAATTGCATTGAAGATCGCAGAGCTAATCCTAGCGTTAGTCGCAGGGATCGGTATAGGACTATACATCACAAAGGAGGATCGACAATGAAAGTCGCGCAACCAGACACACCATCATCCGACACAATAACTATATTATCGCGGCATACATGGATGGATTCGTGTGCTACGGGACTTACAAACCGCGAATTGCCTCATGTCACAGAGCAGTTCCTAAACCGATCTATAAGGAGATTCAATGACAGACTACACAGACCCCAAGTGGAGGTTTGATGAGCGTGTCCAGAACCTTATGAACAGAGGAAGAACTCAGCAAGAAGCTGAGCAAATAGTAAAATACGTGATCGATACCAAAGAGCAGGAGCCAAACAAAAATGAAGTTGTGTGAGTGTGGTTGCGGAAACCCTGTGCCTATATCTACACGTAACAGGAAAGAACGGGGACAGATAAAGGGGCAACCTGTACGCTACATCATTGGACACAGAGCACGTACACATGGGATGACTTACTCTTCTGAGTTCAAGAGTTGGGACAGCGCCAAACAGAGATGCACCAATCCGAACAATTCTCAGTATAAACACTACGGGGAACGAGGTATTAAGTTCCTATTTACTAGTTTTGAGCAGTTCTTCAAAGAATTGGGTAGAAGACCTAAAGGAATGGTTTTAGATAGAAAAGACAACGACGGTCACTATGAGCCGGGAAATGTACGATGGGTAACGCACGCTGTAAGCCAATGGAATAAGCGTGTAAGTAAAGACAGCAAAAGTGGAGCCAAAGGAGTTTTCTATTCTCCTTGGGGATGGGGAGTATGGATAAGAGCAAAAGGTAAAAAGAAACATCTAGGCACGTTTACAGACAAAAACAAAGCCATAAAGGTACGCAAGGAGGCGGAAAGGAAATACTATGGAACCATATGAACTAAACCCAGCGAGGATTGTAGGAGAATGCTATCAATGTGGTCACCTTTACAACATCTGTAGCAACGGCTTTGTCTGCGATGCATGTGGTTATACTGGACAACCACGTGGGGCGCGGTTTGTGGACAGGCAAGAAACTTCCATTGCAGCAGCTGAGAGGGCTGCTGCGATGGCGTGGGAAGAGGTACAGAGGCATCGAAGTAAATACCACGGCAGGTTGGGCTCTCCCTATGCACACACAGAGGGAGACCTGAAGGACATTGCTGAGCTTAATCACATATTTTCACTGACGGATGAAAGAGTATGAAACTGTGCGAATGTGGCTGTGGTAGACCTGCTCCTATAGCTACACAGACAGACAAGAAATGGGGCGTTGTAAAAGGCAAACCTCGTAGGTTTATACACGGCCACCATACTAAACGACATGGTTGGTGTAATACACCGGAGTACCAAGCCTACCACGATGCAAAGAGACGTTGCGAGAACCTTAGGCATCCAGACTTTGCAGAGTATGGAGGACGTGGTATACGCTTCTTATTAAAAGACTTTGCAGAGTTCATAAAAGAACTAGGCAAAAGACCAAAAGGTAGAATGTTAGATCGCAAAGATAACAACAAACATTATGCCTTAGGAAACATACGTTGGGTCACTCCCAAACAAAGCGCAGATAACAGAAAAAGAGGATAACAGATGAACAAGTTACTGTTCGTTATCGCTTTTATTGCAGGAATGCTGCTCACAGTGGTGACATATCAAGACCATGTCATCGTACGCCAACGCTTGTTAATTCGGCAGATGGCACAGAACCCAAGCTGCCTTACCCCATGAGTAGGGGAGACGTTGTGCTGGCTGTGGTGTATCTGCTTGGTTGGCTTACGTTGTTTATCTATGGAGGAGGGTTGAAATGAGTAAACCTGCAGGAGTACTAGCTAAGACCAAAGATAATTCAAAGAAGAAACCATATGAACATGAACAATGGATGAAGGGCAAGAAAATCGGAAGGCCTAGGCAAGTGTTCGTAGACACTCGCATGGGTATGTCCTTAACAGAGATTGAGCAATTGACCGATGCTCAAATATTAGCGTTACCCAAGCCGGGGTGGCAGAAAGTGAGCAACTGATGAACGCAAGAGAATGGCTACTTGCCAACGGTTATAGTCAATGGCCGGATGGTTGCTGGCAAAGCGAAGGCTACGAAGCCGACGTAGAGGAAGCACTGCAGGAATACATGGATGAACAGGAGGCTATTAAGTATGCAAGAGACAATTCTTAAGATAGAAGAACTTCGTGATGACAACTGGGACGGATACCAAATCACTACCGACAAACGGACCTTGAATGTCGCTGTGGACAACGGTCAGTCTTGCTGTGAGGGCTGGGGATATATGTCCTCAGAGGATGACTTGCAGCAGTACATAGGTGCCGCGTTGTTAAAAGTAGAAAGCGTGAATTCTGCTCTGAACGCAAAAACAGAGCCGGGAGACATCGACGAAGGTACCGTGTACTTCGTTAATTTCTACACGTCCAGAGGTATGTTTCAACTGGCGGTGTATGACAGTCACAATGGGTATTATGGACATTCATTTAAAATCATCGAGGAGAAAGAACAATGACACACGAATACCGTTTTGCAGTGTACGATGAGGGATACCCACAGGGATTCTCTGAGATTCCTGAGGACGATGAGCTGGATGATTGGGATAAAGACTGGGACGAAGAAGATGACTATGCATATCCTCCCTCTGCCCCGTTCAATGAAGATGAGGATAGACCGTGAATGTTGTTGAGCGTGGCTTTTCCGTAGCATTAGCCGCGTCACTACTAAGCGATGCTCCAAGGACAGGGCTGAAGATGGGTTCGGCCCTGTTCTCAGGCAGTCGCCTATTAAGTATCGGCGCGAACCGCTGGTGTACGCATCCTGCCTCTAACAACGAAGACTTCACTCGCTCACTACATGCGGAACATGTAGCTCTCCTTCGCCGTTGGCACTATGATGCTCCAAGTAGAATGACATTGTACGTTGCACGGCGACGCGAGGATGGTACGCTTGGGTGCAGTAAACCCTGTCCTAATTGCATACGGTTGTGCAAATTAGCAGGAATTGCACGTATTTGGTTTTACAACCAAGAGAGTAAACCGGAGGGGATTACCCTATGAATAGGTACACTGTTGTCAGCTACTACCCAAAGCTAGTGCAGATGATTCAAGACGTACTGTCACCCAATCTGCTAGATCACAACTGGCAACGACAGGTAAAGAAGAGACCATTGTCTGGGTACTGCTACATCGCTTCTGAGGCTCTGTACTACCTCTTAGCAAAGGAAGAGGGCTTCAAGCCAGCACAGATGTGGGTGCACGTTGGAAACGGTATAGAGATCAGCCACTGGTTTCTGCGCAAGAAGACAGGGGAAGTTCTAGATATCACTGCATCGCAGTTTGGAAAGACGCGCATCCCGTACCACAAAGCGAAAGGCTGTGGGTTCCTAACCAACTACCCATCTGAAGGTGCAGCCGAGATCATGCGCAGGCTTCCAAAATCTGTGGTATAATAGTTAAATCAAAAGGAGTGTACCAATTGAAGACCGTCACTGTTGTTACCATTATGGCAAAGTTCAATCAACTCAAGATCAAACGCGCAGAACAACAGGGCCGAGGTCGCGGTAGTACATTGCAGGCTGCAGTGAGTGCTGCCATGCGTGACCTTCTAAAGCAGAAGGGCTTAAAACATCAGAGGTACAACACGTTCACTGCAACGGTACTGATCGGCAAAGAGCAAGAAGAGGAAACACTGTCAGAAGGGGCACCTAATGAGAGAACATATTAGAGAGGGCTCTGCTAGACAAGCGATAGTAACCGCAGATTTGCTAAGGAGAAATTTTGAAGTATGGCAAGAAGTAGGCAATTCCTCTGTTGATTTAATTGCTTGTAAATTTGGATTGTTACTTCGTATAGAAGTAAAGGGTAACAAGAAACGAAACATATCCAAAAACAATGCACCAGTAGGCGCAGTCTCTGGTTCTGTAGATTGTAGAAGATTTGACATAGTCGCTGTAGTGTCTAATCATAGTGTTCGATATGTTCGTAGTATTTTACATCAAGTAAACAACGCCTCTATAGAATTAATCCACGAAGAGACCATCAACGTCAGTACTCGCAAAGACTACATCGCACGGCAAGCTAACATGGCAAAGGAGAGTAAGTGATCCTTAAGTTAAAAGAAATTCTCCACAATCCTTTTCGTGATTTAAAGTCTAACCCACTTATAGAAGATAAAATAGAAAGTTTAGTAGAGTCAATTAATCTCACCGGATTCTGGGACAACGTTGTTGTGCGTAAGAACTCAGCAGGCAAATATGAATGTGCATATGGACACCACAGAATCGCCGCTGCTATTCGCGCAGGTCTTGTAGAAGCTGACTTCATTGTGAAGAAACTGAACGATGCTGCTATGATCCAAATTATGGACAATGAGAATCGTGATACCTACGGCTCTACCCCAGCATCTTTAATTGAATCAGTTAGCGCAATCGTTAAAGCTTTAGCAATCGGGACAATACCAGCGTTTGAGATCAACAGTGATACGCGCAAAAACCTGATTCGCTATGCCCCTTCATTTATCCCCGGTAAGGCACCTTCCCCATCAGGTGGGGAACGTCCCTATACTGCGTTGAGTATATCTCGGTTTTTAGGCAGAGCACGTAAAGGCGGAAAAGAAGCTAGCCCAAGCGTAATCGCAGCATTAGATGCTCTGTATCTAAAAGAGCGTGGAAGATTCAATGACTCCTTGCTTGTCACCAAAGACAAAACAGGAGCAAAGGTTCCTGTCACCACAAGCGAACTGCTACGCATCACCAGCGATATAAAACGCGATGTGGAGACAAAGGACAAGCGCACTATAGAAGCTAAACAGACAGCCGCAGAGTTTGACAAACAGCAACGCGAGCTACAGGCGCAACGCAAGAAGACAGAGCAGGAAGCCGAGGTCGCACGTCAGAAACTAGTAAACGAACTAGCCAAAGCCAAGGCCAATGAGAACAAGTCAAAAGTAGAAGCCATCAAAGCGGAGATCAAAGCCAAGGAGACCTACGCAGTAGAAAAGGCACTTGATCTTGAGGTAAGAGCAGCGGAGTTAGAAAAGAAAGTTGAGCAACGCAAACTGACTGAGGCCGCTGTTAAGAAGGAAGATGAGTACCTCCCCATTAAAAGAGAAGTGGAGCGCATCTTGCACAAGCTAGAGGGCGAAACCTCTACCAGCAAAGAAGCACTTGCTTCTGAAGTCAAAGCATTAAGCCGTCTATCAATCAATGTCACTGACCGTGAAAGATTGAGACAGGCTGCATTAAACATGGGTACCTTTTACACAGACTGGGTAGCTATGCAGTTTTTGCCACCACTTAGTACTAAAAAGAAGCTAGATGAGTACCGAAAAAGAGAAGATGCAAGACACAGGGCAGAGGATAAAAATGAGGAAAACACTAAAAGAAAGGTTCTGGGAAAAAGTAAACACATACGGACCTGAGCCTAATGTGTATACCTACATGCATTACCCAGAGATTTCTCAAACTAGATGTTGGCTTTGGACTGGGGCATTAAATGAAAAAGGTAGAGGAAGTATAAAAATTGACGGCAAAGAACAAAAAGTGCACCGCGTGGCTTGGTTCTTAGCCACAGGGTTGTGGCCATCAAAGAACGTGCTCCATAAATGTGACGTTACAAACTGTGTAAACTTCTTACATTTATTTGAAGGAACACAAAAAGATAATGTAACGGATAGGGAATTGAAAGGAAGAAGTTTTCATCCTAGAACTACAAAACTGAGCGCTATGCAAGTGCTGGCTATTCGCGCAGCGTTCTTGGCAGGGGTTACCAAAGCTGTCCTATCACGACAATACCACGTAGTGCACGGGACTATACGTCATATACTCTCAGGAAGAAATTGGAGACCAAGTGCTAAGTCTAAGAAGTAGCAGTGTCAGCGAAGATCGCATGCAGCGTACAAACATCATTGGCAGCTTCTGTGGACAACCAATCATTACCATTGACGAGTTGGGAGCGGAAGTAGACGATGATGCAGAGCTTCATATTAGACTCATGTCTAGCTCTGGTATTAGTATCCCAGCAGAGATTCTACCGGGAGAAGAAAGATGCAAAGATGGCATCATACGCAGGCAGACCACAGCAGAAGCGCAAGGTTATGACACATACCACAACCAAGAACAGATTGAGCAAGGCCGAAGTCGTAAAAGTATCCCGTATGGCAAGCTCGCTGCAAAGGATGGAAAGATTGTCTACTGGAGACCCCACCGTGCAACGCTTGAAGTGTATACTGTGGGCACTGCACTTGCATGTCTAGATAAAGAACCTGAGCCGTTCGTATTAATTGAAGAAGGTGACTGATATGTTTAAACACGGACACACAACCCACGACTGGAAAAGTAGAACATATAACAGTTGGTGGGCAATGCTATGTCGCTGCAATAATAGCAATGTAGCCGAGTATGGGCGCTATGGAGGCAAAGGTGTCCGTGTATGTAAACGTTGGTATTCATTTTCTAATTTCCTAGCAGATATGGGAGTACGTCCTAAAAATACATCTCTTGGCAGATTTAGAGACAAAGGAAACTACACACCAAGCAATTGTGCGTGGATGACACGGCAAGAGCAAGAAGCAGAGAAATGGAAGAACCGTAATAAGCTTTGCAAACGAGGCCACCCACGAACACCAGAGAACACTAAAAAGGTATACAACATTTGCGTGCATGGGCAATGCAAAATTTGTGACCGAGAAGCTGCTGCCCGTTACAGGAAGAGGAAGCTATGCTTAAAAGTCTGAAAGAAGAACAAGCAGACATGAGAGCTAGATGGGCAGACCCTAGTTATCGCTGGGCGAATGACTCAGAACTACGGAGAAGATATGCGAAGGAATTCAGAAACACTAACACAAAAGAAGAAAGACCAGAAAACGGGGAGGTTTCTAAAGACACACGGATGTAGACTGGAACCAACTCCTACCTACTACAGTTGGAGCACTATGCTTTCTCGCTGTAGAAACAACAAAGGTAAAGACTGGAATCGTTATGGCGGTAGAGGTATAACGGTGTGCAGAAGATGGTTTGTTTTTGCTAACTTTCTTAAAGACATGGGCGAACGTCCTTTAGGTACTACCCTTGATAGGTTTCCTGACAACGAAGGAAATTATGAACCAAGTAACTGCCGTTGGGCGACCTACAAGCAGCAAGCAAAACAAAGAAAATTACCACAAGTAATGCGTAAAGACAGTGCCTCAGGTTACAAGGGAGTGTACTGGTGGCCGCGTGATAATAACTGGAACGCTAAAATAACTGTGAATGGAAAAACAAATAACCTTGGATATTTTCCTACTGCTAAACTTGCTGCTACTGCCTACGACACTGCAGCTATAAAGCATTTCAAGGAACGCGCCTGCACTAATGAGATGCTTGGTATTTTATCGAAGAAAGGAAAGGCAGTTGTCGTTTAATGATCTGATTCAGAAAAAGTTTGGGTCTTCATTTGAAGAGCCTGAGCTACCGCCCTCCCCTTCCAATGCCTCTTTGGAAAGTTTTATTCAAAAATTTGGACATAAAACTGAAGAGTACTTTTTCTACGACAACACAGTTGCTCTCAGGTTTGACACTGAGGAACATGTTTATTACCGAGTAGGAGAACTTGGAAATCTAATACGTTTAGATGGAGTAACAACTGTTGTTGGTATCATAGATAAATCCCTGATGCTCACCCCGTGGGCGGCAAAGATGGCGATTCAGAAGTTGCTACGAATCATGCCTACGGAAATGGTTGAAGGTATCATTCGTATTAAACCTTTAACGTTTGATGAATTCACCACCATCGTGTTGGAAGCTAAGAGTGCACACAAAGACAAGCTAGATGAGGCTTCGGATATCGGCCACATGGCGCACAAGTGCCTTGAAGAATCAATCAAGCATGCTATGGTGCATGATCCACAGAGAATCGTACGTCAACTTATCAATGAGCCTCAGGATGAGCAAGCGAAGACGGCGGCTAACAGTGCGCTAGTCTGCATGCACAACCACAACATCCGATGGATAGAAACAGAAACCAAGATTTATTCGCGCGAGCATGACTATGCAGGGACCATGGACGGTTTGGCGTTGTGTGATTCGTGCAGCGACAAAGCGTGTTGCCCTGTACCATTCAAGGATCGCATCTGCCTGATCGATTGGAAAAGTTCGAATTATCTTAAGATAGAATACCTTTTTCAGACGGCCAGTTATAAACATGCTAAAATGGAAGAGCGACCTGATCTAAAGATCGAAGATATCTTCCTATTCCGACTAGGTAAGAGCGAAGAAGAAGCAGGTAAGTTCGAAGTATGGCACATGACACCTGAAGAGTACGAAGAGGACTTCGAAGGTTTCCTGTGCTGCCTTAATCTGACACGACTGGTGCACAGTGTAGAGGAACGCATGAAAGCTCAGAAGGCAACTATTCGCGCCGTCAAGAAAGAACAACGCGAAACTGCAAAAGCAATTGGCAAGGAGCAAGAGAAGTTGCAGAAGGCTATTGCTAAGGCTGAAACTAAGAAGAAAAAAGAAGAAGAGAAAGTACGCATCAAAGCAGAAGCCAAAGCAGAATGCGAACGGTTAAAGGCTGAGAAGAAAGCTGGGCGTAACTCACAGGTGGAAGTGAACCAGACTGTAAATCTGGCGTCCCAAGCGGACATTGCAGGTTCGATCCCTGCTGCGCCCACCATTAGACCTGAAGTAATGGCTGCGTTCGAAAAGGTAGTAGAGAACAATGCAGAGTTACTTGAGAAGCTAGTAGACAGTGGTTCCTCCGGCGAGGGTCAGACTCTTATAAAGTCTTCAGCTCCAGATCAGAGCGGACAGGTTGGATCAACACCAACAACCACTACCATATTTGAAGAGGAGACAGCAGTGTCTACATTCAAACTGCCTATGGAATGAATCCAAAATCTATAGGAGAGAAAACAGAAGCAATAGTTTTGGCTGAGTTAATCAAGAACGATTACACCGTTTTGCTTCCTTTTGGAGATAATCAACGATACGATTTTGTAATAATCATTGAATCAACATTCAAAAGGTTACAATGCAAAACTGGTAAACTGAAAAACGGCTCTATATGGTTTCGTGCTTGTTCTACACAAAGCAACATGCAAAGAACGAAAACTATAAATTATCGTGGAGAGGTAGATTATTTCATAGTACACTGCTACGAAAATGAAGAGACCTATTTGATTCCCGTAGAAGATGTAGGTGTAAGCAACGTAGCTTTACGAATAGAAAAGTTACCAAAAACTTCTCCCTACTCAACAACAAGATGGGCTAAAGAATACAAACTTAGGAGAACTAATAACAATGCCTGAAGAAACAAAGCAACCAACGCAGTTGACAGTTTTGAATCGAGCACCTGAGTCCATGGTAGTTGCACAGAAGGTTAATGCACTTTCTCGTCTGTTTCAATTAAAACCTAAGACATTGGAATTAGTTTCCAAATCAACACGTCAGGAAGGAGCTACCCCCGGCACGTTCCGAGTTACTTCTACGAATGAGTCCTTTAAGGAACTGCGTGTAGTTATGCTGGCAGAGCCAGTTGAGCAACGCGAAAAGTACCGTAAGGGAGAATATACCAAGGATTCTAAGGAATGCTTCTCGCTAGATAATGTACAGCCGCACCCAAGGGCACGTACACCCTTTGCATTGTATTGTGCAAACTGCCCACAAGGGGACATCAATTGGGTGAAGTACCGAGAAGCTAAAGCAAAGGGAATCACAGGAGACGCATTGTCGGCCTACCTGCCTCCCTGCCGTAAGTTCTGGCATTTGTTTATTGCTTCGCGCGAAACACAACGTCCGTATTATTTTAACATTAAAGGCGGAAGTGTAAAACCCTTTGAGGACGCCATGCAGAACGTTGCAGATTTGTTTCAGATGATCTATCAAAACATCAAGCAAGAAAACAGACATATTGCTGCAGCCAATGCAAAGAACTCAGACGGTCCGCAGATACCTTTGAAGTCTCTGCCTGAGACGGTAGGGGATATTATTTGGCATATCTCATTCACCATGTACGCTTGGAATAGGAACGGCGGACCATGGATGGTTGGCTTTAAAGACTTCAAAGTGATGAGTGAAGAAGACCGAAAGGACTTTGGAAAAATTATTGAAGACATTAAAGCGCGGCGAGCAGCTGGGCAATTGCAGAGCCAAGAGGCGAGCGAGGCCGAAGAGGAGGCAGCGGTAGTGGAGAAGCCAGCAAGTAGTGGAATTCGCACGGCAGAGGTTATCTCTGTCACTACGAACGAAGTTGCACAAAAGAATGCCCAGATTCAAATCTAAAGGAGAATATAATGAAAAAGTTTTTGATGATCGCTTTGTTGTTTGCTGTGTCCACCTTGGCAGTTGCACAAACTGCCTTCTCAGGCCCACGGTTTTCTGCATCGTTCAATGGTGCGGTGACCTCTAGGACCTATAACAATGCTACTAACTCTAACATTGAATACTCTGCCAATGATGGCACTATCGTCACTTCGGTTACCGTGCGAACAGTTAATCATCCAATTGCGGTTAACTTTGAGTCGGCTAATTTCTACCACGATCAGGCATGTGGAGAAGGAGCAAAGCAGGTAGGTGAAGTTAACAATGCATACTATCAAGGTCACCCATTTGCCTTCAGCATTTGTGCATATACAGCTAAGAATGATGTGCCTTATTACACTATGGAGCGCGTCATCATAGTTGATGCTACGACGGTTATCTTCATTGATATGGACGTACCCCAGAGCATTGCAGATGTGACCGATAGCCAAGTAACCAGTGCTAGCGGTAAGAAGAACGCATTTGTGGGATGGGTTAATTTTGAAAATACCCTGACCATTAAGTAGAAATCTCACGGCAAATGTCGTGAGTTGGTGGAGGAACGCATAACGTAAGCCGTGCGCTCCCCGGAGACACACTCAGGGTCTCCGTAGCAACATATCCGAGACTATATCCTCAGGGGTCACTGGGCAACAAACTGAAGCAGCGACGGCTGTCTAGGTTTTTATCCTTGTTATGGCTGGGTGATCTAGATGTCTAACAAAGGCATCTAGGTAGGATATGTTGTGACGAAGGCCCTGAGAGCCTTGAACCACAAATACAAAAGGAGAATACAATGCAATCACGTACACCTGAAGGGAAGCACACCAAGCGGTTCATCGTTTTGAGGAAGAGCTTAATTGATGGTAAGTATGAGCGCTCTGTGAATATCCCTGAGTTCTTCCCCACGAGGGAAGAGGCACAGGCTGCAGTAGCGCAACGCGGAGATGCCGGGATCACCTACAAAGTTCGCCAGAAGTAATTGACCTTGTATGGATGAAGCTGTAGCTTCCGTTATTGGACGGCGGTTCGATTCCGCCCATCTCCACCAAAGCAACTCACCAGTAATAAGCACTCTGCCAGATGTGCGAAAATGAGGCATGAACCTGAGTTGCTTTTGTGGGGATGAAAAGGTTTCGACAGTGACGTAGTAAGAGACAGTGGACATACACGCCGTGCCCTGCCACGTTACGGAGGGGCAAAACCAAAATGCCAACGACAACACCGTTGTGACTCCCAAGGCTAAGGCCATGGGCGCAGCTGCTGGGGTTTAATCAGCTGTGTAGTTTAACCACGCGAACCGGGGACAAGTTCCCCGGACCTCGCAGTGGACTTAAAGGAGAATGCTATGTTGCACAACGGGCATTGGACACATCCTGAGCTGTGGATGATGTGGTTCGCAGTGGTAGGTACTGCTGTGAATTCATTGTTCATTGCCTATATGTTCTACAAGGAGATGAAATGAACAAACTAACAGCACTGAGTAAACTGGCAAATGCCTACTGGTATGTGCGCGATGTATATGGTAATGCGGTTTCTTCTGGTATTTTAGAAGACAAGTTCCATTACATCCGACGCAGCCTTCGCATTGAAGATTTGAAGCCTGTAAAGTGCACTGAAGGATTGAACCCAGTAGGACCACGGTATCTCTAAGGAGACATTGAGATGGAGAAGTGGAAAAAGATAAAGGGCTTTGAGGATTACGAGGTAAGCGACTTAGGTAAAGTTAGAAGAGTTAACCGTGCAGGCAACAATCATGCTCCCAAAGTTTTGAAACCAAGAGACAACGGACAAGGCTACTTATACGTTGCGCTGTATAGAGAAAGCAAACGTGTTAATAAAGCCATTCACATCCTAGTCGCTACAGAATTTATTCCAAATCCTTTACACTTACCTGAAGTGAACCACCTTGGCCCGAAGAGTGACAATAGAAAACACAGGTTAGAGTGGAGATCAATGTTAGGTCACCACCAAGATCAAGCTAAGAGAAGCCAAAAAGGAGACGGTGTAAGTTTTCGTAAGGACAAAAACAAAAATCAATGGATAGCTATTTACTACCCTTACCCAAAGGTTAAGAAACACATTGGTAGCTTTGCTACTAAACGTGAAGCCATCACTGCGCGTAACGCTGCTGTACAGGCGCTGCCGAGGGTTCTATAAATGGAGCATACACACATTGTAGGAGAAGCCATAGCAGGACGATCTGCACAAGTACGTAGAAACTTGATGACTATGGTTTCTAATTTGAGTACCAATACTTTCGACCTAGCAGCGCTG
>Ga0210396_10000188_pt1 | contig 103056 bp, 76 predicted proteins | sample IncBWH17OmetaG_FD_155466 | JGI IMG/M metagenome (GOLD analysis project Ga0210396, IMG submission 155466) | Forest soil microbial communities from Barre Woods Harvard Forest LTER site, Petersham, Massachusetts, United States - Inc-BW-H-17-O ...
CCTCATCCGAGAGATCGACCTTGGGGTTCAGAGGTCCACTGCAGTGGACCTCTGAACCCCAAACTACCTTCCAACCTGTAAAGGATGTCCTGATAACAACCTGTAAAGCATGTCATGGAACTTGACAATAAAACCCACGCGAAGGATGGGTCACGGATTACACCGGTTGCACTTGTACCTTGAATCCACCCACCCCCATGGAAGTAATGAATTGGATGAATAACGAAGTCGAATATAACTTTGAAGATTCGCCTTGTGATGTCACGTTTGAGAACGCTGGAGATTCCGCAACCGCCGCTACCCTGCAATTTCTATAGCCGCCACGCATCCGAATTCGCTTCCTGGAACGAAACGGATCAGTCCCAAACACCGAACCCAATAGGAAATCAAAAATGCAAAGAATCAAGTGCTGGCCTCTCCCAACCGCCTACTGTATTCTCGCTATTCTGTTCGCAATAGCCTCCCATAACGCGGTATCCGCGCAATCATACCGCCAAGGCAAGTGGGCAGACGCAAATGACCCCGTGGCTAAACAGCTCATTGAACAGGAGAGAAGATGGGGGGTCCTCTACTGTACTCCAAGCAATATGATTGAGGAATTCATCGCTGACGACTTCGTCGGTACCGCTCCGGAAGGCCCGATTTACACCAAGTCTGACCTTACGAAGAGGCATGTGGCGCCCGCGGCCGAACATGACTGCAAGCTGCTGAGTGCCCGCGTTCGCTTCTACGGGCCGGATCTCGCCATCATCTACGGTAGTGAAACCGCCGTTCGTAAAGGGGCGGATGGTAAAGAGTTTCAGCGAACTCTGGTCTGGACGGATACCGCGCTCAAGCGGAAAGGCAAATGGCAGCTCATCGCGGTGCAGGACATGATAGATCCAAAAAAATGACGGCTTCATCTACTGGGTTCTGCGATGGATGGGACACCCGGCTGGAGGGAAGGGTAGTTTTGGATTGGTTGGGGGTTATGTAACCCCAACCTTCGCGCGGTGAGGCGCGCTCAGGATGGGGCACCCCTCCGGTTTTGGGGTACCCCGGTTTTGGGTACCCCCGGCTTGGGCATCCCCGGTTTAGTGGTGAGGCTCTTCTCTGTGTGGAGACTGCTGGGTGGGGTGCTGTTGAGGTTGGGGTTGCGGCCTGGATTCTGAAGGGGCGTGGGGCGCGGGCTGTTCGGCTGGCTGACGCCTCTCCATCTGCTGCGGTGCTGGCTGGACAGACCTCGGCTGGACCGGTTGGACAGGCCTCGATTGGACCTGCTGAACAGGCCTCGGTTGGACCGGCTGGACAGGTTTGGGTTGAACCTGCTGGACGGGTCTGGGCTGATTTTCGGGGACTGCTCTTGGTTGTGGTTCGGGCGTAGGTCTTGCCTGATACTTCGGTTGCGGTGCGGGCGTCACCTCCGCGTGGCGCTCGACGGGGTGAGGCTGTGGCGTGGGATTGACCGGCCTGATTTGAGGTTCGACGGGATGAATCGCAGGCTGCGCAGGACGGGTCGCCTGTACCTGTGGTTGTGCCGGACGCGTGGGTTGAATTTGCGGGCGTGCGGGTTGGATCTGTGGCTGTACCGGATGATTCTGTTGGATCTGGGGATTGTAGGGCTGCTGGTTTGGGCGCGTCAGATTGACCGGCATGGGTCGAACTATGGGATGGACGTTGTGATCGGCGGCTATAGGATGAGGCGCCGCTACGATGGCTGGACGGCCCCTGTTCTGGCTGTAGAACTGCTGGGGGTTTTGAGCGGCCTGCTGCTGATGCGCAATCTGGGTGGCCATGGGAGGCGTTCTGGGGGCGCGCATGGCTGCGATCTCGGCAGGCCGCGGGCGGGCGGGAATGCCACCGGGACCTCCGGTGTAGGAGATGCGGTTGTAGGTGTTGTAGGTATTGTTGTAGTTATTGACGACGACGGTTCGGTTGTAAACGTTGGTGATTCGGGTTTCGTTGATGCGGTTGACGGCGCGATTGTAGTAGAAGTTGTCGCCGTGCCAGTAGCCGCCGTGATAGCCGTAGCCGGTGTAACCGAAGCCGTAGTTAATGCCGCCGTAGAAGCCGATGTAAGAGCCCCAGAAGCCGGGGCGGAAGCGGTAACGGTTGCCGACGTAGGCCCAGTAGCCGGGAGTCCAGAGCGCTCCGTGATAGGGAGCGAGGACCCAGGCTCCGGGAACCCAGTAGTAGCCCATGGGACTGTAACTCCAGTAGCCGGGTGTCCAGATGTAGTTGGGGGCGGGAGCTTCGGGCTGCTCGTAGGTAGGGAGTGGCGGCGGAGGAGCTTCGGCTTCGAGCGCCTGCTGGCCGGCGTCTACCTGATTCTCGTAGTTCTGGTCGTAGGTTTGATCGGCTGCGTCGCCCTGATTGGAGTAGGGCTGGGCCTGCTGGGGCTCGGGCTGGGTGTCAGGTTGAGTGTATGCTTCGGCGCTTTGCTGGCTCTCGTTTTCCTGGCGTACCGGCAGGGCACGTGCTGGAGCGGTTCGATAGACGGGGGCCGCTGCTTGCTGCGGGGTAGCCTGAGTACCGTTGGCCGGAGCAAGGTTAGCGTCGGCGGGATCGGGGCCGGAGTCGTTGGTTGCAACGGTTGCATCGGGAGCTTTGTGGCAACCTGTAATCGATGCGATTCCGGTAAGTGTGCCGATTCCGATTGCGACGATTCGAGCGTATCTGCTGGACCTGGAAAGTATTGCAGTCATGGTGCTCTGTCCTCTTTCGGGATTAACCCGAATATCTAAGGTGAGATGCGTTTTGCGGGTTAATTCGGTGGAGGCATGTGGAGAAAGATGAGTGATTATTACCAGATTGCGATTCTTACGGTGGCAACGTTGATGACTTTTTCGGCATCGTCTGTACCTCGTGGCCGAACGGACGTAGAATGGTTTCGATGGCAGGCTGTCTTCCAACCACGAAGCGCTTTCGCCACGGTCGGCCTGACCGCGGTCGCTGACACGCATACTCCTTCCCTGAAAATTTGATAGGCTTCACCCGTCGCCGCCTGTGGTTGCATCTTGAGCCACGGCCCCTACTTCGCGCTGAAATAAGCGCTTTGGAGAAGAAAAATGTCGACCCCTCAGACTGCTCATCCTGATTCGTTCAAAAGCAAGGCAACCTTGAAGTCCGGTTCTACGAACTATACGATCTTTCGTCTGAAGGCTGTGGCTGATAGCGGCGTGAATCTGACGCGGCTTCCGTTTTCGTTGCGGATTTTGCTGGAGAATCTGTTGCGCCATGAAGATGGGCGTACGGTGACGGCGGATGACATTAAGTTTTTGGCGAACTGGGACCCGAAGGCGGAGCCTTCGCGCGAGATTGCGTATATGCCGGCGCGGGTGCTGATGCAGGACTTTACGGGTGTGCCTGCGGTGGTCGATCTGGCGGCGATGCGCGATGCGATGAAAGCGCTGGGCGGCAATCCGGAGAGGATCAATCCGCTGCAGCCGGCGGAGCTGGTGATCGATCACTCGGTGCAGGTGGATGAGTTTGGAACGACGCGGGCGTATGACCTGAATGCGGCGCTGGAGTTTCAGCGGAACCGCGAGCGGTATGCGTTTTTGAAGTGGGGGCAGACGGCGTTCAATAATTTTTCGGCGGTGCCGCCGGGGATGGGAATCTGCCATCAGGTGAATCTGGAGTATCTAGCGCGGGTGGTGTTTACGACCAAATCCGAAGCGAGCCTGGATGCTGTGGCGACGGAAGGGAGCAAGGCGACGGCTGAGCAGAAGTATGCGATGGCGTATCCGGACACGCTGGTGGGGACGGACTCGCACACGACGATGATTAATGGGTTGGGTGTGCTGGGCTGGGGCGTTGGTGGAATTGAGGCCGAGGCTGCGATGCTGGGGCAGCCGGTGAGCATGCTGGTGCCGCAGGTGGTTGGGTTCAAGCTGACGGGCAAGCTGAAGGAAGGGACTACGGCTACCGATCTGGTGCTGACTGTTACCGAGGCCTTGCGGAAGTTGGGCGTGGTTGGGAAGTTTGTTGAGTTTTATGGGCCCGGGATTGCGGAGTTACCGCTGGCCGATCGGGCGACGATTGCGAATATGGCTCCGGAGTATGGGGCTACTTGCGGAATTTTTCCGGTGGATGCGGAGACGCTGCGGTATCTGCGGCTGACGGGCCGAAGCGAGGAGCAGATTGCTCTGGTGGAGGCTTACTACCGCGAGCAGGGGATGTTCCATACGGCGGATGCGGCGGAGGCGGTGTACTCGGCTACGATCTCGCTGGATCTTGCTACGGTTGAACCGAGTGTGGCGGGGCCGAAGCGGCCGCAGGATCGGGTGTTGCTGTCGAAGGCCGGGGAAAGCTTCAAGGAGCAACTGCCTGCGCTGCTGGGGCCGAATGCTGCTGCGCAGACGGTTCGGCAGCTGGTGCGGTGGGAGGGTGAGGGTGGGCATGCCTCGGCCACGGGAGATATTACGAGCAAGGCTGGGTCGCCTGCGCCGGTGGTGGAGGCTCCGCGGGTTGCAGTGGAGACGCTCGAGGATGAGCGGGGTGGGGTGGCGACGCTGGAGGCTCCGGCGGTTTCGATTCGGAGCCGGTTTGGTATCGATCCGGATAAGTATCTGCACCATGGGTCGATTGTGATTGCGGCGATTACTTCGTGCACGAATACTTCGAATCCTTATGTGATGATTGCGGCTGGATTGCTGGCGAAGAAGGCGGTGGAGAAGGGGCTGAAGACGCCCCCGTGGGTGAAGACTTCGCTTGCTCCGGGGTCGCGTGTGGTGACGGACTATTACGTGAAGGCTGGGTTGATGCCGTATCTGGATGAGCTTCGGTTCCAGACGGTGGGGTATGGGTGCACAACTTGTATTGGAAATTCGGGGCCGCTGCCGACGGATGTTTCGAAGTCGATTGAAGACCATGGGTTGGTGGCGGTTTCGGTGCTGTCGGGGAATCGGAATTTTGAGGGAAGGATTTCGCCTGAGGTTCGGGCGAACTATCTGATGAGTCCTCCGCTGGTGGTGGCTTATGCGCTGGCGGGGCATATTGAGCACAACTTCGATACGGAACCGCTGGGCAAGGGCAAGGATGGGCAGCCGGTGTTTCTGCGGGATATCTGGCCGACGCAGAAGGAGGTCGCGGAGACTGTGGCTAGCTCGATTGATTCGGAGATGTTCCGGCACGAGTACAGCACGGTGACGAAGGGCGATCAGAACTGGCAGAATCTGAAGTTTCCGGCGGGCGATACGTATGGGTGGGAGGCGGATTCGACTTATATCCGGAAAGCTCCTTATTTTGATGGGATGGCTGCGGTGCCTGCTCCGGTGGAGGATATCCATGGGGCGCGAGTGCTGGCGGTGCTGGGCGATTCGGTGACGACAGACCATATTTCGCCGGCGGGGTCGATCAAGCTGAATGGGCCTGCGGGTAAGTACCTGACCGAGCATGGAGTAAAGCCGGCGGACTTCAATAGTTATGGGTCGCGGCGCGGCAACCATGAGGTGATGGTGCGGGGGACGTTTGCGAACGTTCGGCTGCGGAACAAGCTGGCTCCGGGGACTGAGGGCGGTGTGACTCGGTTGTTGCCGGAGGGTATGCCTATGTCGATCTATGACGCTTCGGTTGCGTATGCTCAGCGCGGGACGCCGTTGGCGATCATCGCGGGCAAGGAGTATGGGTCGGGGTCGTCGAGGGACTGGGCGGCGAAGGGTCCGCGGCTACTGGGAATTCGGTTTGTGATCGCGGAGAGCTATGAGCGCATTCACCGGTCGAATCTTGTTGGGATGGGGATTCTGCCACTTCAGTTTTTGCCGGGGCAGAATGCTGAGTCGCTGCACCTTTCGGGCGAGGAGGTTTATCGGATTGGGGATGCTCCGGGAGAATTGAAGGCGATGCTGGACAGCAAGTTTGCCAATGGCAAGGAGCTTGCGGTGTTTGCTGAGTCGGACCTGGGCAAGACGACGGAGTTCTGCGTGAGTGTGCGGATTGATACGCCGCAGGAGATTCTGTACTACCAGAATGGCGGGATCCTGCAGTATGTCCTGCGGCAGCTGGCGGCTAAGGGGTAGATCGCGTTGCATCGCTAGTTGCTACAAAGAAGCCTCGCCCTGTGCGGGGTTTTCTTTGTAGCGGACCCATCTTCAATGATCCTGAGGAAGACTCTGTGCTACTTACGATTTTGACCGTGACATGCCCCGACAGAGACAGGGGAAGTTCTAGCGGTAAATCACACACCCGCGCTCCTCAAGAGCACCGAACCACTCTTGTGAAGGCAGCGAATCGACCCAGCGTAGGTCCAACTTCTCCAATTTGGGCAAACGAGCAATTTCCTGCGGCAGGGACTGAATCGGATTTCCACGAAGGTCGAGCTGACGCAACTCAGAGAGTCGTGAAATCACTGCAGGCAATGTAATCAAGCTATTGTTTCGGAGGTGAAGTTCACGGAGTCGAGACAAGTGCCCAATGCAATCCGGTAGGGATGTGAGTTGATTGTCGGTAACGCGCAATTCAATCAAGCTGGACATGGCGCAAACCGATTCAGGTAGCTCTGAAAATGCGTTCTCACTGATATTCAGATATCGCAGTTTGCGAAGCCGCCCGATGGATGAAGGCAAACTGGAAAGCCTGTTGTCATGCAGATACAGGTAATCACTTAGTCCGACGATCTCGCCTATAGTCTCGGGAATCGTCGATAGTTGGTTGTGGCCGAGGTCAAGCATCCGCAGGTTCCTCAATTGCCCCAACCGCTTCGATATATCTTTCAGCCCGTTGTCTGCTAAGACCAGGGCTTCCAATGAAGTATCGTCCCAGACCGACGACGGCACCTGCCCGAGGTTCTTCTTCCACAGGTTGAGAATTGAGTTCATCGACATTGCCTGAATCCTAATCAGATGAAATTCTGCTGTCGAATGGTGGGCTATACGCTGGCTGGCTGGGCTAGCTTTGATCTTCTACAATTGCAGCCACATCGCGAGGCTCGCACATGACCTTCCCGCCGCAGCTTCTTCGCCGCATCATTCCGTCTGTTCCGCTCTCGAGCCTTGATATTCCAACGGACACTCTTGGGCAGCTTCAGAGGATCGCAAGTGAACTTCGTGCCGGTATGCCCCCGACCTCGGCTACCGGGCTGTTTCTCTCCGGCAATGCTGCGAGCTCGGCTCTCGCGGCGGAAGCGGTTGCTCATGCTCTGGGCCGGGATCTTCTTCGCGTCGATCTTGGGGCGGTTGTCTCTCGATATATTGGCGAAACAGAGAAGAATCTCAACCGGATTCTAGAGACGACCGACCCGGCACTCTCGATACTGTTCTTCGACGAGGCTGATGCTCTCTTTGGTGAGCGCACCGAGGTCCGCGACAGCCACGACCGTTACGCGAACATCGAGGTATCGCGCCTTCTCCAACGCCTCGAATCTTTTCCGGGATTAGTTATCATCGCCACGGCCTCGCCGATCGAATCCATTGCTGGCAGGCTTGCCCGTTATGCCATTCATCTTCCTCCAGGGCTGGGCCACCCTCCGGAGCCTTCGGCAGCCGGGTAAACGAGGAATAGCCACAGGAGAGGCACGGAAATCGACTCTTTAGTGCAGTAGTTGGAGACGCAGCCTATAATGGGCTATGGCAATCGCTAATCCGGCCTCTTCGCAGGCTGGCCCGCAGCCAGAACCGCGTAACGAACTGAAGAGCGATCCGGAAATAAAGAGTGCAGACACAGGAATTGAGCCGAAGACGGCTCTTCCGGTCACGGCTCCGACGGGTCCTTCCAGTACGACTCCTGCTGCCCTGGATAACGGTAAGGTTCCAGTTGTACCACCTGGAAAATCAAAGATTGAGATTGGGCTGGATGAGCCAGTGGGGAGATTTGTCTCGCCGTTGCCGGTGGCTACACCGGAGGAGTCTTCTGCTTCGCATCTGGCGGGATCTTCTGTGGCGGATATTCTGAGCGTCGATGCGAAGTTTCAACGGTTGCTCGAGACGGTGCATGAGAACCGGCCCGGAGACGATCTGGATTTGATTCGGAAGGCATGGGCCTTCTGTCTGCAACAGCATGAAGGGCAAAAGCGGGCGAGTGGGGAGCCGTATGTCATCCATCCGTTGGAGGTTGGGCAGGTGCTGGCCGAGTTGAAGATGGACTCGACGGCAATTGCGGCAGGACTGCTGCATGATGCGGTGGAAGATACGGATGTGACGTCGGAGGAGATTGCCAAACAGTTTGGCGATCAGGTGGCGCACATCGTCGAGGGCGTAACGAAGCTCGACAAGATCAAGTTTGCGAATAGGGAAGATCATCAGGCGGAGAACATTCGCAAGATGCTGCTGGCGATGGTGACGGACGTTCGCGTGGTGATCATCAAGCTGGCCGACCGGCTGCATAATATGCGGACGCTCGAGCATCTGAAGCCGGAGAAGCAGCAGAAGATTGCGCGGGAGACGCTGGATATCTACGCTCCGCTGGCGCATCGGCTGGGCATGGGCAAGCTGCGCGGCGAGTTGGAGGATCTGGCGTTTCGCTATACCGATCCTTATGGGTATGAGCAGGTTTCGACAGAGGTCGACGCGCTGCGTGGAGCGGGCGAGGAGTTTCTGCGCAAGATTGTGACGCAGATGGAAGATAAGCTGCGGGAGTTCAAGATTCCGGGGCGGGTGGAGTCTCGGATCAAGCGGCTTTACTCGATCCAGCAGAAGCTGCAGGACCAGAAGATTCCCGTGGACCAGGTGTACGACCTGCTGGCGATTCGGGTGATTACGGATACGGTGCAGGATTGCTATGCGTTGCTGGGATTGCTGCATAGCATCTGGCGGCCGGTGCCGGGACGCATCAAGGACTTTATTGCAATGCCGCGGCCGAATCTTTATCAGTCGCTGCATACGACGCTGATTGCGGAGGGTGGGCATCAGTTCGAGGTGCAGATTCGTACGGAAGATATGCATCGCGTAGCCGAGGAGGGTATCGCGGCGCACTGGAAGTACAAGGCTTCGGACAATGTAAGCGCGAAGGACGAGCAGCGGCTGGCGTGGGTGCGGCAGTTGATGGAGTGGCAGCGGGAGATGACGGACCCGAACGAGTTCATGTCGACTCTGAAGATCGACCTGTACCCGGAGGAGGTCTACACGTTTACGCCGAAGGGCAAGGTTGTGGTGCTGCCCAAGGATGCGAGCCCGATCGATTTTGCTTATGCGATTCATACCGAGGTTGGGAATACGACGGTTGGCGCGAAGGTGAATGGGCGCATCGTTCCCCTGCGGACGAAGCTGAAGAACGGCGATATTGTTGAGGTGACGACGCAAGCGGGGCATGCTCCGAGCCGCGATTGGCTTAGCTTTACGAAGAGCTCGAAGGCTCGGAACAAGATTAAGCACTGGCTGAATGAGCATCAACGGCAGCGGGCGCTTGAGATTGGCCGGAAGCTGCTGGAGCGCGAGGCTCGGAAGTACAAGGTGTCGTTGGGCAAGTACTCGACGGCAGACTTCGACAAGGTTGCGACGGAGTATGGGCTGGGGACCGAGGCTGAACTGCTGGCGGGGGTGGGGTTTGGGAAGTACTCGGCTCGGCAGGTACTGAATAAGCTGGAGCCGGGTTCGACGATGGCTGCGGAGCCTGCGGCGCACGAAGGTGCGGTCGGCAATACTCTGGGGCAGATGTCGGAGGCCGTGAAGCGGGTGTTCTTCGGCAAAGGGTCGGACTCGCTGCAGGTGGAGGGGCAGGACGATCTGCTGGTGTACCGGGCTCGCTGTTGTAACCCTATTCGTGGTGAGGAGATTATCGGGTATGTGACGCGGGGCAAGGGCGTGGCGGTGCACGCGAGGAGTTGTCCTAATGTGCAGAATTTGCTGTATGAGTCGGACAGGCGGATCCAGGTGGAGTGGGCTCCGACACCGACTGAGCCTGGGGCCACAAAGCAGCAGACTTATCCGGTGAAGCTGACGGTGTTGTGTGATGACCGGGCGGGGTTGTTGAAGGAGTTCACGGCGATTATTGCGGATGATGGGACGAATATTCGCAGCGTGGATTCGAAGTCGGAATCGGATGGGACGGCTGTAGTGGACTTTATTGTAGAGACGGTGGATGTGCGGCACCTGAACCGGCTGGTGCAGAATCTGCGGCGGGTTCCTGGGGTGAGGGATGTGCAGCGGGTGCAGAAGATTTAACGGCTTTACACCGATTTATAAATTATTGAGATCTTGTGTGACGTGCTGCGGCGAGACGCCTGCCAAATAGTCATGGAGGATTGCATTGAAGCGGTCGGTGGCTTCGAGGTTGGGCATGTGGCCGATTCCTTCAAAGATTTCGATGCGGGCGTCGGGGATGGACTGGTGCATCCGCTCTGCGGTTTCTACGGTTATGTAGGCGTCTTCAGTACCGATGAAGATGAGCGTGGGGATGGCGATCTTCGGTAAGGAGGCGGTGTAATCCTTGCGACGGGCGCGGCCTCGGAGCGCGGCGGCGGCTCCGGCGGGTGGAGTGTGGGCGATCATTTTGTAGATGTTCAGGGCGAGGTCTGGATTTTTCTTGATGGAGGCTGGTGCGAGTAGCTTGGGGATCATCTCGCCGCCAGGGATGCATGTGCCCTCGTTGATGAAACGTTCGGCCATGGCAAGGCGCGTCTTGGCTGCTTCGGGTGTGTCGGCTTGCGGGAAGGTGGCGGCGAGGATCAGGCCGGAGAGGCGATGGGAGTATTGCTCGGCGAAGGCCATGGCGATCTGGCCTCCCATGGAGAGGCCGGCGATGACTGCTTTGTGGATATTCAGGTGGTCGAGGAGGGCGTTGATGTCGGCGGCCATCGTTTCGAGGGTGGTGGCTTCGGCGGTGGGGACTTCGGAGGCTCCGTAGCCACGGATGTCGTAGGTGATGACGCGGTACTTCCAGGTGAGGGCGGCTACTTGCGGGTCCCACATGGATTGATTGAAGGGGTGGCCGTGAATGAAGAGGATCGCGGGGCCGCTGCCCTGGTCGCGATAGGCGATGGAGACGCCGTTGATGAGGGCGGCGTTCATGCTTTTTTCTCCAGATGCTTGCCGGAGAGGTCTTCGAGGGCCTGGATGAGGGCGTGGTTGCCGAGGCCGCCTTTGCCGTCGCTCTGAAGCTTGTTGTAGAGCTGGTGGACGAGGCTGGTGCCGAGCAAGGGCAGGCCGAGCTCGCGGGCGGATTCGAGGACTAGGCGAAGGTCCTTTTGCTGGAGGTCGATGGAGAAGCCGGGCTTCCAGTAGCCTTCGATGGCTTGGGGGGCGCGGTTGGAGAGCATCCAACTGCCTCCGGCTCCGGCTTCGACGGCCTGCACTGCTTTGGATAGGTCGATACCAGCGGCGCAGCCGAGGAGGAGGGCTTCGCTGACGGCGAGCATGTTGACGACGACGAGGATCTGGTTCATCAGCTTGGTGGTTTGGCCGGCGCCGCTGGGGCCCATGTGGGTGATGCGCGTGCCGATGGCTTCGAGGATGGGCTTGATGCGGTTGAAGGCGTCTTCGGGGCCGCCGACCATGATGCTGAGGGTGCCTTTGGCTGCGCCTTCGCTGCCTCCGGAGACAGGAGCGTCGAGGAGGGTGATGTTTTTTTCGCCGAGGGTTTGGCTGAAGCGCTTGGTTTCTGCCGGGCTGATGGTGCTGAGGTCGATGATGGTGGTTCCGGGGCGGAGGCTTTTCGCAAAACCTTCTTTGCCGAAGAGGACGGCCTCGACGTCGGGGGTATCGCTGACGCAGATGAGGATGGTGTCGCAGGTTTCGGCGAGGGATTGCAGGGTTGGGGCGATAGTGACGGCCAAATCCTTTTTCAGGGCTTCGGACTTCACTAGGGTTCTGTTCCAGATGGTTACGGAGTGATTTTTTTCGACGAGGTTTTTGACCATGCCGCGTCCCATGATGCCGAGGCCGACGAATCCGATTTGCGATGTCATGAAGGTAGTATTCACTGCTCGGTCAAGAAGAACAATGCGAACTGCTCATGGGTCGAGCAGGGCGTTGATGTCTGCGGCCATGGTTTCGAGCGTGGTGGCGCCTGAAGATTTGGCATTCTTTGTGACGAAACGATTCAAATGTTGGCAGCGGCCTGAATATACTTTTCCAGAATCAACTGAATCGATTAAATAGACCAATTGAAGGAGGAGATCTTGAACACAACCTCAGCCGTTGCACGCACTATGAGACCAAAATTGCTGACCCCGATTCTTGTTGGCGGCTTTGCAGCCGGCCTCTTCGACCATCTCTCCGCAGTCCACACCTTTGGCTGGGGTGTATCTCGCGGGGTCGCCAGCGGTCTGCTTGGGAAGTCTGCCTTCCAGGGAGGCGCAGTCACATGGACATTGGGTCTCGTGCTTCACTTTTTCATCGCATTTTCCGCAGCCGCTATCTATTGCCTCTCCAGCTTGAAACTCAGATTCCTCAAGGACCATTGGCTGGTGTGTGGCTTGTTCTACGGCATTGCGGTTTACCTGGTGATGAATCTGATTGTTTTGCCGCTCTCTGCGTTCCCATTTCCTATAGGCCCGTTCACCGTGTCCGGACTGAGGTCCGGGCTGCTGATCCATATGATCCTTATCGGGCTACCCATCTCTTTCAGCCTTCGGCAATTCTCGAAATAGGAGGAAATCTCGGGAAAGGACCTTCTTTTTTCCACTCCGCATAAAGCGAGATGTGGGGCCCCGCAGCTGCCCTCCCAAAAGCAACGCTTGCGGTGAGCGGCGTAGCGATGTATCTTTGAGTGCAAGATGATTATTTCCTCCAGCCGATTTATTAGCTTTATTTACCGCTACTGGTATCCGGTAGCGGCATCGGCGGAGTAGGTTCCATCTGAGAGATAGCTGAAAGTTTCAGTTGAGATCGACATCCACACGAGCCGCGACCGCCAAGGTTGCGGCTTTTGTTTTGTGCTTTTGTTTCGCACGAGGTAGTGAGGAGCGTTTATGAGTACGATAGCGGCGATGGTGAATCCGGCGGGGCCTGTGCGATCGGCGGCGGGGCGATTTGGGATCTATGGCGGCAGGTATGTTCCGGAGACCCTGATGGCGGCGTTGGAGGAGCTGGAGGCGGCTTATGCCGAGGCTCAAAAGGATACTGCGTTTCAGGCGGAGCTGGATGATCTGCTGAAGAACTATTGCGGGCGGCCTACTCCGCTGTACTTTGCCAAGCGGCTTACGGAGCATTGTGGCGGGGCGAAGATTTATCTGAAGCGTGAGGACCTGCTGCATACGGGCGCGCACAAGATCAACAATGCGCTGGGGCAAGGGCTGCTGGCTCGGCGGATGGGGAAGAAGAGGATCATCGCCGAGACGGGCGCGGGGCAGCATGGAGTGGCTACGGCTACGGTGTGTGCGCTGTTCGGCATGGAGTGCGTGATCTACATGGGTGAGGAAGACATGCGGCGCCAGGAGCTGAATGTCTACCGGATGCGTCTGTTGGGGGCGGAGGTGCGCGGGGTATCGGCGGGGTCGGCGACGCTGAAGGATGCGATTTCGGAGGCGATGCGTGATTGGGTCACGAATGTAAGGACGACTTACTACATTCTGGGGAGCGCACTAGGGGCGCATCCTTATCCGACCATGGTGCGGGATTTTCATCGGGTGATCAGCAAAGAGGCGAAGCGGCAGGTGATGGAGCAGGAGGGCAAACTGCCGACCGCGATTGTGGCTTGTGTTGGTGGTGGATCGAATGCGATTGGTGCCTTCTATGAGTTTCTGCCGGACGCGAATGTTCAATTGATTGGCGTGGAAGCGGGTGGCCGTGGGACGGCGCTGGGCGAACATGCGGCACGGTTTCAGAAGGTCGGTGGTGGTGTACCGGGCGTGCTGCAAGGAACTTACAGCTATGTGCTGCAGGATGATGCTGGGCAGATTGCGTTGACGCACTCGGTGAGTGCGGGGCTGGACTATGCGAGCGTGGGCCCGGAGCACGCGATGCTGCATGACTCGGGACGGGCAACATATGTTTCGTGCACGGATGACGAGGCGCTGAAGGCTGTGGTGACTCTGGCGAAGACCGAAGGGATTCTGCCTGCGCTTGAGAGTGCTCATGCAGTGGCAGAAGCGATTCGGCTTGCTCCCACGATGGCAAAGACGGATGTGTTGATGGTGAATCTGTCGGGGCGGGGCGATAAGGATATGGGAATTCTGGCGCGTGAACTGAAGCTTGAAGGGGCGACGGAGGCGAAGGATTAACTCTATGGCTCGAAATTTCGGCTATTTCTCTCTCCGGGGTGACTTCGAACCCGATGACATCTCCCAGCAGCTTGGGTTGAACCCAACCTGGTCCCAGCGAAAGGGCGATATTCATCCAGGGTCCGGACGCCCTCGCCTGAACGATGAATGGTGTGTCGCTTGTGCCGAGGATGATTTCGGTGATGTTGCGGATCAGATTAGCTCCTTGGTCACTAAGCTTTTGCCCAAAGCTGCCACCGTAGCCGAGCTATCTACTAAATTCGATGGAACAATGTATCTCGTCGCATATTTGAATGGTAACTATCCCGGATTCTTCTTGCATGCTTCGATCATGCGGGATCTAGTGAGTCTCAACGTCGATCTTGACTGCGAATACATCTACGCTAGCGACGAACCGATTGAGGATGGGAACAGTGCCGATTAACTTCAATAACAAGCCGGGGATTGTTGCTTACCTGACGGCAGGTGATCCTGATCTCGCGACTACGCGGGACATTGCGCTGGCTGCAATTGATAACGGTGCTGATGTGATTGAGCTGGGAGTTCCGTTTAGCGATCCGTTGGCGGATGGGCCGGTGATTCAGAGAGCAAGTGAGCGGGCCGTAGCGCATGGGACTCGGCTGACGGATGTGCTTGGACTGGCGAAGGAGTTGCGAGCGGCTCGGCCTGCGTCGGGTTTGATTTTGTTTTCGTATCTGAATCCTGTGGTGCGGATGGGGATGAAGACCTTTTGTGCGAAGGCTGCCGAGGCTGGGGCGGACGGGGTTCTGCTGACGGACATGATTGTCGAAGAGGCTGACGAATACCTGGAGGCGATGAAGACAAATACGCTGGCTCCGGTGTTTCTGGCTGCTCCTACCAGCCCTGATGCTCGGTTGAAGGCGATTGCGGGAGCCTCGCAAGGATTTGTGTATGCGATCTCGCGTGTGGGCATTACGGGGACTCAACAGAAGGTTGAGGGGGATGCCGCTGAACTGGTGGGGAGGCTACGGAAGTTTACAAAGCTGCCGATTGCAGTAGGGTTTGGGATTTCGAATGCAGAGCACGTGAAGGCCGTAGGGGAGTTTGCCGATGCGGCGATTATTGGCAGTGCTTTGGTGGCTTTGATTGAAAAGAGCGAGCCGAGTGAGGCTGCGAATGCGGTAGGACGATTTATTGCGGGGTTGCAGGCATGAGGCTTGCGAGTAGAGTTGCGGGGATAGCCGATGCGGCAGACGGTTATCATGGAACGTACAAAATTATTCCGCAGCGGACGAATCCGGTAGGCACAAGACCGGTACAAACGCCGCTGCAAGGTGAGGCGACTGCATGGAGATATCCGACTGGCGGAAGAAGATTGATGAGCTGGATGAGCAGATTGTTCGACTCATTAACCAGCGTGCTGAGGCTGCGGAGGCCATCGGCGAGCTTAAGAGAGCGGTTGAGCTGCCGGTCTATGAGCCTCAACGGGAACAGGCGGTTCTTGAACATGTGCGCGCGGTCAATTCGGGGCCTCTGGATGAGGCCGAGTTGCTGCATGTGTATGAACGGATTATCGACGTGATGCGGACTTTGCAGCGCCGCAGATAACTGATGAATTTTTGCAATGCAGAATAATTTGTACCGAATTTAGTTACATAAAGAGAGCGAACCATGATCGTAGCAATGCAGGACCATGCAACAGAGGAAAACATACAGCTGGTGATCGAGCGGATGGTCGAGCTCGGCTTCAATGTTCACCGCACGACAGGCGCAGCACAGACGATTCTGGCGGGTGTTGGGACGCCGGAGCACTTTGAAGTTGCGGAGTTCAAGGTGCTGGCGGGCGTGCATGATGCGTATCGCATCTCGTCGCCGTATAAGCTGGCGGGGCGGAACTTTCGGCCTGAGGGGACGAAGATCACCTTCCCGAATGGTGTTGTGGTTGGCGGTAAGGAAGTCGTCATCATGTCGGGGCCTTGCTCGGTGGAGTCGCACGAGCAGATTCTGCTGAGCGCGAAACAGGTTGCTGCGGCAGGAGCGAAGTTCTTGCGCGGCGGAGCGTTCAAGCCGCGTAGTTCGCCGTACAGCTTCCAAGGGATGGGGCTGGAGGGATTGAAGCTGCTCCGTGAAGTGAGCAATGAGACTGGCCTGCTGGTGATCACCGAAGTGATGGAGATCTCGCAGATCGAGGTGATGCTGCCGTATATCGATTGCTTCCAGGTAGGCGCGCGGAATATGCAGAACTTCAACCTGCTGCGAGAGCTTGGACATGTGCGTAAGCCGGTGCTGTTGAAGCGTGGCATCTCGGCGACGATTGAAGAAGTGCTGTTGAGCGCGGAGTACATTCTTTCCGGTGGCAACTACGATCTGATGTTGTGCGAGCGCGGAATTCGGACGTATGAGACGTATACGCGCAACACGATGGATATCTCGGCGATTCCGGTGCTGAAGAAGCTGACGCATCTGCCAGTGATGGGTGATCCCTCGCATGGTGTGGGTATTCGTGATCTGGTGCCGCCGATGGCGCTTGCGAGCGTTGCGGCCGGAGCAGATGGTTTGCTGATGGAGATGCACCCGAATCCTGATAAGGCGATGAGCGATGGTGCGCAGAGCCTATATCCTGAGCAGCTTGAGAAGCTGGTGTCGCAGCTGCGTCAGCTGGCTCCAGTGGTCGGCCGGACGGTTGCATAGACGATGCCTGTTAGTGCGATAGAGCGCGTTCTCATCATTGGTACGGGGCTGATCGGGGCTTCGACTGGGCTGGCCCTGCGAGGCGCGGGGTTTGTGGGCCGTATCGATGGATGGGATATGAGCTCGTTGGAGAGAGCGGCGGCGCTGCAGATGGGCGCCGTCGATGGTGTAGCTGCCGAGCGCGAAGCGGCGTTGGAGTTGGCACTAACGGCGGATGTGATCGTGTTGGCGGTTCCGGTGCTTGCGATTAAGGATTGGATGCAGACGCTGGCACCGATTCTGCACGCGGGCCAGCTTGTGACGGATGTGGGAAGTACGAAGCTTGAGATTGCGGACTTGGGCGCGGCTTTGTTTAGCAGCTCAGAGACGGCGGAGTTTTTGCCGGGGCATCCGATGGCAGGCAAGGAATCGGGTGGCGCAATGCTTGGCGAGGCAAAGCTCTTCAACGGAGCGATGTGGTTGTTTACGCCGACTGCAACGGAACAAAGTGCGCTCGATAAAGAATGGCGGAAGTGGGTCGGCTTCTTCGGAGCCCGGACGCTGGATATGGATGCGGCGAGGCATGATGAGCTGTGCGCATGGGTGAGTCATCTGCCGCAGATGCTGTCGACGGCGTTAGCGGCACTGCTGGAAGATACGTTTGGCGATGCGCCTGAGATCGCGGCGATTGGTGGACGTGCGCTGCGGGAGACGACTCGGTTGGGTGCGTCTCCGTACAGCATGTGGAGAGATGTGGCGATGACGAATACCGGACCGATTGCGGATACATTGTTGGCGCTGGAGCAGCGGTTGACGCACGTTCGGGAGAATCTGCGTACGCCTGAGTTGCGAGATGAGTTTTTGCTGGCGAATGAGTTTCGGAAGAAGCATTAGAGCGGGTGCGGTTCAATTGACATTGAGAGACGTATGAGCGAATTGATGACAGATCGGAATATCAGCTTGGCCGATGTGGTGGCAGCGCGCGAGAGGCTGCGTGGCTCAATCTACTATTCGCCTTGCCCGCACTCGCAGATGTTGTCGGCGCTGACGGGGCAGCAGATTTATCTGAAGCTTGAGAACCTGCAGATGACGGGCAGCTTCAAGGAGCGTGGCGCACTGAATCGCATTGCGACTCTGACGCCGGAGCAGGCGGCGCGGGGGGTGGTGGCGGCGAGCGCGGGGAATCATGCGCAGGGTGTCGCGTATCACGCGACGAAGCGTGGAATACGTGCGCTGATTGTGATGCCGCTGGCGACTCCGCTGGTGAAGGTGACAGCCACGCGTGGATTTGGTGCCGAGGTTGTGTTGCATGGGGCCAACTATGACGAGGCCTGTGTCGAGGGCACGCGGCTGTGTGAGGCGGAGGGGATGACGTTTATTCATCCGTTCGACGATCCGATTGTGATGGCGGGGCAAGGCACGATTGGTCTGGAGTTGCTTGAGCAGGTTCCGCAGCTTGAGGCCGTGGTGGTGCCGATTGGCGGCGGCGGGCTGATTGGCGGGATTGCGTGCGCGATCAAGGAATCGCGGCCTGAAATTCGCGTGGTGGGAGTGCAGACTTCAAGGCTGCCTTCGATGGCTGCGGCGATGGAACAACGTCATCCTGTGACGCTTGATCCGTCGACTACGATTGCCGATGGTATCGCTGTGCGACGAGCTGGAGACGTTACGTTTCCGGTGGTTGATAAGTATGTCGATGAGATTGTGACCGTCGACGAGGATGAGATCGCTTCGGCGATTCTTGTTTTGCTGGAGCGGGAGAAGACGCTGGCGGAGGGGGCTGGAGCTACGGCGCTTGCGGCTCTGTTGCAGAAGAAGACTTCGTTGCAGGGCCAGCACACCGCGGTTTTAGTGGGCGGAGGCAACATCGATGTAACGTTGTTGTCACGGATTATCGAGCGTGGTCTTGTGCAGGATGGGCGAATGATTCGGCTGCGGATTCATCTGCTGGATAAGCCGGGTGCTTTGGCAGAGTTGACGAAGCTGATTGCAAATTACCGCGCCAATATTGTGGATACGCTGTATAACCGCGCTTATTATGGCGTGAATCTTGGGAACACGACGATCGACATTACGCTTGAGACGCGTGGACGAGAACAGGTGACAGAGCTGCTTGCTGCGTTGACGGCTGAAGGTTATGAGCACAGTAGAGTGCTGTAAGGCTCAGGCTTTTTCGTAGTGAAAGTGGAGCTCCTGCTCGCTGGCTACAGGCTCACCGTTGCGTGTGGCTGGGTGGAAAGTCCATTGCTGGACCGTTGCAACGACGGATTCGTCGATGCCGTGGCCAAGGCCGCTGGTTATCTTGAGGTCTGAGATTTTTCCTGTAGCGTCGATGACGATATCGACGATAACGTCGCCTTTCGTGCCGCTGGGAAGCGCGGAAAGATCGGGCTTAGGCGTGGGAAAGAAGCTGGCCAGAGCTATATCGACGTTGCCGGAGCCGAGCGCGTCGGCGCCGACGGTGGAGTCGGGCTGTGCGGAGACGGGCGAGTTTGTGTTGGGTGAGGCGGTGGAGGGCTTCGTCTTTGCTTTGGGCAGGGTTGGAAGGGGAGATTTGGATTCAGCCAGTTGTGGCGCGGTCTTTGGTGAGGTTGTGAGGGATTGTGCAGGTGCGCGGCCGGGCAGGTAGGCGAGGATGAGGTTGCTGCCGTGCTCGGTTCCCGGTAGGCGGATGGGCGCGATCCACGGCTTGCTGTGATGGATCAGGATGGCAACGACGAAGAGGTGCGCTGCGATAGAGCCGACGATGTGCTTCGAGGTGCGATGCGGCACGGCGACTGGTTTGCCGATGGTCTCCATGCTGTTTCCCCTTAGCCCTTTTAGGTTTAGACGCGGGTGAACTGGGTCTGCTGTTTTTCTTTGTGGCGTTCGATGGCTAAAGCGATAAGGCGGTCGATGAGTTCTTTGTAGGGAAGGCCGGTGGTTTCCCATAGTTTGGGATACATGCTGATGCTCGTGAAGCCGGGCATCGTGTTGATTTCGTTGAGGTAGATGCGGGGTTTTGTGCCTTTGCGAGCTGGTTCCATCAGGAAGTCTACGCGGGCGAGGCCGGCGCAGTCACAGGCGCGGAAGGCGGCGATGGCCATTTGGCGGATTTGTTTTGATTCGGCAGTGGTGAGTTTGGCGGGGATGATGGGGATGCTGGTGTCGGACTGGTATTTGGCTTCGTAGTCGTAGAACTCGGCGCCGGGGACGATTTCGCCTACGACGGAGGCTTCGGGGGAGTCGTTGCCGAGGACGGAGACTTCTAGTTCGCGGGGCTTGGTGTTGTGGCCGCCTACGCCTTGCTCGATGATGAGTTTGCGGTCGAAGCTGGCGGCGAGGTCCATTGCGGGGGCCAGTTCGCTGCGGTCGTGGACCTTGCTGATACCTACGGAAGAGCCTAGATTCGCGGGTTTTACGAAGACTGGGTAGGTGAGGGACTTCTCAATGCGCCTGGTGCAGCGTTTGGGATCGGCGCGCCATTCGCTGCGAATGAGGCTTACGTGTGGGGTTTGGGGCAGGCCCGCGGCGGCGAAGAGCTGCTTCATGGTGGTCTTGTCCATGCCGGTGGCGGAGCCGAGGACGCCAGAGCCAACATACGCTATATCAGCGAGTTCGAAGAGGCCCTGGATGGTGCCGTCTTCGCCGAAGGTGCCGTGTAGGACGGGGAAGATCACGTCGAGGCGTTGGCCCAGGGGGCCGTTTTGCTGGGCGAGGTCGGCGCTGGCGGAGAGTTGGAGAGCGCTGGAGTGCTGGATTGGCGCGGGTTTTGCATCGCCGGCGAGGAGGTTCTGGGCATCGCTGGAGGTGAGCCACTGGCCTTGTTTGGTGATGCCGATGGGGACGACTTCGTACTTCTTTTTGTCGATGGCTTTGAGGATGCTGGCGGCGGAGAGGAGGGAGACTTCGTGCTCGCCGGAGCGGCCGCCGAAGAGGATGCCAATACGTAGTTTTTTCTTCATGTCTGAGTACAAGTTTCTACTAATTTTCAGGTTTTTGTTGGCGGAAAAAATTGGGAGGGGAAAAGGTGGTTTTTGCTGGGGGTTTTTGAGTTTTTGGGTGTTTGCGGGTGGTTAATTTGTGGACAAAGTGTGGTGGATTGTGTGGCAAAGATGGTTTGCGGGATGACGTTTTTGGGGCGACGATTTTTTTTGCAGTTTTTCGGGATTTATTTTTGGGGGAAGGAAAGCGGTTCGCGCGTAGCGCGAATGCCCACTCATGCGATGAAACCGCATGAATGGGGCACCCGGCAGTTTTTCGGGATTTATTTGAAAATCGGCTTGCTTTCTCCATCGATTAGGAGGTAGATTGTCTACATCTTAATGTAGAAGGTCTACAGCCTATGGCGGCAGAGGGAAAGTATCAGAACCGGATCGAACTCTTGCAGGGAACGTTGGACATGCTGATCCTGAAGACGCTTCAGTGGGGCGAACAGCATGGCTATGGAATTAGTCAGGCAATTCGAGTGAACTCCGGCGAGGTTCTTCAGGTGGAGACCGGCTCGCTTTATCCGGCGCTGCATCGGTTGGAGCGTCAAGGCTGGGTCGATGCTGAATGGAAGAAGAGCGAGAGCAATCAACGCGCGAAGTTTTACAAGATCACGAGGCTCGGCAAGGAGCAACTGGCTTCCGATTACGAGCGTTGGGGGAAGATGGTTGCGACTATCGAAGGAATCATGACTGCGAAGTGAGGTAGTGCGTGAGACTATTTCGGTTTTTACGGCGCAAATCGGATTTGACGGAAGAGATCGAAAGCCATCTGAATATGGCAATCACTGATCGAGTGGCACGGGGGCAATCGCCAGAGGATGCGCGCAAATCGGCGATCCATGAATTTGGAAATGTGCCGATGGTCGCCGATGCGACCCGCGACCAATGGGGATGGTTGCGGCTGGAGCTGTTGATCCAGGATGTCCGCTACGCGCTGCGGCAATTGCGCAAGGAGCCCGGCTTCACTCTGACTGTCGTGATTACACTGGCGCTGGGCGTTGGCGCGAATACCGCCATTTTCACCCTGGTGCAGGGGATCCTGCTGCGCTCACTGCCGGTGAATGATCCTTCGCGCCTCTATCGCATCGGAGACAAGAACGATTGCTGTTACTACAACAACTATCAAAACGATAACGGCGACTTTGATCTCTTCTCCTACGATCTCTATCTTCGTCTCAAGCAAGGGGCACCGGAGTTTGAGCAGTTGGCGGCGGTCGAGGCGGGAGGCAATGGGTTCAGCGTGCGAAAAGGTGATGCGCCGGCCCGGCCAATGCGAAGCGAGTATGTTTCCGGCAACTACTTTTCCACCCTCAGCGTGGGCGCGTATGCGGGGCGTCTTCTCAACGAAAACGACGACACACCCGGAGCGGCACCAACACTGGTGCTGAGTTACAAGACGTGGCAGGCCGAGTTCGCTGCGGACCCAGCGATTGTCGGCTCCACTGTCTATGTGCAGATGCATCCCTTTGTTGTGGCGGGCATTGCGCCGCCGGGATTCTTTGGTGATCGCATCATCGCCAACCCGCCCGACTTCTGGATGGCCCTGGCAAATGAACCCGTGTTTGAAGGAGCTAATTCCGCATTGAAGGGCACCGATGAGCTGTGGCTCTATCCACTGGGGAGAGTGCGTCCCGGCGTGAACATGGGAGCTTTGCAGACGAAGCTGTCCGTGATTCTGCGGCAATGGCTGGCCACACGTCCGACGTACGCCGATCATGGTGGAACGGCGCTGATTCCACGGCAGCATGTCATTCTGGCGCCCGCTGGGGGCGGCATTCAGAGACTGCAACAACAGACGGGCACGGGTCTGCGCATGATGATGATCCTCTCGTCGGTCGTCCTTCTGATTGCATGCGCCAATATTGCCAATTTGCTTCTGGCGCGCTGTACCGCGCGACGCGCGGATGTAGCGGTGCGCATGGCGCTCGGTGCGTCGCGACGCAGGGTGATTCGCCAGATTCTTACCGAGAGTGTGTTGCTGAGCCTGATAGGCGGCGCTGCAGGATTGGCGATTGCCTATGCGGGGTCGTACATGATGCTGGCTCTTGCTTTTCCCGACGCCAAAAACATGCCGATTCAGGCTGCTCCTTCGCCAGTGGTGTTGGCGTTTGCGTTCGTCGTGTCACTTCTTACCGGCGTTGTCTTTGGAACGGCACCCGCATGGTTGTCGTCGCATGCGCAGCCTGCCGACGTTCTTCGCGGCGTGAATCGATCCACGGGGGACCGCTCGTCCTTACCGCAACGCGCTCTGATTGTGCTTCAAGTGGCTTTGTCGATGGTTCTGCTGGCGGGCGCATTGCTCATGACCAAATCGCTCCGCAACCTGGAGCACCAGAACTTCGGCATCGCCACTGAGAACCGCTACATCGTGTCCATTGACCCGAAGGGCGTGGGCTATACCGTCGATCGTCTCCCCGCGCTCTATCGAGAGATCGAAGATCGGTTCGCAGCGTTACCGGGAATGGCTAACGTTAGCCTGGTCCGGTATATCCCTCTCGGCGGCAACATGTGGGGCTCGTGCGTTATCCCTCAGGGTCATCCTGCGCCGGGCCCGAACGACCCGTGCTTCGCGGTCTGGGACCGCGCCAGTACCCGTTTTCTCGATTCCATTGGCGTGCCGATTGTGCGTGGCCGCAATTTTTCGACGCAGGACACTGCTACGTCGCAGCAAGTTGTTTTAGTCAATCAGGCTTTCGCCAAACACTTCTTCCCCAATCAGGATCCGATTGGAAAACATTTTGGTGTGGGCTCGATCCAGTACTCGGGCGCTTTCGAAATCGCAGGAGTGTTTGCGGATTTCAAGATGACCGATCCGCGTCGCGAGGAGAGGCCGCTTTTCTTCCGTCCTCTGTCCCAGCAGTTTCACGGATACAAAGAAGCCGATTCAGACGCAGGGGAAACGAGCTCCATGTTTCTCAACTTCATCATTCTCGACTTTGCCCAGGCGCCTGCGGATGCGGAGGCTCTGACGCGCAGGACACTTGCGGCCATCGATCCCAATCTTTCCGTAACGCACTTTAGCCCGTACGATGCGGAGGTCGCCGGAAATTTCAATCAGGACAGACTCCTGGCGCGGCTCACCAGTTCCTTTGGAGTTCTGGCGCTGATCCTGGCCTCGGTGGGACTGTACGGAGTGATGTCTTATTTCGTTGTTCGGCGGACGAGCGAAATCGGCATCCGCATGGCCCTCGGTGCCTCGCGTTCGGGCGTGGTGGCTATGATGCTGCGTGGCGCGCTTTGGCAGCTACTCATCGGCCTCGCGATTGGTATTCCCGCGGCACTGATTGCAGGCCATTTCATGGCTAGCCTTCTTTACGAAGTGAAGACCTACGATCCGCTGGCGCTGGTTGGCGCGATTCTGCTGCTGGCGATTTGTGCCGCAGTGGCTGGATTCATTCCTGCGCGGCGCGCGGCTTCGATTGATCCGATGCAGGCTCTCAGGACGGATTGAAATGAGCTGAATGGAAGCTGCAGATCAGCGCGATGGCAATCTTTGCTCGGCCCGATCACCAAGACGCTCGAGGAAGTCGTTCTCGGGTCTCCGCTGTCACCGCATTGATTTGAAACTCTCAGGAAGCCTCTGGGTTCTTTAACCGTGAAAACCTCTCTCTCCGCCTTTTCCAGTCTTCAGTTGAAAATAGGCGTGGTCCCACCTCGATGAGGCGTGGCATCAAATTGAAGACTGCTACTCTGGTCCAGAGTTCGCCATCTCGCATCCGAAAGCCTTTTTCATTTAGATCGCTGACGATGCTCGAATACGAGAAGTCCTGCGCCAGCAAATCCATCATCAGTATGAGAGCTTTGTTCTCTGTGGGATCAACCTCCAGCCGTTGGCAGTCGTTTGAGATGCGCAGCCCATAGGGGATATCTTCGCTGAATGCCCCTTCGGTTGGAGCTTCCGCATCGGGCAGTTCGCGTCGCCATTCCATCGATATCAACTGCCACCCTGCCGACGTACGCTGTCTGATGATTTCGGAACTAAAGGGTGCGGAAACAACATCGCGAATCCTCTCAAAATATGCCATGGTAAAACCTCCGAAAGCTGTTCTATGAATAAAGCAACAAGCAATCCCTCTACGAGAGTTGTGCAGGCTGCCAATCTCTCATTAACGCAGATCCTGAAGCAGCGTCTGCATGGAACTTTCCTCACACGCAATAGTGCGCATGTCACAGTGCACTTTTTCAGCCAAAGCTATCCAAATTCAAACGGTTTATTTGTAAGAAGATAGGCTGATATCGCCCTATCATGGGATACTGGCTTTGCCCGAAATCGCAAATCACTGTCCGTAAACGAACAGATTGAAACGGTTCATGCGCTGTAGGCATACTGAATAACAGTGTCAAAGCGGTGTGACGACATAGACATAAGGGGATCTTCGTTGTGGCCCTTTCAGGCAGCACCGGACTTCTTGTAGCCGTCCTTCTCGCTCTCGCACTGCTCTCACCGCACAGCCTGGCCCAGCCCAGCGTTCTCTCGCCGCCCATGCAAACGGTCGCGATCGGGAATGGGATCAACCTGCACTACCTGGATCTTGGCAAAGGCGTGCCTGTGATCTTCGTTCACGGGTCGTTGAGCGATGCTGGGTATTGGGCCGGCCAGCTCGGCGAATTCGCCAAACGCTATCGCGCAATTGCCTATAGCCGGCGGTACAACTACCCGAACAGCAATCCGGATCGTTCCGGATACTCTGCGGTCGTTGACGCGGAAGACCTGGCAGCATTCATCGGCGTACTGCATCTCGGCAAGGTCGTGGTGATCGGCCACTCGTACGGAGCGCTCACTGCCTTGTTTCTCGCGGCCAAACACCCGGAGCTCGTTCGCGCTCTTGTCTTGGCGGAACCGCCTGCCGTCTCCCTCCTCGCATATATGCCGGGCGATGAAGCAAAGACCGGCAAGGCGATGTTTGATGACATTCAACAGAGAATGGTCCTGCCCATGCAGCAAGAGTTTGGCAGAGGCGATCGCGACGCCGGAATCGGGATTTTCATCGATTACGTCTTCAACGATCCCCATGCGTGGGTCCAGATGCCGCAGTCGGCTCGCGATGAGACGCTGCGCGATGTCCACGAATGGGATGTGATGCTGACGACCGGAACTCTCTTCCCCGAGATTGCACCCGACACGATCCGGAAGATCACCACCCCATCGCTTCTGCTTTCAGGCGCAAAGTCATACCCATTCCTGGGGCTCATTACCGAGGAATTGGCGCGACTGCTTCCGAACCGCGAGGTGATCTTGTTACCCAATGCCGGACACCAAATGTGGTATCAAGCACCCGATGTTTGCAGAAAAGATGTCGAGGCATTTCTTATGCACGTTGGTATCCAATAGGGCGCTTAGCTTCAAGGGTCGCGCGCCTCGCATGACTCTCGGACGGATTGTCGGCAATTTGGATCTATCTCTTCTGTCTGCCTCACACTGAGCACCCTCAATCTACAAAGGCTCGTCGAAGCACTTCGGCCTGGAGCTTGGGAAAATAGCGGGAAAAATGAAACGCCCCGATTCCGTAAATCACTAACTATGGAACGAGGTTACGACTCCCCGCCGGAGCAGATGCTCTGGGCGCTCGATGCAAGGGATGCAGCGTGCAGGCCGACATAGCGGCGTGGCGCAAATGCTTTCCTTTCCTTTCCTTGCACGAGAGAGTGCCTTCCGCACTTCCGTATTCGTTCGTGTTCTTTGGCAATAAACCTTGAGTGGCAAAATCACTTTGCCATAAGCCAACTCCCAGGCGAACTCATGGATGGGCCCCCATATGGAAAAAAGGAGCACCTCTTATGTCATGCCTTGAGAATCTTCGTGTCCACACGCATAACCTCTGCCTGAATCAGATCGCAGATCTCCAGCAAAGTCCGAATTCGGCAGAACGTGGGAAGCGAGCTGCCCTGTGCGGGCTCGTCGCCATGCTATACATTTTCCTAGCGGCCTTCCCAGCCTCAGGTCAAACATCCGCGCAGAAACCGACTGGTAAGCAAACGCCAACCGCCGTGGCAGACGGCACAGCAAAAATTGTTGGCCACTCCGATGCAACGCAGATGCTGCGTCTGGTCATCGGCTTGAAGCCTCCACACCCGGAAGAGGAACAGAAATTCCTCGACGATCTACAAGATAAAACTTCGCCGGAGTTTCATCACTTCCTCACAGCAGATGAATGGAACGCACGGTTCGGGCCCTCGGTCGAAGATGAGCGCACAGTTGCCGATTGGGCGCAGTCTCAGGGTATGACCATCACGAACCGCTATGCCAATCGGCTGCTGGTAGACATAGAAGCTCCTTCGGCCACAATTGAAAAAGCGTTCAACGTTACGATCAACAACTATCAGTTGGGCACCAAACAGTTCTTTTCCAATGATCGAGACCCTGTGGTTCCGCAAGGTCTGAGCACCATCGTTGAATCCATCGGCGGACTCAACAACTTGAACGTGCTGCATCCTGCAAGCAAGAACGCCGTCGAGCCCAGCTTCGCGAACTACACCGCCGGCCCTGTGCATGCCGATGGCAAATCTGGCAGCCACAGCAGTTCGCAGAAGCCGCCAGACAACATTTCGAACGGTCTCTCGCCCAACATGACAGGTGGCGCCTATGACCCTACAGACATATTCAGTTCGCAGGCTTATGACGCCAACGCACTGTATGCCTTCGGGCATTGCTGCAACCCGTTGGGCAATCCCGGCGTTACGCCGCCTGAGACATCGATTGCGATTGCTACAGCGGGTACGCAGAACGGGGCGGACTTCACTGGCTTCCATAACCAGTATCCGTACCTGGCCGATCACTGGCAGCAGTTCTACATTGACGGAACACCTGCCTGCTGCGACACGGAAGGGACTATGGATATGGAGTGGTCCACTGCGATGTCCAACAGCTTCGGCAGTTACGTCGACACGGCCATGGTCTATCTGTATGACGGTGTCAACGCAAACTTCTCAACTTTTAACGATATTTACAACCACATACTGAACGACGGCAAAGCTCGGGTCTTCAGCACCAGCTGGGGCTGCGCTGAGCTTATATGTATTGGTTCGAGCGACATCAATACAGCCAACAATATCTTTAACCAGATGGTCGGCCAGGGCTGGACTCTCGTGGCGGCCTCCGGTGATCAGGGCGCCACTGCCTTTTGCAGCAATAAGGATGCTGTGCAGTTCCCGGCTTCCAGCCCTGACGTGGTTGGCGCCGGCGGCACTACGCTCTCACTCTCTCCCGGACCGGTGTTTATTTCCGAGGTTGCCTGGAGCGGCGGACCAGATGGCTGCGCTCACAACGACGGCGGCAGCACCGGCGGTCTGAGCGCGTATTTCTCAACCCCGAGCTATCAGTCCAGTCTGGGGCTAGGCAGTCGCGGAGTTCCTGATCTCGCTCTCAATGCCGACTGGTTCAACACACCGCAGAACATCTTCTCCGGTGGCGGTCTCAGCGGTAACGGAGGCACCAGTATCGTTGCTCCGGAACTTGCTGGGTTCTTCGCAAACGAGAATTCCTACCTTCTCTATCTGAGCAGTACTATCTCTGGCGGTCTCTGTAATCACCACTCCTGTGCGCCGCTCGGAAATGGCAACTGGTACCTCTATTGGTTCGGAGAAAATCCAGGCTACGCTCCGCACTATCCGTTCTATGACATCACGTCAGGGTGCAACAACAACGACATCACCGCGTTATATGGCTTAGGCTACTATTGTGCCGGTATCGGTTACGATTCAGTGACCGGCTGGGGATCGGTGAATATGTTCCAGCTCGCCTGGGCCATCAACACGTATCAGGCTGGAGATTTTGGCGCGCCTACGGCCACATTCGCAGGTCCTCCGACCGGCAACTGGTACAACACCGATCAGTTGGTCAACTGGAACCTGACCGACACCGAGACCGATGGTCTGCCGGTAACCGGAGTATCCGGTTTCAGCAGAGCATGGGACACGGATCCAGGCGATGTCTTCCGTGAGGCAACGCCCGGAGCAGGGAACTCCTTCTACAGCGGTCCGCAGTTCCACAATGCTGTGAGCGGCTCAATCAATCTGGCCAGCGCCGGTCAGGGCTGCCACACTCTGAACCTCAGGGCATGGGATAACACCGGATTCGGATCAGGCGATCTGAAATATGGCTCTCTCTGCTACGACACCATCGCGCCGATCAGCGGAGAATCGCAAGCGCCTCTGCCTGATTCGTTTGGCTGGAACAAAACGACCGTGAAGGTATCGCTGTCTGCCAGCGATCCTGGCGGCACCACTGGCTCCGGCGTCACCAATACCTACTACTCCGTGGACAACGCGGCATGCAGCTCCATCAACCTGGGTGCGTGCCTTGTTTACTCGGCTGCGTTCAACATCACTACGCCCGCTGTTCACACCGTCCGTTTCTTCAGCAGAGATAAAGCGGGCAACTTCAGTGCAGTCAACAGCGCCGCTGTCAGAATCGACGAAACAGCTCCGCACACAGTTGCAACCCTCACCGGTACTTTAAATGGGACCATCTATACCTCTGCAGTACAGGTGAAGCTCACTGTGACGGATGACCTGAGCGGCTTCGGCAGCGCGCATTACCAGCTTGATGGAGGAGCCATGCACACCTATGCAGGGTCCTTCTCTGTCGCTACGGTTGGCAGCCACACGGTCACCTTCCATAGCGTAGATAAGGCCGGCAATGTGGAAGCTACGAAGTCGATCGCCTTCACGATCAAGTCCAAGACGACCACTTCGCTCGTTTCTTCGGTTAACCCGTCGCTTCATGGCAAGCCGGTTACCTTTACTGCGACGGTTACGCCTGGTCTGGCCGGCAACAACCCGGGCGGCAACGTCGTCTTCAAAAACGGTGCGACAACAATTGGAACAGTTGCACTCAACCTGACCACCCACAAAGCGGCATTTACTACATCGACTCTGACCGTTGGCACGCATTCCATCACGGCAGCTTATGCCGGGACTGCGGGGTTCTACCCCAGTACCTCAGGAATCGTGAAGCAGGTTGTAAAGTAGAAATTTCCTAGTACTGGATTCCCTGCCAGGCAGCCCAAAATCTGCCTGGCATTTCTTAGCCGGATGTCTAGCTCATTCCCCAACTTCGGGGCAAGATAGCATCGCCTTTATGCCTGCGCTAAGAGCCTCTTTTTCAAGGTCTCAATAGACCCTTTTCTTCCGGCCGGTTCCGATATAAGCTTTCAGCCGGAAAGCTCTTACCGAAAAAGGTGTCATATGGCTATCGTGCCTGGTTTTGACTACGACCTTTTCGTAAGCTACGCTCACGCAGACGATGGTGCGGCGGAGGGGCAGGTTGGGTGGGTGACCCAGTTTGTTCGGCAGCTTGAGCCAGCGCTGCGGCAACGTCTGGGTGGGGTGGAAGCGCTTAAGATTTTCTTCGACAGTCGGGCGACAGGAGCTAATTACAATCTGCCCGAGTTACTGGATGCAGCAAGACGATCTGCGCTTTTTCTTGCCGTCGGTTCACCCAGTTACTCGGCTCGAGACTGGCCGCATTCGGAATTGGTGGCATTCGTGGAACGGATTCCGGATCTCTCACGACTGTTCGCGATTGAATGCCTGCCTCTGAGCGACAACGAACAGTATCCACCTCCCCTCGACAACCATTTCCGCCTTGCCTTCTGGAAGTCATCCGGGCGTCAGCAGATCCCGATGACGATATTGCCAACATTCGACGCCCAGGAATTCTCGACATTGGTTCACGGCCTCGCGGCCAACATTCGCGAACGATTGTTATCGCTACGGTATTCGGTCGCTGGCCACAATATTGTTTTTTCACCTGTTCGAACTGAGATTCTGCAAGTGGCGACGCCCGCGACCACAAGAGTTGTGCCACCAGAAAAAAAGAAGAAGACGATTCTGCTGGCGCAAACGACTGACGATGTGGAGGACGAAGCCGATCAAATGCGCTGCTACCTGAGCCAGTATGGGGACGAGATCGCTGTCTTGCCCAAGTGCGGTTATTCGCAGGGCGGTGAGGCGTTCATGGCGGCGTTCCAGCAGGATCTTGCGCAGGCAGACGTGTTCGTTCAACTGCTAGGCCGGCGGGCGGGGCGCGTTCCGCCCGATCTGCCGCAAGGGTACACGGGTTTTCAACTGAGTGCGGCGAAAGCGGCCGGCGTGGAGATTATGCAGTGGAGGCATCCCGATCTCGATGTCGGCGGAGTTGGCGATGTGAACTACCGAACTGTATTGATGGCCGAGACGGTGGTTGCTTCCGGGCTGGAGGCGTTCAAGAACGAGGTGCTGGTTCGGTCTCGCAAGCGGCAGCCGGAGCCACGGAAGATTCAATCCCAGACTAACTCCCCGACCGTGTTTATCAATGCCGACGATAAGGACATGACGATCGCCAAAGAGATTGAGCGGGAGTGCCTGCAGCAGACCTTGATAGCGTTTCTTCCGATGAGCGGGCCGTCGTCGGAGGCGAACCGCAGAGACCTGGCGGAGAACCTGACCGATTGCGACGTGCTCCTGTTTATCTACGGAGACACGACGCAGGACTGGATCCGAAGCCAGTTGCGCTTCTTCGGCAAGGTGAAGCCGAAACGCGAAGCGGATCCGAAGCTGTTGGCGATTTGCAACGGACCTCCTGCACAGAAGCCGAATATTGGAATAACTATTCCCAACGCGCACTTTATTAATTGCACAGACGGCTGGGACATGCCGAAGATACGGAGCCTACTTGCGGAACTAGCGCCATGATTGCACTGAAACGTCTGCCTTATCCGGGATTACGGGCCTTTACTCGCGAAGAATCGGACCTGTTCTTCGGGAGAGATGGCTGTGTGGATGCCATGGTGAATAGCCTTGCGTCCACTCGTTTTCTGGCCGTACTCGGGTCGTCTGGCAGCGGAAAATCATCATTGGTACGTACGGGTTTGCTGGATGCATTGGACCTGGGGCTCCATCCCTGGGCCGGGTCGCGGTGGCAGATTGCGGACTTTCATCCGGGTGGCAAGCCTATTCGCAATCTTGCGGCTGCGCTGCTGACGTCGAAAGATGGCACGCCGCCAGAGACGACAGCCGTCGATCTGCTTGCAGCGTTTCTGCGCCGAGGGCCGCGTTCGATTGTGGAATGGGTGTCCGGTGGAAACCTTGGATCGGGATCGAACCTGCTGATTCTGGCGGATCAGTTTGAAGAGCTATTTCGCTATGGGAATTACGCGCGTCAGGAAGAGGCTGAGGCCTTTGTAACGCTGCTGCTTGAGACGGCGTCAACTCCGGGAATCCGTGTTCATGTTGTGATCACGATGCGGTCGGAATTTCTTGGCGCGTGCGCTCTGATGCCGGGGCTGGCGGAAAGGATCAACGCTGGTCTTTACCTGACGCCGAGGATGACCCGTGAAGAGTGCAGGGAGGCGATCGAAGGCCCGGCGGGAGTGATGGGGTTCGATGTGCAGCCTGCACTGATCACGCGGCTGCTGAATGATCTTGCGAGTTTTGCTCCTTGGGAGGCCGGGGATGTTGTGGATCAGGCGGAGAGGCTTGCCCGGCGGGCTGATCAGCTTCCGTTGATGCAACATGTGCTCAACCGTCTCTGGGCCCGCGCCGGCAGCGAAGGGGAGGGATCGAGGGTTGTGTTGACGCTCTCCGACTATGACGGCATAGGCGGGTTGTCGGGCGCGATTGATGCTCATGGTGAGGAGATTCTTTCGGCGTTGGGGGATGTGCGGGCACGCCGTACGGGAATGGTGTTTCGGTCTCTTGTCAGTGGTGCAGGTGTTGCGTCGGCGGTGCGTCGGCCTTGCCGATTGAGCGAACTGGTTGAAGTCGCGGGCGATAGAGATGATGTGACTGCGATCGTAGAGGCGTTCCGCGCGCCTGATTGCAACTTCCTGCGTACGTCGGAGGAGTCGTTGTCCGACGGCGTTATTGTCGATATCAGCCACGAAAGCCTGATCAGGCAGTGGACGTCGCTGAGAAAATGGCTGGAGAGCGAAGCCCGTGCAGCAGATGCCTGGAGAAGACTGGCTGCGGCGGAAGAACGTTACACGACGGGTGAAGGTGGTCTGTTGACGGGCCTCGATCTTCATAACCTGGCCGCGTGGTGGGAGTCTGCATCACCCACACCATCGTGGGCGACGCGGTATGGCGGACAGTTCGAACGGGTGCAATCGTATCTGGCAGAGAGTCGCCGGGAAGAAGCAGCGAGCGCCAATGCCAAACAGGCGCAACTGTTGCGCGAACGGACTCGCCTTCGGTATTTCGTCGCAGGGTTGGCGTTGGTGCTTGCGGCCATTCTGGGCCTGGGCCTCAAGGACTATATATCCGGCCGCGAGCTGCATACGACCAAGTCCGAGTTGATTGAGCAGCGTAATAAAGCGGTCGGTGCGAGCGATGAAGCGAAGCGGGAACGAGATGCCGCAAACGTTGAAGTGCGCAGGACGACGGGAGTCATTAACGATGTCAGCAACATCGTGTATCGCTACGCGAGCGTTGTTGGAGTATCGCAGCTGGGGTCGGAGCTGATGACAACGCTCTCGCGTTATCAATCGGAGGTTTTGAAAGAGCACGCAAACGCGGTCGAACATGCCGATATTGCTCGAGATGATTATCGCCGTGGGATGTCGTTCGAGACGATTGGGGACGCTCTTCGGGCCCTGGAGAGCTTCAGGATGGCTTATGAGGAGGGTCGCCAAGCTATTTCAGAAAAGGTCTCCCAGGGGCAGCCGATTCCGGAACCGCTTCAGGTGGCCTTCATTAACGGTGGCTGCCGATACGTCTGGTACTTGTTTGATATTGGAGAGGACCAGAAGGGAGGCGAGGTCCTGCAAGAGATGAGGAACAACATCGGCCGCTTCGGTACCCAGACGGCGAGTCCGCAGCTTATTATCGCGCTGAGCAAGTTCGAGAACGTAGAAGCCAGATATTACGGAGACCACAAGCAGCCGGACCAGGGAAAACGCCATGCGTCGGCAGCCCTGGATTTCGCAAAGCGCGCGATAGCACTGTCTCCGAGCAATGCGGATTTAGATACAAAAGAATTCGAATATACGGTGTATCGAAACCGTTCCAATTACGCCCAGGGAGTTGAACGAGAAAATCTTCTGAGCAGGGCCTGCAAACTCGCAGACACGCTGATGATAGAGAGTCCACTGGATGCGCGTTCGATCAGGGCGCGCATCGAGTGTCTGCAGGATAAGGCTCTCGATGCCCGTCGTCAGGGCAAGTCTGATGAAGCGGCAAAACAGACGGGATTGGCAGAGGAGGAAGCTCTTCGAGGCCTGAAAGTGGATCCGAGAAATCAGGCTCTGTTGCTGACTATGGCGAGCCTGGAGAATTCTCTGGCCGATCTGGCATGGCATGAGCACGACGATGAGGTACGGTTTGCGCACGCCACGGCAGCGAAGGACTATCTCGTTAGAGCGCTGTCTGGACGGACTCTATTCCAGTCAAATACATCACAGATCAAAAATCTCTATAACAGCTGCTGCAAAACTTTGGATACACAGGATTTTCCAGATCACACGATTGAACTTGGATACTACAAGGACATTGTGGAATCGGTTACGCCAACCCTGGATGCGTTTCCAAAGGCTCCCAGCTTTGCCTATGTGGCCGCAGAGGCGTCTGTCCGAATGGCTAACGTGGTGAAAAATGATCAGGCACGCAGCAAGGAGACGGAAGAGTATCTTTCAAAGGCCATCGATTGGTTCAACACGAGCGGGGCGGCACGTGACTTGTCTGCTTTTTCTGAAGACTTTTCTGCATATTGCGCAACCTATCGTGAACGCGCACAACTGTATGCATCCACCGGCAGGATCGATCTAATGCTGCGCGACGTTAGAAAGATGAAGGATGTATGCACGCCTATTCTTGATAAATACCCTTGGGATATTTATCTGCGGTACTCATTTCAGCAGAATGCCGTTGTTGCGGGCGCGGCTCTGGTTAAGGCTAAACGATACAAGGAAGGTGTGCCCTATCTGCAGTACGCCTCTCATTGGGGGATGAGCGACGGATCCAAACTTCTGGCGAGCATGTACAGGGATGGTGTAGGCGTTGAGAACAAAGATGAGAATAAAGCAAAGGAGTTAGAGACTCTGGCTGCGAAACAAAGATTCAGACGTTATACTCTGCCGGCGGATTTCGGTGGAGCAAAGGCTCCATTCAACATCTTCATTCAAGACTGGCCACCGGAGTATCCCTACGGAGGAATCGACGATCAGGTGATATGGCTCAAGGAAGCCAGGGGAGGCACGTTTCCATCAGAGCAGGTTGAACTCTTACGCAAGATTGAAAAGCTGGCTCACGATTACAATGTTTCCTTCCCGGAATTAGCTGATACTGCTTTGAATGTATCGGCCAACAATAACTCCAATAGAGATTCGAATGCATCGGGTGAGACCAAGACCACGCCAAACGAACGAGCCAAGCCGCAGTATGCACTGGCCCTGAGCCAGTACAACAACGGAAAATGGGAGGACGCCGCGCGGGTCGCGGAGAATGGTCTGAAGTCGGAGCCCGAAGCCACCGATCTTTTGAACGTCGTCTCATCTGTTTACCACGACAAGCTATTTCAGTTTGATCGGGCATTTGAGATGAATGCGAGGCGAGTGCAACTGGGATTGGGCGCGGAAGATTTTGTCGAAAACCACCTGACTACCGGCCGTTTTGAGTCCTGTGCCGATCTCGCCGCCGTGATGCGGGACAAAGATTTCGAAGTGAAAAGACTGAACCTGGCTATGACCAGCGTTGAATTTGCCTGCCTGAACGCAGAGAAGAAGTCCGACGCTGCGCTTGCAGTCGGTCGACAGTTGCGCAAAGAGATTCCCGATTTACAAGCCGCTGGCTGGAACTTCGCAGGGACGGAGCACTTTATCAGCAGCAATCCTGCATTCGAAGCGAATGCCAAGGATTGGCTTAGCCTGTTTCAGGCGCTCGATCGCGGCGATCAAAAGGGAGCGCTCGCCGCATTGACTGCGCTTGGTGTGCCTGAGTAAGTCGGGATGGTACAGAGGCTATTGATTCGTCAACGTCTTCGTTTTACACGGGTTTGGGATTTCGTTCTTCAAACTGCCGTTGATGCCAGTACGGATAGGCCAGTCCGACCTCGCTGGCGGCATCCAGCTTTGCAATTTGCTCTTTGCTTAGCTGCCATCCGATGGCACCCAGGTTTTGCTTCAACTGCTCTTCGTTGCGAGCGCCGATAATGACGGTCGAAACTGAAGGTCTTCGCAGGACCCAGTTCAGCGCGATTTGAGGCGCGGTCTTGCCGGTCTCCTTTGCGATCTCATCAATTGCGTCGACGACTTTGTACAAATACTCATCAGAAACCTGCGGCCCCTCTGCCGAAGTCTTGTGCAACCGACTCTCCTTCGGCAGCGGCTGTCCCCGCCGAATCTTTCCGGTTAAACGTCCCCAGCCGAGCGGCGACCAGACCAGCGCACCCACGCCCTGATCGAGCGCCAGCGGCATCAGTTCCCACTCATAGTCGCGCCCTACCAACGAGTAGTACGCCTGGTGTCCCACATACCGGGCCCATCCATAACGCTCGCTTACGCTCAGCGACTTCATCAGGTGCCATCCGGAAAAATTCGAGCAAGCGATGTACCGGACCTTACCCTCGCGCACGAACTTGTCCAACGTGTTCAACGTTTCCTCAACTGGAGTCGTCGCATCGAACGCATGCAGATGGTACACATCGATGTAGTCCGTGCCCAGGCGCTTCAAGCTGCGCTCCAGCGATTGAATCAGGTGATAACGGCTTGACCCGACATCATTCGGCCCTTTGCCCAGGCGGAACGTAGCTTTCGTCGAGATCAGTACATCCTCGCGCTTGTGATGGGAAAGGGCCTTTCCCAGCGCAGTCTCGCTGCTGCCATCGGAGTACACATCGGCGGTATCGAAGAAGTTCAGCCCCGCATCCATGCAGATGCCGACGATCCTGTCCGCCTCGTCCTGCGTCGTTTCCGACCACGCCTTGAAGAACTCGTTCGCCGCGCCAAACGTTCCCGCACCGAAGCAAAGCTCCGGCACCTTCAAACCCGACCTGCCAAGCTGTCTATATTCCATAGAGCATGGGATGCCCTTACCCGCTATGACGTTTCACCAAATATCGATAACATTTTGGACCACGTGTTCCGCCGCGATCTTCTTCGTGAGCGCCGCAATTGCCCGCCGCAGCCCTGCAACATCCTGCTCAAACCCCCACCCGGAGATCCTCGTCAGCGCGTTTTCGCCCATCTGCTCCGCAAGCCCCGGAGTCTCCACAACCTGTTGCAACGCCTCTGTCAGTGCGCCGATATCCCCCACCGGATACACAAATCCCTCAACCCCATTCGTGAGTAAATCAGGATGGCAGCCCACATCGTCCGAGACGATCACAGCCCGGCCGGCATTCATCACCTCATTGACGATCAGGCCCCATGGCTCATGCCGCGACGGCAGCACAAATACACTGGCCAGATCGAAGAACCGCGGCAGCTCGGATTGATTGCGGAACCCGCAGAACCTGACGCCCTCAAGACCCTCGGCGGCCGTCTCCAACTCCGCCCGGGCCTCGCCATCTCCCACGATCACCAGATACGGTGCCGGATCGTTCGACGCTCTGTTCGCAAGCAATCGTTTATACGCTTCAAGCAGATGGTCGCAGTGCTTACGGTGCTGCAACTTCGAGGCAAACAGGATCACCTTGCGGCCAGCCTCAAGTTTTAGTTCCGCCATCAGCTCTCCGCGTCCCGCGGCCGCATCCCTGCTCTTCTTTTGGAAGAACTCGTTATCGACCGCGTATGGCATGTCGAAGAGAGGCACTCTGTCGCCAAAGTAGTTCTGCCAGTACTCCCGGTTCAGTGTTCCTATCGGGAGCACACCATCTATCATCCGCTCAAGCCCCGCAAAGAAAGCTCCCTTGGCCCTCAGTCGCAGGCCGCTCCGGGAACGGTCGCGCAACCACGACTCCGCGCGAAGCAACACCGGAATTCCGAGAGCCTTTGCTGCAAGCATTCCCTGTATACAGTTGACTGTGCTGTATCCATGCACCCACAGCAGGTCGTACGCGGGCTTTCCATCTCTGCCACGCAAACGCCCCACGATTCCTTTGCTTATCGGACTTGTAACCGATTGAGTTGCATTATCGCGAAGGGCAGGCAGGAACTCATACTGATAGCCGTCCAACAGAGGAACGTCCCACTTCACCGCCACGCCGAAGCCTTTGTCCTGATAGCCGCGCACGGAAAAGTCCGATCCGAACAATACCGTCAGATCGATATCCGGCTCCTTCGCGATCCGTCGCAGCAAAGGAACCTGGTATTGAATTGGATGACTGACAAGATAGGCGAGCCGTACGCGTCGTTGCACATCCAAATACTATCGCAGTCGCAGCCTACTCCACCGGCTTGTCGACTTGCGACTGATACACCTCCTCGACACTTGCTACGGTGTCGATCTCTCCCACGGGTTTGTCGGTCCTGATCCGCAGAATCCTCGGAAACCGCAACGCAAAGCCGCTCGCGTGGCGCTCACTACGCATGATGTTGTTGAACGCAACTTCCAGCACCATCAGCGGCTCGACTGTTCTGAAGAAACCCTGGTCCTCAAGCGTGTGCTCCATCATCCACGCGCTCATCTCCGCAATCTCGGCATCTGTCAGCCCCGAATACGCCTTGCCAACATTCAGCAGTTCGCCGTTCTCGGCTCGCACAGCAAATGTGTAATCGCTCAGAATTCCGGCGCGTTTGCCATGCCCAAACTCTGTACCGGTCACAACCACGTCCAGGGTCGCGAGCTCACGTTTCAACTTCACCCAGGCCAATCCACGCCGCCCGGGCTGATACACCGAACCCGCTGCCTTCAGCATCACGCCCTCATTCGCCCGAGCCCTCGCATCCGCATACGCGCGGTCGATATCTTCTGCGCTCTCTACAAGTCGCGAAGGTGAGATCATCAGTCGCTCCACCATCTCGCCGTCGGGCTCGGCAAACATCACCGCCTGCGCGTGCTTCTTTCGTTCGTCTACCGCCAGTGGAGATTGCACCACCTCCACCAGCTTCTCTACTACTGCCTCCAGCTTGTTGCGTCTCTCCCTTAGGGGAAGCCCCAGCAGCAGCGATCCGTCCGCGTACATCAGGTCAAAGGCCATAAAGATTACAGGGATTTGCTCTCGCCACTCATTCGAAACGCGTTTGCGTCCGATCCTCTGTCCGAGCATCGCAAACGGCAGTGCTCTGCCCGTTTTGAAGTCCCATCCCAGAATCTCCCCGTCAAAGATCAGCGGCCCCACGTCCGCCGACCCGACCAGCGCGAAAGCTTCTTCCAACTCCGGGAAGCTTTCGGTCACATCGTCTCGATTCCGTGAGTAGATTGCGACCCTTCCAATCTCTTCTCGATCGCCACAATGAATTTGTGCTCGCATCCCGTCGTACTTGTCTTCCAGAAACGCTTCGATGTGAACCTTCTCGACATCTTTTTCGGGTTCACCGGAGAACCGCTCCACAGCCTCTTCCGGCGACTCAACGGGCGAAGCCAGCATGAAACCCAACGGATGAAACAACCGCATCCGCGCCTCTGGCAGTGTCCCCGAGAAAGCTCGCCGCACCGCCGCACTCAAATCCGCCTCCAGCATCACTGCATTTCGAACCTCGCTCACCGGAACCGAAGCCGCAACCGCGATGGCCTCCTCCACCAGGCTTTGCTTCACCCCAATGCGCATGTCCCCACTCATCAGCTTCAGCAGATACTTCGCTTCCAGCGGTGAAGCCCGTCGCAGCAACCCTTCCACCAACGCGAACCGCACCGCCGTAGTCCGTGCCACAGCCATCCCCGCAAACGCCTCCGCCACCTCACTCAGCGTCAACCCGGTGGAATTGTCTTTCGCCGAAGCACCCGACAATAAATCAAATCCCGCCGTCCCTAAATCCCCATGGCGCTTATAGGACGCCGTCAGCTCCCCACTCGAAGTCCCACTGACCGCCAGCAGAGCCTTGCTCAACAAGGCTCCGCCCGCATTCAACTTCCGCGAATCCGCCTCTGCAAAAGGAGTTCCCGCCAGATACATTGCAAACAGCCCGGCATCTTCCACTTCAGGTGAAGCATCGTGAACCCGCACAATCGCCTCCGCAATCGCGGCTCGCTTCTTCAATCGGCTGGCCTCGCACGCCAGCATCTCCGCTAACTCCGCCAACTCACGAAACAGAGCCATCCTCATCCTCTTCAGACTCCATTTGAGTTGATGCCGAATCCCTTCTCTTTGCTGATTTTCTTTTGGCAAGGATCCCGTATCTTCAATAAGGATGCCCTCTCTCAACTTTCGCCCAGGCCGTCTTTCCAGAATCACAGCACTCGTCGCAGCGCTGCTAACCGCGACCTGCACTGCGGCCCCAGTCAGCGGCTATAAGGTTGTCGCAAAATATCCACACTCCACTGATAGCTACACCGAAGGCTTCTTCTATCTTGACGGCCTGTTTTATGAAGGGACGGGCCTTAGCGGTCACTCCGCGATTACGGTTTCTCAGCCGGAGACCGGAAAATCCCTCCAGAGGATCGACATTCCACAGCAATACTTCGGCGAGGGCATCGTCGATTGGGGGCCAAATCTGTACGAATGGACCTGGAAATCGCACATCTGCTTTGTCTACGACCGCTTCACCCTGCGCGAGGTCAAGCGACTCACCTACTCTGGCGAGGGCTGGGGTATGACACGCACGGCGACGCAGATCATTACCAGCGATGGCACAGGCACGCTCCGGTTTCGCGACCCCAATACTTTCAAGGAGATCCGCCGCATTGTCGTAAAAGACGGAAGCTCAAAGATAGATCAGCTCAACGAGCTTGAGTACATCAAGGGAGAGATCTACGCGAATGTGTGGCATTCCGATCGCATCGCGCGCATCTCTCCGCTCGATGGGCATGTCATCGGCTGGATCGACCTGAGCGGCCTGTTACCCGAGGATCAAAAGGTCAACGCAGAGGCCGTGTTGAACGGCATCGCTTATGACAAGCAGCATGATCGGCTTTTCGTCACCGGAAAACAGTGGCCAGCGATCTTCGAGATCAGGATCGTACCTCTGAAAACGCCTCGTTAGGGAGTTACTTAACCTGTTTATGCAGCACCGTCAGCCGATCCAGTCTCTCGCCTCGTCTGATCTTGGCAGCCTGCCGGTGAAGATGCCTCGTCGGATCATCCGGCCCTGCCTCGTCGTCCTCATCTGCCTCTTCGTCTAGCTTCTCCTCGATCACATATGCCATCTGCGGCTCAGCTATGGTTTGAAGCTGATGGAGAGCATTCCCTAACGACGACGCATTGGGATAAAACCCCAGATTCGATCTACTCCTCCTCCTGCGCCGCCAACGCCAGCGTTGATAGAAGAAGGCACACCCAACAAAACACGAAAAGGCATAAAAGCCTTTGAGCAGCAGTAGGTCCAGATCCACGCGATCTCCCCGAAAACCATCCGGCTAAGGTGCTGAATTGACGACGAGGCAGCCCATCGCCTGCAAGCGCGCGGCATGCCCAATCAAGCAGTCTTTAGGTGGAGATAGAAGGAGGAGGGCGTTGAAATAGCGATGGCCGAGCCGGAACAGGGAAGGGACACACATCTCTCCCCGGAGTCACCAGCCACATTTTGTCCTCGACGACCACTCTTCCAAACAGGAAGATTGGAATCAGGACTAAGCCAACGAAACCAAGGCCGTGATGATCTGCCGGATGGGCAGAAAGCAGCAAAAGCAAAAGGCTAACCGTCGCCACCAAGAGGACAGTCGCTTGGAACCTTCGTTGCTGGTCATTCTGGCTCACAATGCCCATGCTACATCCAGCCACGAAGGCAGCCAATTTCCATTCCCCGAACCCTCCACGACAGGAGTAACATCTAAATATAGTGATGAACGCACCTGCAAACCCGGTGACCTTTGCCCTCGTGACCCTCCACCGTCACGACTTTGCGTAGCTGCGCTCTTTTCTACTCCCTATCCCTACCCCCTACTCCCTGCCTTATAAGGACCACATATGTTCGATCGCCTCGACCAACTCGAAGCCCGCTACGACGACCTGAGCCATCAGATGTCGGATCCCACCCTCGTCAACGACCAGAAGAAGTTCCAGGCCGTCGCCAAGCAGCACCGCGACATGGAACCTACCGTCGAAAAGTTCCGCGAGTACCGCTCCATCAAGACCGCCGTCGCTGACGCCAAGGCCATGCTTGCAGAAACCGACCCCGATATCCGCGCCATGGCTCAGGAAGAGCTCCTGACGCTTGAGCCGCGCCTGACCGAAGTCGAGGAAGAGCTGAAAGTCCTCCTCCTCCCCAAGGACCCCAACGACGACAAGAACATCATCATTGAGCTTCGCGCTGGCACCGGCGGCGACGAGGCCGCGATCTTCGTCTCCGAGATGTTCCGCATGTACCTCCGCTTCGCCGAGCAGCACAAGTGGAAGGTTGAAGTCCTCTCCACCTCCGAGACCGGCATCGGCGGCGGTATGAAGGAAGTCACCGCGATCTTCGAGGGCGACAAGGTCTACTCCCAGATGAAGTACGAGTCCGGCGTCCATCGCGTGCAGCGCGTGCCCGCTACCGAAACGCAGGGCCGCGTTCATACGTCTGCCATCACGGTGGCGGTTCTCCCTGAGGCCGAAGAGGTTGATATCAAGGTTGAAGCCAAGGACCTCCGCGTCGATACCTTCTGCTCCTCAGGCCCCGGCGGCCAGTCTGTCAATACGACGTACTCCGCGGTTCGCATTACGCACATTCCGACCAACACCGTCGTTTCCTGCCAGGATGAAAAGTCACAGATCAAGAACCGCGAGAAGGCGATGCGCGTCCTCCGCGCCCGCCTCTACGAGGTCGAAGCCGAGCGCATCCACCAGGAGCAGGCTAAGGACCGCAAGCAGCAGGTAGGCACCGGCGACCGCAGCGAGAAGATCCGCACGTACAACTTCCCGCAAAACCGCCTCACCGACCACCGCATCGGGCTTACCAATCACCAGCTCAACATGGTGATGGAAGGGATGCTCCAACCCACTATCGACGCATTGATTGCTCACTACACGGCAGAGAAACTAAAGGCAGAAGCCACAGCTGCCTAAAGCACATTCTGCTCGCTCCCTGCGTATGATATTCGTACCGTACACAGGGGGCCATCTTTTGAGGATGCGTAGCGAGCAGAGTCACACCGATACGAAGCACGAGCCGCAGCAAGCCGGACATCGCCGCTTGCATCTCACCATCAAACTTCGGACCGCTACCCAGATCCTGGCCCTGCTAGGCTCGGCCCTGCTCTGCCACACTGGCCTCAACGCACAGACCGCCACCTCGAAACACGCGATCGTCGCCTACGTCTTTCCGCAGAACGCCGTGCTCCAGCCCGGAGACATTGCCGCTAACAAGCTCACCCGCATCAACTACGCCTTCGCCAACATCAAGGGCGGCAAAATCATCGATGGCTTCCCCACAACAGCAGCAAACCTCGCCGCGCTCACTGCGCTCAAGCGGCAGAATCCCTCGCTCACCGTGCTAGCCTCCGTCGGCGGGTGGACCTGGTCCGGCAACTTCTCCGACGTCGCCCTCACCCCCCAGAGCCGCGCCATCTTTATCGACAGTGTCGTTGCTTTCGTCGAGCGCTACAACCTCGACGGCCTCGATATCGACTGGGAGTACCCCGGCATGGTTGGGGCTGGAAATCATTTCCGTCCCGAAGACAAGCAAAACTACACTCTTCTGCTGAAGGAGTTGCGCCAGCGTTTCAACCGTGAAGAGAAACGCCTGCATCGCCGCCTCTTCATTACCATCGCGACCGGAGCCTCGAAAGAGTTTCTCGACCACACCGAGATGGCCGAAGTCCAAAAGTACGTGGATACCGTCAACCTCATGGCCTACGACTACTATGAGCCGGGGTCGGAGCCAACCACCGGACATCACGCCCCGCTGCTCACCAATCCCGATGATCCCAAACATATCTCCGCGGACAACTCCGTACGGGAGTACGAGCAGGCCGGCGTCCCCGCAGCAAAGGTCGTTCTCGGCGTCCCCTTCTACGGGCACGTCTGGGGGCAGGTTCCCGCCACCAATCACGGGCTCTTTCAGCCCGGCCAGCCTATCCCCAACGCCTTCGCAAAGTACAGCGACATCTCGAACACTATGTTTGCCTCCGGCTTTACCCGATACTGGGATGCGACCGCCGCCGCTCCCTATCTTTACAATCCGCAGAAGCAGATCTTCGTCTCCTACGAGGACCCGGAATCCCTTGCCCTCAAGTCCAAATACCTGCTCGATCACCACCTCGGCGGCATCATGTTCTGGGAGTACTCCGCCGATCCCTCGGGAGCACTCCTCGACGCCATCGACAAGGGCCTAGGCCAACCCGCAGCACAAAAGGCAGTGAAATAAGGAGCGCCTTCGCCTATTGCCTCTAGCCAACCATCCTCTGTCTCGGCAACAATCCATGGCAGCCGATCATGACAGGCGACCAAGGGAGTTCCTCCAAATGCACCAACGGGGTCTCGTCTCTCCAAGCATCATCCGCGCACTCACCTTGGCTACCGTCTTTCTTGCGCTCTTGCCTACATCGCTCCAATCTCAATCCGCTCCCCCGCTCGCAGGCATAGCTCACGTAGCCATCCGCGTCCACGACATCGCCGCCACCCGCGACTTCTATGCCAGACTCGGCTATCACGAAGCCTTCTCGCTCTCCAAAGACGGCACCGTTGCTGAGTCCTTCATCAAGATCAACGACCACCAGTTCCTCGAGCTCTACCCCGTCACCAAAGAAAACCCAAACCCCGCCTTCCTCCACGTCTGTTTTGAAGCCTCCAACCTCAACGCCATCTACGATGACTACGCCTCTCGCGGTCTGACCCCCGTTCCCATCCGCACTGCCGAAGCCGGCAATCTCCTCTTCAGTCTCACCGGTCCCGAGCGCCAGTTCATCGAGTACACCCAATACCTGCCCGGCTCCCTACACTCCAACGACCAGGGCAAGCATCTCGACGAAGACCGCATCGCCGACCGCATGATTGCAGTCTCCCTGTCCATGCAAGACCAGGCCGCCGCCCGTGACTTCTATATCAACCAACTCAACTTCAAACCCATCGCCGGCGACCCAATGTTCCTCCACATGCCCGGTGACTCCGGTCAAGAAGTCGAGATCGCCCAATCCACCCTGGGCACGCGCGCCCGCATTACTCTACGCCCCAGCAGCCTCGGCAAAGCCCTCCGCCATTTGCACAAGGAACAGATCTCCATCATCAAACTCAAAGACACCGTAGCCTTCACTGATCCCGACGGCAACTTCATCGTCCTTGACGCTCGCTGACAACGCCTCTGAGCGGCGATTCACTAGAATGAAGCAGTGACCCTACGTCAGGCCCTCACCATCGCCACCCAACAACTCGCCGCCAGCGAACATCTCCGTGCCAACGCTCACCGCGACGCCGAGCGTCTGCTGCTTCACACCCTGCAAATTCCCCGCACTACTCTTCTGGCTCATCCGACGCGCGAGCTCTCCGCCATCGAAGAATCCGTCTACGAATCTCACATTGCCCGCCGCCTCAAAAACGAGCCCATCCAATACATCACCGGTGAGCAGGAGTTCTACGGCCTTCCCCTCAAAGTCAATCCTGCTGTTCTTATTCCGCGTCCTGAGACCGAGCACCTCGTAGAAGCCGTTCTCCAGCGTCTTGCTCCGGACCAACCGCACCGAATTGTAGACATAGGCACAGGGTCAGGAGCCATAGCTATCGCCCTCGCTGTTCACCTCCCGCAAGCCAACATCACTGCGATCGATCTTTCTCCAGAAGCGCTCAAAGTCGCACAAGCTAACGCCGAGACGCACGCCGTAGGCAACCGCATCAGCTTCCTCCAGTCAGATCTTCTCGCAGCTATAGCTAACGAGTTTCCCTACGACGCCATCGTCAGCAACCCACCTTACATCCCTGAGAGCGATAGCCCAACCCTCCACCCAGAGGTTCGCGATCACGAGCCGCACACCGCTCTGTTCAGCGGCCCTGAAGGTCTCGACATATATTGTCGCCTCATCCCACAGGCTCGCGCACTGCTCAAACCCAACGGTTTCATCGCGCTTGAGATCGGCCACGGCCAGTGCGAAGCTCTCGCTGCTCTTCTGAGTGATTGGCACAACGTAAGCTTTGTTGACGATCTGCAGCAGATACCGCGCGTCGCTTTAGCCACCAGATAACTAAGGCATCACTGCAACACGTTGATTCAGCAGATAAGCAGCTCGATCATTCGGAGTAGCCCCGTCCTCACTAGCCACCTTCTTCAGGGGCGAGCCCTCGTATCGTTGGTAAGAGTAAGCATTTGCTCCGTTGCCTACCGAGACAAATTCGACGGACTTCGTTTTAGCCGGTATGTTCCCGCCGAACCACCGTGGATCCTCCTGTTGGTTCCACGTAACAACCGATAGCACAGAGCCTGCCGGATATTTCGTGTCCGGATTCGTTCGCGCATAGTGCACCGCGATGTCGTTACCGAACATCGTGGACATCGTCGACGCAGACCTATCGACCCACGATGTAACCACCTTGCCCTGTATCGGATTCGACGGCAGTACGCCAACAAGCGTGGCATCGTTATTCAGAGTAGTAACGACACGCGGATTCTCTCTCGTACAACCGACCAAAAGCGCTAATCCTGTCAAAATAATCTTCGTCATCGCTGTTTCGCCTTTAGTTCATTTGATCGGCATGGTGTAAACGTAATCGTTCTTCTGAACCGGAGTATGGCAGCTCACGCACTCATTGGTGAACGCGGCATCTTTCCCGTAAGGTTTCAGATCGGTCCCACGCCATCGCCCCCAACCCCATCCGGCGGTATTCGCATACTTCTTGCCATCACGAATCATGAACTCGACCTGGTAGAAAGCGCCTGTGTGAATCACTCCCTTATCGTCCGGCTGCTGCAACCAGGCCACCTTCGCGAACGCAGTTCCATCGGGCCAGGGATTGATGTGACCATCCTCAATCGCTTGCACCGCGACATTATTGCCCAGGATCACCCGCATCGTATGGTTGTCATACCGTTCCGTACTGCTGATCGTCTTCCAGTTCTTGTAGCCCGGTAGGAATGCAACTCCGTTCGGCTCAGGCTGCACGTTCAGTGCTTCTCCACTCGACATAACCCACTTGCCATATTGCTCATCCGCCGCACTCGTATCCGCAACGGGAGCCATAGCGGCGCTCGGTGGCACAAGATAGTTCCGCAGCACGGCTAACTGCTCCGGTGTAACTGCAGCATGCGGATGCACCCGTACGTACGAGGGCAAAGGCATCGCCCCCATTTGAATCTGGTTCACCGCTTCGAACAAAAAGCCCTTCTGCTGCGCCGCTGGAAGATTGCCGATCTCTGAAAAGTTCAGATGCCTCCGCGCCTCTCTCACATCGCTGGTCACAATCCAGAACGCGGGCACGACCTTATCGAACCACGGCAGCCTTGTCTCATTCGAGTGGCAGCTATAGCAAGAGTTTCGGAGAATCTGCTTCACCTCCGGAGGAGCCTGTAACTCTGCCGTCACCGGAGGATTGGGCAGCGTAGGGCGAATAAACTGAATCCCAACAAATCCGAGACACAAGACCGCCCCAACCCAGCCAATAGCTCGAAAGTGAGCTCGCGATGCCAGAGCCATACTTTTCCTCTGATCTACGAGCGACTGCTTTCAAACTTAGACGGAAGGAATCAGTTAGGAGACGCGCAGAGAAAATTACTTTTCGCTGCTTGGCGGCACCAGTCCCTTCAAACGCAGATACAGGGCGAGCGTCGCGTACTGTTCATTGTCATGCGATACCGTTCCCCACATCAGCCCGATACGCGACCGCTTTGCCTGACCTGCCGGAAGCATCTCTGCTAGATTCGCATCGGTCAACGCCGCGAAGGCCTTATCGCATTCCGCGTACGATGCCTTCAATGCAGTTACGATTGTGGCCTTATCCGCAGTCTCTGGCGGCACCTTCGCCAGTGCATCCGGTGCTGTGGCATTCGCTGCGCCGCAAGTATGCAACTGCGCCTCGGTGATGTGGTTTACGACCCGGGCAAACGTACGAATATCCGGAGTCGGCCTGAACTGAAAACTCTCCGCGGGCATCTCATCCGCTGCCTTCAGAATGTTTACCTTCAACCGCGCAAAGCTGCCCTGCACCTCAGCCGCCGGTCCAGTTGGCTGCGCCGCCGACGGAGCCTGCCCGAACGCTACACCCGACAACATCAATCCCGTCACTGCATACGCCAAATACGTCCGCCGCATCCTTAGCTCCTCGCACATCCCCACCAGCCTATCTGTCTCGCGCTTCCACCACAAGCTCAATGCTGCGTTTCAGTTGCCGAATTTACAGCCCAATAATTTCTTCGCGCCGAAACAGACAGCTCCGGATGGTGAACGAGCCGAACCTCGAGCGTATGGAGTCCCGGTTCCGTCGAAGTCGGATAGAAGCTGAGGATGTAGCTATTGCGAATGTGATTGCTCATCGCACCCAAAGCCGCATCCAGCTCCCCGCGACTCGTGAAGCCACTGGTCTCGCCACCCGACAGATTCGCCACCTCCGCCGACAGGTTCCTCCGCATCTCGCTGATTGCCAGATTGAGAGGCATGTTGAGATCGAAATACGCTTGGTACTGTCCGTCCCCGACCGTGATGGGCTTATTCAGACGCGCAGTATCTTTGAAAGCTTGTCTCATTGCAGTCTTCTCTGCAGAAAAGGTCATGCTGTAGATCGCGGTATTCGTCTCTCCCAGCTCGCGAACAATGTCTTTTACCTTCGCCTTGCTTCCGTTATCGTGTTCCTGGCTGATCAGCAGAATCGCCCGTCGATTTCCCTGCGGCTGCTTCTTCAGTAGATCGAGTCCGAACGCAATACTGTCCAGAATCGCCGCTCCGCTATCGCCTTGATCAGGATGATCGATAGCATCGCTCCACTCTGTGACATCGGAGGTAAACGGAGAGGCAGCCTCTGGCTGGCTGTCGAAGTTCACAATAGAAACAGCGTTCGGAGCCTTGCCGAGAATCGCCGCAATCATTGAATCGAGATGAACATAGTTCTCGAACTGTCCTCGCGCAATCCCACCAGTCTGCATCAACACAACCAGCGACAACGGCCGACTCGACTCTTCCTCCAGCGTCACCTTCTGCGGAACACCATTGTCCGTAAGGATGAAGTCGTCAGCTTTCAACGAGAAAACGACCTCTTTCCCCGGGGTCTGCACCAATGTAGGAACAACGACGAGCGTAGTCGTTGTGTGAATCGTAGTCTGGGCAAACCCGCTTCCCGCGAGCGTTGCTGCAATGAAAACACCGGACTTGAATGCAGTGAAATCCATTGATCTCCAGATTAGACGAAGCAAAATAAATATGAGACGCCATCGCGAAGCCCGATCCAACGCAATGAACTATCCTATATAAGACAAACTCGCGAAGTCAGAACAAGCCTCGCATCAAGGAAACAGCAAAACCATGCCTCTCAACTGTGGAATCGTTGGCCTGCCCAACGTTGGAAAATCTACGATCTTCAACGCCCTCACCTCGGCCAAGGCCCAGGCGGCGAACTACCCCTTCTGCACCATCGACCCCAACACTGGCGTCGTCACAGTGCCCGATGAGCGCCTTAGCAAAATCTCCGCTCTCATCAAGCCCAAATCCCTCGTCCCCACGTCCATGGAGTTCATCGATATCGCCGGACTTGTCGAAGGGGCCAGCAAAGGCGAGGGTCTCGGCAATCAGTTCCTCGGCCACATCCGCGCAACCGACGCGATCTGCCATGTCGTCCGCTGCTTCGATGATCCCGAGGTCGTTCACGTAGCCGGCGGTGTCAATCCGCTGCACGACATGGACATCATCAACACCGAGCTCCTTCTCGCCGACCTCGACACCGTTGAAAAGCGCAACACCAAAGTCGAGCGTTCAGCGAAAGCCGGTAGCGATCCCAAAGCCAAGGCCGAACACGCCATGCTGCAGAAGTTGCTAGCCGTCCTTAATGCTGGCAAGCCCGCGCGCACCGCCGACCTCACCGATGACGAGCGCGTCCTCTCGCGTGAGCTCTTCCTCATTACGGCCAAGCCCCAGCTCTACGTGGCCAACGTCGACGATGCTGCACTTATTGAAGGCAATGCCTATACCGCCGCGGTAGAGAAGCGCGCCGAGGAAGAAGGCGCTCAAGTCGTTCGTATCTGCGGAGCGATGGAAGCCGAGATCGCCCAGCTTGAACCTGCCGAGCGCGACGAGTTCCTTAAGGACATGGGCCTCAGCGAACCCGGCCTCAACCGCCTCATCCACTCCGCCTACCGCCTGCTCGACCTCATCACCTATTTCACCGCTGGTGTGCAGGAGGTCCGCGCGTGGACCATCAAGCGCGGCACAAAGGCCCCCGGAGCCGCCGGCGTCATCCACTCTGACTTCGAGCGCGGCTTCATCAAAGCCGACTGCTACGCCTCCGATGACCTCTTCAAGTACGGAAGCGAGCAAGCCGTCAAAGAAGCAGGCCTCCTCCGCTCCGAGGGCAAAGAATATGTAGTCAAGGATGGCGACATCCTCTTCTTCAAATTCAACGTCTAGCACCAGCTTCACTTTGTTGAAGCCTATATATACGAATGCCCATCTCAGCGAAAGTGTCGCTTCGAAGAGATGGGCATACCTTCTGTAGCCGTGAAAGGCGGGCATTGAATGTCACCTTTCGTGTGCCGAGTCGCAGGTGCTTCAAGCTGGATATTCTCAATACCGGAGAATGCCCAGATGAAGAATCCTCTATACACACTCGCGGTGTCAGAACGTCAAGCGCGCTCTGAGACTGGTGACCCATATCGTATCCACGTTGGGATTCAGGCTGGGGTGTATGACTAACTGAAAATCCGGGGTAAGCGCAAAGTTCGTGGTCACATGAAAGCGGTAGAAAGCCTCCCATGTGTACTGGCTGCGCAGAACGGGGCCTGCTAGTCTCGTCCAGCCAAAGCCCGTGCCGAACAGATCAGATGTGGTCTTGGGAGGCCGCCACCCTAGTCCACCCGACAGCGCCCAATTCGCCAAATATCCCACCGACCATCCCGATCGCACAAACCACATCACCTGACTACCGGCCATTCGATTCAGGTTAAAAGCCAACCCATACGTACGCGGAGTGCCATCCGATATCGCATTTCTGTACCACCATGTCAGGTGGATATTATTAGCATCCATCGGGCCGCGACCATGAATCGGAGTGGGAGTCCGCGCGAGACCGCTCGATCCAACCTCGAAACTGTAGAAGTGTTCATTCTTGCTGAAGAAATCACTGATCGTACTGCCGACGTTGTCGCTGTGTGTGGTGAACATGCCGGACTTCAGATACACGCTTCTATTCGTTGGAAAGGCGGCTACGACCCATCCGAATCCCCTCAAAGGCGAGAGCATCGTTGGACTGGTAGAAAATTGCTGACTCAGAAACTGCCGATTGTCGTCGAAGAATGGGTATGCGTCGACATAATTCGGCGCGAATATCTTGCCGATGGTCCATTGAAATCGGTTCGCCGCCAGACTCTGCCGGAGATACGCCTGGCTGATACCTATGTGGTCGAATACGCCCCACGTAGCCGCCGTCGAAACTGCAGATCCCGCGCCAATTCCACCCTGCAACGGAGGCAGGTTTGTTCCCAGAGGACGACGATCTTCCACTGCCAAATCGAACGTCAGTGCATTCGGTTTGCGACGGTTCAGCAGTTGGTAAGAAAAATTAAGCGTCAGCTTGCTGCCGATCGCGTTCGGCTGACCATTTCGTGCATTCGTGAAATTCTGCCACAGCACGCCCCATGATCCACCGAAGTTAAACCCATGGTTCTCCTGCACCTTTCTCTTCCATGCAAACCATCGATCGAGAGCATCGTCTGCCGCCGAAAGAAGCTCGTCTGGGGAGCATTGTCGTCTGCTAAATCTCCCTCAACCGACATCGTGCCATCAAGAAGGTCCGGATGTTCCGGCTCGGTAGGCGGCGTTGGCGAGGTTTGCGGAGGTTGCGAAGTTTGGTTCAAATCGAAGTCTCCACCTTCGTTATCAGCCCATCCCCGATCCATATCATCAAGCTGATTCAGCAGCGTATAGATCTCCTCTTTGAAGTAACTCGCTGCTGTCAGATCCTCGACGGTTTGCTTCGTACCCGGAATTTCGATCTCAGTCTTCCAAGCTTTCCACGATGGCTGCTCTTGCGCAGAACCAACCGCTGCCTCATACACAGTGTGAGATTTAATAGCCAGACCCGGAGGTGACTGTGCAAACGCCTGTGATATCAGCATCGAGATGAGAAGAATGAAGAAGAGTTCGTGCTCGAACGATTGATCGCGCGCAATGTGCAGGATTTCCGCTCCATATTCGGCAAGCGTGCGGGCCGCAACACTACTGGCGATGACATGCGTGCACGCCAAAGCCTTGATCCCTGAGAGCGGTTGTACGGGATTGGGCTTGAAGGGAATTGGATCGGTGTCATTGATCTTGATGATTTCGATCGGCGGAATCTTGGCGAGATGTTGGCCCTCTGGGTGCTGTGCCCATTCCTCGGCAGTTCGGTGCAGACCCATCACCATTCCCTTGCTCGCTACAAGATCGTCAAGCTCCTTGGAATTCCATTGCCTGACGGTCTTGGTAATGGCCTCCGTGTTTGGGGCAGCGTTAATAGCGCTACAGAAGCCCTCCAAAAGGTGAGGGTATATCACGGTCGGCGTCACCCATCGGTCGTCTTTCGTCGGAAGGATGGCGAAGGAGAGCGGAGCGTTGAAAAGCAGGGGCGCCTGGTATCAGAGGCCGTTGACGGTAGGCACGAAGGTGAAGGTTTCGGGGATCGGGTCATCCGGGTCAAACAGACCGAATGCCCTCTTCTTTAGCATGATGATCCCGATAGCGGGATTGACGCCGTAGATCGCTTCGCGCAGATCGATCTTCGCGTCCTGTCCTTCTCCTGTGCGCTCCTTCCAGATCGCTGCCGCACCGACGCCCGCCGCCATAGCCGGAATGGCCATGCATGAACCGATGCGGAAGTGGCTGCGCAGGATCGGGTCCCTGCCCGTGAAGGTAACTGTCCCGCCGCCATCCGATGGGTTCTGCCCAAGATCCTTCATGAATGTGGCAAAGGCCTGATCAATGTCGAAGGCATCTGCGGATGTCGCCGCCTGCGCAATTCCAGACAGCTTCGATGCCTTTGCCGTCCCGGGCGCCGCGTAACCTGTGGTCTGTACGAACTCCCGACGATTCACGCTCATGACTGCTCACCTGCCAGGTAAGAGGTATATGAGATTCGTGGCCCGAGGAACGTAGAGAGTGTAAACACGCCATTGGCTTTTAATCCAATCAGCTCTTGGTCCCATGTCCCATCAAATTGAGAGATTTATCTCGTCTCATCAATTTTTTGAGGATACGTGTTACAACCACGAATGCCCCCATCCTGAGCGCGCCTTATCGCGAGAAGGTTGGTGTTACAAAAACCGCCGGCGTCCGGTTCTTCCCGAATGACGATTTTATAAAAACAGCAAATATTCAAGTAATTGATTACAAATGGATTACAAAGCAAATACCGGGGGTGCACCTTAGACTCGGAGACTAAGTTCAGAAGTAAACGCCTGAAGCTCTTCATAACGAGCCACAGTGTTCCGCGCATATTCGCCGTAATGAGGATCTTCCAGCAGGTCCGGCGTCGTTAGAGTAGCCGCATACTCAGACGAAAAAGCGGTTTTTTTCACTACCGCCTCGGCCATCGCGTCCAGATGCTCTGCAAGCTTCCGCCGCAGTTCTGTCAGCCGAGGTTCGGTAGCGAAGCCAATGTCCGTCTCGCTGTGGAGGACGGCAAGCTGATTCCAGAAGAGCGCAGCTGCGGTGATTCCTGCTCGAAGAATCATTTGGCTGGAACGAATGTGCGCTTCAATGTCTTGTCCGAATTCATATTCGACGGATTCGTTCAGAGTGCGCAGGTTGGCAATGTTCTTACCGACACCGTCGCGTAGTATGTCCATCTCCCGAAGAAGCTCGCTATGGCTTTTGGTCGTTTCGACACTTTCAAAAAGAGAAGCTCCACTTCTTAGAACAGTGGCAAGCGTCTGTCGCATGACGGTAACGGTCCGAACCGGCCATACCTGATCGAAGACGAACGCCATAACGACAAGTGCGAGCAAGATACCAATAAAACGATCGCGCGCGGGAGCCAGCCGCGTCGGTGCACTGAAGCCTTCGAACGCAACGATGTAAAACGAAAACGCAATCTGCAGACCAACATAGTTGAACCGTGGCCCTGCCGCACACCACGCAGAGATAAACGCGATAACCGAAATAAGGATGACGAGCGATGTGATCGAATCCATGTGCGGAAATAGAAACGCTGTCGCTCCTATTGCCAGGATGAGACCGCCGATGACTGAGCCTAGTAGCCGGAAGATCAGCCGCTGTTTCGTCGCTCCGCTGCTGCTCAGGCCGGAAACCATCACAGTGATGACCGAGGTCGAAATGCCGGGCCAGTCAATCGCGTGATAAAGGATGTAGCACAACGTAGCGCACAAGCTGATCTTGAGGCCGAACGCTAGAGTGCTCTTTTCCTCAAGAGCGCCGGGAATGAAGAACGGCACCTTCTTCGAGGGCAGCATGACCAGTTCCTTATGCTTTACGGCGCCAGGTTCGACGGGCATCGTCAGCAGAGCGTGTATCGCGCCTTCCACGCGGTCCAGAAGGCTTGGAGTTATACCCGCATGGAGCTCAGTATGTTTTTCGGAGACCGCTATGGATTCAGAGATCAACTCGCGACATTGCGTAGCGATGTGACCGCAACGTTCTCTGAGAGCTGGATCGTCCACGGACTGATACTGCAATCCAAATGCAGCAGAAACATCCATCAGTTGCGCAAGCATCGTAATCCGCACACGCAGGCCGATGGGAAGAGTGCCAGTCGCCATGTTGCGGTCGACGATCTTGTTATAGAGCGTCATCATTCCGCTCTGACCGGCGGCGGCCAGACGCGAAACCCGAGACGCCGCCTCAGCGCGTTGCTCCGGTGGCGCTCCCTCTGCGTACAGCCGAAACATTGTTTCCAGAGCCAGATAGCGTATCTGTCGTTGCTCATTTAGTTTTTTCGCGGGGTTGCTATCACCAAAAAGATACTCAACGCCAACCGCGCAGGCGAGAGCAACCGAAAATGTGCCTAAAAGCCACAGAGAGAGTTTGACGTTAGTATCCGCAGAAACATGGCGCTCCCAAAGCTCGATGACGGTGCAATAGATCAAACCCCATGTCGAGCCGAGCGCAGGATAGTTCGTCGCTACCACGACGACTCCGGCCACAAAAGTAACAACAGCCACGCTGAGAACACGGGCCATTGGATCGTTATCCGTGATAATGACAACCGCCAGTTCCACAACAATCGCAGCCACAACAACAAGGAAGGAGTAAATACTGGAGCGCAGAGAAACCGACGGACTATCTCTGGCAATAAGAAAGATGAAGTAAAGACCGATTGCGATGAACGGCATCTGCAAGACCAGCAGCAGTATCAACGCAAGAACCGAAGAAAGCACGATCCGCAAGCTGCTGTTCAGGCGCCCTGGCGTAGGTTGCAGATCCTGCCAGAGCTTCTGCGTCCACGAAGGCTTCATAGACAAAACATTAGCCGTCATGAGGCTATCTCACGACCGTCACGGCTGTAGCGCCAATACGGAACAACTGAGGATCTGGATCTTGAACGCGAATACGGACAGGAAACCTTGTCGAGAGATGAACCCAGTTGAGAGTGCGCTCGATCTGAGGCAAGCCGGCAACTACTCTTCCATCTTCAGGAAAGACGCCGTAGCCGATGCTCTCCACAACGCCATTGAATCTTCGGTCGGGATGGCCCATCAGGTACACATCGACATGCGTCCCGATACCAATATTCTTCAACTTGGATTCGCGAAAATTTGCGATGACATACCAAGTTCGAGTGTCGATGAGCGTAAATATTGGGCCGCCGGCTCGGGCGTAAGCACCCTCGGAGATGTTCATATTGGTCACATAGGCATCGAAGGGCGCAACGACGCGGGTTCGCTCGAGATCGAGTCTGGCGCTGTCTACTCTGGCTGCTCTGGCCGGACGCTGAGACATAAGCGTGTCGAGTGTGTCGATAGTATGAAGCGCCTGGCCTAATCTGGCCTGCGATTCGGAGGCCAGTGCGTCGGCTTGTTCTTGTCGCAGGACTGATTGTGTCTGTTGTGCACGTGCCTGGACCAACGCGGCTTGTGCCTGATCGTAGTTTCCTTGAGCGACGCGAACGGCTGTGTTGGCCTGATCAACCTGTTCCACAGTGACATATTGTTTTTGCAACAGAGGTTCGATGCGGTGCAGATTGTTCGTGGCAAGTTTCAGTTGCGCCTCCGCTGCGGCGACTGCGGCCTCGGCGCGAGAGATGGTGGCCTTCGCTACATCCACGTCGCTGCCTGCAGTTTTGATGCCGGTCTTGGAGTGCCGAACACCCGCAGCCGCGGCATCGGCTGCACTGCGTTGCGCGGCAATCCTGCGTTTTGCATCGATGATTTGCTGTTCCAATGCATCCTGATCGGAGAGCGCTTGCTGCAAGGCATATCGAAAAGGCCTTGGGTCGATCTCGAACAACAGATCGCCATGTTTCACGAACGCATTATCCCTTACGGGAAGCTGAATCAGACGCCCGCTAACCTCCGGCGCGATCTCAATGAGATTTGCGCGGACGCTGGCGTCATCTGTCCGGGGATTGCGGTCAGTTGCAAAAATGACAATGAGCAATGCCAGAACGGCAGCAACAACAGTACCGATTCCGATCCATCGGCCGAGTCGTTTACGAGGAAGATTGTCAGCCTCTATATCCATTCGGCTTCTCCTATCGAAAGAAAATCAGCCACAATACGCAGGTGAAAAGAACGACAACACTTGGATAGAAGAGCGCAACTGGTCCAACTTCAGATTCCAGCTGATAGCGAACCAACAAATAACGCACGACGAAGGTAAGAACGACGGCCAACGTCAGGCAGATCATCCAGACAGGAAAAAAAGACCCAATGATATCGACTGAAGGTGCACGGTCACATCCCGAACATAGAACACAGATCACCGGGATGATAACCATCTTCATTCTTGTGCGAGTCATTATTTTGGACCATCCTGTGTTTGTGTTTTCGTTGCAGGGGGCAGACTGCGTAACAGATTTCCGGTTACGAATTCAAGATTGACTGCTTCCAGAAGAAGTTGAGAACGGGCCGATACACCGGATAAACGGGCCTGTGCCAACTGCTTTTCCGCCGTGACGACGTCTATCAGATTTTTGACACCATACTTGTAGGCATCCAGTGAAGCGGAATATGAAGTAGTCGCAGAGTCAAGCAGAGCCGCCGCGGCTTGTTGCTTTCTCAACGCGGTGCGAAAGGCTATATAGGCCGTCCATACTTCGCGAGTAGCTTGATCGTGCTTTTCAGTCATCTCGTCCTGCGCTTCGCGCCTTCTCGACTCAGCGATGGCTAGCTCATTCTTGCGAGCGCCTCCGTCAAAGATGCGCCACTTGACTTCGAGCGAGGCAGACCAGGTAGCCTGGCTTGCCGCACCAAGCTCACCGTAATCTGCTGTTGGCCAGATTGAGGTCTGAGCGGCTGAACCGGACAAAACGATCTGTGGGCGATACTCTGCCCTGGCTGCGCGTACTGCATCATCAGCAGCGCGAATAGTGGCAGCCTGGGCCATCAAGTCTGGGCGATCGGCGAGGGCGCGGTCGATCAGAGCGTCGATAGGTAACGTAAGCGATTCAGGTAGCGGTGCGTTTTTCTGAGCATCGATTGCAATGTTCGGCGATGGCTCTACGCCGATGACTTCAGCCAATGCGACTCGTGCTATTTTTTCGTCGCCGTCCGCTGTTTCAAGATCGAAAACGGCTTGCGATGTCTCTGCCCGAGCGTTAAGCACGTCAGGAAGAGTGGCACGGCCATTACTCAACTGATGTTCCGCAGCATCTTGCGTTGTCTGCGCTGTCTTTAATGTCTCTTGCGCAGCCTGCAAACGTTCCTGAGCAGTAAGGAGTGTGTAGTATCCGCTGGCAACGCGAAAGGCAACCTCCTGATTCGCCTGGATGAAATTGGCTCCAGCCGCGAGTTTTTGGGCAGTGGCGGCATCGACCTTGGCCTCTCGTTTTCCAAAGTCGAAGAGCAGATATTCGAGTGCGATCTCGGGTTCAACCGTAGGCACTTCGACCATAACGTATCCACGGGGTGCGAGCGGCTTCGGAAAAGGGTTGATGAATCGCTCGTCTGCAAATACGGCTACTGCTGCGAGGACCGGAAAATACGCACTCTTCTCGATGTTGAGCTGGTCGGCCCTTTGTTTAGCCCGTTCCCAAACGATGCGGGTCCGAGGGTTGTTACGTTCAGCAATATCTATCAGCTCGGCTAACGTGTAAGAGCGGTTCGGATCGATCGTCGTGATCTTTTCGAAGGGAATGGAATGGGCTGCACAATCGGCAGCGGCGCGCGGTGTGGAGGCTATTCCCGCACACTGCGCCAGGCTCATTTCTAATGGCCCGGCTACGACCAGGAGAAGCAAAAGCACCAGACTGAAGTGAGGCTTCAATTTAAGGTGCATCACCCCTCCAAAAAACAGGATGGGCAAGTTTACCAGCCTCTTTGAAACTCTGAAGCCTTTATTCACCTAATATGGTTTGGCGGGCAAATCTCGGTAGGCCTCACCGAACTTATTTTTATGATTATTACGACCACTATCTGTAGCTTTCATTTGGATAATGCCTAAATTTGTTGCTGTCGTCGCTATCTGAATCTCACGCGGAAAATCTTCGGGCTCGATGGGTTTTGCGCGCTCGCTCCAGACATTCAGCCGATAGCCTCCTGGAGGCACCCCATGAATCACTATCGTTCCATCAGGTCCTGACGTTCCATAGTAAGGAGTACTGAGTGCCAGGACTACCGCGCCCATTTCAGGATGAATGTTACAGAAAATGTAGGAAGCGCCCTCACGATCAAACCTCACTGATCTGGTGCTGCCTGACTCATATAAACCCAGGTCAAAACGTTTTCCATTAAATAACGAGAAAACGTTATGGAAAAAAGGATCGGCGTTAGGGAACTCTACATTTGTTCCGACTGGAACGATTAGCAAATGTGGGATGAATTGCTTATCCTTCTGCATAAGGCGGTACGGTGGATGGGTGGAGACTACAGGCTTCAATCCTGACGCCTGCAGGGGTGATAGCCACATAACAACGTCAGACGCGTCCGGGGCCTTTCCTTTCGACGAATCATGGGGAAATTGTGCAGGATGTGTCGAGACTGATGCAGACACATCCACTCCCTGTCCTAGAGCAGCCAGGCTCGGGCAGAAGACCCGCAATATAAAGATGATCAAGCAAATTGAGCAGCGCTGCATGACACCCCTGACGCTAAAACTGATAGCCGACCGAAAGAGTAAATATATCCGCGGTATCGCGAGTTCCGTAGATTGGCCAAGTCCAGATTCTGCGATATTCCGGAGACAAAATAAGATAGGTTTTTGGTCGATAGACGACATTACCAACGAGCATTCGATTTCGAGCTCGTAACTGGGTTGCAGTTGCGGTGTACGGAAGTACTACCGAATGAAAGTCGTTTGCAAATCCATTATCCAGGCCGATCGACGCATTTGCCTCAAACGATTGTCCTAGACGAGATTTGAATTGTGTCCATCCGCCAATGTCGTTGACACCGCGAATCACAGTGTCACCAGAGATTGGATCAAACCCATAGAGGACATCTTTGTAAACTCCAACTCCAAGACCACCAAGAGAACGTCCGCGATATCCTTCACCACTCAGTTCGAAGCGGTGACCAAGAGGGATTCGGAAATCTGTTGTAAATGCCCACGAATCATTGGTTCCATAGAATGAATAGTCCCCTATCGTGACATTCGGATATTTTTGCCGACTGTAATAGCCTCCCACACCGATCTGCAGAGCATGCTCTGTAGAAGAACCATAGGAAACTCGACCTTCATAAGCTGGTTGAGATGTTTGCTCCCCTGGGCTTGGAGTTCGAAAGATTCCGGTAGTGTTGTAACCGGACGCAGGAGGATCCCATAGTCCGAACTCGAGCTGGAAACGTCGTTCAGTGGAACTTGTGAACTGATGTGCTATCCGCAACTGAGGAGCCCAGGTCCATATGTTGCCTGCCCAGGCCATTCCGGGTTCGGCAACCGTGGCATAGGATGTTGGTGATAGCGGAGATATAAGAGGAGCTGCAACTCCGACCTGTACCAGGTTACGATCCCAGTCAAAGTTGATCCCAGCCGTTCTCATGCGAACGATACCGGACGAAGTGCCGAAATTGCTTATAGGAAGTCCCCCAAAGAAATCCAAGCTTACATGCGCAGAGGTTTTCGCGCCTGCGATTTTGGGCCCGAATCCCTCGATACCAAGAATTGTTTGACGCATGGTCGCTCCACCACCTCCGTTGCTCAAGCCGGCAGTCTTGGGGACTGCGATCGAAGGCAGATCGAAGTTGTCGACAGAACCTCTGTTCACGAAAGAGTTGAAGAGGATCAGTCCGGTAATCCGCAACGGATATTTTGAACTACTTTCAACCTTGGTTTGGTCGTGAAGCTTCACCTGAGCTTCAAGCGTTTCTACTCGCTCTTGCAAATCATCGGCCGCCGCCACCGCCGGAGGATCAGGCTGACTGAAAGAAGTAGAAAGTGGCGCTTTGGAATTGTTGAGCTGCTTTCTGACCTGAACAAGTTCTTCCTGAAGTCGTTGAATTTGCCGCTGCGACTGTTCCAGTTGCTGCTCGGTCGCGGTCAGAGCGGTAGAGATTGTCTGTAGTTTTTGCTCCAATTCCCCAGTGGCTCTATTCTCTCTCGATGATGATTCGCTAGGGGGCTGGCCGCTCTCTTGTGACTTGAGTGGGAGACTCGAAAATATAACAACAAGAAAGCAAACGAAGAATTTCCAGCCAAGATCTCTCATCTTCGACCTCATCCGTATGTCGGAGCCTTAGTGCGTTCAGTCTTTTTCTCGGCTGCAGTACCTAGCATCTGTAGCGCAGCTTTTGGCAGAGTGATCGTGAAGACGGTGTGCCGTTCCAGGTTGATATCAAGTGTAATGTTCCCACCATGCTCATGGGCTATCTGCTGTGCGAGTGTAAGTCCAAGACCAACGCCGCTTTCCCGTCCCTCACTCACGAAAGGTAAGAAGATCGTCTGACGGATGGCTTCGGGAACGCCGAGACCATTGTCTGCGATCTTAATGTAGATAGCCTTTTCGTCTTCCAGAAGACTAAGGGTAGTTGTTGCCGGACCATAGCCACGCCTTGCTGCCTGACACCCATTTAACAAGAGGTTATAAACTGCCCTGCCCAATTTTCTTGCGTCAATCCATGCCATGACTGGAGCGAGTCCATGCAAAATGATCTTGACGTCACGTGAGCCCGGATGCGCCCGGACCATATTAGCTGCATACTCGACTACGGAATCGATCGATTGGTATTCCGGATGTAGAGCACGTCCTGTTTGCGTAAAAAGAAGGAGTGAATCGAGCAGGTCGGTCATGCCTTGAACCGCAGCGCGAACCTCCAGCAGCAGGTCTTCGCGTTCAGACTGCGGGATTGCTCCATCGCTCATAAACTCAGCATTAGCGTACATTGCAGAGAGGTAATGACGCAGGTCATGAGATATGGAACTCGCCATTCTGCCAATGGTCGCGAGCCGTTCGGAATCGATCAGTTCGGATTGAGTGCGACGGAGCTCGATCCGCATGCGATCGAAGGCGCGGCTTAACTCTCTGATCTCCTCCACACCATCTTCGCTTAGTTTGTAATCGAAATTTCCTTGCGCAAGCGCACGAGTGCCCTCCACCAATACTTCGAGAGGACGAGTAAGGGTCCGTGAGATAGAAATGAACAGGATCGTGCCAATCGCTAACGTGATAAGCCCCAGGGTCAGAATCCATCGATTGACTTGATGTATCAGTTGACTCGCCTGTTCAAACGATTTCAGGACGAAGAGTCTGGGGCCTGCGATAGCCGCATTTTTACTATTGTCTGTTGAGAGACCGGCCGATGCGACCAAATAGTCTTCGTCCCCAAGTCGAACGGTTTGGTTGCCATCGAGCACCCAGAGTCGGTTTGTCTGGGCTTGACGTTGCAACTCAGGTTTGAGCGTACCAGCGATCACGTTCCCATCAGCAACAAAAACCACTTCGGCCGCCGCAGCCTCGCTGACCTCCTGGGCAACCTGCTCGTCAATTTCATATCCAACAGCGACATAGCCTAACTGAGTCCCGGTATCACCAAATAAGAGCGGTTGAGTTGAAACCTCATAAAGGCGTCCTTCGAGTGCAAGTAAAACTGGTTCCTCGGGTCTCCGAAGAGATTGTTCTAGGCCTTGTTCAACCTGGTTTTTTGCTAATGCAGGGCCATGATTGTAGACGGCAATTAGTTTTCCGGTTGGATCCAATAAAGCGAAGAAATCGCTTCCACCAACCTGCCAGAATTCTCCCCCTCCATCTTCGATGGTTCGTGCATCAGGAGCAGTCATCAATGCCTTAAGGCTGGGAAGATCAGCTAGAAGTGCGGATTCCCGTGACAGTAGTTCTCTTCTCTGACGTTGTAAATTTTGATAGGTTTTTACCGAGTGCTGAAGATCAGATGCCAGGCTGGCCTTGATTTGCCGTTGTACGATGGTGCGAATCACCAATAGACTAACGAGGCTGCAGCCGAATGACAGCGCAAACAGAGGAATAAGCAACGTCGTCCTCATTCGCAGTTTGTCCATCAGCTACGCCTCTCTCCCACATCAGAGCGCTCAGTTTCCGCGTACGAATTTATAACCGATACCATGCATTGTGCGGAAATAGACTGGGCGAGCGGGATCAGTTTCCAGCTTTTGCCGAAGTTTCATGACGTGATTATCCACCGTCCGGGTTGTGGGGTAAGAGGTGTAGTGCCAGACATCATTCAGCAGTTCTTCACGTGTAATGACGCGATCCGAATTTTCAACAAAGTATTGCAACAGTTTGATCTCGTGCGCAGTGAGAAGAACGGGCTCTCCATCTCTGAAGACTTCCATTCCGGAGAAATCAGCGGAGATGTTGCCGAAGGATATGTGGCTGGTATTCGCGGTTCTTTGCGTTCTACGAATTGCGGCTTGTACGCGAGCCATTAACTCACGCGGACTGAATGGCTTTGTTACATAGTCATCAGCTCCCATTTCCAGAAGCAGTACCTTATCGGCCACGTCTGTTACAGCGCTAAGCACCACGACAGGCATATTAGAAGACCATCTTTTAATCCCTTTGCAGACCTCCAGCCCGGACATGGTGGGAAGCATCAAGTCCAGAACCACGCCTGCCGGTTTGAGCGCCTTGCAACTCGCCAAGCCCTGCTCTCCATCAGCCGCCACATGAACTTCGTAACCTTCATTGGTGAACTGACGATGCAGTGCCTTTTGGATTCTCGGATCGTCCTCTATTACCAGAATCGTGCTCACAAGCTGATCCTTCGATTAAGTTACTTCGCCGTACTTCGTGCAATTTTGTTATATACCGCGTTTGTAGAATTCGCCAGAACAGTCGCCCACCAAACCCCAGGATGACATCAAATGACATCGCAATGACAATTTAGAGACATAAGCAGCTGCTAGTAACGCCAGGCGCAGCAATATTTGCGAAGGAACGACAGTTTAATGTGTTTCAGGTTGCCGCTTTTGTTGTTTATATGAAAATCGCCAGGCAAAACCGCGCAAAACGGTCGCTAAGTTTACATAACTGTAAGAGGAGAAACGCAATGTCAGATAGCCCAGATATTGTAAGTAGGGGTGCAGCTTACCTGGTAACCGAGGTCGTCTATTTTGAATTTCCACTCCCGGAGTGTTAATTGATGAGATCGTGGCAGGAATCAAAAATCGCTTGAGCAGTTTTCGTTTGGCCTCAGATGATTTAAGCAGACTCATATGTAGCCAAATTGAATCTTTATTTTGATGAAACATTACCTCAAGGGCAGATCCAGAGAATCGACGCAACCATTGTTTCTGCTTGGTTGAGAAATTTTCGATTTCCGTCTCAACCTGCCAGTGAAGATCGCAATCGAACCAAGCTCGAGCGTAGTAAAAGGCGATAGCCTCCAACGATCGCAAAGAAGCATCGTGAGTTTCGTGCCAGGTTATCCAAAATACATCATCATTTGCGTGTGTGTGAAGAAAAAAGGCCAATTCGAAGACGTGATGGATCACCCAGTCGCGTAACAAAATATTGCGGAGTATATGAAAGGCTAAATAGCCGAGCTGATCAACATCATCGAGGCACGGAAAGCTAATGTCTTCGAGGCTCCGGCTGATCCGTCGACGCCAAAAGCAGTCGATTCCGGGTATGGAAAAGAAAGAGGTTGCTTCGTTCCATAGACAAAAATGCAGCTCGATCGAAAGCGGCATCTCGGGATCGTAATGATTTCCGTTCCACTTCCAGCCGCCTAATCGAGTCAAAGGCGAGGTATGATCCGTGCTCTTGTACGAGATTCCTGTAGCGGAAACATAGCCTATTGCTTCCAATGCGGCTTTTGCAGGCTGGATCATTTTTTCAGGGCAGTAGATATCAAGATCTGATTGAAACCTAAGCCCAGGTAGTTCAACGTAGTCCGGGCATTGTGTAAAGCCCTTAATCACAAGGTGCTCTATTCCTGCTGTAGAAAATGCTTTTGCGACTTCCTTGTAGGTTGTTTTTACCAGTTCGAACCGCTTTACATTGTCGGCAACATTCCTGGTGAGTCGTTCCGTAACCCATGTCGGAAGATCGTTTTTCGGAAGTTGTGCAAGCGGTAGTGTCAAGTGAGCTAAATCACAGAAATCAAGTAAATCAGTCCACTGCCGATCTGACAGAGACTTCAGGAGCGAGGCATCTGGTTCACGAAGTTGGAGGGCGGAGAGGAGCGCAGCCAACTCATGAGAAATTCTCGGAGAGAACTTGTCGGCGCGGATGTATTTTGACTGCATCATTTCTAATGACCGGCTACAGCCAAAGTTTGAAGTCGACCTATAGCCCAATCCAGGCTGGTGTAGCGCAATTCGAAGATTTCAAGGTCAACCAGATGATGAATGGCAGCTTCCTGAGCCAAATAGGACACCCGACCTCTTAGTGGAGCTTTTTTGAACCAGGATAGGGCTGCCTCTCTGCAAAATGGAAAAAGTCCCGGAGCTCCTACTCCTCGGCGATTTAGAAAGATGATGTACTTGACCGTTGCAGCATCGGCTGTGATGAGCCCGGGCAACTCGGCAGTCGGAATCTCTATGGATGGCTTGCCTGTGGCACGAGGAGTTACAGGGCGTCCTTCCAACTCGGGGAAGAGCTGGACACTTGAATCTCGTAGCCGAACTTGATGGCAGTTGCCAATTACCATCCGATCATCACGATCGAAAGGAAGATAGCTGGCATCATCACTGACAAAGGTCCAGCCAACTCGGGCACCAGCAAAAGCTAGAGTGGACTTCCCAGCCCCGGAGTCACCACAGAGCAACATGCCATGCTTGGATGGAGCGACACAGGCAGCATGAAATGCAATAACGCGAAGTGCAGATATCATGCAGAGGGCTGCGGCTTCGAGGATGTGATATCTCAAATAAAGAGGAGTTTTGGACGTCCGTTGCGTGATCCAGCCAAATGAAAAACCTGCATCAAGATCTGAAATGACGAAATTGTGGGCATCAGCAATATTCGATAGCAGGTTTCCTTGAGCACAACAGACCGGCGCCGGGGGCAGCTCACTCGAACCTGGAGTATCCTCGGTTACTCCAAGACGAAATGTGAGTGGGGGATAAGAGAATTTGGGTTGAAAGAAACCCCAACTCTGGTCGGCGGCTGCAAGGACATCAGGCGAGTTTGTATGGATCTCGAGAGGGAAACCCAAAGGAAAGTAGAGCGCTCGAAGCGGCAACTCTGTCATTGAGCGGATGGGGTCGACTTCTGGATGCCGTGCGGTTTCTATGGCTCTAACAATCTCTGGATGTGTGCTATTTTTCATATTCGTCTCCAGAGTAGGTACGAGGCTCTCCCAGGCTTCCGTGCGGCGGAAGATGGCGCAGATAGACAACGATCGTCCACATGTCATCATCGCTAAGGATTCCCTTGGATGCCGGCATTCCGGATGGTGCGATGCCGTTTGCGATGATCCACTTGAGTTGTCCATCGGTATACCGCTGAATATCTACGGATGCCAGCGAGGGAATTGGAGGAGATGTTCCGCCGGCAAATGGAACACCTGTATTCTGTCCGTCGCGCCCATGGCAGACGACACAATAAAAGCCAAATATCTTCTTGCCGGCCTCGATCGACTCCACGTTACTCTGAATCGGGTTTTTATCATGTACCCCGCCGACCGTAATATTGCGCTTGGTCCATTGGATGACCGCAGTTTCAGTTCTGCTGGGCGTAGTTACCTTGCAACCGATAAGGAAGATAGAGGCCGCGCATCCCAATGGAACAAAGATCTGGTTGGGTCGCATCGCGTTAGTCCTTAACGTGAATGGTGAAGAGCATCGATCCGTGACCGCTGCCGCAGAATTTGCCGCATTGCCCCTTAAAGTCTCCCGTGCTGTCAGGTGTCACCGTGACATCGGTCGGATGGGACTTCACCATCGGCGCATTGATCTTCAAGCCCGGAACAACCATACTATGTGCAACGTCATCAGAGATCAGGTGTAGTTTTACTGTCTCGCCTTTTTTCAGGGAGATTTCTGCTGGGGTAAAAGAAAATCGGTGCGCATGAATTTCTATGGTGTTAGCCGGTTCCTGCGCGATGGATATACTCGCCATTTGGGTGACTAGGGTGAACGCCAACAATACTGGCAGAGTTCGTCTTCGGAGCTTCATTATGCAACCCTCCATTTGATGCAAGCAGCGTTGAGGTTTTGTGTACTACGGAGCCAAATATTTCAGAAGAAGTCTTTCGTCCTGATGCGACAGCCGCGCACGTACGCGCATATGCATTATTACTGTTCCTGTCGTTCGAGGAGACATGCTCGAAGGCGGCATATGACATCGAACGCAGTTGGCCCTAAATATCTCTTCGCCGTTCGGTTGACTCCGCGCTTGCTTCTGAGAGGCCGTGTTCTGTTGCTGAGTAGAAGATGACGACTCTGCCTTTGCACCGGCGGTCAACAATATGCCAGCGAGAAGCAAGAGGACCGAGAAGTAGGATGAAAAGAATTTCATTTTGCCCTCCCAGGCCAGAGAGGAAATAAGAAGCGATAGGTGAAGCCAACGTTCCAGATATTTGCATTTCCATGAGAACTGAAGGTTCGTCCATAACTCGATATGAATCGGAGATCGTCTCGGAAATAGTAATTAAGCCCAAAGTCGAACCGGTTTGTCTCGACACTAGGGAGGTTATTCCCTCCGTTATTTTTTGGGAAGAACTGTTGCATGCGGCCGACAAGCTGTGTGCGTCGGAAGATAGATGGTATAGGAAGCTGTTGGAAGAGATATGCAGACTCGATCCAATACCCCTGACCGTTGTAGCTGTAATCTCCTTCAGCCTTTATATCCAACGGCACTGAAAGGGGTTGCCAAGACACGTAAGTTGATACGCTATTTATCTCGTGGTCTTGCAAGAAGCGTTGATAGGATGTTCCAACCTCCAAGCGGGCACGAGGGAGAAATATGCTTGCATCACCGCCCGCAACACGGGCCGACTGGAGCTGATTGATATCGCTCCGTGCCGAAAAGTATGCTGTGTACTGCACAGAGTAAGAAGGCTTCTGTGTAGCAACTCCGCGCAACATGAAGCCATCTCCAGATCCGCTTGTCCCGATTCCAATCGGGGCGGTGATGGGGGTATCTTGAAAGTTTCTGATCCACAGCGGACCAAGTCGGTCACTGTAGAGACCGAAAGGAAGTAAATATCTGCCTGCCGTGGCGATGATATGTGTATTTGCCAGCCAATCTACCTGCGCATAGTCAACAGACTTAAACACTTTTCCAGTAAACGGACCGCTGGTCAAATTACTTCTCTGAAAAAATCCTATGAACGATGTGCGAGATTCGAGTAACACATGTGAGCCAAACGGTACGAGTAGAACAGGATTAATTTGAGGTATGAGTGAGGTGACGCCTCCATTGACGTTGTGGATATAGCCGAGGCCGCCAGAGATTGCGGGTATGTATTGAGCATGATTTTCGTTCGACTGCATATCCTGTGCGGTGAGACGACCTGACAGGAGTGCGCTAAGCATTAAAATTCCCGGCACAAAAAGGGTTTTCTTTAGCTCACTCCGTCGCTGCGCAATCCTCATACCCCTCCTCGAATGAAAACGAATAAGTCAGAAATACGAGATCGAGTATAGGAAGATTGAAATCGCGATTTGTCAGCTTCGTGTCATCGGTTTGTCAAAGTCTGCCCAGAATGCACTTCTTTCAGATTCTGGATAGATATGAGCGATGTGGCAAAGGGAGAAAGCTGGTCATTTGATTCGCTGATTCGCTTGCGGCGATAGCGAACTAACAAACAGATAACAACGATTTGACAATTTTCTGACACTTCGAATGGGTAAACGAATCAGACTGGAAGGCAAAGGAAGGGTGACAATAACCAGCCGATGCCAAAATCTACTTCGTCTTCAAGAAAGGTAGTCTTCTTCTTTCCATCCTTTGCGAGTTCAGAGGCGACAGCTCCGCTCGGAATTCTGGCAGTTGCGACTCCTCTGATTCGTGCTGGTTACCAGATCGTTCTTATCGACTCAACAATTACAGCCGACTATAAAAAGCGCGTTCTCGAAGAAGTTCGGGACGCTGTTTGCCTTGGGATCTCTCTCGTTACCGGCCCCATGATTCGAGAGACTGTTGAAATCGCCCAAGCGGTAAAGGAATGGAATTCGCAGTTTCCCATAATTTTGGGTGGCTGGCATCCATCTCTCCTACCCGAGCAAACACTGCAAGCTACCTGCGTCGACTATGTTGTGCGTGGCCAGGGCGAGGACTCATTGCTGGAATTAGTTCAGCACCTCTACAACAAGTCTGCCCCGGACTTTATTGCCGGCATTGGGTTTAAACGGGGCGGCAAACTCATCATGACCCCGGAACGCCCTCTCAAGCCGCTGGTAGATATGCCTCCGAAGGCATATCAAATTGCCGATTTCGATGCATACGAGCGCGGCTGTGGAAGGCGATGGGCCATGTACACATCAAGCCTTGCTTGCCCGTTCAATTGTTCCTATTGCACAAACGGCGGCGTCTACGGACGTAAATGGAATGCCCTGCCTGCAGAACAGTTTGTCGAGGAAACAGTCGATCTAACGCGGCGTTATCGTCTCGAGATGCTCTGGGTCGTCGATGATAACTTTCTTGTCGATCTGGATCGCGCCCGAGATATTGCCGAAGGATTAGTGAGTGCAAGTGCGCAGTTTAGCTGGAGCATACAAGCAACAACTAATCTCGTTTCACGGCTTTCACGCGAAGACCTTAAACTGCTCCGGCGTGCAGGCCTGCATCAGATATGCCAAGGTGTTGATTCTGGATCACCAAAAGTTCTGCAGTTAATGAATAAGACATTTCAGGACTTTGATCAGATTTATGAAAGTGCAGCCAGGTGCATCTCTGCCGGAATACGGCCATCATTCAACATTATCTTTGCCTTTCCGGGCGAGGGCCCAAAAGAACGAAGAGAGACCATCAATTTCATGATGGATGTATGCAGGCGGTTTCCAGGAGCTGAGTTCTGGACCAACATCTTCACTCCATATCCAGGCTCTCCAATCATGAAACGCGCCGAAGAGATAGGTATCGAGGTGCCAGATTCACTTGAAGGATGGGCGGACTTTTTCCCTCGCTATACAAAGCTTCCGTGGCTCCGCGGTGAAGAGCACAAGAAGCTTCAGACCATGCGGGACTATCTTCGCATTGCCTTCGACAGAATTCACATAGCGGCCGATACGCGAGATCCGATCACGCGGATTGTGCAAAAATCTATCTCCTTGCCTGCACGCTGGCGCCTTGATCACGATGTGTATAAGTATCCTTTCGAGATTTGGCTAAACGACAAACTCAAAGATAGATTGACTGCGCGAAAGCCCGCGGTAGATGCGAAGAGACTGTCGAATACCGCGGCGGAGGCGGCGTGCTGACATGCAAAAAAAATCAACGATCGATGTTCTGCTAACGCATTCTTATCACCTTCCAAACGACTCAAAGCAGATGAAGAAGATGCAGCCTTATCCTCCTCTTGGCACCCTTTACGCCGCTACCGCTCTGAGAGCCGCAGGAATCTCAGTCGCAATCTTCGATTCGACCTTCATCTCGCCGATCAAGGGCTTTGCAGGTTCGCTTGAAAAGTATCTGCCAAAAATCGTTGTCATATATGAAGACGATTTTAACTTCGTTACCAAGATGTGCCTGTCACACATGCGCGAACTGGCAAATCAACTGGCCGAGGCGGCACACTCCAAAGGCATCACTGTTATTGCGCATGGGTCCGACGCCACAGACCATCCAGTTGAGTATCTCGATAACGGAGTCGATTATGTACTGAATGGAGAGGCCGAACAGACGCTGATCGATCTCTGTAGTGCGTTGCTGCGCTCCCATGATCCGAGTGCAACTGCCGGACTAGTCCATTACGCTGGGCCGAGCAAAAAATTGCTTCGCGAAGGACACTCTCCGAAAAATCCCTCTTGGGTAAAACTTCCGCGTATCGCGCGCGAGCTTATCGACATGGAGCCCTACCGAAAAGCCTGGACTGAAAAGCACGGTTACTTCTCCACCAACGTCGTCTCGAGTCGCGGTTGTCCATATCGCTGCAACTGGTGCGCAAAGCCTATCTCCGGCGATAAGTTCCATGTTCGTGAGCCTGAGGATGTTGCTGTCGAGATCCGCGAACTTAGAGATGTGTACGGAGTTGATCACATTTGGTTTGGAGACGATGTCTTTGCCCTAAATCGTCACTGGGTTGAAGAATTCGCAAATACCGTGGAATCTTATGGCGAAGTCGTTCCCTTCAAGATTCAATCTCGCGCTGATCTTATGTCTGAGGCAACAGTATTAGCCCTAAAGCGCGCAGGATGTGTCGAAGTATGGATGGGTGTTGAGTCTGGATCGCAAAAAATTCTGGATGCGATGGATAAAGGGCTTAGGTTATCGGCGATTTATGCAGCTAGAGAAAGGCTTTCACGAAGCTCTATCCGGGCGTGTTACTTCCTTCAATTCGGCTATCCAGGTGAGAGTTGGTACGAGATTTGCGATACAGTCCGGCTAGTACGCGAGACGCGGCCTGACGACATCGGTGTTTCACTCTCGTATCCTCTTCCCGGAACGGCATTTTTCAATCGTGTGCAAGCGCAGCTAGGTCATAAACGAAACTGGATTGACAGCGATGACCTTTGCACGATTTTCACTGCCACATATACAGATGACTTTTATCATGCTCTCCGTGATGCCCTGCACGCGGAAGTTGCTGAGTGGTACGCACCGATAGATTCTCCACGCACCTCAGGATTGCTCTGGAGTCGGGTCATTGAAATGGAACCGGTGAGTCTTAACCCGAACGTACTTCCAATACCATCTAAATCGTTTTCGGACGCACCGACGACGGCATTTATGCCTCTCGAAGCACTCGTGAGAATAGGAGGTGTGTAATGCCGGAGCTTCTCCTGACGCACGGCTACTTCTTATATGAAGACCCGAAAGAGCTTCAGATCATGAAGCCATACGCTCCTTTGGGCATCCTCTACATTTGTTCACATCTGCGGCAGCAGGGCTTTGACGTTGACGTCTTCGATACGACCTTTTCCACTCGCGAACTTTTGTTCCAACATCTGCGAACCGAGCCTCCGTCCGTGCTCGGCATCTATGCAAATCTCATGACGCGCGGCAATGTGGTCGAGATTATGAAGGTAGCTCGTGAAGCGGGTTGGCGGGTGGTGGTCGGTGGCCCAGAGCCGGGCGCGTACGCAGAGGAATATCTAGATTCAGGAGCAGAGTTCGTAGTTTTAGGAGAAGGCGAAGCGACGATGCAGGAATTGCTGACAGCTTTGCGGGCCGATAGGAATACTTGCGAATCGGCCTGGAGGCTCAAAATTGCTGGCATAGCTTATCTCGATGACTCAGGGAGATTTCACCAAAATCCCCTTCGCACGCAGATCGCTGATCTTGATGCACAGCCATGGCCCGCACGGAACGCGATCGACCTGCATCGCTATATCGAAACCTGGCGAACCCATCACAAACAGGGTTCGGTCAATTTCATCACGGCAAGGGGCTGTCCTTATAAATGTCGATGGTGCAGCCATCAGGTCTATGGTCAGACACATCGACGCCGCGATCCTTCTAAGGTGGTCGACGAAGTGGAGTGGCTTGTCGCGAAATACACTCCCGATATCGTCTGGGTGTCGGATGATGTATTCACGATTAACCATGAGTGGATTCGCAGGTATGCGGCCGAAATGCGTCGCCGAGGCCTTCATATTCCATTCGAGTGCATCTCGCGTGCTGATCGACTCAACGAAGAGATGTTCGACTTGCTCGCAGAACTAGGCTGTTTTCGTATCTGGATCGGGTCGGAAAGTGGATCGCAGCGATTGCTCGATTCTATGGAGCGAGGCGTCAAAATCGAACAGGTTCAACGCGCCATCGAAATGAGCCGAGCGAGAAATATTCAAAGCGGGATGTTCCTGATGTGGGGCTACGAAGGGGAAGAGCTGGAAGATATCGAAGCAACAATATGCCACGTAAGCACATCGAAGCCCGATATTTTCTTTACCACCGTCTCTTATCCAATTAAAGGAACTCCTTATTATCGGCAGATGCAAGACAAGTTGGTGCAACTGAAACCTTGGGGGCAAAGCTCCGACCGCGAAATCAAAATTGCAGGCAGACACTCAAGAGCCTACTATGCCTACGCTGACAAGCTCCTTCGTGATGAGGTTCAACGCTCGCGTCTCATCGCGTCCGAAGCGCCGGATTCTGTCCTATTGGATCAACTCAATGCGAGTATTCGCGCTTCGCGAGAAGGTCTCGCCGACACCTTCATGGAGTTGGAGGCGTGAACATGAGCACGATCAGCTTTCCGCCGCTGTCTCCCGCTGCTACAAACGCAGGCGCCGCCTTTGATCAGATAGCAATGGAATACGATCGGGTATTTACCGACTCCCTCGTTGGCCGTGCTCAACGCGATGCAGTGTGGAAGCTTCTCATCCGCACCTTTAAAGCAGACGACAATATTCTAGAGCTTAATTGTGGAACCGGCGAAGACGCAATCTTCCTTGGGGGCAGAGGGATATCTGTATTTGCATGTGATGCCTCGCAACAGATGATCGCCATAGCAGAGCAACGTCTTCGCGATCAATTACCGTCCTTTCCAGTGGTTTTCTGTCATCTTCCGACGGAACGAATCAAAGAACTTAATCCTGAAACAATGTTCGACGGAGCCTTCTCGAACTTTTCCGGACTGAACTGTATTGACGATCTCTGTGCAGTGGCTACATCCCTGACCGATTTGGTAAAAGACGGTGGCCATTTACTTTTCTGTTTCTCCAATCGGTTCTGTTTGATCGAGGTCGTGCACTATCTCATGCGAGGCCAATGGCGAAAAGCCAAGCGGCGTTGGAATGGGCAAGCGATAGCGACAATTGGCGGTCTACAATTACCCGTCTACTATCCCAGCGTGCGGCAGATTCGCCGGTACTTTGCTCCACACTTCAAACTTCGCTCATATCTCGGAGTTGGGGTCGTTATCCCACCGTCCTATTGTGAGGAATGGGCCGTCCGACACCGTAACGCATTTCGTGTGCTTTCCCTCATCGAAAAAATTATCGCGGAGCTTCCCGTCTTTCGTTCCTCGGGAGACCATATCGTTCTTTGTTTCAAGAAGGTGTCTCAATGAGGACAGCCCAAAGGCCGACAGTACCTGCGCTTAGCGGTGACAGTGTAGAGTATCCAATCTCTCTCTTATGCTGGCACTGCGATAACGCATTGGGGCCGATAACGACGGGGTCCGTGGGTGAATATGGTAGTTGGCCTTGCGAGAATTGCGGCTCGGAGACAAGATGCGACGACGGTCTCTGGATCTCGGTCGCGCCTGAGCGGATCGGATACTTTGATCGCTTTATCGCAGACTACGAATTCATTCGTTCGTTGGAAGGCCGAGGGAGCATTAGTGCTGACTACTACCTTGCATTGCCATACAAAGATATTTCCGGCAATAACACCGATCAATGGAAGATTCGCGCGTGCACCTTCCGATATATGGAGCGAAAAATAATCTCGCCGTTAGCAGCATCGAAAAACCGGCCGCTGCGCATTCTTGATCTTGGCGCTGGCAATTGTTGGATGAGTTACAGACTCGCGCTCAAGGGACATTTTCCTACCGCTGTTGATCTCCTGACCAATGATTATGATGGTCTTGGTGCAGCCAAGCACTTTAATCGACACGTGCAGCCTCACTTTCCTCGTGTCCAGGCTGAATTGGATCATCTTCCATTTGCTTCTTCGACCTTTGATCTCTCAATTTTCAATGCCTCATTCCATTACTCCGAAAATTACGGCCGAACCCTGGCAGAAGCGATTCGTTGTACACACCCAGAAGGCATTGTTGTTATCGCAGACACTCCTTGGTATGCCGATGATAAAAGTGGGAAAAAGATGGTGGAAGAGAAGCACGCTCATTTCGCATCGAAGTACGGATTTGCATCAGATTCAATCGCCAACCTTGAATACCTCACGCCCCATCGTCTTTTGCAGTTACAAAATAATTTGGGGGTGAGTTGGAAGATCTATAAACCGTTCTACGGTGTTCAGTGGGCGCTCCGGCCGCTCCGCGCAAAACTCCACAATCGGAGACCGCCATCACATTTCCGCATTTATGTTGCGCAGGCGGAAAGATGATTATTCTCTACCATCCACGTGCGACCAGGCCTCGTAATCGCCGTCTTCCGCTCGCTGTTTTATCGCTTGCGGCCGTGCTTGAAGGAAAAGAGGAGTATGAGATCGTCGATGGAAATCTCGAAGACGATCCGACTGCCGTTATTCTGCAATTGATTGATAGACACCAAGTCGAGTTGCTTGGTGTTTCAGCGATGCCTGGCCCCCAGATGGTTGCAGCAATGGAGACCTCTCGCGAAATCCGCCGGCTTCGTACGCTAGTTCCTATCTGTTGGGGAGGATATTTCCCTTCCATCTATCCGGACGCAGCTCTCAATGCACGTTATGTCGATTACGTTGTCCGCGGCCAGGGAGAAGATACTCTTCTTGAGTTAATTGACGCAATTCGCGGTAATCGCAGCCTCAGCACAGTTAAAGGGCTTTCCTACAAAGATATGTTTGGCCTACACAAGGCCAACGAAGAACGACCGATGAAAGGCCCTGATGAGTTTCCGTGGTCTCCGTTTCATCGTCTACCCGTCGAAAAGTATCTTCGGCCCTCTTTCTTCGGTAAGAGAACTGCGGTTCACCACGCGAGCATCGGCTGTCCATTCAATTGCAGCTTCTGCGGTGTCCACGCGGCTTACGGCAACAAAGAGAAGATGGAATCACCAGAACGTACCGTTGCGATTCTGACGCATCTCGTGGAGAGGTATGGTGCGGACTCAGTCCAGTTCTACGACATGAATTTCTTTCTCCGAGAAGATCACGCTCGTGAGCTCTGTGACAGGATGTCCCATCTTAATCTTCGTTGGTGGTGCGAAGCTCGTGTCGACATCATGTCGCGATACGCTGACGAAACCTTCGCGGCAATTAAGCGAGCAGGGTGCGTGATGATCTTCTTTGGCGCCGAATCCGGATCCGACTGGGTTCTCGAGGAGATGCAGAAGGGCATCACAACGCAACAAACAGTCGAAATAGCTCGGCGTACACGGCAGTTCGGTATCATCCCGGAGTTCTCTTTTGTAGTTGGCAATCCGACTAATCCGGACCGCGATACGAAAGAAACCCTTCGGTTTATCCGCCAGATAAAGCGCATCAATCCTGATTCAGAGATCATTATTCAACACTACACTCCCACACCGCAGCCCCACATCGCCGGCGGAGAGATGTACGGTAAGGTAGACAATCAGATTGTATTTCCTGACTCGCCTGCCGGGTGGGCGACCAAAGAATGGTTGAACTTCACCCTTCGTATCGATACGAAGGCCCCGTGGCTCAAGAGAAAGACTAAAAAACTCATCGACAACTTCGAGATCGTTGTAGGTTCTCGTTGGCCGACAGTGCAGGATATCCGTGCTCCGCACTGGAGTCGGGTACTTCTAAAAATATTGAGTGCATGGCGTTACACCATGCATATTTATAGCTTTCCTTTCGAGTTGCAAATGGCTAACCAGTTCATCGCTTTGCGCAAACCCAAGCGAGAAAGCCTATGAGCCACCAGAACGAAACTTTGATCTATCCTTCAGAATCGGGTAGCTCGTCCTTCGATCTCTGGGCACAAGTGTACGATTCGCAGCTAAATCCTTTCCTGATGTCGGAGGAGCGAGAGACTATTCCAATGCTCCCATCGTTGGCGGGCTGTGATGTCCTTGATGTCGGTTGTGGAACAGGTCGATGGCTTAGCAGACTTGAAAGGTATAGGCCAGCCTCTCTCTGTGGGATCGATGGCTCGCCTGCCATGCTCATCCGCGCTCGACAGAAAGTCAACAAGACGACCCTGCTTTGCCAAAGTTCTTCCTCGAAGCTTCCAATCGACGATTCCTCAAAAGACTTGATCTTGGCTTCATTCGTACTTAGCTATTTGGACGACCTTTATACGTTCGCGGAAGAGTGTGTCCGAATCGTGCGACCAGGAGGGTGCGTTCTCATCTCTGACATGCATCCCACAACCGCTGCCAAACGTGACTGGAGACGCAGTTTTCGCGTTGATGGTATAGAGATTGAAATACCGACGTGGTCGCGTCCCTTAATGGAAATTGTCTCAGCGTTTCAAGAGCGCGGGTTTGATGTGCAGGCACTGATTGAGCCACCATTTGGTTTGCCAGAACGAACGCTCTTCGAATCAGCGGGCAAGCGTTTCGACTACGAAGACCTCATTGGCGTTCCCGCAATCTACATACTCAAGCTGCAGCGACGAGTGCCACCCTCCACCTTCGATCTTCCGTGGAAAGATCACGCATTGCAATTGATAGGCGCGCCAATCGCGCTTGGGCCTGGTGCATGGTTGGAAGGTACTATCCGAATCGAAGGTGACCGTATTTCATCCATCGGGGAAAACGAAGGTTCTTCAGCCGCAATCCTTGATCTTTCTGACTACCTCATTCTTCCTGGTCTGATAAATGCCCACGACCATCTCGAGTTTGGCTTGTTCCCAAATCTCGGGCGTAGCTCGTCGTCTGCTCCTTATCAAAATTCGTCGGAATGGGCTCATGAGATTCATCGAGTTCACTCTGCTGTCATCGAACAAAGACAGCGTATTCCGAAGACCATTCATGTATGGTGGGGAGCCATCAGGAATCTTCTATGTGGGGTGACAACAGTCTGCCACCACAATCCATTGCATCCAGAATTTGAGCTATCGGAATTTCCAGTGCGCGTCGTCACCCAGTTTGGTTGGGCACACTCACTTGAATTCGAGTCTCATATACATGATAAATTTCGCAACACACCTCTCGAACTCCCGTTTATCATTCACGCCGGCGAAGGCATCGATGCTGAGAGTTTTCAGGAAATCTTTCAGCTTGATCACATGCATCTGCTCGATGAGCGCACAGTTTTGGTTCACGGGCTCGCGCTGACTCCAGAGGCGATCTCACTTCTCAATCAACGCGGGGCTGCTCTCATCGCCTGTCCGACGTCCAATCTCTTCCTTTTCTCACGGACCCTTTCACATGATCAGTTCGCCTCCGTTCAGAGGATTGCGCTTGGCAGTGACTCACCTATCACCGCGGCAGGTGATCTGCTCGATGAAATTCACTATATGAGCACCGAAGTCGGACTGGATGCAAATTCAATCTACAAAATGGTCACCTCAAGTGCAGCGGAGATACTTGATCTCGAATTTGGTGTGGGACAAATAAAGGAATCGGGCGTGGCCGACATAATTGCTGTTCGTGCCGTGAATAAAACCCCCGCTGCTACACTCTCCGAGTTGAACTTCGCCGAAATAGAACTAGTTGTGCGCTCAGGTCAGGTCGCAATGGCTTCGCCGGCCATATATGAGCGCCTACCTCACAGCTTTCGAACGAATATGCAGCTACTTGAGATAGCAGGGAACCGCCGTTGGCTTCGTGCTCCAGTAAAGTCGCTCGTCGCGGAGGCTGAAAATATTCTGGGGAAAGGAAATTTGCTAGTCAGCGGAAGGCAGGTACGCTATCTCGATGCTTTATAACATCCAACCCGCTCCAACCGCTTATCTGGAGCAATCACGCATCACAAAACTCCCGATCTTGTTGCTCGGTATACACGACCACTGTAACTGCCGCTGCGTCATGTGCGACATCTGGAAGCGAAAGAATGGGCTTGCCCTACAAGCGTCAGCTCTAGAGCGGCATCGTGAATCCATACGGATGCTCGGCGTAAGGCAGGTAGTTCTTACTGGTGGCGAACCGCTCATGAATCGTGAACTGGCTGCGATTTGTCGATTCTTTCAAGATCTGGGAATCAGAATTACCCTTCTGACAACTGGTCGTCTACTACACCAAAAGGCCCAAACTGTCGCCGGCTGCATCGATGATGTCATTATCTCGATCGATGGTCCGCCTGATATCCATGATCGAATTCGCCAGGTTCCTGGTATCTTTGCTTCTATTCAAAAAGGCATCGCGGCGGTCCGGGCCTATCGCGCCGAAATGCCCATCTCCTGTCGAACTACAGTACAAAAGTTAAATCACGCTTACTTGCGATCCACGGTTCATGCGGTCAAGGCTCTTCAACTCGATAGTATTTCGTTTCTTTCAGCGGATGTCTCTTCAGAAGCGTTCAATCGTCAGGGAGGCTGGACCGAACAACGCAAAAATGAAATTATGCTTACTCGCGATGAACTGCCTGTTCTGGAAGATGAAATTGAAAACCTGATTGCGACCCATCAAGGAGACATGCTTACCGGGTTCATTGTTGAGAACAGCGCAAAGTTACGCCGGATTGCCGATCGCTTTCGAGAATATCTTTATCACCTTCCACCGAAAGCTCCACGCTGCAATGCTCCCTGGGTTTCCGCCGTCGTGGATGTGGACGGTAGCGTGCGACCATGCTTCTTTCACGCTGTCGTCAGCAACATAAATCAACTAACTTTGCAGGAAGCCGTTAACAGCGAAACCGCGCTCAACTTTCGTAGCACTCTTAATGTTGCAAATAACGCTACATGTCAGCGGTGTGTCTGTTCTTTGAATTATCGACAGTAGTTTCGGTTCATGGAGAATGCATTGATAATCACGCCTGAACGCGCGGATCAACGATCATTGCAAAATCCAACATCAGGCCGAGTCATCCACAATCCCAGGCTCCGCCGATGGACTCGCATCGGCGAATGGATACTGCTGGCGCTCCTGATCGCCTATCTTGGCGTGCGTACGCTACCCCGCGCATGGCGCACATTGAACACCGATTTTCCGAACTACTATCTAACAGCTCGACTTATACGGGAACATTACGACACTTCACGCATCTATGAATGGGTCTGGGTGCAACGTCAGAAAGATCACCACGAAATAGATCAGAGAATTGTGGGGATGATTCCAATCACACCGTTCTCGACCCTTATTGTGTGGCCACTAACGTCAATTCCGGTTTTGTCGGCCAAACATTTCTGGTTAGTCCTGAATCTCGGTCTGCTCTTTGGAACACTAGCCATTCTTCGAGCTTTGACACATCTCCCATGGCGACGAATTGCTCTGTCGGCAGCATTGAGCGCTCCAATGCAGGCGAATTTCTTATTGGGACAGTACTACATTCTCCTGCTATTTTTACTGACGCTCTCATGCTGGTTGTACGTTCGGCAGCAGCGGTTCCTAGCCGGAGTTCTCATTGGACTTGCGTCAGGCCTGAAAATTTTCCCAATTCTCTATCTTGTTTATTTCGTTCGCAAAAAGGACGTGAAGGCCATCGCGGGTACATTTGTGGGCGGCATGAGCACTGCCGTTGTATCTCTACTGGTCTTTGGCTGGCAACTAAATCGCACTTATCTCACACAGGTATTACCCGCGGCGCTGCGTGGCGAAGGAATCGGTTCTTATAGCCTCAAAGCAGCGTCGCTTTCGACACTCTTACATCGATTGTTCCTCTATGAGCCGCAAATGAATCCTCATCCTGCCGCGGATGCTCCGTGGCTTTATGCGGTTCTTCTCCCTTTGATACAGATGGCAATGATAGCGCCGGCTTTGCTGCTTGCGGTGCCAGATGGGCGATGTCCCAGACGAGATCGTCTCGAATGGTCAGCGATTCTGCTGGTTACACTTGCCATCTCCACATCGCCGGCGTCCTATCTCTTCACTCTGCTCATCTTGCCTGTGTGTCTCATCTGGGACGCACTTGAGCAGCAAGGAGGCCGCATCTCAGTTGCAGTGTTTCTGTCACTCTACTTCGTTGCAGGAATTCTTGGAGGTTCAGATCACGGCGGAGATGGGTGGAGCGCATTATTTAATGTTCCACGACTTTATGCGCTAATTCTGCTTTGTGCATTTATCTACTTACTTCTTATAAAACAAAAGCCACACAGAAATCTAAAGCTTGATCTTTCTTGGATAGCCGCACTCGGCGTGATAATGACATTGAGCATTGTGGCCAATCTTCGCCATCAGCAGGGCCTTTACGCCGACTATCAATGGAGAATTGATACGCCAAAGGATCTGTACATGGCGGCTCGACCAATTGCCGAAGGTGACACCACCTTGTTTATCGCTTTTATGCATGACGGGTATCATTCCGCTGTCAACCATTTCGATAGCGTCCAGTTCAGCGCTTCAAGTCAGGATGACCATCTTGCGATGACGTCGACTGGTACCGAGCGCTGGATAGAACAAACCGGCAACGCATCTGTCGTCATGTCATTGAACGAAGATAAGGGCAGCATTCGAGAAGCCGAATCGCCCGTGGTGTCCATCGACGGCCGATGGCTTGCGTTTCTTCGCGAAGATCACGGCCGTGCCCGAGTCTGGCTACATGCTTTGGATCGGCCTGGCGATGCCGACCAACCTTTGACGCCTGCCGATCTCAATGTTTTCGAGATGGCGTTTCTCCCAACTGGATCGCTCATCTTTTCGGCTGTTTCGGAGGGGGCACCGCAGTTATTTGTTACTGACCAGTCCAGAAACATCCGACCTCTTGGCATCCATGAAGCTAGATATCCCTCCGGCTCGCCGGATGGCCACTGGCTGGCTTATAGCCAACTCGATCGCGGCAGCTGGAACCTTTGGCTTCACAACATGGACACAGGCAAAGCGCACAGACTCACTCGTGCATCCTGCAACAATATAGAGCCTACGTGGACTGCAGATTCCCGCACGTTGATCTACTCTAGCGACTGTGGGCGGTCACTCTGGCTGACTGCTCTCTGCAAGCGTCGCATTTTTCCATAATTTGGAAGATGTAGAGCGGTATTGAACCTCTCATTGGATATTCCAGCATTGCGTCACAGTTTTAAATAACCGATTGACTCAACGATAGGTTTGAAATGATGAATCTAAACGTTCTCCGTCATGGTCGCCCACTTTTAGAGAAATGGGTATACGTCAGTCATCACATTTCGCAAATAAACGCTTGACATGTCCAACTCATCCTTTTTATAGTTCTCCCGTCTTCGAAGGGCGCGTACTTGCGTCCGTCAAAGACAAACGTTTGTCTAACTTTGGAGGTAACTTTGGTTCAAAGACTGATCGGTCAGTTCGCCGTTCTAGTAATTGAACATTTTTTTTCGTAATTTAAGGCAAACGTTTGTCTAGTGGTTAAAATCCGTTCTCGATATGACGCCCTCATAGAGGCTATGCCATTTGCAGTACTTAGGAGGCAATATGAGTGTTAGAAGCAGATTGAGATTTAGCTGGCTGACGATAACGTTAGCCGCAACAGCGTGGGTCGGCCTAACGCAAGTCGGTTTCGCACAGAGCATGAATGCTGGCGATATCCGTGGCGTTGTCACTGATGTGAGTGGAGCCATACTCCCTGACGTCACCGTAACCGTCGTTAACAAGAACACCGGTGTCACCAAAATCTTAACCACCAATCAGGATGGCTTGTTCGATACATCTTCCATCGTTACTGGAACCTACGAGATCACATTTTCCAAGCCAGGTTTCCAGACACTTGTCCGGTCAGGCCTCACGGTCAATGTCGGAGAGATACCGATCAACGTCCAGCTGACGGTGGGTGCTGTAACCGAGCAGGTGGTCGTAAACACTGATGTACCGCTGCTTTCAACGGAAAATGCGGAGCAATCCACCACCCTTGACTCCAGACAATTGTCACAACTGCCTCAAGTCGGGCAGGACTGGCAGAACTTCGTCATTCTGTTGCCTGGAGCCTCTGGCGCTCCGATGGCTGGAGGTTCGCAGGGAGCAAATGACCCCGGTCAGGTAGCTTCAATAAATGGAAATCTACCGTACAGCACGGTTCTAGCCGACGGCGCCGCGGTTACGCTGCCTTCGAGCGCAAACGCTGACGTACTGGTTCTGGACACGATTCAGGAGGTAAAAATCGGCACGTCGGCCTTCTCTGCGCAGTACGGAGTTGGCGGTCTCATGTTCAATCAGATCACCAAAGGCGGTACGGATAGATTCCACGGCGATGTATACGAATTCTTTCAAAATGACGCGCTCAACGCGGCAAACTATGCCTTCGCACAGCAAACGAGAGCCGAGGCGATCTCTCGTCTTCGTTACAACAATTTTGGGTTTTCGATCGGCGGGCCAATTTTGAAGAGAAAGCTTTTCTTCTTCTTCAACTACGACAAGATCAAAAATCCTGGAAACTCCACACCCACAACGACTACGGTTCCTACTGCGGCGATGCTCGGAGGAGACTTCACTGGCCAACCCACGATTTATGACCCCGCTACTACGACGGTTGTCAATGGTGTTGTGCATCGTACTTCTTTTGCTGATGAATACGGCAACGGTAACAAGATTCCCGCCTCCAGGATCGATCCTCTAGCTGCCAACCTTCAGCCATACTATCCGGTCGCTAACACCGCCGGAACAATAGCGAGCAACGGCGTCACTCAAAACAACTTTATCTACAACATTCCAAATGCAAATCCATTCACAAAATTCTTTGGTCGTGCGGACTACGACATTAGAGGAAATAACCGGCTGACGATGACCGTTCAGCAGAGCGACAATCCTGCGTTCAATAATGGACAAGGCATCTGCCCCATCAACTGCCAGTCTGGAGATGTCAGCCGATACAACGCGCAAGTTACCGACGTGTGGACAATCAGCCCAAATGTAATTAACGAACTGCGGCTCGGCTACACGAACCAGCTCAACTTCTTTGTTCCATCGTCGCTCAATAAAGGGTTCCCTGCTAAGTTGGGATGGCAGTATGCCAAAGCGGATATCTTTCCAACTATTAATATCGATGGCTACTATCAGCTAACGTCGAATATTAATGCAGTTTACAAAGAGCATGTTTACGATCCCTCCGACGTAGTTACTTTGATCCGCGGAAAGCACATCCTCCATTTCGGAGGCGAGTTCCTATTCTTCCGCGATAACTCCACGGCTTGGGGAAATATCAACGGTGGCACCATGGGCTTCACAGGTGTCTATACCGCATCAACACAGGGCGACAGTACTACTGGCCTCCCCTATGCTGATTTCCTCTTGGGGCAGATGAACAATTGGAGCGCTCAGGTTACACCGGAATATGGTGCTCGTATGCGGCTCCCGCAGGTTTTCGCGCAGGATGATTGGAAGCTAACACCGAACTTCACGTTGAATCTTGGCTTGCGTTATCAGATCCAGTCCGGTTGGGGCGAGGTCAAGGGCAATATGGCGAGCTTCGATCCCACCGTGCAGAATCCTGCATCGGGCACTCTCGGTGCCATGTGGTTTGGCAATACCAAAGCAAATGGCCGCGACAGACTTCAATCACCCGTATACACCACTGTTCTGCCTCGCGTCGGCTTTGCATGGCTGATGCGTCCAGACGCTACACTGCGAGGTGGATTCGGTCTCTACGCCTACAACTGGAGCCTGGATACCTATGCTCCTGGTATGGGACAAGCTTTCGGCTCGAGAGGTAACGTCACCGATACCACGAAGATCGCACCTATCGCACTTTTAGGTGGTACCGGATCGAATCTGCCATTCATCCCTGCCAGTACCGATCCGGCAGCATTCAATAGCACAAACGTAAACTACAACCAATACCACACCCCTGTAGGCGGCAGCTATCAGTGGAACCTCAGCTTACAGGAGCAGATCAACCCGAATCTGGTAGTTGAAATGACCTATGTAGGCAATCATGGTCACGATCTTCCGTTCATAGTTGATATCAATCAGGTTCCAGAAAGCAGATTGGCTGAGGCAGCCGCAACCAATAACACAAGCGGTTTGCGGCCATATCCGCAGTTCGGGAACATCTTCGGAAGTACGAACAATGCCCTCTCGAACTACAATTCGTTGCAGGCCAGCGCTAGATTGCGGGCGACTCATGGATTGAGTTTTGATTTCAACTATGCATGGTCGCACTTCCTCAGCGAGTTCGAATCGTCAGGCTGGGGCAGCCGTGCCGGAGCAAAAAACTATCAACGTTCCTTCAATCCGTCTGCGAATTACTCAAATTCGAACTTCGATGTGAGGAACGCTCTAAAGGGAAGTGCTATCTATCAACTTCCATTTGGAAAGGGCAAGGCGTTCGTGAATAACAACACGCTGCTCGATGCACTCATTGGCGGATGGCAGACTAGCGGTACGGTTGTGGTTCAGAGTGGCCAGCCGTTTACCGTAACGATGCAAACAGATAACTCGTTCTCGGGAGCTCAAAACTCGCAGTGGTTTCCCAATGTAGTTGGAAATCCACATCTCGCCAGTCGCGGGCCGTACCATGGGACGAACCAGTGGTTCAATGAGGCTGCGTTTGCTGTACCTACCCCTGGAACCTTCGGCAATTCCAGCAGAAACAGCTTGAATGGCCCTGGGCTCTCTCAGATCAATTTCTCTCTCGGCAAGACGTTCAATATCTGGGAGTCAGTCAAATTCCAGATTCGCGCAGATGCAAACAATATCATCAACCACCCAAGCTTCAATTTGCCAGTCTCAGGAGGTACAGAGCAGAGCTCCGCTCAGCTTGTTGTGAATAAAGACGGCTCGATTGCAACCGGAACCTCAACGATCAGAAGCCTCACTGTTGACGGTCGCACGATGCAACTTAGCGGACGCATCTCCTTCTAACCAATAACCATGATGGGATGGCGATATTTCGTCATCCCATCCTTATTTAAGATACGATCCATATCAAGGATCGGACGGTTTGTGCAATGCGGTTGTTTTCTCTTCTTCTGTTACTAGGCATGGGTGGACTTGCTGCAAGCGCAGCACAATCAGGAGACGGCTCCGCTGCCCAACAGGTTCAGCAGCATGAACAGCGAGCACATCAGCTCTTGAACGAAAAAAAACCTGAACTTGCCGCGAAGGAATTTGCTGCGGTCTTGGCGGTCGATCCTCACAACCTGGATGCGCAGGCAAATCTCGGCGTCTTACTCTACTTCCAGAAAAACTATGCTGCAGCCGAGCCGCACCTGCACGATGCTATCGAACAAAAACCTGACCTCACGAAGATTCGCGCTTTGCTTGGCATGTGCGAGCGCCGTCTTGGTAAGACAGATGCCGCGCGCTCTGATTTGCAGGCCGTCGTTGATCAGTTGCAGGAACCCAACATACGTCTTGAAGCGGGCCTCGAGCTCATCGAGATCTATACCGCGTCCCAGGAGCTGGAAAAGGCAGCGAACGTCGTCGCAATCTTGCGACAGGGAGCACCCACCGATCCCCGAATCCTCTATGCGGCCTATCGCATCTATACCGACCTCGCAGGCGAAGCCCTGTTGGATCTTTCGGTTGCAGCGCCCACATCAGGACAGATGTATCAGGCGATGGCACACGAGCTCGTACGTCAGCGAGAAGTCAATGGCGCAATAACAAATTTCCGAAAGGCATTGGCGGCCGATCCGAATCTTCCGGGCATCCACTTCGAGCTCGCAGAAGCGCTCCACTCTTCGGCAGATCTCAAACTGCGGGCCGAGGCCGAGCAGGAATACAAGCTCGCAATCGCCTCCAACAGTCTTGATGAAAAATCAGTCTCCAGGCTGGGCGATCTCTATGTCGATAAGGGCGACCTCAACGAAGCCGCCACGTATTACAAGCAGGCATTGAAGCTGCAGCCCGGCGATGCCGATGCAGCCCTCGGACTTGCGCGTGTTTACACCGAAAAAAACGATCCCGCCTCTGCCCTCCCATTGTTGGAGCAGGTAACGACAGCCGATCCCACTAACGTCCTGGCTCACTATCGCTTGAGTGCGGTCTACCGAAAGCTGAACCGTCCTGTAGATGCCAAACGTGAGCTCGAGGCCTACCAGAAATACAAAGACATCAAGGAAAAGCTGCGTCTAATGTACAAAGAACTGCGTCTCGAAACCCCGCAGAGCGAAGAGGATAAATAGGGATGGACGCAGCTGGAAACCGTCGCCGCCGCTCGCTGCGTCGATGCATTGAATATCGACTGCCACTCATCGCATTCTGTGTCATTCCATATATCCTCGCAGGCCAAATCGGAGCCCAGGCTACAAAATCCTCCTCAAAGGCTGCAACGACCGCGACATTAGGCGTTCCCGCACTGGTTGATATCACCGCCTCAACCGGAATACATTTCGAACATCTCGCAAGCCCCGAGCAAAAATACATCGTCGAATCAATGAGCGGCGGTGTTGCCCTCATCGACTATGACGGCGACGGCTGGCTCGATATCTACTTCACCAATTCGCCAAGTGTGTCGATGGCCTTGGCAGGCCAAAAAGCGAAGGCCGCGCTCTACCACAACAATCACAATGGCACCTTCACCGACGTCACAGACAAGGCAGGTGTCGGTTATCCCTGTTGGGCTATGGGAGTTGCCGTGGGTGATTACAACAACGATGGTCGTCCCGATCTTGTCGTTAGCTGTTTTGGTGGTGTAGTGCTTTACCGCAACAATGGCGACGGCACCTTCACCGACGTCACCAAAGCAACCGGTCTCGACAAGGACACAGGCTGGGCAACGGGTGTGACGTTCGGAGACTACGACGGCGATGGAAACGCCGATCTCTTTGTCCCTCACTACGTCGATTTTGACATGCACGATCTCCCACTGTTTGGCTCGCGCAAAACCTGTCAGTATCACGACGTCCCCGTACAGTGCGGCCCTCGCGGACTGAAGGGTTACCCAGACAATCTCTACCACAACAACGGCGACGGCACCTTCACCGACGTAGCAAAGCAAGCGGGAGTCGCCGATGAGAAGCGCTACTTTGGCCTTAGTGCAGTATGGTCAGACTTTGACAACGACGGCAAGCCCGATCTCTTTGTAGCCAACGATGGCGAACCGAACTACCTCTATCACAACCTGGGCAACGGCCAATTCAAGGAAATAGCTCTCGATGCCGGCGTGGCCGTCAGCGAAGACGGTGTCGAGCAGGCAAACATGGGGATAGCTCTTGGAGATTATCTAAACAGCGGCCGTATGAGCATCGCCATCTCCCATTTCAGCGACGAATACGCCACGCTCTATCGCAATGACGGCGCGATGAGCTTTTCCGACGTCTCTCACTCCGCCGGCATCGCTCGCTCTACCGTCCCTTTCGTCGGTTGGGGCAACGCCTTTCTCGATCTCGACAACTCAGGATGGCTCGATCTGATCCTGGTCAACGGACACGTCTATCCCCAGGTTGATAATGCGAAACTCGGCACCGCATACAGAGAGCCCAAGCTTGTCTTCCAGAACCAACGAGACGGCACCTTCAAGGATGTCAGCACCCAGACCGGTTCTGCAGTTGGCCTTCCGCAAGTAAGCCGCGGACTCGCCGTTGGAGATCTCTTCAATCGCGGCAAGCTCGATGTCGTCGTTGAGAATTTAACTGGCGCTCCCATGATTCTCGAAGCGCAAAGCAACCCAGTGCATCATTGGGTAAGCTTTGACCTTGAGGGCAGTCCGGTAAATCGCCTCGCACTCAACGCACGCGTTCGACTAACAATCGGAAAGCTGCAACAGCTAGGCGAGGTAAGAAGCGGGGGCAGCTATCTTTCGCAAAGCGACCTGCGCCTCCACTTCGGGCTTGCCGAAGCATCGCGTATCGATAAAGTAGAAGTCATCTGGCCAAACGGAAGTACTCAGACCTTCGAAGATGTTGCTGCTGATCGCTTCTACCACCTCACGCAGGGCGGTGTCCTGACTCCTGGCAAGGAATCACTGCACGCAGCGAAATAACTTATCGGGCCTTTACGCGTCTCTTCGGCGGAGGTTCAGAAGCCGGAGCCGTCGACTCGCGAACTACCAATTCAGGTTCAACGTGGACAACGTCCGGTGTACTTTTGCCCGCCAGTTTCTTCAGCAGCAACTCGGCAGCCGTACTGCCCATCTTCTGCAATGGCTGCCGAACGGTCGTTAGACTGGGGACCTGATAAGCCGCCGACTGAATGTCATCGAATCCAAGAACCGAGACATCGGTCGGTACACGCAGGCCACCCTCATGCAGTGCGCGAATGCTGCCCATCGCCGAAACGTCGTTGAAGCAAAGGACGGCGGTAAAATGACGACCGCTCTGGATCAACCTGCGAATGCCGGGATAACTGATCTCGGGCGAATGCGAGTCTTTTTCCAGATGCACGGTCAGCTCTTCGCTTACTTCAAGGCCGAGTTTTCGGGCCACCTCCACCGTGGAAGCCCAGCGGATATCGGAGTCGGAACTGAATGGCTGACCCTTCATGAATGCGATCTTGCGATGGCCAAGTTCGTACAAATGATCAAGAGCGAGCTTCGCTGCAAGTTGATGATCGAGGATAACGTTCGTTACTCCAGGCAATTCTGTATGACCGGCTACCAACACCGTGGGCAGCGGCAGCGGTGCATCCAGGTGCGTGTCGATCGCCAGGATGCCGTCGACACCCCGAGACCGCAGAAGGTCCGGATAGGCCGAGATCAGGTCTTGTTTATGTCTGTGGTGAACTGTGAAATAAAAATAGCCTTCCCGTATCAGGAGATCGCCTATGCCACTCAACACTTGCGAGTGATATCCCTCCCCAAGCTCCGGCAGCAGAACCCCGATCGTCTGCATGCGCTTTCCCTGCAGCGTGCGTGCGATCATGCTTGGCCGGTAGTTGAACTTCGCGGCGGCGGCCTTTACCCGGTCACGCGTCGCACTTGGAATCGAGCGGCCCGGCGAATCGTTCAGAACGTAGGAAATCGTCGACGGACTTAAATTCAAGTACGCTGCCAACATCTTTAGGCTGGTGGGGCGTGTTTCGTGCGGGTGAGGCGCGGCCGATTTTTTCATGGTAACGTCAGCGAATCCTAAGCCAATCGGAAACAATTCTTAATAAAGAATAACAATACGCCATGGCATCATACCCAAGGACGGGGACGCTCGAACAATCTTCCCTAATCGGCCACATAGACAAAGAAACAAACGTTTGTCTAAACTTAGTGCCGCTACCGAATCTGCACAGTTCACCACTCGATCGTAGGTGAAAGCTTTTCTGACTTATATTGCTATTTTCCGCGAAGAATCCTTTTTAGGGAGATTTTGATGTCACTTCGTTGTTCCATGCGCGCCCTGGTTGGCCATCTGCTCGTCGGCAGTTTTGCCATAACCTTTTCGGCCGTCTCTTCTCTGGCTCAATCCCCGCAAAACCGCCAGGACACTGCGGAAACGCGCTTTGTAAACGATCTGCTGCACAAGATGACCCTCGAGGAGAAGCTCGGGCAGATGAGCCAGATTCCGCTCAACCAGAAGGAACAGGTCACCCCCGACGAACGAATTCTCAACGGACAGGTGGGCTCATTCCTATTCATCACCGACCCCAAGGAGATCAACCGCCTCCAACATCTGGCCGTCGAGAAGGGAAGGCTCCACATCCCCCTCATCTTCGGCTACGACGTTATTCACGGTTTCCGCACCATCTACCCCGTACCCTTGGCACTCGCCGCATCGTGGGACCCCGCTCAGGCCGAAGAAGCCCAGCGAATGGCCGCAAAAGAAGCCAGCGCCGTAGGAATCAACTGGACCTTCGCCCCCATGGTCGACATAGCGCGCGATCCCCGCTGGGGACGCATTATGGAAGGCGCTGGCGAAGACCCCTACCTTGGCTCGCAGATGGCCGCCGCCCAGGTCCGCGGCTTTCAGGGCGACAAGCTCGGTTCTCCCGAACACATCCTCGCCTGCGTAAAACACTTTGCAGGCTACGGCGCAGCCGTCGGCGGACGCGACTACGACTCCTCCAGCATCTCCGACGAAGAGCTTTGGAACATATACCTCCCGCCATTCGAAGCAGCCGTCCGCGCAGGCTCTGGCTCTCTGATGTCCGCCTACATGGACCTCAACGGCGTACCAGCCACCGGCAACCGCTTCCTCCTTCACGATGTCCTTCGTGAAAAATGGAAATTCGACGGCTTCGTCGTCAGCGACTGGGAGTCCGTCAAGAGCCTCACAACCCATGGCTTCGCCTCCGGGCCGAAAGACGCCGCCGTCCGTGCCGTCAACGCTGGCGTCGACATGGAGATGACCAGCCACGTCTTTCGCGACAACCTGGCCGAAGCAGTAAAGCAGGGCCTCGTACAACAATCCACAATCGACGAAGCCGTCCGTCGCATCCTCACCGCAAAGTATCGCCTCGGCCTCTTCACCAACCCCTACGTCGCACCATCCAGAGCCGAAACCGATCTCGTGACATCCGAGCAACGTCAGGCAGCGCGAAAAGCAGCAGAACGAACCGCCGTCCTCCTTCGCAACGAAGGCAACGTGCTACCGCTGAACAAATCCCTGTCGTCCATCGCAATCATCGGCCCGCTGGCCGACTCAAAGCCAGACATCACCGGTTCCTGGAGCATCGCGACTCACCCTGCCGACGAAGTCACCGTACTCGAAGGCATACGCAATCGCTTCCCATCTGGCACAACCATCAACTGGACCAAAGGCGTCGAGATCGAGCGTGTCCAACCCTCTATCTTCGACTCGCAGTACCCAAGCCCCAAACCCGTACTCAAAACCGACGCCGAGCGCGATGCTGAATTCAATCACGCCATCGATCTCATCAAGCAATCCGAGGTAGCCGTCCTCGTCCTGGGCGAAGCCCAAACCATGAGCGGAGAGCGCGCCTCACGCTCCTCCCTCACACTCCCCGGCCGCCAGCAGCAGTTGCTCGAAGCAGCAGTCGCCACAGGAAAACCTATCGTCCTCGTCCTCATCAACGGTCGCCCCCTCGATATCACCTGGGCCTCGGAACACGTCCCCGCTATCCTCGACGCCTGGTACCCCGGCACCGAAGGCGGCAACGCCGTCGCAGACCTCCTCTTTGGCGACGCGAATCCCGGCGGAAAGCTTCCCGTAAGTTGGCCCCGCAGCGTCGGCCAGGTCCCTATCTTCTACGCGCGCAACCTAACCCAGATCCCCAACGCCCCCGACACGCGCTACTGGGACGGCTCCAGCGCTCCGCTCTATCCCTTCGGCTATGGTCTCAGCTACACCACCTTCACCATGGACGGCCTCAAAACAGAAGCCCCCTCAGTAAAGGCCGGCTCCAAGCTCGCAGTCTCCATCGAGCTGCAGAACACCGGCTCCATTACCGGCGACCAGGTCGTTCAGCTCTACACGCATCAACGGTCCGGCAGCGCATCCCGACCAGTGCGCGAACTCAAAGCCTTCCGCCGCGTAACTCTCAAGCCCGGCGAAAAACAAACCATCACTCTCACGCTCGACACCCACGATCTAGGCTTCTGGAGCTCACAGACTCACCAATGGTCCATCGAGCCCGGCCCATTCGATCTATGGGTAGGCGCTGATTCCTCAGCCACACAGCACGCAACATTCACCGTCTTGCCGTAGAGACAAAATCACACCGACGTACCTGCACTACAAGGGATCACTCATGTCACTCCGCAGTCTATTAAGTCTTGCCGCTCTGTCGTTGGCTCTGCTCCCGTCCAGCCTCGCCGCCCAGTTCGCTCACACGCAGCAAAAAGAGATCGTAGACAGAAACGGCAAGCCCCTGCTTCTTCGCGCAACCAACCTCGGAAACTGGTTCGTGCTCGAGGGCTATATGTGGATGTTCGAGGGCGGCCCACAATCATCTCGCGAGATCGAAGATCTCGTGACCGAACTCCTCGGCCCCGACAAGGCAGCCGACTTCTGGCATCAATACCGCGAAAACTACATCACCCGCAAAGACATCCATCTTCTCAGCCAGGCCGGCTTCAACTCCATCCGCATTCCCATTCACTACAAGTTCTTCGAAACCGACAACGCCGAAGGCTTCACCCTGCTCGATCGCGTCATCCAATGGAGCCACGAAGAAGGCCTCTACGTCGTCATCGACATGCACGCCGCACCCGGCGGCCAAACCGGCGCAAACATCGACGACAGCGGCGGATACCCCTGGCTCTACGACAGCCCTCTGGAGCAAGCCCATCTCATCACCATCTGGCAGCGCATCGCGCGTCATTACAAAGACAACCCCACCGTCCTCGGATACGACCTCCTCAACGAACCAATCCCCCACTTCCCGCGTCTCGCCCCGCTCAATCAGAAACTCGAACCCCTCTACAAAAGACTCGCCGCAGCCATTCGCCAGGTCGATAACCATCACATCTTCTTCCTCGGCGGAGCCCAATGGGACGGCAACTTCACCGTCTTCGGCCCTCCCTTCGACAACAACACCGCCTACACCTTCCACAAATACTGGTCCAAAACAGACGAGCCCGTCATCCAGCAATACCTCGACTTCCGCGATAAATACAACGTACCCATCTGGCTAGGCGAGTCCGGCGAAAACACCGACGAATGGATCGCGCAGTTTGTAGCCCTCATGGAAAAGCACAACATAGGCTGGGCCTTCTGGCCCTACAAAAAAATGAGCAAGACCTCCGCAGTCGTCACCATCACCCCACCCGAAGGCTGGGATCAGATTGTAGCCTTCGCGAAGCTCCCGCGTGGTACAGGACAGGTTGAGGAGCGTCTCAAGGCAAGGCCCGATCAGGAGGTCATCAACAAAGCCTTCGCCGGTCTCCTCCAAAACATTCAGCTGCAAAACGCGACGGTAAACCAGGGTTATTTGAAGGCCCTCGGCCTCAAACCCGTCTCAATCCCGCAATAAAGAAGCAGTGACAGCACCACGAATAGCACTTAGGAGCCCCAATGAATTCGAAGATCACGAACTCCCTCGCACTCCTTGCATTGACACTGGTTTCACTGCCGTCCCTCGCACAAAAGGAAGCCTCCATCTGGCTCACAAATCCCGATCGCTCAGCCCTATTCCAACTGCAATCTCCCCCAGTTCCATTTACAACTGCACCTGCGAAAGAACCCATCATCGACGTCGATGACACAAAGACCTTCCAGACCATCGACGGCTTCGGCTTCGCAGTCACCGGAGGCAGCGCCCAACTCCTCATGCGCATGGATCCCGCAAAACGCGCAGCAATACTGCATGAGCTTTATGCCGACGACGGCAACAACATCGGCGCCAGCTACATCCGCGTCAGCGTCGGCTCCTCCGACATGAACGACCACGTCTACTCCTACGACGACCTGCCTAAAGGTGAAACCGATCCTAGCATGGCGAAGTTTAGCCTTGATCCTGATCACGCCGACGTCATCCCCGTTCTCAAAGAAATCCTCGCGATCAATCCGAAGATCAAGATCCTCGCCTCCCCCTGGTCCGCTCCTCTTTGGATGAAGACCACCGGCGAAGCCAGAGGCGGCGTATTGAAGCCAGAGTACTTCGACGCCTATGCCAACTATTTCGTGAAGTACATCCAGGGCATGCAAGCCGCAGGCATCCCCATCGACGCCCTCACCATTCAGAACGAACCCCTGAACGAAAAGAACACCCCCAGCATGCTCATGCTCGAGACGGAGCAGCATGACTTCATCAAGAACAATCTCGGACCCGCCTTCAAAAAGGCCGGCATCAAAACCAAGATCGTTCTCTACGATCACAACCTCGACCACCCGCTCTACCCGCTCTCTATCTTGAGAGATCCCGAAGCCGCCAAATACATCGACGGCACTGGCTTCCATCTCTACGGCGGCACAGTCGACGCCATGACCCAGGTCCACAACGAATTCCCCAACAAGAATCTCTACTTCACCGAGCAAGCCGTAATCGAACATAGTGGCAGCTCTGAAATCAACATCAGCAAGCCCGTGGCCCGAGTCATCATCGGTGTCTCCCGCAACTGGAGCAAGAACATCCTTCTCTGGAACCTTGCTGCCGACCCGCAAAAAGGCCCGCACACCAACGACGGCGGATGCACCGAATGCGTAGGCGCAATCACCATCGACGGCGACAACGTGACCCGCGAAGCCGCCTTCTACACTCTCGCTCACGCGTCGAAGTTCGTTCGCCCCGGCTCCATTCGCATCGGCTCCAACGATCTCGAACAACTCCCCAACGTAGCCTTCAAAACCCCCAAGGGCGAAAAGGTTCTCATCGTGTCGAACATCAGCGGCGCTCCGCAAACCTTCAGCATCCGCGATCACGGAAAGTCCTTCACAACATCACTCAATGCGGGTTCAGTAGCAACCTACGTCTGGTAAGCACCAAAACAACAAGGGGCAAGCATGAAGTCGAAGTGGTCGATAAAACTAGCAGCAGGTATCCTTGCAGCATTCTGCGCAGCACCTTTATGGGCCGCCTCGTTCTACACGCTTCGCCCCGAAGATCCCAAAGCCATCTATCTCTCGAAATCTGATTCAGGCCTTCACGGCGATGGCGTCGGCGATGACACCGAAGCCATCCAGAACGCCATCAACAAAGCCCAGGAAACCACCGCCCAGGGAATCGTCTTCCTCCCTGAAGGTCGCTACCGCATCAGCAAAACTCTCATCGTCTGGCCCGGAATCCGCGTCATCGGATACGGCCAGAACCGCCCCGTCATCGTCCTGGGCAAAGACACCCCCGGCTACCAGCAGGGAATCGGCTACATGATCCTCTTCGCCGGCGGCCGCCCCGGAGTCAACCGTCCGCAAGGTCGCGTCCGCCCCGGCCTGGAGCAGGGAATTGTCCCCCCAACCCCCAACATCCCCGACGCCAATCCCGGAACCTTCTACTCCGCGATGAGCAACATCGACCTAGAAATTCAGGACGGCAACCCCTCTGCAATCGGCATCCGCTTCCACGTCGCGCAGCACTGCTATCTCGCCCATATGGACTTCCACATCGGCTCCGGCCTCGCCGGCCTTCACGACGTCGGCAACGAAGCCGAAGACCTCCACTTCTACGGCGGTCAGTACGGCATCATGACGCGCAAGCCCTCACCCGGCTGGCAGTTCACCCTACTCGACTCCACCTTCGAAGGCCAAACCCAAGCCGCCATCAAAGAGCACGAAGCCGGCCTCACCATCATCCGCACCCACATCAAAAACGTCCCCGCCGTCATCTCCATCGATCCCGGCTACGCCGACGAGCTCTGGGTCAAAGACTCCCGCTTCGAAGACATCTCCGGCCCGGCCCTCACCATCAGCAACGAGAACAACGCCCGCACCGAAATCAATCTCGAAAACATCGTCTGCCGCCACGTCCCAATCTTCGCCACCTTCCGCGAGAGCGGCAAAAAGCTAACCGGTCCAGGCGACATCTACCTCGTCAAAACCTTCATCCACGGCCTCACCTTCGCTGAAGCAGGCGCCACCCCCACCATCAACACCACCTTCGAAAAGAAAGTCCTCTCAAGCCTTCCCCCACTCGTAGCCTCCGACATCCCAGCCCTGCCTCCTCAAGAAACATGGGTCAACCTCCAGTCCCTCGGAGCCAAAGGCGACGGCACCACCGACGACACAGAAGCCATTAAAAAAGCAATCGCAGAGCGCCGCACTATCTACATCCCATCAGGCCGATATATCGTAACCGACACGATTACATTAAGACCCGATACCGTTCTAATAGGCCTAAATCCCACCACCACGCAATTCGATATCCCCGACTCAACACCCGCATTTCAAGGCCCCGGTTCCCCCAAACCCCTCCTCGAAGCCCCAAAGGGCGGCACGAACATCGTCACCGGCATCGGCCTCTACACCAACGCCATCAACACCCGCGCCGTCGGCGCCAAGTGGATGGCCGGCAAAGACTCCATGATGAACGACGTCCGCTTCCTCGGCGGCCACGGCACCAACTATCCCGGCGTCTCGTTCGCAACCATCTACAACAACACCCACACCGCCGACACCGACATTAATCGCCGCTGGGACAGCCAATATCCCAGCCTCTGGATCACCGACGGCGGTGGCGGAACCTTCGCCAACATCTGGACACCAAGCAGCTTCGCTCAGGCCGGCCTCTACATCTCCAACACCGCAACCGACGGCCGCATCTACGAGCTCTCCAGCGAACACCACGTTCGCAACGAAGTAAAACTCAAGAACGCATCCAACTGGCAGATCTACGCGCTCCAGACCGAAGAAGAACGCGGCGAAGGCCCCTTCGCCCTACCACTCTCCATCGACGACTCAAGCAACATCACCGTAGCCAACTATCACAGCTACCGCGTCGTCAGCAGCTATCAGCCATTTCTCAACGCCATCGAAGTATCCAACTCCAACAACATTCGCCTCCGCAACATTCACGTCTACGGCGACAACAAAGTTTCCTTTGACAACGCCGTAGTCATCAACCCTTCTTCTCCCACGCTAGTCCGCAACCGCGAATTCGCCTCCCTCACCATCAACAACACTCCCATCGCCTCGCAACATCACCCCTCCACAGTTCTCGCTCCCGGAGCCAAAGTAGAAAAGCTCCACGACGGCTTCTACAACATCTCCGGAGCGGCAGTAGACAAAGACGGCCAGCTCTTCTTCGTCGATCCCCACTGGGAGCGCATCTATCGCTGGAACCCCGAAACCCGCCAGCTCTCCATCGTCCGCGACAGCCCGCTCTCGCCCACCCAACTCACATTCGACAAGTCCGGCAACCTCATCGTCGTCTCCTACGACGGCAACGGCACCGTCTACTCCTTCGCACCAAACTCCCCCGACGAAGACATCACCCTCCTCAAACCACAACCCACTGCACCAAGACCATCCATGTCTGCCGTCCTCCCCGTCAATCACTGGCGCAACGAGCACGATTTTCTCATGGTCGTACCGGTACAAAAGCCTTACCAATACATATCGACAGACGGCTCAACCTTCATCCCCGCCGGCGAAGACTTCGTCTCCGGAGCCCTCTACTACGGCACCAAGATGGCCGACCTATTGCGCGCCTTCGGCCTCGCCCACGCAACCCCCGGCAAACCCTTTTACGTCAGCGACGAATCCGAGCAGAAGACCTTCGTCGCCACGGTAGCGCCCGACGGAACCCTAACCAACCCCAAACTCTTTGCAGAACAGGGCGGCGAAAGCGTCACACAGGATGCCGAAGGCAACGTCTACATCGCCGCCGGACAGATCTACGTCTACAACCCCTCCGGCAAACTCATCGACACCATCGAAGTTCCAGACCGTCCCATCGATATCGTCTTCGGCGGCAAAGATGGCAAGACCCTCTTCATCCTCGCCCGCAACTCCCTCTACTCCGTAAAGACGCGTTAGCCCACTGAATCAAACCGCGAGACATGAAACACTGACAACATAGACGCAATCAACCGAGAGGCTCGAACCACCACGAGCCTCTCGATGGAGAGATGTACTGTGGCTCAGTGGACCCACCTTCCGAAGCATCTGCACGAAATCGTAGCCGCCACACCCGGATCAGTCCTGCTGCAAACCTCACGTTTCGACGCCTCCAACCGCTACAGCTACCTCTTTCTCCATCCTGCCAAAACAATCGCCGCATCTACGCTCGACGAAATCCCCGCACTCTTTCAACAAATCGAGCAAGCAATAGCCAACGGCCATTACGTAGCAGGCTATATGAGCTACGAATGCGGCTATCACTTCGAACGCTTCAACGCAGTAAATCTCTCACCGCAGCCTCTCCCTCTCGCGTGGTTCGGAATCTATAACCAACCCTTCATCTACGATCACGCAGACGCCCGCTTCACAGGCGAAGAACCACCAACTCCCACGAACAACATTCTTCCCAAAGAAAATCCCACACGCTTCACCGACAACGCCACCCTCACCATCTCCGAAGACGAGTACTGCAAGCGCATAGAAAAAATCAAAGAATACATCCAGGCCGGCGACACCTACCAAGTCAACTTCACCGACTCCGTCTCCATGCAAACCACCGCATCCCCCGCATCAGCCTTCGCCATGCTGTCAGAGTCGCAGCCCGTCTCCTACAGCGCCTTCATCAACATCGCAGGCCACCACATCCTCTCGCTCTCACCCGAACTCTTCTTCCGTATCGAATCCGGTCGCATCACCACACGCCCCATGAAGGGCACCATGCCCCGCGGCCTCGACCTCACCGAAGACGCACAACAAGCCATCAAACTCCAAAACGACCCCAAAAACCGCAGCGAACACGTCATGATCGTCGATCTCCTCCGCAACGATCTAGGCCGCATCTGCACCATGGGAAGCGTCCACGCCGACGACCTCTTCTCCGTTGAGCGCTACGAAACCCTGCTGCAGATGACCTCCACCATCTCAGGCACCCTGCGACCCAACCTCCGCTACTACGACATCTTCAAAGCCATCTTCCCCAGCGGTTCCATCACCGGCGCTCCCAAAATTCACACCATGCAACTCATCCGCGAACTCGAGCGCGCCCCTCGCGGCATCTACACCGGAGCCATCGGCTTCATCTCTCCCAACGACTCTGCAGTCTTCAACGTAGCCATCCGCACCCTGGTCCTCAAAGACGGCACGGCCCAAATGGGCGTAGGCGGAGGCATCGTCGCAGACTCCACACCCGCCGAAGAATACCGCGAGTGTCTCTTGAAAGCTGTCTTCCTCACCCGCAGCCACCAGCCCTTTCAACTCATTGAGACGATGCTATGCCAGCAGGGCCAAATTCGCTTTTTCAACATGCATCTCGATCGTCTCGAATCCTCCGCAACCTACTTCGACATCCCATTCGATCGCCCCACCATTCAGTCCCAAATAACCGCAACAACAAATCAGCTACATCCAGAAGAAAGCCACCGCATCAGACTCCTCCTAGACTCATCCGGCAACATGGCCATCACCGCAGAAAGACTCTCACCACAATCAGAAGCCTCAAAAATTTCAGTAAGACTTTCCCCAACTCCCACCAACTCAACCGACGTCTTCCTACGCCACAAGACAACCCATCGCGAGCGATACAACAGCGACTACGCACAAGCCCGCGCCGACGGGTTCGACGAGGTCATCTACACCAACGAGCGCAGCGAAGTAACAGAAGGCGCCATCAGCAACATCTTCATTCAGCAAGACAACAAGCTTCTAACCCCACCCCTCACGTCCGGCGTCCTACCCGGAATCTACCGCCGACACCTGCTAGAGACCGACGCTACAGCAGAAGAACGCACCCTCACCATCCGCGATCTAGAAACCGCCGAAGCCGTATTCCTCTGCAACTCCGTCCGTGGCCTACGAAGAGTCAAGCACCTATCCCTCGCATCTAGATAGTCTTCCGGCATCCATCCATCACCAGTTTGCAGACTCGCCCCGATTAGAAGATGATGGATGGCGCTGAAGTAGCTGCAGGGAGCTCTAATCGCAATGAAATCTGAAAACGGTGTCCTCAACAAACTTCTCACCAACGTCATCGGCGCCAATCGCACCGCCCGTCTCTTTCAAGTCCTCGTCATTCATCCAACCATCGCCGAAGACCAGCGATCCCAAGTCTCCCGTGCCGTCCTCGCACAAGCCCTCAACATGCTTCTCTTCGAAGACCTCGCCGAGCGCGTCCCCGCTGCAAAGACCTACGTCGATCGCTGCCTCTCCAACAACAAGACCGTCATGCACGATCACGGCGCCGTTCGCACCGTAGCCCTCGAAGGCATGGGCGCACTCCCCGTCGGTCAGGAAGCAATCACCCGCATCCTCCGCCCACTCGGCTACGCCCTCAACGGCGTCTATCCGCTCGAGCGCCTCCGCATGACCGGCCGTTCTCACGCCCAGGTCGACTACCCCGAAGACATCGCGCAGTTCTTCATCAGCGAACTCCACCCCGAGCGCTTCTCCCCCGAGTTTCAGCGAGCCGTCCAACGGATCACATCAACATCCACCGATCCCGTAACCCCTGAAGCCCAATTGCTCTTAAACAAGCTCGAAGCTGACAACTCTCTAAGCCTCGACGAAGCCACCAAGCTCCTCCCCACACTAGTCTCCGTCTTCGCCCGCCAGCACACCGAGCCCACCCTCGCCGACTACGAAATCCTCCTCGCCGAATCCGCCGAGATGGCCTGGATCTCCACCGAAGGCAACGCCTTCAACCACGCCACCGATCGAGTCGCCGACGTAGACCAGCTCGCCGCCGACCTGAAAGCCCTGGGCGTCGCAATGAAGGACGCCGTTGAAACCTCGCAATCCCGCCGCGTCCGTCAAACAGCCACCCGCGCCGCCATGGTCCAGCGCACCTTCCGCACATCCGAAGGCACCATTCAGAAAGAGGTCCCCGGTTCCTTCTACGAGTTCATCACCCGTCTTCCAAACCCCGAACAAAACAACGCGCTCGACCTAAGCTTCGACAGCTCCAACGCCCAAGCCATCTTCAAGATGACAGCCAACGCCAAGTCCTGAAATATTCGTCGTTGCCCTAGCTGTTGCTGTTGTAGTTGCCCTTTTTGTTGTCATCCCGTAGGGATCTGCTTTCGCAGTTGTTCTTGCCGCTGCGTCTGCCGTTGTATTTGCCTGTCCCTTAAATCGGCGTCATCGGTGCAAGTCGGTGTTAGGCATTTCATTCAGGGCTTAAGATAATCGCAGCCACTTCGGAGAGCCGCGCCGTCTATGTCCACGTCACCCTTTGTCCTTCTACCCAGCTCTCACTCCCGCTACAACGAAACCTTCCCCGCCGCATCCGAGCTCGAATTCCAGCTCCGCAAAAAAATCCGCGGCGAAGTTCGCTTCGACGAAGGCTCACGCGCCCTCTACGCCACCGACGCCTCCAACTACCGCCACATTCCCATCGGCCTCGTCATCCCTCTCGACGAGCAGGATGTTATCGCCACCGTAGAAATCTGCCGCAACCTCTACGCCCCCATCCTCTCTCGCGGAGCAGGCACCTCCCTCGCAGGCCAATGCACCAACACCGCCGTCATCCTCGACTTCTCGAAGTACATGAACAAGATGGGGCCCGTCGATCCCGTCGCCCGCACCGTCCACGTCCAGCCCGGCATCGTCCTCGACCGCGTCCGCGAAGCCGCAGAAAAATTCGCCCTCACCTACGCACCCGATCCCGCCACCCACAGCCGCTGCACCATCGGCGGCATGATCGGCAACAACTCCTGCGGCATCCACGCCCTCATGGGCGGCAAAACCGTCGACAACATCCACTCCCTCGACATCCTCCTCTACGACGGCACCCGCCTCACCGTCGGCCCCACCACCGAATCTGAAATCGAGCAGCACATCGCCGCTGGAGGCCGCACCGGCCAAATCTACGCCGAACTCAAGCGCCTACGCGACGCCTACGCCGACCAGGTCCGCGCAAAATTCCCCAACATCCCTCGCCGCGTCTCCGGCTTCAACCTCGACGAGCTCCTCCCCGAAAGCAGCTTCAACGTAGCCCGAGCACTCGTCGGCAGCGAAGGCACCTGCGCCATCATTCTCGGCGCAACACTCAACCTCGTTCAGAGCCCGCAGTTCCGCACCCTCGTTGGCGTTGGCTTCGACGACATCTTCATAGCCGCCGACCACGTCCCCCTCATCCTCACCCACAAACCCATCGGCCTCGAAGGCATTGACGGCCAACTCCTCGACGCCCTCCGCCGCAAACAAAAATCCCTCGCCGATATCCCGCTCCTCCCCGAAGGCCGAGGCTTCCTCCTCGTAGAGTTCGGCGGCGCCACCCAGGCCGAATCCGACGAACGCGCCGCTGCCCTCGCCTCCGCATTGCAATCCATCACCCACGCCCGCATCTACACCAAACCCGAAGCCGCCCGCGTCTGGGCCATCCGCGAGTCCGGCCTCGGAGCCACCGCCTTCATCCCCGGCATCGGCACCGGCTGGGAAGGTTGGGAAGACGCAGCCGTCGATCCCCCTCAACTAGGCTCCTACCTCCGCCAAATCGTCGCCCTCATGCACGAGTACGGCTACCACAGCCCCATGTACGGACACTTCGGTCAGGGCTGCGTCCACATGCGCATCAGTTTCGATCTCGAAACTGGCCCCGGGATCCTAGCCTTTCGCGAGTTCATGGACCGCGCCGCCGACATCGCCCTCGCCCACGGCGGTTCCCTCTCCGGCGAACACGGCGACGGCCAGGCTCGCGGCGCTCTCCTCCCCAAGATGTTCGGCCCCGAGCTCATGCAGGCCTTCCGCGACTTCAAGCGCCTCTGGGACCCCACCAATCACCTCAACCCCAACAAGATGATCGACGGCCACGAGATCCACGAAGACCTCCGCCTCGGCCACGACTACGCCCCTTGGCAGCCCAAAACTCACTTCGCCTTCCCCGAAGACGGAGGTTCCCTCGCCTCCGCAACCCTCCGCTGCGTAGGCGTAGGAGCATGCCGCGAACAGGACGCCGGAACCATGTGCCCCAGCTTCATGGCCACCGGCGAAGAGCTCCACTCCACCCGCGGCCGCGCCCACATGCTATGGGAGCTCATGCAAGGCGAAGTCCTCCCCAACCAATGGAAGAACGAGGACGTCAAAAAATCCCTCGACCTCTGCCTCTCCTGCAAAGCCTGCAAATCCGAGTGTCCCGTCTCCGTCGACATGGCCTCCTACAAGGCCGAGTTCCTCGCCCACCACTACGAAGGCGGCCACCGCCCGCTCTCCCACTACGCCTTCGGCCGCATCGACCTCTGGGCACACATCGCCTCTTTCACTCCCGGCCTCGTCAACGCCATCAACAACGCCCCCATCATCGGCCCCTTCATAAAATCCCTCCTCCACATCCACCCCAACCGCACCTTCCCGCGCTTCGCCAAACCCTTCACCCGCCGCCCCCGCCTCGCCCAACCCACCGCCTCATCCCACGTCTTCCTCTGGGCCGACACCTTCAACAACTACTTCCACCCCTCCACCATGCAGGCCGCCCATCAGGTCCTCACCGGAGCCGGCTTCAACGTCTCACTCCCCAACGAACACCTCTGCTGCGGCCGCCCCCTCTACGACTTCGGCATGCTCGACACCGCAAAGCAATACCTCCTCAAAATCCTTCACTCCCTCGAACCACAACTCACCTCCAACACCCCCATCGTCGTCCTCGAACCCAGCTGCGCCTCCGTCTTCCGCGACGAGCTGACCAACCTCCTCCCCCACGATCCCCCCGCCGCCAAGATAGCCCCGCAAACCTACCTCTTAACCGAGTTCATCGTCA